>Ga0164241_10003979_pt1 | contig 14561 bp, 14 predicted proteins | sample OricomyardsoilBY_FD_108780 | JGI IMG/M metagenome (GOLD analysis project Ga0164241, IMG submission 108780) | Backyard soil microbial communities from Emeryville, California, USA - Original compost - Back yard soil (BY) | ecosystem: Environmental > Terrestrial > Soil > Unclassified | place: USA...
GGTAGCTCGCGCGCCGACCCGTACGTCGCGGTCGCGGGCGCTGCGGCGGCCCTCTACGGTCCGCTCCACGGCGGCGCGAACGAGGCCGTGCTGCGCATGCTCCGCGAGATCGGCAGCGTCAGCAACATCCCCGCCTTCGTGAAGGAAGTGAAGGGCGGCGGCGGGCGCCTGATGGGCTTCGGTCACCGCGTGTACAAGAACTACGACCCGCGCGCGAAGGTCATCAAGCGCCTCGCCGACCAGGTCATGGATCTCGTGGGCGCGAAGAGCCCGCTCTTGCCGGTCGCGCTCGAGCTCGAGAAAATCGCGCTCTCCGACGACTACTTCGTGCAGCGCAAACTTTACCCGAACGTCGATTTTTACTCGGGCCTCATCTACGAAGCGCTGCGCATCCCGGTCGACATGTTCCCGGTGCTCTTCGCGATCCCGCGCACCTCCGGCTGGCTCGCGCAGTGGGAAGAGATGCTGCTCGACAAGGATCAGAAGATCGCCCGTCCGCGCCAGATCTACACCGGCTACGACGAGCGCCGCTTCGTGCCCATCTCCGACCGACGGAGCGCCCGCGCCCCCGCCGCCGCGAGCAAGCCGCGGGCGGAAACCGACTGAAAGACCTACGGAGCTAGAGCCCGGCGCGACCGGCGCGCCCGATTGCCACGCGTAGCGCTCGGCGGTACGCTACAGGTTCAAGCGTGATGAAGATTCAGCTCCCGGGTGCTCGATGACCACGGCCAACGAACTCGTCGAGCGCATCCGTCAGAAGCTCGTCGGACGAGACGAGCTCCGCGCGACCATGGGCGCCGTCTACAAGTTCGTCCTCGAGGGCGAAGGGGGCGGCACTTACTTGCTCGACCTCAAGGACACGCTCGCCATCACGACGGGCGATGGGCCCGCCGCCTGCACCGTGCTGATGAGCACGGGAGATTTCGTGGATCTCTTCGAGGGGCGCGCCGACGGGCAGGCGCTCTTCTTCGCGGGCAAGCTCAGGGTCGAGGGCGACATGGGGCTCGCGCTGAAGCTCCAGACGCTCACGGACCTCTTGAAATGAGCATGCGTCGCACCGAACGGCCGCCGGCGGCACGTCTCGGCAAGTCGACGCCCCCCCTCGGCAAGACCGCACCGCTCGGCAAAGCCGCCCTCGGCAAGACGCCGGCGCGCACGAGCCGCCGCCCGCCCGCTGAGAAGAACTTCGCCGCAACTTGGCCGCTGTTCGGCGACGCGGGGCCCGCCTTCCCTGCCCACCCGGCGACGGCCGTCCACGAGCTGGCGCCCCCGAGCGCCGATCTCGCGGCGCTCGCCGGCCGAGCCCCGCCCGCCTCGGAAACGGCGAAGCACGCTGAGCGTGAACGCCGCCGCCTCGCGAGCCACGCGGCCCCCGAAGCCCCCGAATGGCGCCGGGCCGCGAGCGCGCTGGTCGAATGGCTCGAGGCGCGCATCGCCCAGGGGACGGCCGAGTCGGTGGAGCAAGCCGCCATCGCGCGCGCCTGGGCGGCGTTTTGTTTGGGCGGTGCGACGGAGCCACAGATTTTGCGCGTCGCTCACATCGTGCAGCGTGCGCACGCGGCCATCCGCGAGAGTCCTCGCGGGCACCAGGACCTCCAAGCCGCGTTCTACGCCGCCGCGGGCGTGCTGCATGCGGGCTTACCGACCCCGATCAAGCAGCGCATGCCGCTCGACCGCGTGGTGTACGTCGTTCGCATGCTGCGCGACGAGGCGGACGCATGGACGGCCATCGTGCAGGGCACGACCGAGCTACTCGGCTGGGCGGACTACGCGCACGTGCACGCCGCGACCGCCATCCGCGCCGTCCTCGAGCGGAGCCGCCCGCGATGAGCGATCGCGCGGCCATGACGGTCGCGTTCATGGGTCCTCCCGGGACCTTCTCCGACATCGCCGTGCGCGTGGCCTTCCCCGGCGAGGCGACGCTCGAAACCAGCACGATTCCCGCGGTCCTCGACAGCGTCGAGCGGCGGCTCGCCGACTACGGCGTCGTGCCCATCGAGAATTCGACCGAGGGCGGTGTGAGCGCCACCTTGACGGCCCTACTCGAGAGCACGCTCTCGATCCGCGGCGAGCTCGTGATCGCGGTGCCGCTTTGTCTCGCGGCGCGCCACGGCGAACGCGGACGCATCCGCCGGGTCGCCTCGCATCCGCAACCGCTCGCGCAGAGCCGCCGCTGGCTCGAACGCGAGCTCCCCGGCGTGGAGCTCGTGTCGATGGCGTCGACGACCGCCGCCGCGCGCGAGGCCGAGCGCGACGACGCGACCGCGGCGGTCACGAGCCGGCTCGGCGCCGATCTCTATTCGTTGCAGCTCCTCGCCGAGAACATTCAGGATAGCGCGCACAACGCCACGCGCTTCGTCATCGTGGCGCACGAGGACGCCCGCCCCACGGGCCGCGACAAGACGAGCGTGGTGTTCTCCACGCCGCACGAGCGCGGGGCACTCCGCCGTGCGCTCGGCGTCTTCGACGACGAGGGCATCAACCTCACGCGCATCGAGTCGCGGCCGGCACCGGGCAAGCGCTGGGAGTACGTCTTCTTCACCGATCTCGAGGGCCACCGCGCCGATCCCGAGGTGAGCCGCGCGCTCGAACGCCTACGCACGTTTTGTTCGACGGTACGCGTGCTCGGAAGCTACCCGCGCGGCGCCGACGGGCCAGAATAGTCGTACCTTCGCGGACTTACGCCCTACCGCCTGAGCGTCCGACCGGCATGCTTGTAGGACGGGTGCCCGAGCATTTATAGCTGTAGGCAAAAGTGGGCACCGACCGCGCGGAAGACACAGGGAACGAGCCGCGGGCCGCCGAGAGCGGCTTTCGCGCGCGGCGGCGCGCCGTTCCGATCCTGCGCCAGGGCGCCCGCGAGGTCGTGCTGGATCGTCCGGTGCTCACGCTAGGCCGCAGCGCTTCCTGCGAAGTGCAGCTCTCGAGCGCCCTCGTCTCGCGCCGGCATGCGCGCCTCACGCTCACGCACCTGGGCGTCACCGTCGAGGATCTCGCGAGCCGCAACGGTGTGTACGTGAACTCCATCAGGGTCGTCGGCTCGGCGCGCCTCAAGCTGGGCGATCGGCTGGCCATCGGCGACGAGGTGCTCGTCTTCGAAGAGCGCGAGGAAAAGACGGACCCGGGCGGCGCCACGGCCCAGAGCGCCACGCGCCCCCGTGAAGGCTTCGTCGAGGACGAAGGCGCCCTCGCGACGAACAGCGCCGACGTGTTCCAGCTGCTCGCGAGCGTCGTCGACAAGGCGCTCGCGCTCGGCCGCGGCGAGGAAGCCGAGCGCGTCATCGCGGCGCATCTCCACGCGGCGCTGCACGACGCCGTGAGCGGCCACGGCGTTTCACTGGACATCGCCCGCACCGCCGCCGGCTATGCGGTCAAGCTCGCGAGCGCGACCGGGAAGGTCGCGTGGGTCGATCACGCCGTGAAGCTCTACGACGCGCTCGGGCTCGTCTTGCCGCTCGCGCTCGTGGACGAGATGTACGTCCTGCTCCGCCGCGTGCGCGGGCTCGATATCGAGGTGCTGCGGGCGTACACCGAGCGGTTGCGAGAGCGCTCCGAGAACCTCGCCCCCGCAGAACGCTTCGTCCTGCAGCGCCTGCTCGGCCTCGAGCGCCTCGCGGCCTGGCAGACGAACGCGAACGGTTGAGCACGGCCCGCGCGCGCGCCACTGCGCTTGCGCCAGGGCGCCCGTCAGTGCGGGCTGACGATCTCGACGAGCTCGACGTCGAACACGAGCGTCGCGTCCGGCGGGATCACGGGGGGCGAGCCGCGCTTACCGTAGGCGAGGTCGCTCGGGATCGTCAGCTTGCGCTTGCCGCCGGGCTTCATGCCGACGATGCCCTCGTCCCAACCCTTGATCACCATGCCCTTGCCGAGCGTGAACTCGAACGGCTCGTTGCGATCGCGCGAGCTGTCGAACTTTTTCCCGTCGAGCAACGTGCCCGTGTAGTGCACCCGCACGGTGTCCCCCGTCTTGGCGGCCGGCCCCTTGCCGGGCGCGAGCTCTTCCTTCACGAGAGAGGTAACGGCCTTTTGCGCGGAACCCGCCGCCGAGGGCGCCGCACTCGCGGCCGCGACGGCGGCCGGCGCCGCCGAGGGCGCGCTCACGGGCGCCGACTCTTGCGGCTCTGGAACGCGCTGTTGGCAGGCCGCGAGGAGGAGCGAGAGCACGACGCCTTTCAGAACGGTCATGTTCGGCTCTTACCACGCCCGCGTGGGCTTCCGTTGCGAGACCGGCGGGCGCTACGCTCGCGGGCATGACCCTCAAAGTCGCGATGCGCTACTTCCTGCGCGGGTGCCTCGTCACGGCGCCCCTCGGCCTCACGGTCTACATCGTGTGGGTGGTGCTCCGAACCATCGACCGGCTCCTGCCCTTCCCCATTCCCGGGCTTGGACTCGTCGTCACGGTGGCGCTCATCACGCTCGTCGGCGTGCTCACGTCGAACGTCGTGGGGCGCTCGGTCGTCGAGGTCGCCGACGCGCTACTCGGCCGCTTGCCGCTCGTGAAGCTCGTCTACACGTCCATCAAGGATCTGGTGAGCGCGTTCGTGGGCGACAAGCGCCGGTTCGATACGCCCGTCGCGGTGACGCTCGCCACGGGCGGCGCGCGCCTGCTCGGCTTCGTCACGCGCGACAGCCTGGTCGGGCTCGGAATGCCCGATTCCGTCGCGGTCTACGTGCCCCAGTCGTACAATTTCGCCGGTTATCTCCTGCTCGTGCCGCGCTCGCAGGTAGAAGTTTTGCCGCTGCCGCCCGCGGAGGTGATGACCTTCATCATCTCGGGCGGAGTCTCGGGGTTCGGCGTGGGCCAGAGCATCATCCCGCCGCAGCAACCGGCGGCCTGACGTTTCAGTCCGGCTTGAGCGAGCGCGAGCTCAACTGAAGCGCGCCGTCGTCGGCGCCCGCGAGGATTTCGTGCGCCTCGGCATCCGAGAAGCCGAGGATGCCGACGAGCTGGTCGAGCACCTCCGTCTCCTCTCCGCTCTGGTCGCCGTCCGCGTGCGTGAGGAGCGCGGCGTTCGCGAGCAAGAGCTCACGATCTTCACGCGAGAGGTCCGCGATGGGAATGTCCTTCTCGAGGGAGCGCGGCGTGCGCGCGTAGTCGAGAAGCTCTTGCTCCTCTGCCTCCGTCGCGTCGAAGCCGGTGAGCAAGCCTTCGATCACGCTGGTCTCGCCGTCCGCGACTTGGCCGTCGGCCCAAGCGACGGCGACCAACGACCGCACGATGTTCTTTTCGCTCGGCGTCATGGCCGCCAAGCTTAGCGGTTCTCGGGCCGGCTCGGGGCCGTTTTCAGGGCACGGGCCCCGAAAACGGCCGTCGATCGAGCGCGAAGCTCAGTAGCGGTAGAGCTCGGGCTTGTACGGCCCCTCGACCGATACGCCCAGGTACTCAGCCTGCTTCGTGTTCAAGCGCTCGAGCTTCACGCCGAGCTTACCGAGGTGCAGGCGCGCCACCTTCTCGTCGAGCTTCTTCGGCAGGACGTGCACGCCGAGCGGGAACTTCTCGGTGAAGAGCGCGATCTGGGCGAGCACCTGGTTCGTGAAGCTCGAGCTCATGACGAAGCTCGGATGAACCGTCGCGCAGCCGAGGTTCACGAGGCGGCCGCGGGCGAGCACGATGATCCTCTTCCCGTCGGGGAAGATGAAATGATCGACCTGCGGCTTGATGTTCTCTTCTTTGATGCCCGGCTGGGTCTCGAGCCACGCGATGTCGATCTCGCTGTCGAAGTGGCCGATATTGCAGAGAATCGCCTCGTTCTTGAGCACGCGCAGGTGCTCGCCACGGACGACGTCGCAGCAGCCGGTCGCCGTCACGAGGATGTCGGCCTGCGGAGCGGCCGCCTCCATCGTGGTGACCTCGTAGCCCTCCATCGCGGCCTGCAACGCACAGATGGGGTCGATTTCGGTGATGAGCACGCGCGCCCCGAGGCCGCGCATGGCTTGGGCGCAGCCCTTGCCAACGTCGCCGTAGCCCGCGACCACGCAAATCTTGCCGGCGAACATCACGTCGGTCGCGCGCTTGATGCCGTCCGTGAGCGACTCACGGCAACCGTAGAGGTTGTCGAACTTGCTCTTCGTGACGGAGTCGTTGACGTTCATGGCCGGGCACTTGAGGGTGCCTGCCTTGAACATGTCGTACAGGCGGTGCACGCCCGTGGTCGTCTCCTCGCTGAGGCCACGAATCGGATCGGTGCCCGCGAAGAGCTGCGGGTATTTCTCGTGGATCCACTTCGTGAGATCCCCACCGTCGTCGAGGATCATGTTGGGGCCCTTGCCGCCCTCGAACGCGAAGATCTGGCGCTCGAGACACTGATCGTACTCCTCTTCCGTCTCGCCTTTCCAGGCGAACACCGGAATGCCCACCTTGGCGATGGCGGCGGCGGCGTGATCCTGCGTCGAATAGATGTTGCAGGAGGTCCAGGTCACCTCGGCGCCGAGCTCCTTCAGGGTCTCGATGAGGACTGCCGTCTGGATGGTCATGTGCAGGCAGCCGGCGACGCGAGCACCCTTCAGGGGCTTGGTCGCGCCGTACTCGGCACGCAAGGCCATCAGGCCGGGCATCTCGGTTTCGGCGATCGAGATTTCCTTCCGGCCCCAGTCCGCCAAGCCGATATCGTGAACGCGGTAGGTCTTACCCTCCTGCGTGGGCACGCTCTGCTGCTTGCGGCGACGAGGCTCCGCCTCGTCCTTTCCCTTGCTGCTTTCGACGACTGCGCTCTGGGCCATTGTCCGGTAACTCCTTGGGGAAGAGGGTTTCTAGTCGACGACGCCCGGCATGACCAGGGTCTGGGGGCGCCGGGCGGCCGATTGGCTCGTCGGATCGCCCTTCGCGAGCGGATTTCAGCGCGGCTTTCCGAACGTGGGGCCGATCGTTTCGTCGTCGCCGCGGGGCTCATGCCTATCGCGACCGCACCCATCCCGACTAGACTGCCCCGCCATGGATCGGTTTCGCCGGTTCGACGAAGCCTACTACCACCGCTTCTACGACTCTCCGCAGACCCGCGTCATCTCCCCTGAGGAGCACGCGAATCTGGCGGAGTACGTGTTTGCCTTCGCTCGGTACAACAAGATCGAGATGAAGAGCGTCCTCGACGTGGGCGCCGGTATCGGGTTGTGGAAAAATTACGTCGAGAAGCACCTCAAGGGTGTGCAGTACACGGGCACCGAAGTCAGCCAGGTGATGTGCAAGCGTTACGGCTTCATGCACCGTGACATCGCCCGCTGGCGAGACCGCAAAAAGCACGATCTCATCGTGTGTCAGGGGGTGCTCCAGTACCTGCCGGATCCCGACGTGGCCCCCGCCGTCGCGAACATCGCAGCGATGTCGCGCGGCCTGGTTTACGTCGAGGTGACGACTCGGCAAGATCTGCGCGAGCGCTGCGACACGACGCGCACCGACACGGACATCTTCGTGCGCAACGGCTCGTACTACCGCGGCATCCTGAGCAAGCACCTGCTCAGCGTGGGCGCCGGGCTCTGGTGGGTGAAGGACCGTCCCCCACCTTTCTTCGAGCTCGAGATGGCGGGCTGATGGCCGAGAAGAGCGGGCTCGCGCGCGCGGTGCTGATGGCGGTCTGCCTAGGCGCCACGGCGCTCGGGCTCGCCAACACGTACGGAGACAACACCGACGTGATCGCCAAGGCCGAGCGCGCCGCGTGCGGTGGCGGCGCCTGCTCGTACGAGAAGCTGCGCGAGGAACGCTCGCCGTTTTCGCAAAGCTTTACCTTCCAGGTAAAGCTCACCGAACGCGGGAAAGAGCGCGGCGCCACCGCCGACGTCGAATGCCGCCGCGCGTACGCCCTCTTCGGCGACTACTCGTGCCGGCTGACGAGCGGTGGCGTCCCGGGCGCCGCGTCTGCTCATTAAAGGCGCGAGCGGCGCGCCCCGCGTTTCACGATCCGGGCGCTTCGGTGGCGCGGCTCGTGAGGCGTTCGATCCAGCGCCGCACCTCGGCCACGTCGTCGGCGTGCGGTAGCCGGTCGATGTAACGCTGGAGATCCTCCATCGCTCCGAGCGGCGCCCCGAGCCGCCCGAGCAGGAATCCCCGCTCGCGGAGCTCGTCCGTCGTGGCCGGCAGCAGGTCGATGAGGTGGTCGATCACGACGAGCAGGCGGGGGAAATCGCCGCGCGACGCGTAGATGCCACGCAAATTCATGAGCATGCGCGCGACGACCTGACGCACGGGCGTCGGCGCGATGAGCTCGGAGCTGTAGCGGAGCTTCGAGCCCGAGCGCCGCAAGAGCGCGGCGAGCGCGACTTCGTCGAGCGCCCCCCCACCGTGGAAGGGGTCGACGACCAGACGACGTTCGGGGTCGTCGATGCGCACGAGGAAGTGACCCGGAAACCCAACGGGGCTCGCCGTGACCCCTGCCCGCCGCGCGACCTCGACATACACGACCGAAAGCGAGATCGGGATGCCGGTGCGCCGGGCGATGACCTCGTCCAGAAACGAATTGCGGGGATCGTAGTAGTCGGCGTCGTTGCCGTGGAAGCCAACGCCCACGAACAGGTGGTCGGCAAGTACCCGCGCCTGCGCGGAAGCAGGCAGCTCCGCGAGGCCTCGCGTCCGGAGCGGCTCCGCCAGCTCGTCGAGCTCCGCGAGCACCGCCTCGCGATCGAGCGCCGGACGTGCGTCGTTCGCGATGAGCAGCGCCCCCTCGAGCAGATCGAGCTCGTCGTCGGGTTGCGCGGCGTAGGTCGCAAAGTCCACGGCGCTGAGTATACCCGCGGGGTCGACGCAGTGGAAACCCGCGAAAGAGCTTAGGATTGGCCGAAGGCTGGTGCTAGAGTCCGGCGCGAAGGAGACGACGCGTGAAGATCGAGGACATCATGACCCGCGACGTTCGCGCTTGCCTGCCGGAAGACAGCCTGGCAACCGCAGCGCAGATCATGTGGGAGAACGATTGCGGCTCGGTGCCCGTGACCGACGCGGATGGCCGCATCGTCGGCATCATCACCGATCGTGATCTCGCGATGGCCGCGCACCTGCAAGGCGTTGCGCTGCGCGCGTCGCGCGTCTCGAGCGCGATGGCACGCGACATTAAATGTTGCTCGCCGCGTGACACGCCCGCGACCGTGCAGGCGCTGATGCAGCAGCACAAGATTCGCCGCGTCCCCGTCGTCGACGAGCAAAAGCGACTGCTCGGCATCGTGAGCCTCGGCGATCTCGCGTACGCGATGGCCGCTGAGCAGACGCTCGGCGGCGACGGCATGACGTGGACGGCAGTCGCTCACACGCTCGCGCGCGTCAGCGAGCCGCGCTTGCCGCGCTGGGGCCGCCTGGGCGAGCGGATGTAGCCACGCCCGCCAGCTCGGACGCTCTTCACGCGCCCGAGCTGCCGGTCTCGTCGAGGAGCGCGGCGCCGATGACACCGGCCGAATCGCCGAGCTCGTGCCGCAGGATGGGCGTCTGCAGCTCGCCGTTGCACACGTAAGTCTCGACGCGCGAGCGACCCTCCCCGTACAGGAGCTCGAGGTTCGACACGCCGCCACCGAGGACGACGGCGCTCGGGTCGAGGATGTCGATGACGTTGGCGAGGCCGCGCCCGTAGGCTTCGATGAGCTCGTCGACGAGCGCCGCGGCGACGTCGTCCGTCGCGCGCAGCTCGACGAGCTCGGCGAGCTTGCGGCTTTCTCCCGTGCGGCGCCGGTACTCGCGCTCGACGCCGCTCCCGCTCGCGTAGAGCTCGACGCAACCCATCTTGCCGCAGCTACAGTAGGGGCGCTCAGTCAGGCCCGTACCCGTGATGGGCTGCTCCTCGATGGCGTCGAGCCTTCGCCACGGGCCGACCGCGTGGTGGCCCCATTCCCCGCCGAGCCCTTGCAAGCCGCCCCACAGCCGACCACGGACCACGATGCCGCCGCCGACGCCGGTCCCCATGATCACGCCGAACACGACGCCGTCGATGTAGGAGCGCGCGGCGCCACAGCGCGCTTCAGCGAGCGCGAAGCAGTTCGCGTCGTTGTCGAAGAGCACGCGGCCGCCCAGGCGACGCCCGAGATCCTGCCGGAACGGCTTGCCGTTCAGGCACTCCGTGTTCGAATTCTTGATCAGGCCGCCGACGCGCGTCACCGAGCCCGGCATGCCGACCCCGATGGGCACTTGCTTGGCATCGACGCCCGCTTCGCGCGCCGTTGCCTGCACGATGCCGACGATCGTCTCGACCACGGCGGCGTAGCCGCGCTCGCTGCGCGTGGGGACGCGCTGGCGCGCGAGGACGCGGAAATCGTCGTTGCCGCGCACGGCGCTGCCGACCGCGTTCCTCGCGATGACAACGGCTTCGGTTTTCGTCCCCCCGAGGTCGACCCCCAAAGAAATCAGTTCGCTCATCGATAGGCAACGAAGCCTAGCCCCATCGTGCGCTCTCGCCAATCTCTCGTGGAGCGTATCGTTCCGAGACGGGCACGCGGCACGTCACGCGCGAGTCCGCTCCCGAGCGTCGCAACACCCGGGAGTGTGAACGGCGTGCGTCGGCCGTCTCAACCCAGCATGCCGAGCGCCGCCAGGGCGGCCGCGGCCAGCTGAGCCAGCGACGAGACCGAACGCGACTCGGCTTGCTTGAAGAGCCCGGTCACGAACTCGAGCGCGAGCTCCACCTGGTCGACCTGGCAGAGGAGGAGATCCCCCGGCTCGAGGCCGCCGATCGCGGCGCCGATGGCTTGCAGCTCTCCGGAGAGCTGCACGATCCGCGGCGTGCCCGTGGCGCGCACGAAACCCTCGCGCATCAGGCCAATCACCTCGCCATCGGGCCGGCCGCGGGTGCACTGATCCTCGTAGATGTAGATCTCGTCGAAGAAGCTGCCGAGGATCTCCGCCTGACGCACGATGTCCTCGGCACGGCGATCGCCGGCGGCCGTGTAGACGACTTTACGGCGGCGGTGCCGCATGCCGCTGATGGCCTCCGTGAGAGCGATCAACGCGGACGAGTTGTGTCCGTAGTCGAGGATGACGGTGCTGTCGCGGTGCGTGACGACGTTGAAGCGGCCCGGCACGGTGCCAAGGTGGCTCGCGAACGTCTCGGCGCCGAACTTGAGCGCTTCGAGCGGGAGCCCGAGGCCCCACCCCGCCCCGACCGCCGCGAGCAGGTTTTCGATCTGGAAGCCGACGAGCCCGCCCTGAGTGAGCGGCAGCTCGCTCAGCCGCGCGAGGCGCCGTTCGAGGCGGCCGTCGGCGAGAATGACCTCGCCCCGGCGCACGACGATGGCCTTACCGCCGGACGCGCGGTGCTTGGCCACGACGGCGGAGTCCGCGTCGCGGCTGAAGAAGATGACGGTGCCCGGGCAGAGCTTGGCCATGGCGACGACGAGCGGATCGTCCGCGTTCAAGACGGCGACGCCGCGCGTGGAGACCCGACGCACGGGGATGGCTTTGATGGCCGCGAGCTCCTCGACGCGGTGAATGCCGTTGAGGCCGAGGTGATCGCCCTCGCCCACGTTCGTGACGACCGCGACGTCGCACCAATCGAAGCCGAGCCCCTCGCGCAGCATGCCGCCGCGCGCCGTCTCGAGCACGGCCACGTCGACGCTCGGGTGACCGAGCACGGTCCGCGCGCTCTTCGGGCCGCTGCAGTCGCCCGTGTCGATGCGACGTCCCTCGACGTAGATGCCGTCGGTGCACGTCATGCCGACGCGCAGGCCGCGCTGGCGCATGAGGTGGGCGATGAAGCGCGTGGTGGTCGTCTTGCCGTTCGTGCCCGTCACGGCGATGATCGGAATGCGAGCGTCGTCGCCGCGCGCGAACATCGACTCGATGATCGCCTCCCCCACGGGGCGCGATTTGCCGTGCGAGGGCTCGAGGTGCATCCGCAAGCCCGGCGCCGCGTTGACTTCGACGAACGCGCCGCCGCTCTCCTCGAGCGGGCGGTCGACGCACGGCGCCACCAGATCGATCCCCGCGATGTCGAGGCCGACGACGCGCGCTGCTTCCACGGCGCGGCGCGCCACGAGCGGATGAACCAGCTCGGTCACGTCGCTCGCGGTGCCGCCGGTGCTCAGGTTCGCGTTGCGACGGAGCAGCACCTTCTGGCCACGGGCGGGCACGCTGTCTTTCGTCAGCCCTTGCTCGGCGAGCATCTCGCAGCCGATCTCGTCGAGCCGCAGCTTGCTGAGCGCCGTCGAGTGGTCGTCCCCGCGCAGCGGGTTTTTGTTCTCGAGCGCGACGAGCGTTTCGATCGTGCTCGCGCCGTCGCCGCTGATGCTGGGCGGCTCGCGCAGCGACGCAGCGACGAGGTGCCCGCCGACGACGAGCAAACGGTAGTCGGCGCCTTCGAGATGACGCTCCACGACGACCTGCTGGTACCGGTCGTACTCGGCCGCGATCGTGTAGGCGCTCATGACGGCCTCGCGCGTCGACAGCCGCACGGAGACGCCCTTGCCTTGGTTGCCCTTGCGCGGCTTCACGGCCACGGGGAGACCGACGGCTTGCGCCGCTTCCCACGCTTCCTCCGCGCTCTCGACGGGGCGCCCTGCCGGCACCGGCACGCCGACGAGCGCGAGCATCTGCTTCGTGAGCTCTTTGTCTTGCGCGATGGCTTCGCCGATCGCGCTCGTGCGGTCCGTCTCGGCCGCCCACACCCGGCGCTGCTGCGCGCCGTAGCCGAGTTGCAGCAAGCTTCCCTCGGTGAGGCGCCGCACCGGAATCCCCCGCGCTTCCGCCGCGCGCGCGATGGCGCCCGTGCTCGGACCGAGTCGCGTTTCCTCGTTGAGCGAGCGAAGCGCCTGCACTTCGGCGACCACGTCGACACGGCGCCCCGCGGCGGCGGCGTCCACGAGCTCGAGCGCGAGCGCGAGGGCACGCTCAGCCGTGGCCTCTTCGCGGGACTCGCACACGAAGCGCGCCGCGGCCGCGACGTCGGCGGGCGCGGTGAGCGTGAAGGCGACCTCGACGCCAGCGGCGACCTGAAGCTCGAGCGTCAACCGCCCGATCACGTGCGCCCAGAAGAGCGGCGAGGTGACCTTGGCCGGCGCGCCGTCGCGCACGCGGGCCGTGAGGTCGGGGTAGTCCGCTTCGAGGCGGGACCAGCACGCGGCGAGATCCGCGTGAGTGTCCAGGACCACGATGCCTTCGATGGCCGTGCTGTCCGACCAGCGGTTGGGGCCGCGAAGAAGACGTTTTGATTCGAGTTTCATCGCCATCATCCTACGGAAGCGACGCCGCTTGCTTCCCGCCCCTGGGCGGGACCGCGACGTCATCGAAATCATGAAAGAAACCGCTCTTGATCGCCTCGACCGTCATGCCGAGCGCGCTGCCAGCGGCGAGGGTCGCCAGCCAGTCCTCGAGGGACGCCTGAGGAGCGGCGGCCCTTGCTGACGCGAGCAACGTCGCGTCGAAAATTTCTTGTCGTTCGGAACCGCGGCAGAGGACGGCTCGCGTCTCGTCCAGCACCACCGCCGACCCGCCCTGCGCGAGGTGCGCGGCGAGCGGAGCGGCCCCGCCCTGTCGGGCAAAGTAGACCACCTTGCCCTTGCAATACTCCGCCATCGAAACGACGCCGGGATCGTCGGCGTTGAGCACGGCGAACCCCGTGGGGAGCACGACGTCGACGAGGCAACGGAGCGCACGCCACGAGTGACTCGGGCCGTCGACGCCGGCGGGATTCGGCGTCTCGACGAGGTCGGTGACGACCGCCACCTGACAACGATCGAACGCGAGCCCTTCTTCCAGCACGCTTCGCTCCGTGACCGAGAACGCGAACGCATTCGCGAACGGGTTCATGAGCAAGCGCCGGGCGCCTTCTGCGCGCGACAAGTCACCGCGGGAAAGCCAGTGCTCGCCGACACGGACGCCCTCGGCGTCTACCTGGCCCACCTGATAACCGCCCGCGAGGAGCAAGCGGCCGACGAGCCCCGCGACGCTTTCGGCGCGGCGCGTGCCCGTGATCGCGACGAGCGGCACGCGACCCGTCTGGTCCGCGCCGAACATGTGCCCGACGATGGCTTCACCGACGGGGCGCGGCGTGCCCTGGAGCGGGCGAAGGTGCATGAGCAGGCTCGGCCTCGCGTTCACTTCGATCACGGCGCCGCCCTGACTTTCGAGCGAGCGCGAGAGATCCTCGGCGATGAGGTCCATTCCCGCGATGTCGAGGCCGATCGTGCGGGCCGCGAGCACGCACGTGGCGGCCACCTCGGGACCGAGCTTGTCGGTCACGTCCACGGTGAGGTCACCGTTGTAGTGAATGAGCACGGTCCGACCCGCCGCGGGCACCGACTTCGCCGAGAGGCCCTGGCGGCGCAAGAGCTCGGCCGAAATGGCGTCGAGCACGAGCGTCGTGAGCACGTGGTTCGGCGTGCCGCCGCGCGAAGGATCGCGATTGGCAAGCTCGACGAGCTCGGCCACGGTATGCACGCCGTCGCCGTGGATCTGATCGCCCTCGCCGCCCGCGGCGGCGACGGCCTGATCGCCCACGACGAGCACCCGGTACTGCGACCCCGGCACGAAGCGTTCGACGACGACCCCCGTCCCTTCATTCGCTGCAATCTGGTAGGCGGACTCGACCCCCGCTCGATCTTCCAAACGGATCGACACGCCCCGGCCCCAGTTGCCGTCACGCGGCTTGACGACCACC
>Ga0164241_10003980_pt1 | contig 14559 bp, 10 predicted proteins | sample OricomyardsoilBY_FD_108780 | JGI IMG/M metagenome (GOLD analysis project Ga0164241, IMG submission 108780) | Backyard soil microbial communities from Emeryville, California, USA - Original compost - Back yard soil (BY) | ecosystem: Environmental > Terrestrial > Soil > Unclassified | place: USA...
CAATGGGCGCCACGATCGCCCCATGAACCCGACAACACCGACCTCGCGCTACGAGTTCCTCGACTGGCTGCGCGTCCTGGCTATCTTCCTGCTGCTCTTCTTCCATACGGGCATGCTGTTCGTCGGCTGGGGCTGGCACCTGCAGAACGCGGAGACCATCCCCGAGCTGCAGCTGCCCATGGATCTGGCGCATCGGCTGCGCATGCCGCTCCTCTTCGTGATCGCGGGCGCGGGCATGTGGTTTGCCTTGAAGCGGCGCAGCGGCTCGGCGTTCATCGCCGAGCGCACATGGCGCCTGCTCGTTCCCGCAGTCGTGGGCATGTTTCTCATCGTGCCGCCGCAGGTGTATCTGGAACGCGTGTTCCACGGCGACTGGTCCGGCGGCTATCTCGCCTTCGTCTGGCAACGGGTGTTCCAGTTCGAGCCCTACCCGGCCGGCAACTTCAGCTGGCACCACCTGTGGTTCATCGTCTATCTATATGTATATGTGTTGCTGCTCGTGCCACTGCTGCTGTGGTGGCGCAACGCCCGCCGCGAACTCAATCCTGGGCCGTGGTTGTACGCCCTCGCGCTGCCGCTGGGGATCAACGAGGCGTTGCTCAAGCCGGGCTTCCCCGAGACACACAACCTCATCAGCGACTGGTACATCTTCATCCACTACCTCTTGCTCACGATCTACGGCTTCGTGATTGCGTCGATGCCGGGGGCGTGGGACTGGTTCGCGCGTGCGCGGCGCTGGTCACTGGCGCTCGGGCTCGCCACATTGACTGGCGGTCTCTCGCTCATCGAAATCGGCGTGATCCACCGCGACACGCCGGCGGACTCGATATTCGCCAACATCTTCACTTGGGTGTGGCTGATGGTGTTCCTGGGTTACGGCCGCCAGCATCTGAGCTTCGGCAACCGCCTGCTCTCCTGGGCGAGGGATGCCAGCTACCCTGTCTACATCCTGCACCAGACCGTGATCATCATGATCGCCTTCAAGGTCATCCAGCAGCCATGGAGTCCGTGGACCAAGTACTGGGTGGTGTTAGGAGCAACCCTGGTCACCTGTGCGCTGCTCTATGAGTTCGTCCTGCGCCGCTTCGCGATAACCCGCGCGGCATTCGGCATCAAGATGCACGGACGCACAGCTGATCCGATTTGTAAGAATTCTCTGGCACGTGCCCACTAGTTCTCCGACCTTTTCGCCCGACCACAACTGCCATGCTGTTTGCACGGAGGTCGAGCGGTGTGGGGATGGGTCAAGGCGAATCTCGTGTGCTGGTTGCTTCTGCCAACGCTTGCGCTGGCGGAGGAGCCCGCCATTGTTCCCCCTCCCGTAGCCCTGGACGTCGGCGTGGCCGACCCGACTCGCGTCGATCGTCCCAATCTCGACCCGCTGAGTGATGACCCCGGCGCTGGCATCCGGCGCGCCGAACCGGCGATCACCCCGCCCCGGCCCATTGAGTTCGCCTATGAGATTCCTGAGCCGGTGGAGGTTCCGCTCATCGATCGCGCGCACCTCGCCATCTGGAACACGTTATGGCGTTCGGCCATGCGCACCGACAGCTGGTTTGGCGGCGGCAACGACGCCGCGATCTATCAACACACCAGTGGCTCGATCGCACCGGCTTTGCTCTGGGACAAATTCGATGGACTGACTCCGCGTCTGCGCTTCGATGTCGACGTCCCGCTACCGCATCTTAACAGCCGGCTTCATGCATTCGTCGGTCGCGTGAATCGCGACGAGTACGTGACCGAGCGCTCCCCCGCTTCGGGCGCCTTCGCCAAGCAATATGGTCCCCTTGAAGAAGACGAAACCTTGTTTGGCATTCGATATCGTGACCCCAGGCAGGGTGGCCACTGGCAGGCGGATGCGGGAATTCGCTTCCGCTCGCCCCTCGATCCGTTCGTGAAGGGCAGCTATCGCTTCCTGCGCGGTTCCTCCGAAGAGACGCTCTACAGCTTTCGTGAAACCCTGTTCTGGCAGAACAGCGAGGGGTTTGGTTTTACCAGCCGCATCGACATCGAGCGCATCCTCCGCGACACATGGCTGTTGCGATGGACAGGCTCCGGGACTGCGTCGCAGGAAACCGAAGGGGTGCGTGGTTACACCGCGCTGACCATGATGCGGGGGTTGCCGAATCGGCGCGCCATAGCGGCGGAAGTCTTCACCACCGGCGAGTTCGACGCACCCGTACCCACGGAAAACTACGGCGTGAAATTTGCCTATCGGCGGAGCATTTCGCGCGAATGGCTGGTGCTCGAGACGCGCATCAGCTGCACGTTTCCCCGCGAGGAGATCACGCAGGAACGCATTACGAACTGGGGCGTGGGCATCGGGCTCGAGATGTTCTTCGGCACCGGAGAGTTTCTCGCGAGGCCCGTCACATTCTGACGTTGAGAGAATCGTCCTACACGCTTTCCACGAACCGTCTGGCCTGTCTTGGAGAATGGTTGGCTACGCTAGACTGCGCCCCATCTCTGGAACGACATGACACCTTTCGTTAAACACAGCCGCATCCCGGATCGTCCTCGATCGTCGGGCGGCGAACTCTGGCAAGCGGTCTTTGGCCAGAGCGCGTTGGGCATCACCATCCTCGGCCTCGACGGCAGTTTCGAGGAAGCCAACGCCACGTTCTGCTCGATGCTGAGTTATTCGCTCGAAGATCTGCGAGCCCGCACGTTCGTCGACATCACCCATCCGGATGACATCGATACATCGTGCGAGCTGTTTCAAAAGCTGCGCGCGGGCGAAAGCGACCGCTGTGTTCTCGAGAAACGTTACCTGCGAAAGAACGGCGGCGTCGTCTGGTGCCGAACCACAGTCACCCTGCTGCGCAATGACGAAGGCCAGGTTTTCCAGTTGCTGGGCGTCATCCAGGACATCGATGAACAGAAACATTCGGAGATCCTGCAGACCCGGCTGACCGCAGTGATCGAGCACTCCGACGACGCGATCATCACCAAGACGCTCAACAGCACCATCTCTTCCTGGAATCCCGCCGCAGAAAGAATTTTCGGCTACACCGCCGAAGAGGCGATCGGCCAGTCCATCACCATGCTGATCCCGGAGAAGCATCTCGACGAAGAACCGGAGATACTCGATCGCCTTCGCCGCGGCGAACGAATAGACCACTACGAGACTGTTCGCCGCCGCAAGGACGGCTCGCTGATCAACGTCTCCCTCACCGTCTCGCCCATCAAGGACGCGCAGGGCCGCGTCATCGGCGCGTCCAAGATCGCGCGTGACATCACGCGCCAGAAGCGCACCGAGGCCACGATCCGCGACCAGGCTCACGTGCTGCAGTTGCTGGACACCACGGGCAAGCTGATCTCCTCGAACCTCGACCTGCAGAATGTGCTGCAGACCGTCACTGACACCGCGAAGGAATTGACCGGCGCGAAGTTCGGCGCGTTTTTCTACAACGTCATCGGCGACCAGGGCGAGGCGTTCCTGCTCTACACGCTCTCTGGCGCTCCGCGAGAGGCCTTCGAGAAGTTTGGCCTGCCACGCAACACGCCGGTGTTCAAACCCACGTTCACGGGTGCGGGCGTGATGCGTTCGGCGGACATCACGAAGGACCCGCGCTACGGCACGATGGCGCCACACTACGGCATGCCGAAGGGACACCTGCCGGTGCGCAGTTATCTCGCGGTGCCGGTGATATCGCGCACGGGTGGCGTGATGGGTGGACTCTTCTTCGGCCACTCGGACGAAGGAGTTTTCACCGAGCGGGCCGAACAGCTCGCGGTCGGCGTGGCCGCCCAGGCGGCAGTCGCCATGGACAATGCCCGGTCGTATGAAGCGGCCCAACGCGAGATCGCGAGCCGCGAGCGCGCAGAAGCTGCCCTGCGCGCCAACGATCAACGCAAGGACGAATTCCTGGCGACCCTGGCGCACGAGCTGCGCAATCCGCTTGCACCCATCCGCCAGGCGACAGTGATCTCGGCATCGCCGACTGCCACTCCGGACCAGAAGCGCTGGAGCCACGAGGTCATCACGCGACAGGTCCACCACATGTCGTTGCTGCTCGACGACCTGCTGGATATTTCGCGCATCACTCGCGGCAAGCTCGAACTGCGCACCGAGCTGACCGATCTGGCGGCGGTGGTGAAGTCGGCGGTGGAAACGTCGAGCCCCAGCATCGACGCCAAGCTCCATACGCTGAGCATCGACCTGCCCCACGTTGCCGTGCAGTTTGCAGCAGACCCGCTTCGCCTTGCGCAGGCGTTGTCCAACCTGCTGACGAATGCAGCGAAATACACGGACCCGCGCGGGACGATTCGCCTGCACGCATCCGCCGACGACCAGTTCGTGCAGATCTCGGTCAGCGACACAGGCATCGGCATCACGCGCGAAGCGCTCCCCGGCATTTTCACGATGTTCTCCCAGGTGAAGGCGGCCCAGGATCGCTCCGAGGGTGGACTGGGTATCGGACTCGCGCTGACCAAGGGTGTCGTCGAGTTGCATGGTGGGACGATCGAGGCACGCAGCGAAGGGCCGGGCAAAGGCAGCGAATTCGTGTTTCGGATTCCGCGACGACCGGTGCCGAGCGTGGCGCTCCATTCCGTGCCCACCGCCCCTCCTGCTCCAAAAACCAGGCGGCGCGTGCTCATCGCCGACGACAACCGCGACGCGGCCGAAAGCCTGGCGATGCTGCTCGAGATCGAAGGCCACTCGGTGACCGTGGCGGGCGATGGGCGCCAGGCGCTGGAAGCCATCGCGGCATCGCCGCCCGAGGTCGCGTTGCTCGACATCGGCATGCCGTTCCACGACGGCTATGAGGTGGCGCGCCACGTGCGTGCGGATCCACGCAACCTCGGCGTTTTCCTGATCGCCGTGACCGGCTGGGGCCAGGAACAGGACAAGGCGCGCGCGCAGGCCGCGGGATTCGACCGTCACTTCACCAAGCCCATCGACCCGGTGCGGCTGATCGAACTGTTAGGCACAGAGCTGCCTGCCCGATAGGGACTACAATGCCGCATGGCATTGAGCGTCTTCGATCTTTTCAAGGTAGGCATCGGGCCATCGAGTTCACACACCGTAGGGCCTATGCGCGCCGCCCGGCAATTCGCCGAGCGGCTGCGGGATTCGGCTGCCCCGGTGGCGCGCATCAGCGTGACTTTGTACGGTTCACTGGGCGCCACCGGCAAGGGTCACGGCACTGACAAGGCCATCCTGTTAGGCCTGTCGGGGCATGCGCCCGACACCGTCGATGTGGAAGCCATCGCAGGAATCGTCCAGCGCATCCGCGAGTCGGGGCGGCTGACGCTGCCCGAAGGCCACGAGGTGGCGTTCGACGAGCGTCGCGACCTCACCTTCAATCACCACGACACGCTGCCGCTGCATTCGAACGGCATGTTGTTCGCGGCCTACGCCGAAGATGGCCATGGCCTGACCACCGGAACCTACTACTCGGTGGGCGGCGGCTTCGTGGTCTCGGAGAGCACCGAAGCGGAGGGCGGCACGACGAAGCGCATCGTTCCGGATACCACGGTGCTGCCGTTGCCCTTCCACACGGGTGACGAGCTGGTGGCGCTCTGCGAGCGGGAGAACCTGGCCATTGCGGCCATCATGAGGCGCAACGAGCGCGTGTGGCGCAGCGACAAGGAGATCGACGACGGGCTGCTGCACATCTGGCATGTGATGCAGGCCTGCGTGAAACGGGGCTGTGAGACGGAAGGCGTGCTGCCGGGCGGATACAAGGTGAAGCGGCGCGCGCCCGGGCTCTACGCACAGCTCACGAAACCGGCCATTGCTGCGCCGCAGGATCCCCTGATCGCGCTCGACTGGGTCAATCTCTGGGCGCTCGCGGTGAATGAAGAGAATGCGGCCGGCGGTCGCGTGGTCACCGCGCCGACGAACGGCGCCGCCGGCATCCTGCCCGCGCTCATGCACTACTACGCGCGGTTCGTGCATGGCGCGAACGACGCCGGCATCGTGGACTTCCTGCTCACCGCCGCGGCGATCGGGTTCCTGTACAAGGAAAACGCGTCCATCTCCGGCGCCGAGGTCGGCTGCCAGGGGGAGGTGGGCGTCGCCTGCTCCATGTCGGCCGCCGCGCTCACCGCCGTGTTAGGGGGCAGCGTACGCCAGGTGGAGAACGCCGCGGAGATCGCGATGGAACATCACCTCGGCCTCACCTGCGATCCGGTGGGCGGGCTGGTGCAGATTCCGTGCATTGAACGAAACGCCATCGGCGCTGCCAAAGCCATCAACGTGTCGCGCATGGCGTTGCGCGGTGACGGAACGCACTATGTCTCGCTCGACAAGGTCATCAAGACCATGCGCGAGACGGGCGCGGACATGAAGACGAAGTACAAAGAGACGTCCCGCGGCGGGCTCGCCGTCAACATCGTTGAATGTTAGGAAACCTCATGAAAACACGCATCGCATTGGCGCTCGCCGCCCTGGCGCTCTCCGGTATGGCGTTGGCCGAGAAGCCGGTGGTCAAACCCTACGCGGCCGGCGCACCGTTCGGCGGCATCCCCTTCTGGAGCCCGGGCGAACGGTTCATCGGCATCTCCAGCGGCAAGTGCAACGGCACCTGCCCGGTGTACGAGCTCTATCTGTTCGAAGATGGACGCGTGGTGTTCTCGGGCCGGAAGGACACGCGGAAGACGGGCGTCTGGAGAAAGACGGTGTCACCCGATGTGTATGCCGACCTGCTCACCACGATCATTCGCACCAAGGTGCTGGATGAAGACATCAAGCGCGGCACCTGTCTCAAGGGTCGCTCGGTGCTCACCGTCATGCGCTCCAACTCGGACAATGGAGACGTGAAGACCGTGCTGCTGAACTCCGGTTGCGAGGGGTACGCCGATCTCGTCAAACAGATCGAGGGGCCTTTCATCGAAGGCGTCGGTGTCGCCAGCTGGCTCGCACCCCCTAAATAGATGCTCGGCCGGGCTTCCGGCAAGTGATTGGAAGTCCGGCGTTGTTTTCGGGAGGAACAATGGACGCCTTGTCAGATGTATTGCGCGCGGTTCGGCTGTCCGGCGCCTTCTTTTTCGACGTGCACGCGTGTGCACCGTGGTGCGCGGAAACCCCGCTCGGCAAGTCCGTCGTGGACAAGATGTTCCCGGGCTCCGACCATCTCATCTGCTATCACCTGCTCATGGAAGGCAGCTGCTGGGCCACGCTCGAAGGCCAGGAGCCCATCAGGCTGGTCGCGGGCGACATCATCGTCCTGCCCCATGGCGACACCCACGTACTAGCTACCGCGCCGGGCATGCGCAGGTCGCCCGAGATGTCGATGTATCGAAGGCCAGACGACGGCAAGCTGCCATCGACAATCTCAATGGGCGGTGACGGCGGCGAGAGCGCGCACTTCGTCTGCGGCTTTCTCGGCTGCGACTCGCGGCCTTACAACCCGCTGCTCACGGCGCTGCCACGTGTCATGGTCGTCAATGACCATGTCAGCGGCGCGCTGGGCGCGTACTTCCGCGCGGCACTGGCGGAATCGAAGAGCGAACGCATGGGCAGCGCGGATCTGCTCGGGCGCATCAGCGAGCTCATGTTCGTCGATGTGGTGCGGCGCCATCTCGAGTCGCTGCCGCCAGACCGGATGAACTGGCTCTCGGGGCTGCGTGATGCCTATGTGGGCCGCGCGCTGATGGCGCTGCACGCGGATCCGGCGCGCGACTGGACGCTGGAGACGCTGGCCGCGGAGGCGGCGTTGTCACGGTCGTCGTTCGCCGAACGGTTCGCGGAGTTCGTGGGGCACCCACCCATGCAATACCTGACCAACTGGCGCATGCAGCTCGCGACCAACTACCTGCGCAATGGCACGGAGAACGTGGCGGCGATCGCCAATCGCGTGGGTTATGAGTCCGAGGCGGCGTTCAGCCGCGCGTTCAAGAAGGTGGTGGGCTCACCACCGAGCGAGTGGCGTGAACAACGCGCCACGGGCAATGCGGCGTGACACTTCAGTAAAACTAAACATCCGGTCAGATCTTGGGAACACGCCGGATTTTCGAACCGGCAGGATGTGCGCCTCACAAACAAGGAGCACATCGAATGACCAGATATCTGTTGCCCCTCGTCGCGCTGGCCGTGTCCGGAGTTGCCGCCGGTGCCATGCCGAACGCGGAAGGCGTCGTCGTCCACTTCGGTGACCTCAACCTGGATTCAGAGGCTGGCGTCGTCAGCCTGCACAAGCGGATTCGCAATGCGGCCGAGTCGGTCTGCAGCCCGCTCGACATGCGTATCCTCGGGCTGCGTGATGCCTACGACGAGTGCGTGAAGGAAGCGGTGAGCAACGGCGTGGCTGCGGTAGGCAACTCGAAGCTCACGAACTTCCACGCGAACAAGAGGGTTTGATCCCTGCCGAGCCTGCAATGCCGCGCGGGCCATTCATTCGGATGCTCGCGCGGAATCAGCTTACGCAGCCGTGCAGGCAACGCTGACGCCGATCTATCGAATCGGCCACGTCACACGAGCGGACGCGGATGGGATCCTCCGGTGGTCTACACCGGAGGCATCTCATGACCGAAACCGAATACAAGCTCGAATCCAAGTTGTGGAAGGCCATCAAGGACGACCGCGTGGTGATGCTGGGCCTTGCGGGCGTCGAGGAAGGACACAGCCAGCCGATGTCCGCGCAGATTCTGCACGACGAAGACGAGCGCGGTCCCATCTGGTTCTTCACGTCCAAGGACTCGGATCTAGTCAAGGCGCTCACCGACACGCATCGCGCGGTAGTGCATTTCTCTTCCAAGGGTCACGACCTGTTTGCGTCGCTGCATGGCAAGCTCACGGCCGAGAATGACCGCCTGATCATCGATCAGCTCTGGAACCCGTTCATCTCGGCCTGGTACGAGGGAGGCAAGGACGATCCGAAGCTGCAGCTGCTGCGCCTCGATCCCGAACGGGCGCAGGTGTGGCTCAACGAAAACAATCTGTGGGCCGCCGTCAGGCTGCTGCTCGGCCGGGATCCGAAGCAGGAATACAAGGAAAAGGTGGGTGACGTGCGCCTCGGCTCGCACTGAGGCAGGGGATGGTGCCGGGTGGGGAAAGTGGGGAGTCGATCGACTCCCCACTTTCCCCACCCGGCACCAAGGTCAATTCACCTGGCAGTTCGTGCGGCGCATGACCACCCGGCGGTTCTGTTCGCGCCCTTCGGGCGTGGTGTTGTCACCGACAGGCTCGGACTCTCCGTAGCCGGCGATCGCGAGCTGCGACACGTCGAGGCCGCGGGAAGCCAGGTAGTCCCGGGTCGCCAGCGCGCGCCGTCGCGACAGGTCCCTGTTGTACGCATCACTGCCCTGGCTGTCGGTGTGGCCCCCGATCTCGCCTGCGATGGTCGGCAGTTGGCGCACCTGATCCGCGAGGCTGTTGAGCGTGATCGCGTCCGCGCCCGTGATCTCGGTGGAGTTGCTCCTGAAATGCACCTGGATGGTGATGTCGCATGAGCAGCCATTGACGTCCACGCGGTCACCGCGCGGAGTGGCGGGGCACATGTCTTTCAGATCGTTCACACCATCGCCATCCGCGTCCGCCGGTGGCGGAGGCGCCGGCGGCGGTGGCGGCTCGACGCGCGCCACCGGCGGTTCAACGGGCAGTGGTGGCGGTGCCGCAGGTTCTCCCCCGAAGTGCGCCACAAAAGACAACATGTAGAGGTCGCCGTCGAGACGATTCGTGGCGCTGGCGTCGTACAGCCACTTGCCCACCACGCTGAAATTACGGGTGCCGAAACTGAACGCAGGCCCGAAGCCTGCGCCGTCACTGGGATAACCCGGTTCGAGCGGCGCGGGGATGGGCCCCTCGTCGTCCGTCATCTGGTCGTAGTAGTACGCCGCGATGCCCAACGCGAAATGCTCGCCGAAATGCTTGCCGAGCAGCACGTCCAGATGCAGCTCGTCCCCGGTCTCGTAGTTAGGGCCCGTGAGGTTGTTCTCCAGGTTGATCATGTAGCCCAGTGTCCCGGAGAGGTCCCAGCCCGAATCGCTGAGGTAGGTGTAGGTCAAGGAAGGGTCGAACGACCAGTAGTGACGACCCGCCGACACCACCGCATCACCGTCGTGCGAGCCGAGTGGCACGGTGATGCCCAGCGCAAGCCGCGTGTAGTGCGGTCCCGACCCCCAGGCCAGCTGCGGTTTCAGGACCGGATCTCCCCAGGAATTGTCACGCGGCGAAACGAAAGCATCGAATGGCGGCCCGCCTGGGTGCTGCGCGACCGTCATGTCGAACACGTAAGGCAGCTGCAACTCGATGCCTACCTTCCCGCCGAAGATGCCGGTGTCCGAGAACCCGCCGATCGTCAGCCGATCCATCCACTGCTTCTGGTCGAAACCCGGATCGAGGCCGCCGTTGATGGGGCGCGCCCCGATGCCGGCATCGTAGTAGATGACGTCATTGCGCAAGTACCCGCCCGGCGCCGGCGTAACCGCGGCGGCGAAATCGCCGTACGTTCCCTGTAGATAGGAGCTTCCACCGCCCTCGGCAGCGAACGAGCCGACGGATATCGAGGCGGCGAGGACGAACGCCGCCGCGGTGACGGTGCCGTGCATGCGAATCCATCTGGTTTCCATGGCCATGGACCGATGCTGGCATCGGCGTGCCGCGAAGATAAATGGGACCAAGAGACCACGTTTCCGGTCCTAACTAGTTTTTCCTAGGTATTCCGTCGCGTACCGCCGACAGCGGCATTCCGGAAAGAGCCCGTAGGACAGTCCCTACTTTTTCCCAATCGACCCGCGCGTGTTGCATCCTGTATTCCCACGCAGAAAAGCAGGAAGGCTCGATGTACGCGGAGCAGGCACTGGCCGAAAGTGAGAAGAGGTTTCGCGCGCTCGTTTCAGCCAGTTCGGATGTGGTTTACCGGATGAGCGCGGATTTCAACGAATTGCGGCAGCTCGAAGGCCACCTGTTCGTCGCCGCGGCCCCCGCGCCGAACCGCAACTGGCTCGAAGAATACATTCACCCCGAAGATCGCGATGTCGCGCGGGCCGCCATTCGGGATGCCGTCGTCCGAAAGGGAATCCTCGAGCTCGAATGCCGCGTATTCCTGGCCGATGGCAGCATCGGCTGGACGCACACGCGCGCAGTGCCGATGCTCGACGCCTCGGGCGAGATCACCGAGTGGATCGGCATGGTCACCAACGTGACCGCGCGCAAGAACGCCGAACATGCCCTCGCCTACCAGCGGCGCATGTACGAGGCGATCCTCACGAACACGCCGGACCTGGCCTACGTCTGGAACCTCGAGCACCGCTTCATCTACGCGAACGAAGGCCTGCTGCGCACCTGGGGCCGCACCTGGGAAGAAGCCATCGGCAAGAACTGCCTCGAGCTGGGCTACGAGCCCTGGCACGCCGCGATGCACGACCGCGAGATCGAGCAGGTCGTCGCGACCCGGAAACCCGTGCGCGGCGAGGTGCCGTTCAACGGCGCCTTCGGCCAGCGGTTCTATGACTATCTACTCGTGCCGGTCATCGGCGCGTCGGGCGAGGTCGAGGCCGTGGCCGGCACCACGCGCGACGTCACCGAACGCAAGCAGCTCGAGCGATCATTGATCGACGCCGACCGGCGCAAGGATGAATTCCTGGCGACCCTGGCTCATGAGCTGCGCAACCCGCTCGCCCCGATCCGCAATGCCGTGCACCTGCTGAAGTCCGACACCCCCACGGGCGACCACCTGCGCGTCGCGCGCGAAATCATCGATCGCCAGGTGCATCACATGGTGCGGCTCGTCGATGACCTCATGGACGTCTCCCGCATCACCCTGGGCCAGGTGAACCTGCGCAATGAACGCGTCGCGCTGCGCCGCGTGATCGAGGACGCAGTCGAAGCGGCCGCGCCCGCCATCGAAGCCGGCAACCACCGCCTCGTCGTCGACGTCCCCGCCGCGGCAGTGCATCTGGAAGGCGATGGCACGCGGCTGTCGCAGGTGTTCCAGAACCTGCTCGACAACGCCGCCAAGTACACGCCCTCGGGCGGCACGATCACGCTGCGCGCCGAACTTCACGGCGAACGCATCATGGTGTCGGTGCGCGACACCGGTATCGGCATCACGCCCGAAGCGAAGGCGCGAGTGTTCGAACTCTTCACGCGCGTGCATCCCCACGATTGCATCAAGACCAGCGGCCTCGGCATCGGGCTGTCGCTGGCGCGGAAGCTCATCGAGCTTCACATGGGCGAAATTGACGTGCGCAGCGAAGGGACAGGCACCGGCAGCGAGTTCATCGTCACGCTTCCGGCCGCGCCGGCCTTGCAGCCCCCCAAGTCCGGCATCGACGCCAGCCAAGTGCGGGCCGCCCCGGATTCGCGTCGCCGCGTGATGGTGGTCGACGACAATCGTGACGCCGCCGAGAGCCTCGGCATGTTGCTCGAGATGGAGAATTGCACGGTGTCGGTGGCTTTCGACGGATTGCAGGCGCTGGGCGCGCTGGAGGCGTTCAAGCCCGACATCGTGCTGCTCGACATCGGCATGCCGGGCATGGACGGATATGAATTGGCGCGTCGCATACGGGCCACGCCCATGGGTAGCGAACTGGTGCTCGTCGCCCTCACCGGTTGGGGACAGGCCGACGACAAGAAGCGGGCGATGGATGCGGGCTTCGACGAACACCTGACAAAGCCCGTGGACCCGGATCTGCTGGCGAGGGTAATCGCCTTCGGGCATTCTGCTGCGGCATGACAAACCCACTCGCGGGGAGACCCGCGCCAGCTTCCATGCTGGTCGATCTGCCCCGACTGATCACCGCGTATTACAGCGAGCGGCCGGATCCTACCGTCGCCACGCAACGCGTCGCATTCGGCACCTCGGGCCACCGCGGTGTTTCCTTCCAGGCGGGTTTCAACGAAGCGCACGTGCTCGCGATGACACAGGCGATCTGCGCGTATCGCCGGCAGCAGAACATCTCGGGGCCGCTATTCCTCGGCTTTGACACGCATGCGTTGTCGGCGCCGGCGTTTGCGAGCGCACTCGAAGTGCTGGCGGCCAATGAAGTGGAGACGATGATCGCGGCGGGCGACGAATACACGCCGACGCCCGCGCTGTCGCACGCCATCCTGACGTACAACCGCGGTCGGAAGAGCGCGCTGGCCGATGGCATCGTGATCACGCCATCGCACAACCCGCCCGACAGCGGCGGGTTCAAGTACAACCCGCCGAATGGCGGGCCCGCGGATACGCAGATCACCGGCTGGGTCGAGGCCGAGGCCAACCGGTTGCTTGCCGCCGATCTCGACGGCGTGCGGCGCGTGCCGCTCGCCCGGGCGCGCAAGGCGTCGACGACGCACCAGCACGACTACCTGGCTAACTACGTGCGCGACCTCGGCAACGTCGTCGACTTCGACGTGATCCGCGGCGCGAACGTGCGCATGGGCGTGGATCCGCTGGGCGGCGCCGGCGTGCACTACTGGCCCGCGATCGCCGAGCAGTACCGGCTGGACCTCACCGTGGTCAACGATGCGGTGGACGCCACGTTCCGCTTCATGAGCGTGGATTGGGACGGGAAGATCCGCATGGACCCTTCGTCGGCGTACGCCATGCATGGGCTCATCGGGCTCAAGGACCGGTTCGACATCGCGTTTGCATGCGACACGGACCATGACCGGCATGGCATCGTCACCCGCAGCGCGGGGCTGCTGCCGCCTAACCACTACCTCGCGGTGTGCATCGACTACCTGTTCCGGAATCGGCCGGGCTGGCGCCCTGACGCGGGCATCGGCAAGACCGTGGTCAGCAGCCAGATCATCGATCACGTCGCCGCGCGGCTGGGGCGGCGGCTGTACGAAGTGCCCGTGGGCTTCAAGTGGTTCGTCGACGGGCTGTTCGACGGCTCGCTCGGTTTCGGCGGCGAAGAGAGTGCGGGCGCGTCGTTCCTGCGGCAGGACGGCAGTGTGTGGACCACGGACAAGGACGGCATCGCGCCGGCGTTGCTGTCGGCTGAGATCACCGCGCGCACCGGGCGCGACCCGGGCGAGGCATACCGCGAGCTCACGCGTGCGTTCGGCGAGCCGCTGTTCGAGCGCATCGATGCCGCCGCCACGCCCGCGCAGAAGAAGCTGCTGGCCAGCCTCAAGCCCGAGCAGGTGAAATCGAAGGAACTCGCGGGCGGGAAGATAGAGGCGATTCTCACGCAGGCGCCGGGCAACGGCGCGTCCATCGGCGGACTCAAGGTGGTGGCGGACGGCGGGTGGTTTGCCGCGCGACCCTCGGGCACCGAAGACGTCTACAAGATCTACGCCGAGAGCTACCGCAGCGCCGAACATCTGCGCCGCGTGCAGGCCGAGGCGCAGGCCATCGTGACCGCCGCGATCGCGTAATGGGGACATTCCTGATTTGCTAGCAAAAGGGGACGCGCCTCGATCGTCGCGGCCGCCCCACTGGCGTCACTGAAGATTCCAGACCCAGGACCTTGACCTGGCGATCGATCCATTCCTTCGCGCCAAAAGGGCGTTGACGATTGACGCACGCACGGATCTCGGCGATCTCGACGTCTGTCTGCGGGTCATTCGTGTATTGCCGCCAGTACGACGGCAGCGGGACCGGCGACTCCGCGAGCTCGACGGGGGCGTGCCGCATTCGACGCCAGGCGAGACTGCCCCATTCCCAGTCTTCGGCG
>Ga0164241_10003981_pt1 | contig 14558 bp, 20 predicted proteins | sample OricomyardsoilBY_FD_108780 | JGI IMG/M metagenome (GOLD analysis project Ga0164241, IMG submission 108780) | Backyard soil microbial communities from Emeryville, California, USA - Original compost - Back yard soil (BY) | ecosystem: Environmental > Terrestrial > Soil > Unclassified | place: USA...
GCCCGAGGCATTCTGGTCGGGATGCGAAGGCCGAGAGAGTTGAAACACCGTGTCGAATAGTGACCTCCTGGAGCGTTTGCCCGCACCACGCAAGGCCGACGCCAGCATCCCCTTCACCGCTCAATGAGGTGCGGGTTGCAATCGCCTCGGATCTGATGGGGGGTCCGCACAGGCGCGCCCAGGAGCACGGGATCAACACCGATGGGCGCTGTTCCGCGCTAAGATGAAAGCGTTTCCAGCGCGACAGAGCTACCGTCGTGAGCGCATCACGTCGGATCGAAACACGGCTACCGTGTCGTATGGATCGGCGCGCATCAGGACTCGCGGTGCTGATCTGCGTCATCGTCGCGGTTCTCCTGGTTCCGATCGTCAGCGGGTGGCGGGTGCACGGACAAGCCCAACGGAGCTCCACGTCGGGGCCACCTCGAGTCGGTGACTGTCTCAGCTCCGTGCCCTCTCAACGGTCATCGATGGAATCCGGCCAACCGCTATTCGCGGTGACAACGCGACCATGCAATGAGAGCAACGTCGGCGAAGTCGCCGCAGTCGTCTCAAAGATCCACTTCTCGCCTCCGACACTGGACAACGGTCAGACAGTTGCGCAGCAGGTTAACTGCGACCCATTGGTGCGCAACTATCTGGGCTGGCCCACTCCTGCCGCTGACGGTGGGCCCGGACCGAGCAACACGCAGGCCAGTTTGGCATGGCAGCCGCCTGACACCATTTCGGTCGGCCTTCTCGGACCAGGCGTCGCCCAGTACATTGCCGGGCAGAGATGGACAGCGTGCGTGGTCTACCCCGAATATGGTCCCTATCCGGGCTCGATCCGCGGTAGTGTGCGCAATGGCCACGGCGCCGACACCTTTGGTTCCTGTCTCTCCACCTCCGACAGCGCAGCTGCACGGATGATCCCGTGCCGCGAGCCACACCGAACCGAGATCTTCGGCCGCATGCCTGTCGACGCCGACGACAGCAAGGCGAACCTGGACGCATCCTGCTTGACCCTGGCACGCGGCATCACCGGTATGAGGGATCCGACCGTGAGCGGAAACCTCACCATTGCGGTGATCGATCAACAGATTCAAGATGACAACCCAGAGCCACCAACACGAACCCCACTTGGCAGGCACCAGGCCTGGTGTTCCGCCACGGCCGCCGGATCGCAATCTCTGGCGGGAACGTTGATCGGAATCGGCGACCGTCCGCTACCATGGCGCTGACCTCGGTCCCCGGTCAGCAGCGTGGACGCCGGCAAAGCCGCGGGCAATCCCTAGCTTCCACGGGGCGCCTGGCTTAGCGTGTCGCCGGGCTCTCGACCAGCCGCTCCATGTCCCCAGCATGTCCGGGTGGCGGTCGCACCCAGGATCTATTAGGACCATCGGCCAACCGCGACGGACGTGTCGGAAGATGAGGGTTCGTCGGCACGATTGCGGGCGGTCTGGCCGGCACCCCTGTTCGACCGGCCAGACCTCGGAGCACTCCAGCCCTGGACAGATGGCCGCCGGGCTGTGCTCCCCCCGGCACGGCCCTGCAACACTGAACCGCTACACCCCTTGTTGACGTGGTGGGCCATCCTGTTCGGCCTGTCTATGCCCTGCTGGCACCGGCCGGCGGTGTGGACCAAGCTCATTGACATCAACCACTCCGACTACGCCTCGGCCATCGAGCACGTGTTGGACGTGAGCCTGGACGCCGTCCCAGACCTTCATCGAGCGCACCATCCGTCAGGTGGCCGCCTGACACCCCCGGTGGCGGGCCGCCCCAGAAGGGCAATCCCCCATAGGCTTCGGGGACCCGGCCGCCGGGGGCATTGCCGGGGATCCGAGGGGTTCTGGCCGGCGTTGAGGGCGCTGAGGGATCGGACGTCGCGCGGCTGCCGGTCGAGAAGGGCGTTCGACCAAGTCGGTCGTGGATCAGCCGCCGCCGAAACCCTTCCACGCACTGTTGGGGTGGGTTAACGGATTGAGCTTGATCTCGTTCTCCGACTCGTGCTCGCAGCGGGTGCACTTGCGCAGGGACCCGCCGCGCACCTCCGGGTTGGGGTCGGGGATGATCTCGTAGTGATGTCGGCCCATCCGGCACCGCCAGTCGAGGTGCTCGTCGTGCTCCACTGTGCGCCTCCGCCATCCCTTTTGGGTAGTTTGACGGAGTCTACCTTCGGCGGCCCGGACAAGGCCAACCACGGACCTGATCGCCGCCTACGTCAGGCTTGGCTCCGACCACGAATCCAATGGCCAGGGAACACGCCCGTGGGGTCGGTCGGCATCTGCCCGCCCCAACCTCCGCACGGCCAGCCGTCAGAGTGGCGTCGGAGATCAGCCAGACGACTGCGGGGAGGCCGCCGTCGCGGGTGAGGCCCGGATGACAACTTCGGCCAAGATGCCGGTCAACATCCTCGGACGTGTAGTGGTACCACCGGCCGCCGGTGCACCGAGTGCGGCCGGGGCGGTGGACCGACGATCAGAACTGGTTCTCCGTGTCGCTCTTGGGCCCCACCTGACGATGACGCCGCCTGACGATGAGGCCGCCATGAGGCCGCCTGACCCCGGGCCGTGACCGCTGGTTATCGGTGTGGCACCGCCGGGAGGACATAGAGCGACAGCAAGTCGATCACCGCTTGGTTGTCGATCAGACGATCCTGACCCTCGAAGTCGGTGTCGCTGGAAACGGCGATGACGAGCCGCCGGGCCGGGACAACCATGATCAATTGGCCTCCGTACCCGGCCGCCACATAGGCAGGGTCACCGGCGGCTTCCATGGTCCACCACATGTATCCGTAGCCGCCGCCCGGCATCAGCGAACTTGTCTGAACTTGGGCGCAGGTGGCCTGGTCGACCCACTCGGCAGGTACCACCTGAGCGCCGTCCCACTGTCCACGATTGAGGTAGAGCCGACCGAGGGTGACCAGATCTCGTGGAGCGAGTTTGATGCCGACATAGCCGACGTTGTAACCCTGAGGGTCGGTCGGCCATGCGAAACCCGGTGTCGAGTTGTAGGCATCCTGGTTGCCGGGTCCTTTGACCATTGTCGTCGCGGGTTCGGTTGAGATCCCGACTGGATCGAACAGCTTCAGCCTGGCGTACTCGAGAGTCGACTGACCGGTTGCCTTTTCCAGGATCGCTGACAGCAGATGAGCAGCCGCATTGGAATACTCGAAGAAAAGTCCAGGCTGTTGATCGTTGCCCTGGGTCAGGATGGCCTTGATCCAGTCAGTCGTCGGTTCAAACGAGGGGTCGCTGTCCTCCGGCAGGCCGGCTGTCATCGTGAGTATCTGCCGCAGGGTGATCCCGGCAACTTCGGGGCTCATCGTCGATGCGTAGTCGGGCAACAACTGATCCAACGTCTGGTCCAGGCCGGTCAATCGGTGGTCGGCGATGGCTATCCCGATCAGGGTCGACATCACGCTCTTCGTCACCGAGTAGATGTCTCGGGATTCATCCGCGGTCGACCCGGGGTAGCGCTCGACCACCGTACGTCCGTCGACCGACACCAATACCGCCCTCATGGCGTCCTTGCTGGCGAAGACCTGCAACAGGTTGTCCACACCTGCGTTCAGTGCGGCATCGTCCAAGCCGGCGCTGGTCGAGTCGACACCGCTTGAATCAGCACCGGCCGAGGCAGTTACGCATTCGGCCGGCACCGCGGTCGAGGGTGCCAGGAAACTGCTTTCTGGCGGCGCCGGCGAGCCCGGTCCGGAACAAGCGGCGGTCAGCACGATCAGAACGGCGCCGCCCCAGCCCATGGTCAGCCCCCCCGGGCGCTGCTTCGTTCGGCACCTCGCGGTCGTGCATTCCGTCCGTTGCGCGGCCTGTGCGTCGCGGTGCGGTGCAGTTTCATTGCCGTGTTGCCGCATATAGGTAAAATACGACATAGCCCCTCGGCTGGCGACCCACCTGAAGGGCGCGCACCGAGGTCAGTCCCGCGCCCCGACCGACTCCGGGGCGGCGGCACCGACGGCGTGGGCGACCTTCCGACCTGGACCTTGGCATCGGCGAACAGCATCGCCGCGTTGTCGTTGAAGAACGGCGGTTTCTGCACACCGGCGTAGCCGGTTGCCATGGAGTTGCTTGAACACGACGATGCGCTTGGCCTTCCACACCTGCACGACGGGGCGTCCCTGCGATGGGTGAGCCCGGGGTCGTCCGCGGCGGCCGGATTCACGGTGTCGTTGGCCCCGATGACCAGGACGACGTCGGTGTCGGGGAGCTCGTCCATCTCCAGCACGATGTGGTCCGGCACCTTGGCATCGGCGAACAGGACGTTCATATCGGCCGGGGAGCCGACCAGCGACCGGGCGGACGGCGAGCCGCACCTGCTTGGCCCGCCGCTCGCCCGCAGTCGCTCGGTTGAGTTCGGCGACCTGGTTCTGGGCAATGCCGGAACATCTCCGCGAAAAGTGGCTCTCCTGACGTAGTGGTGTGTCTCCAAATAATGGAGGTCATGCCCGATGCACTCGGGGCCATGCAGGCACCCGCTGATCCGCTGTCATTGACTGATGGTGATCGGGAGATCCTGACCCGACGGTTGCGTGCTCGAGACGTACCCCGAAGTGCCGGATCGGAGCGGATCGTGCTCAACCTGCACGGTGACGACGCCATTTGTGACGCCGCCAAGCGCGGGCGGCGGCCAGCGGCGAGAGACTCGTCACGAAATCCTCGATCGGCCGCGTCGAGGACGAGATGATGTTACCGACGCCGAGTTTCGATCACGCCGGAGAGTTCTGCCTGGAATGGGTCGATCACCCGCGAAAACCGAGCGCAGCAGCATTTGTGCCTAATGTCGGGAAATCCGGTGGACCGTCCTCGTGCTTTCCGCAAAGGGCGCACTCGAGAACCGTCCGGCCGCGTACCTCCGGGTTGTCATCGAGCTGGCGCAGGTAATGGTGCAGCCCGACTCGGCAGCGCAAGGAGGGCCTGGTTGTTTGGACGTCATTCATCGTCGCTCCTCGTTGAGCGTGGGCGATCGGGCCCAACCGCGGGGCAATCGGCCGATGGCCGACCCGCCCGGCGCTTGGGATCGGGGGACAGTCTTATACTACCTAGGGTCAGGCGAGTATTCAACGGTCTGGGGCCCGCTGCGGACGGAGAAGTACCCGGCGATCACAATGGGGCCCCCGACCGGCCACGGGCTCACCGCGATCGATGTCAAGTTGGTCGCACACTCAGCGCCAGACGATCTGGCGCACTAGTGGATCGAGCCGATCCGGGTGATCGGATCAAGGCCACGGCGACGGGGACTCAGTTCAGGTCGTCTCGGTCACGGGTCGGAGTCGGCCGACAATGCGAGCGCGGCTCTGGTAGGCCCTCGCGAGGGCGTCTCGCGCCATCCCGGCGCCGGACGCGTTGAGACGGTAGTAACGGCGGCGGGGTCGGCCTTGTTGTGCCGGGTCAACCTGCTCCCACGAACTGTCCACCCAACCGAGCGTTTCCAAACGAGAAAGGATCGGATGCACCGTCCCGCTCGGCAGCCCTGTCGCGGTCCCGATCTCCAGGCCGTAGTGCTGCTTGCCGGGTTCGTCGAGCAGCACGCGCAGCACCGCCTGAGTGGTCAGAGTCATCCTTGGCAGGGTTCGCGGCATGGTCTAACTCTATCTAGAGTCGTAGTTTCCGACGACACGTCCCCCGCCCCGCGGAGTACATCCGCGTGTCGCGCGGAGGCGCTGAACCCATCCGAGATCAGCCGATCCCGGGGAAGGCCAGCCCGGCCGCTGCGGGCCCCAGACGCTTCCCCGCCACCGGGCCATCCTCGTGTTTGCCGCATCGCGTGCATTCCAACACCGATTGACCGCGCACCTCGGGGTTGTCGTCCGGGTGGGATAAGTAGTGATGGCGGCCGAAGCGGCAGCGCCAGTCGATCACCGCCACCGGCGGAGCGCTCACCACCTCGCGGTCCCGGAGGGCTTGGCGCAGAGCCAGCGAGCCGCGCATCAGGTCAGCCGCGGCGAACACTTGCCAGAAAGCGTTGAGCTCGCAGAGTTCGGCATAGAACTCCTGCCGGTACCGGTCGCGGACGTCGGGTGGCAGCACTAGCACTGTTACGTTCACCAGGTAACGAGCGGCCGCCATCGGCCGCAGCCAGATCATCGATGCCCCATCCGACGAGCGCCCGACGAGCGCCGCGATGGCTCCCGGGTTGACCTAGTCATGCCCAAGTCCGAATGGGACACAGTATTACTCTACTTACCCACGGTTGGATCGACAAGAGCCCGAAGAGCCGGTTTAGGAGCACGTCTCACGAGACCGGTCAGCGACGGAACGCCTCGAGGAGGCGTCTTGGAAGGTCTTCATCGGCCGCACGGGGAGCCTGCGGATCCGTGTGTATCCCGGCTGCTAGCCCCACGAGACGATCGGCGCCATGGCGGCTGACGACGGTGCGGGCTTGGCTGGTGGTCGCCCAGGATGACCAGCACCAGGTTTGCTTCCCGCAGGTGCTTCACGAACGAGACGATCGAAGAAAGCATCCCGGAAGGCAGGCTCGGCGGCGGCATGCGGCACGGTCACAACCAATCCGTAGATCAGCCGATGACCAGCAGGCCGGCAAGGCCGGACTAGTCCGAAGCCGTGCGCGGCGGAAATCCCTGCCGGACCAGCACCGGCCGGGATCGTGCGCCTACGGCACAGTACGCCGACCGTTGTGAGTCGACGCATTTCGGACAGGTCGACCCGATCGGCGCAGAATGAAAAGGCGCCCAGTGGCAGGTCGGGGGTCCACCGCTGGGCGCAACGACCATGATTTTTCGCAGGTCGAAGATGGTCGGCATCGTCCAATCAGGCTAAGCCCGCGTCATTCGGGTTGACGAGAGGCTGTAACCCGGTCCTCCCGAGGGGGAACGGGACGACCGGGCCAGTCACGGTAGCGCCTGGCTCGGGCCATCGTGAGTCGCAGCAGTGGGGCGTAGGCTCGGCCGGTCACTGTGGAAAGGGTCGCAGCGTCGTTGGGGAGCGCCCGGGAGTGTCCTGGGAGTCTCTCCCGGGCGCAACCCTTGGGGTGGTCGGCCACCGAATGTCTCATACCGAAGAACAACCATTGGCCCGGCCGTGGGTCAAAACCACTCCACCGGGCAGGAACGGAACACCGGAGCCTTCCAACCGAGGAACCTGGGCGCCGCGATCACGGTGCGCTCAAGTGGTCAGTGCCCGCCACAGCCCGATCGCGCATCCCCGGGTCCACACCTCCAGGTCCCGCCGGTCGAGCACCTGGGGTTGCGCTGATCCAGCTCGGCGGGCAGGGGTTGCCTCTCGGCGCCTGGCGCGGCCTGTGACGCACCGGTGGCGCTTCACGGCGCGCCATCGACCCGATGGATCCGCATCGGCGCTGCGGCGTCGACCAACTGCTCCATCCGCCCAGTGCCGTCCGTGAACGCCTCGGCCATGCTGCACGGCGTGCTCGGCGAGCACCCGACCGGTCGCCGGGTATCGACGGTGCAGCCGGCTTGACCGGCGGCCAACGCGATCGCGCTTCGGCCATCGCGATCGACCACTCGGTCCCGGGAACGGTGGGCATGAAGCCGTTGATACTTTAGTCCCTGCGTCGAGTGGCGAATTACCCCTGCTCCGGCCGGCTTGCCCATCCTTTCGATGGCAGGTTTTCACTAAGCCACGTAACGTCGAGGCTGAAGGGGATGGAACTCGTCGCCGTGAAGCGCAGGACGTGCGACCCAGCAGCCGGGGGGCGGGAGCACCGCCCAATAGCCATCCGCAACGACAAGCTCGATGCATCCCTCGTATTGTGGATCGAACAGGCCGAAGTAGTCGTAGTAGCTGTTCTCGTCCGAGACGGTGTAGTCGAACACCGGTGAAGTCGATCGGAAAAAATCCACTGGATGGCCGTCGAAGGTCACGCTGCCGCCTAAACGTGTCGATGTTGGTCGCCGCGATGGCCTTTAACTCGGGAACATTCAATCGGGTGGGCGGATCGAAAGCGTTGTCCGCCTCGAAATTGAAGACGGGGAAGAACAGTGTCTTGCCGTCCGGCACGGTCACCGTTCGAGGGGACCCTGCCCTCCGAAACGTACCGGCCAGGAAGAAGTATTTGTTGGCCGGCCCGATTCCCGCAGGTTGGCCAGCCGCTGGAACTCCGGCAGATGACGTCGCAGCACCCAATACCGCACCTGGCCACTGAGTGCGCCAGTTCCGCCAAAGCACAACCGTAGCGCCGAGAACCCTTAAAACGACGCTAATTCATCCCATACCCGTGGGGTGGGATAGCGGAATGAGCTTGATCTCGTTCTCCGACTCGTGCTCGCATCGGGTGCACTTGCGCACGGACCCGCCGCGCACCTCCGGGTTGGGGTCGGGAATGATTTCGTAGTGATGTCGGCCCATCCGGCACCGCCAGTCCAGGTGATCGTCGTGCTCCACTTTTCGCCTCCACGATCCCTTTTGGGTAGTTTGACGCAGTCAACCCGCGCGACCCGGACCAGGCCGAACACGTAGCCGATCGCCGCCTATGTCAGGCCGGCTCCGACCACGGCCGGAGTGGTCACCAGAAGCGCTGGGTCGTCTGGTGGAGGACCGACGCCCGGTGGCGGACCAAGCCCCGGTGGCGCCCCGAGCCCAAGCAGTGGTCCCAGCCCCGGACCAGGCCCAAGCGGGAGGCCAGGCACGTTAAGGTGTCAGCGGCTTGGAACCGAGCGGCGGACCGGTGGTGTGCCTTACGACGAGGTGGGTGGGCACGGTGACGGCCCGGTCGACGTCAGTTCCTCCTTGCAGCAATTCGAGCAGGATTCGTGCCGCCCCGGCGCCCTGTTCGAAGACGTCCTGTCGGACGGTAGTTAGATCCGTCAGCGCCGCAAGCGGGTGATCGTCGATCCCGATGACGGAGAGATCCTGAGGGATGCGGAGTCCGGCTCGGCGGATGGTGCGGATGGCGCCGAGGGCGACCTCGTCGGAGTGGGCATAAACGGCGGTGGGTGGGTGCCGTAGACCCAGCAGCTTGGACATCGACGTTGCGCCGTTCTCCCCGCCCCAGTCGCCGGCCTGGACCATATGCGGATCGACCGGGATGCCGGCGTCGTGCAGCGCCGCGTGGTAGGCGATCGTCCGGCCCGAGATCATCGGTGGCCGATCGGGGTCGATCGCCTCGAGCATGGCGATCCGGCGGTGGCCGAGGTTGAGCAGGTGGTCCATGGCCTGTCGGCCGGCCATCTGGTCATCGATGCTCACGTAGGGGTAGGCGGCCGATTGTCCGCCCGCGGCGACGATGCCGACACCCATAAGCTCCAGGCGCTTGCGTTCGACCTCGTTGAGCGGGAAGGCGACCACGATGATCGCGTCTACCTTGCGTCGAGCGGGTAGCCGTTCGAAAAACAACCTGCGGTCTTCCAGGTCGGAGACCGGGTATAGCAGAACATCCAGTTCGGCGCCGCGCAGGACTGATTCCAACCCCTTAAGCATGGCACCGAAGAACCAGCGGTCGAGATGGGGGACAACCACGGCGACCCGCCCGGTCGGGCCCAGGCGCAGGCTGGAGGCCTGGGGAGAGACGACGTAGGCGAACCGCTCGGCCACGGCGTGGACCTTGTCCCGAGTCGCCGGCGCGACGCCGGGGGCATTCCGCAGCGCACGGGACGCCGTCCCCAACCCAACACCCGCGATCCGCGCGATGTCCACCAGCGTGACGTTCGCAGGGATGTCGCTGGGTTCGGACACAATCCGAGGATACCCGCTTGGAATCCCTTCCAAGGAGCAGCGGACAAATCTCGCGTCAAATAGTACGCTACCTGTGCTGAATCCTGAAGTTCTCGACTTGACAGCCGACTTAACGTCCGCGATGTTCGCAGCGAGTTTCGGAAAGGCTTCCAACGGTTTGCGCGACGGAAGGGCTCGCGTTCGTGGCAGTGCGGTCCGCCAACCAGGCCGGCCTCCTATCGACGTTGCAGGAGGAACAGATGAAGCCCCCAGTCGGTTCGGCGGTCTATCGGACGGTTCGAGCCACGACCCGATCGTGCAGAAAAGTTCGACCGTGAGCAGCATCGGAATCGGGGGCGACGGGAACTGGTGGCGCACCGCCGTCGTCTATCAGGTCTACCCGCGCAGTTTCGCCGACGCCAACGGCGACGGCATCGGCGATGTCGCCGGGGTGCGAAGCAGAGAGGATGTACAGGAACTCGGGATCGACGCGATCTGGCTCAGCCCGTTCTACCCGTCCCCGCTCGCCGACGGCGGTTATGACATCACCGACTACCGCGACATCGACCCACGTCTGGGCACATTGGGCGACTTCGACGCGCTGGTCCGCGACGCTCACGGCCGCGGCATCCGGATCATCATCGACATCGTCCCCAACCACACCTCCAACCAGCACCCCTGGTTCCGCGCCGCGCTGGACGCCGACCCCGGATCACCCGAACGCGACCGCTACATCTTCCGCGACGGCGGCGGACCCCGACGGGGCGCGGCCTCCATCGGACTGGCAGTCCCATTTCGGCGGAAGCGGCTGGGAACAAGCCCCCGACGGACAGTGGTATTGCCACCTGTTCGCTCGCGAACTACCCGACCTGAACTGGGCCAACCCCGACGTCCGGGTGTACTTCCTGGGCACCCTGCGGTTCTGGGCCGACCGCGGCGTTGACGGCTTCCGAGTCGACGTCGCCCACTCGCTGGCCAAGGACCTGTCGCACCCACTGCGCAGCCAACCCCATCTGGACCAACGACTACCCGTTGACGGCACCGACCCGCTCTACGACCGGGAAGAGCTGTCGGCGTAGTTGGATCGCGTCACGGTACATCTGCAGGGTCGAGCCCGGCTCCCTCCTGCGCTTGTGCGAACAGTGATCGAAGCCCGGCGGTTTGGGGCAGCCAGGATCCGTTGCTGCCGAACCCGAAATAGGATCCATCCCGGGTCCACGGGAGCGGGACACGGCAGCCGTCACGACCTTCGAGAGTGTGCCCGGTCCGTTCCCAGACGGGGTCCTGCAGCACCTCAGCGGGCAGGTCGGCGACCTCGGGGAGGCCGAGTTCCTCGCCCTGGTACACGTAGGCCGGGCAGGGCGAGCATCATCAGGGTCGCGGCCCGCCCACGCCGTTGCGCGACGTCGGGATCAACCAGTGGGTCCGTTCCGTTGCTCAGCAGCCAACTGTCCTGGTGACCCTGGCGGCAGCGCGAATCGGGACGAATGCCGGCACACGTCGTGGCTGGACAGCACCCAGGTCAGCCCGCCGCCGGCTCCGGCGGCGGTGTGGTCGGCGATGGAGCGTTGGATAACGGCGCGGAACTGATTCCGGCCCCATTCGGACTTGAGCAAGGAGAAGTCGAAGACCTGGCCGAGTTCGTCGGGTGTGGCGTACAGGTAGGTGCGTTCACTGGTGGGGTGCCAGGTTTCGGCGACGGCCATCCGGGCGGGGTGTACTCGTCGAAGAATTTGCGCCAGGCCCGGTAGATCACGTGGACCGACGACCACAAGATCGAATGGCTCGACCCCGACGACCACGAACTGCTCCACATCCGCCGATCCAACGGTTGGGAATGCCTGGTCAACTTCGCCGTCAACCCCCGACCGATGCCCCACCGGGAACCGCTGATCAGTAGCAGCCCAGACCTCTGCGGGACACGCTCCCCGGCGAAACCGCGGTCTGGTTCGGACGACCCTGGCCGTAGATCAACAAATACAACGGCCCCTGCCACTCGACTAATTCCCAGGAGATCGAGTGTTCCGGCTACCCGATTCCTGGGTGTGGGACTCCTGGCGGGCCGACGACGGCACCGATCGCCACATGTTCTCCATCTACGCCTCGCGTGCGCTCGGCGACCCGGAAGCCAAACACTTCCGAGCGTCCATCGGCCACGCGGTCTCCACCGACCTGACGAACTGGCACCGCACCCGCGACGCCCTTGTCCGAGCCGACCCGTCCGCCTTCGACGACCTGGCCACCTACTAGTGGCGTAATGCTGTTTTCTTTACTTTGTGTTGTTCTCGACGAGTTTCTTGACGTTGGTTTGGGTGATGAGGACCTTGGCCAAGATCTCGTCGGTGGTCGCGGTCCAGACGAACGGTTCGGCGTGACTGTTCCAGTGCGATGTAGTCGCGGATCGGACCGATCAGCGCCTTGACCGAGACAAACGTGCCGCGGCGGATCGACTGCCGGGTTGATGATGCCGAACCAGTTCTCGATCTGGTTCAACCAGGACGACCGGACCGGGGTGAAATGGAGGTGCACGGTAGGGTTCTCGTCCAACCAGGCCTGGACCTCCGCAGTGTTGTGGGTGGACAGGTTGTCCCGCACGACGTGCACCTCACGGCCGGCGTGCGGCTTGACCGCGGCCTTGAATGAGTAGAGAAAGTTCTCACGAGCCGATGGGCCGGCCTCGCGTCGGCGGCAGACCTGGAAGCGGCCGGCTCCGCGCATGCGCAAACGCGGCAACCTGGTGCATGCAGCGAATCCCCCATCTCGAGAACATATCAACCCGAGTCGGGCGTCGCTCGGGATCGTCTCCCTCGAGCTGCACCCTCTGGCGGACCCGCACAGATCCGCTGCGCGGCTGACCGTCACCTTGGGCGGCTGGTGTCGGTGCCGTGTGGGACGATGAGTAGGTGGTCCGAGGTGGCATCGGTGACCGAGTTCGCGCGTATCGGCGGCGGCGCGGGCTGAGTCAGGCTGCACTGGCCGGCCTCGTTGGCCGTTCCGAATCGTGGCTCTCGCAGGTCGAGCGTGGCGTGCGGTCGGTCGACCGACTCTCGGTAGTCGCCGAGATGGCCCGGGTCCTCAACGTCGACGTCGAAGACCTGACCGGCAGGCCATGGCAGTACGCGCCCAATGGCAACGTCGACGTCCAGTCCCTCTCCGAGGTCCGCCGGACCTTCACCCGCTACGACCACCTCCGCGGCACCTCGGTGCCCGCATCGGTCACGCTGGACACGTTGCGTCGAGCGGTGCACAACGGTCACGCCGACTACCAGGCCGCTCGATACAGCCGCGTCGTCGAGCAACTGCCAAAGCTCGTCGTCGAAGCCGAACGAATCCGTTGCCAGGGACCGATCTCGGCCGTCGACGAGCGCGACGTCGCGTACGTCTACGTTTGCGCCTACGTTCTCGCGGCGAAACTGGTCACGAAGTTCGGCGTCTCGGACCTTTCTATGCTGGCCGCCGACCGGGCGGTGAACGTCGCCAGCTCGTCCGAGTCGTTGATGGCATCGGGCTTGGCCGGCTATCAGGTCGCTTGCGCCCTTCTGCGCTCCGACCAAGCCGAGGATGCCGAAGACCTGACCCTGCGCTTGGCCGATCGGCTCACCCTCGCGGCACGTTCGGACACTCCGAACCTGGTCTCGGTGGCCGGCGCTCTGTGGCTCATCGCGGCGATCATCGCCGCCAGGAGAACTCAGCGGTCCGACGCGTGGTCCAGGCTCGATCAGGCCGACCGGCTTGCGGGAATGCTCGGTGAGGATGCCAACCACGGCTGGACCGCGTTCGGTCCGACCAATGTTGCTATCCATCGTGTCTCGGTAGCGGTCGAGCTCGGCGATGCCGGCGAAGCGATCAGGCTGGCCGCCCACGTTGACCCGCAGCGGTTGCCGGCCGGGCTGACGGGTCGACGAGCCCAGCTCAGCCTTGATCTCGCCTGGGCACAGACCCAGCGACGCCGCGACGCCGAAGCCACGCTGCATCTTCTCGAAGCCGAACGGGTGGGATCGGAAACGGTGCGCCACAATGTCATCGCCCAGGAACTCATCCGCGAGCTGCTGAGTCGGAACGCCAGATCCCAGACCAGCGCACTGTCCGAACTGGCCACCCGCGCCGGCATCCTGCACTGACACGTGACCCAACACGTCAGCATCCTGGTCACCGGGGCTCCCCTCGCCGCCCGATGCACGGACGTCGCAGCCGCACTCATCGACGATGGATGGACCACCTCGATCGCCGCGACCCATGCTGCGCTGCCTTGGATCGCTGCCGACGATGTCGCCACCGTGACCGGTTCACCGCTGCGGGTCCCCTACCGCGACCCAAGCAGTCCGTCCGCCAAGGACCCGGACGCGGTCGTCGTCTGCCCGGCGACCTTCAACACAGTGAACAAGGCCGCCGTCGGCATCGCGGACACCTACGTGCACAGCATGTTGTGCGAGGCGATCGGGTCAGGCACGCCAACCGTGATCGTTCCGATGGCCAAGCACTCCCTGTGGAATCACCCGGCCTGGGCGTCCCACCTGGAGCGCCTGGTGGCCGCTGGAGTAGCCTTCGTCGACGCTCGAACTGGCGCGCCGGAACCGACCCCGGTGTACTCGGGAACCAGCGCGCAGATCACGACATCCTTTGACCCACATTGGATCGTCACCGCGCTGACTGGCCGGATGTCGTCGTAGCCAAGGCCCGGCTGAACCCGTACTTTTGTGCGGGTCGCACTACAGTGCGTGTTCCCCCGATCACCCTGGGACAAGCTCTCTCCCCATGGCACAGGACGGTCCGAACCGTCCTCAACTGTGGCCGAATGAGGGAGGACTCATGCAATTCCGGGTGGACACGGACGGGATGACGTTCATCGTGGGCGGGATCCGGGGGGTGATGGATTTCGAGACGAAGGTCCAGGTGTTGGACAAGTCGTCGGGGGTGCCGCTGTTCGAC
>Ga0164241_10003982_pt1 | contig 14556 bp, 11 predicted proteins | sample OricomyardsoilBY_FD_108780 | JGI IMG/M metagenome (GOLD analysis project Ga0164241, IMG submission 108780) | Backyard soil microbial communities from Emeryville, California, USA - Original compost - Back yard soil (BY) | ecosystem: Environmental > Terrestrial > Soil > Unclassified | place: USA...
AACAAGTTTATTTTTTTTTATATAATCCAATAGGGAAAAACTATTGGGCCATACATGTGTAGCAGCCGTACCCGTCAATTTTTCCATCGCGATCAAAATTCGGCGTGTTGTTCCTTTTGCTGTCATAAAACGTAAGCCAGCAATGGTATGCACCCTGATTTTAACGCCCGCTAATTTTGCAGCCTGCATAGCTAACAGTCCTGCTTTAGGTGTATGCGAATGAACAATATCTGGTTTTTCTTTTTTAAATAAACGGTACAAAGCCCATAGTGAACGCAGATCCTGTATTGGCGTAATCTTTCTTGTCATGTGAACAATCTCATGACGGCAGCCTTCTCTTTCCAATACAGTAGACAACTCGGGGCCATCAGCGCTTACCATTATTACATCCATACCCTGCTGCTTCATATAGCGCATCTGGTTTGGCAATAATACATTTAATGATAAGGGAACAGTGGTAATACGGATCAGCTTGGGCATGGAGCCGATAATTAGTTAATAGTTAATAAACAAGTATAAATAAATAAGAAGGCTTATAAGGCAGGCTTCCCTTTTCCCAGATAACATTTATGATACCAAACATCCAGTGCAAAAATAGTCCAGAGTATTTTCGCTCTCTTCTCTTCTCCCATTGGTATTTTCTTATCCCAGAGCTGGTCAACAAAACCTTGCTTTACAAAATTTCTACTGAAAGCGTTTGGCGATAAGATGTATCCGCCGATCATATCTTTCAGTTCATTATTTACCCATTTCTTTAGTGGGATTTCAAAACCACGTTTAGGCTGGTGAATTAATTCCTGCGGTAAATATTTCTCTGCGAGTTTGCGTAAAATATATTTTGTTGTTCCCCCTTTTACTTTGTAATCATCCGGCAGCGAAGGGATATAATCCAATATTTCTTTACCCAAGAAAGGGCTTCTACCTTCCAGGGAATTAGACATTGTGGCAATATCCATTTTAATTAAAAGATTGCCGGTAAGAATATGATCGAAATCGAGGTTTAAAATTTTTTGTAAGCCGGTAAGATTTGAATTATTGATCCGTTCAAAATCTTTTTCAATTTCCGAAAGCACTCTTTCTGCATGTACCAGATTGTTGTCATATCCTTCAAACACATCGAGGCAAGCAGAATAATAAGAATGTATTCCTTTTTTTTTTGTAAAATCCAATAGGCGATAAATATAATTATACTTGTTTCTTTTGTTATGCGAAACAGGCATTAAAGAATGTACTGCTCCGGCCACGCCTCTTATAAGGCCAGGGGTTTTGAAAAAATCATAGCTGGCAAAAGGTACATATCTTCTGTAGCCACCAAACAATTCATCTCCACCATCGCCATTTAAAATGACTGTGAGATATTTTCTGGCTTCTTTACTTACATAATAACTAGGTATAGCAGAGCTATCGAAAAAAGGGATACCGTAGTTATATAAAATTTTTTCTACATCATCCAGCAGGTTATCAAACCCAATCTTTATTTCATAATGTTGCGTTTGATATTTATCTGCAACAAGCCTTGCTAGTGGCGCTTCATCATACTCTCCATCGAATGATACCGTAAAGGTTTTTAAGCCGGGATTGTATTCTTTCGCAATGGCCGTTACCAAACCACTATCAATACCACCACTTAAAAAAGATCCGACTTCAAGATCGGAGGACTTTACCCTTCGTTTAACAGCTGCGTGTAAGTAATCGTCCGTTTTCTGAAGCGCTGTATTAAAATCGTCATTTGATTTTTTTGCATACGCATCATGAATACTCCACCACTGTTCCACTTTTACTTCGGTTGTATGCACATTCACTTTTGCATAAGAACCCGCTGGAAGTTGATATACATTTTTATACGGTGTATTGGATTTAAAAAAATAAGCAGATGCAAGGTATTGGCTGATATTATCATCATCGATTTCAACATCTAATTGATGCCGCAATGCATTCAACTCGCTCGCAAAAAGAAAGATTTTATAATTATGATAATAAAATAGGGGCTTTTTACCTGCCCTATCCCTTGCAAGAAATACTTCATTATTCTTCCTGTCATAAATAGCAAAAGCAAACATGCCGGCGAGTTCGTTCAGGCAATTCTCTCCAAACCTTGCATACATATGCAGAATGGTTTCTGTATCCGACTGCGTTTTACATTGTAACTGGTATTTATCCCGAAGGTCCTGGTGGTTATAAATTTCTCCGTTGAAAATAATCACCAGGTGTTCATATTCCATTGGCTGCTTGCCTCCGGCAATATCAACAATGGCTAAACGATGATGATGAAATATTAAATTATTCTCCCGAAAGGTAGCCTGCTCATCAGGGCCTCTATGCCAGAGGTCTTTGGTGAGCCGGGAAATATCAAGGTGATGATTGATGGCGCCGGCAATACCGCACATATATTACTAATCAGAAATTTAAATGTTATTAATGCTTCAAGGGTAGGTAATACAAACTGGCTATCGCCAGCAAACATAAACTTAGATTAAAGCATTCAAATTTCAATCGGTAAGGGTATATTCTTTAAAAAAATAGTACTAAATACATATAGTAAGTATGTAAAACTAACTCCTCATATCATAAATTCTAAATAATATATTGAAATATTAAAATTTATTAAGGTGTTTTTAAGCTACTATTTATTTAGTGATGGTATAATTGAGTAAACGTTCAAACCATTTAGGATAGGGAAGATTTGTTTTACGATACATAAATAAAATCATTACAAAATAAAAAGGCATACAGGGGATTTTATACCGCGAAAGAGCGCCAAAATTAGTTGTAGATGATCCAATACCAGCTGCAAAAACAAATGCAAAAATAAAACACATTAATATGCGCCCGTCGGAGAAAGGTATAGTCAAAAATTTTTTTAATCCCCGCTTCACAATAAAAATGAATGTTATCAGTAAGAAAACGGAAGATTCTATGGCAGATAAAATAACAATAGGCGAGTTTATTTCCCAGATAAAAGGACGGTAAAAAGTAGCCGTAATTCCTGAGAATGCCATTAGCAGAGGGTTGGAAGTATTAATTTCAAAATGAGAATCGCCCGGCAATTGTTCTGCAATTGCTGCATATCCTTTTCGTTCCTGCTCAAAATTATCAAGAAGAGTATCCAACTGATACTCTTGTGCATTTTCCGAGGTAGTAATATAGTTTAATAAAAACAAGCCAGCTCCAATACTTAACACAAAACTTAAAGCAGTAAAAATATTACGAAGCGTACGGTCTTTGATGAATTTATTGACTTCTGCAAACATCCAGATTAAGATGCCTAAGGCCAATACTAATAAGATGTATACCTTAACAACATACAATAAATAAATACAAAAAATCAATAGAAATACTGAACCCCAATAGTTTCTCTTTCGATAAATAATATTAACAAGGCTGTTCAATATATAGCCCATACATCCAAAAGAAATAGGGTCTTTAAGAAGGCTTGAACTCCAGAAAATTACACCCGGCAGAAAGAGACAAGCAAGTGCCAGTTCTCTGTACATTTTAGGATAGAAATAATAAAAAGCTTTGAATAATCGTACCGCCCCACCAAAAGCAAAAAACGAAAAGAAAAGATTGATACATATATAACTATTAAAAAGAACATAGGAGGGAATTAATGCAAAACGCGGAGCCAAAAAATTATGGGAAGATATCATGTAGTTATAAGTGATGTCATACTGATAATTATCATAATAAAAATAATTAAACAGCGAGCTTGATACAGAAAGGTGAGAAGTAGTTAATGAAGTCCATAGAAAACCTATATCATCAGCTATAGCCGTTCTCATATCCTGAATTGCCTGGTAATAAAGTCCTGTATCTCCTCCTTTAAAATAAAACTCAGTAATAAAAGTTGAAAAAATTACTACAAAAACCCTGAAATAAAATGCACGTATATAAAGCTTGCGAATCTGAAAACTGGGCGCTTTGTTTGCCTTCGCTTTAGTAATATAATAAAACAGTGCTACGCACAGAGGAAACAGAATTAAATCAGCTTCTGATAAAAAACGTAACGCTAATAAATGCATGATCCTTTTCTTAACTATTACTAAATAGGCCTAAAAAATCAGAAGTTGATGAAGCAACTGAATATTTACTTTCAATTTTTTTCCGCGCAGATTGCCCCATTATTTTTCTTTTGTTGTTATTTATTAACAATGACTCAAGGTGCAATTCCCATTCTGTTTCGGTTTTACAAATAAACCCATTAATACCGTCGTCGACAATTTCTGTATTAACACCTACAGGCGATACAACTGCAGGCAAACCAAGCGACATGTACTGGATTGCTTTAAACCCACATTTTCCTTTCGAAAACTCATCATCATACAAAGGCATAAGGCCAATATGGAATTTCAATAAATCCGTCACTTCTGTATCCTTATTCCACTGTATAAATTTATATCTTTTTAAAGGGAGCTGAGGATCTTTGTCTGCAATCACATAAAAAACAAAATCATGCTTTTCCTGCAATCGTTGCAGAACTGGCAAAACAATATCCAGATAAACCAGCGTACTGAAAGAACCCGTCCAGCCAATAGCGGGGGTATCTATATCCTGGTTTTGAATAACATTATGTAGTGTTTGTGTATTTACGACAGTTGGGATTACCGTTACCCTCTTGTTGTATTGCAATGCATAGCTCTGCAAATATTTATTGCCTACTACTACATTATAAGACCACCGGCAAAGCTTTCCTACTTTTGAAAAAGACTTTACAAAAGAAAATTTTCTGTTATAATCAGACATTAAAGGCAACCAGATAGCATCATCAAAATCGTAAATAATTTTTTTCCGCATCAGCTTTGCAATAATCCACGGAAAGATGGGCGGGCCTACCGGTGCTGCTTCCCGATGTATAAAAACATAATCATACATCGGCATGGTAAACAATAGGAATATACGTTTTATATAACCGTACAACACTACTGACACTTTCTTTGTAAGATTATTAGAATAAAGTGCTTTTCTCCCCTTTAATGTGAAATAAGGCTTTATCACATAAGAAATATTATTTTGCTTAAGTGCGGGTAAATATTGTTCAAAACGAAAACGCTGTGACGGAGAAATTTCTAAAGGGGTTGGGACAATAAATACTACTTTTTTGGATTTTGATTTCATAGTTCGAAAAAGTTACATCATTCATTTTCGGGAATAGGTTATCGGTTTTCAGTAAGGATATGAACCCGGATGCTATAATACGATTTTCTTTTATTTTTTTTCTATTAAATAATTATACAAAGATTTATAACTTTTAATCCCTTTTGCTAAACTAAAATAATCTTCTGCATATCCCCTTAGCTTTTGTTTGTCAGAAGGAAGTATTGCATGAATATCCTTTTCCAGGCTATCCGGGTTATAAATAATTCCTGAATCTTTATAAGTTGTAAAGAGATAATCAACATCTCCAATACCTCCGGGCGCAATGGCAGGCAAGCCACTTGCCCAATATTCAGCAAGCTTTGTGGGAGACCTTCCTGATACAGAAAAATGGTTTACGTAATTTATAATACCGATATCACCGGCCATCAGATAATTCCCTACTTTATTATAGGGGAGTGAAATATTAAACACGTAATTGTTCAAATCATCCTTTTCTAGCCCGGTTACGCCATCTTTTGACAGCACAAGGATCGAAACATTTTCTTTGATTTTTTTTATAGCGAAAAAAACTGTTTTCAAAAATCCAATATCATAATTAGCGCCATACCCGCCACTATAGAGTAATACAAAACTATCTTCTGTTATACCCATTTCTTTCCGCACTGTTTTTCTTATGAGGTCATCAAAGGGTTTAAATACACCAAGATTAACACATGTAGGTACAATAAATAATTTAGGTGCTGCTACCGGATGCATTTTTTTTATAGCCTCGCCTGCTGCATGAGTTAAAGAAACGATTGCGTCTGCCTGGTTATAAAATTGCCTTTCTTTTTTTCTTAAATATTTAATAGCGGTACGATAGAGAAAATTGCTGGTTTTCCAATATCCGGCTTCTATCTTTTCATCAATCCAAAAGCCCCGCATATCGAAAATAAACTTTGCGTTAAACTTCTTCTTCATTTTCATTCCGATCAGCGAAGTGATATAACTGCGGCAATGCACTATTTGTATATCTCCACTACTACAAACCTGCCTGGCTTTGCGATACATCTTCCAGATATTATAAATTGTAGCGAGGCCTGGAGGCGAGGTACTAAAAAAGAATGGTCGCCAATTAATACCTGCCTGCTCACAAATTTGTTTTATCTCGGCAGATTGCTTCTGATATCTGTCCCGTTTCTCACAACTTATAATTGTTACTTCATAATCCGGACTCATGCCTGACATATAGGATAATACCTGAGATTGCCCCAAAGGATCTGTCATGCCTTCATAAGAAAGATATAGCACTTTAATTCGTCTGCTCATATAAAAACCAATGTAAAACTGTTAATGCCCAAACTCTGTTATAAAGAAAATCATTCTTGCCACTATAATATTTGGTAACGATTTTTGCCACCTTTTCATACTCAACAATATTCAAAGACTCTACTACCTCTTTTGAGCAATATTTATCAACCAACCATTTTAAATCTGCCTTTAGCCACTTTACAAGTGGAACACCAAATCCCCATTTAGGCCGGTCTAATAATGTTTTGGGAACATAATCATATAATACCTCTTTCAACAGGTATTTCATTGTTCCATCTTTATTAATTTTTAACTGCGGATCAAGATTTAATGCAAACTCTATTACACGATGGTCAAGCAACGGCACTCTCGTTTCTAATGCATACCGCATACTGGCACGGTCAACTTTTACTAAAAGATTGTCTTTAAGATAATTTTCTATATCCCAAAAACTTGTCTGTTCAATAATATCAAGCTTACGTCCCGAAAACGAATAATTAAATGAAGAAAAATCAAAGTCCTTTTTTACCAATAAATCATGTATTTCATTCTCGGTAAAAAAATAATGGTCCTGGCTAAAAAGATGGCTTTGAAAATGAGAAGAAGGATGATTTGCAAATAACTTACCTATTCGCTTATAACGGCTACTCATCAATTGGCTACCCTGGTAAAGTAATGGGGCAGCCATTTTTGAAATTGTAGAATTGAGCCGTTTTGCCCACAGGTAACTTCCGTACCCAAAAAATAATTCGTCTCCGCCATCGCCACTCAATGTTACCGTCACATATTTTCTGGCAAGCTTACTTACCATCATTGTAGGGAATGCGGAAGAATCACAAAAAGGCTCGTCATACACATTTAAAAAACCAGGAATCATATCCAGAATTTCTTTTTGTGTAATAGGCAATTCGTAATGTTCTGTATTTAAATGCTTCGCTACTTCCGCTGCAAAAGGAGCTTCATTAATTTTTCCATCGGTGATCGCAATGCTAAAGGTTTTTACGCGGGTATCGGAAACTTTTGTCGCAAGTGCTGTAACCAGGCTACTATCCGTTCCTCCGCTTAAGAATGTACCAATAGGCACATCACTTACCAGCTGTTTTTGTACGGCATCGCACAACAGGCCGTTGAGTTGCTGTTTAGCTTCCAGTTTATTTTTTACTACGCTATTCTTAATATGATCCTGTATTTTCCAAAAAACATTGGATGCTTCAATTTGCAGTTTATTTTCTGCAAAAGAATATTGTACCCATGAGCCCGCTGTTAGTTTTTGTACGCCTTCATATATTGAATGCGGATGTACAATATAACCGAGATGCAGGAAAGATGGAATAATACTATAATTAATTTTTAAATCTTTCTTTACTGCTTTTATTGCTTTGAGCTCAGAAGCAAAAATCAATTCGCTTTCCTTAAAATAATAAAACAAAGGCTTTACGCCCACATGATCTCTTGCCAGTGTAAGTGTTTGTTCTTGTATATCCCAAATCGCTAAAGCAAATATTCCATTAAGCCATTGAAAAGATTCGCAACCATACTTTGCAAAACTCTCCAGGATAACTTCGGTATCTGATCCTGATTTCCATGTATGATTAGTAAACTTCGTTGAGCGGATTTCATTATAATTATATACCTCGCCGTTATATACCATTACATAACGTCCACAAGAGCTGTACATTGGCTGGTTGCCTGCAGGGCTTAGATCGATGATTGCGAGCCTTCGATGGCCCAATCCTATATTAAAATTGTCTGCCTTATAAAAATATACATCTCCAGCATCAGGCCCGCGATGCTGTAAACAGACAGTCGCTGTTTCTAAGTTTTGTCTGTCAAGGTTCGGGGAAATAAATCCTGTAATACCGCACATCAGTTATTCATATTAAAGTAGCGCATTCCCTATTGCAATATTTTACTCAATTCTTCAACGTCTACTACTAAATCGTCCTTATGAAAATCAGGAGGCGTTGTATTTTCCACTCGTTCCGAAAAGAGATATTTGTGTGTCAATCCGGATGCTTCACTTAATTTTTTGTAAACAGGATTCAGGCTTCTGATAGCAACACTCTGTTTAGAAAACACTTCTATCACCGTTCCACCTTCCGGCATAAAAACACAATTTGCCAAACCTGCGCCATGTATTGATAAAAGAGTAGTGCAATGTTTAAATAAGCTAACCTGGTCTTTCCAGCTAAGTGTTTCAAGCGCTACACAATGAAACCCTTTTTTTTTAAGCATTGCAATCAGTATGTCTTCGTTTACAATCTTTCTTTGTTTAGCTTTTCCCCTGCTAATGTAAATTTTTGAAAACTGCTCATCGGTATCAGGTAGCAGCTTATGTACATACTCCCGAAGTGTTTTCATATGCTGAGGATTGGGATTACCCTCAATCGGATTGCCAATATTTATAAACCTTTTTATATAAGCAGTCTTTTTCATCTCACGGAATTTGGAAAAACCCGCTAATGCTAAAAACTCTTTTACAAAAGGAGGGCAATTGGCTGGCAGAATTACTACTCCTCTTTTAATTTCTTCTTCAAATAATACCAGTTTAAGCAATGCTTCTGTTATCCAATGATAATACCCTTTTGCCCATATATTAAAGACAAAATAATAGTTATCATCTTTCCATATCTCCACTCCATTTTTTATAATAGATAATACGGATCCTATTGCCCATTTTTTAGCATTACTTTCGGAGTAGGTCATCCCATTGAAGGTTGTTCTATCCAACCTATACCATTTTCTTACAAGTAATGATTTTGTAATAAACATGTTTGTCAATGGCCATTTATCCAGCGATTGGATATGTTTATCTTCAAAATCGAAACCAGTAAGATCCATTGTTTCCATTACAATAATTAATTGAAAATTAAGAGTGCTATTCTTTACTATTCTTATCCCCTTTGTTTTTATATAATAATGCTTTTATCCATCCGGAAAATGTAGCCGTATCAATCACTATATTTATAAGTGCAACAGTAGCTATGATTGCGGGGTTGAACAATGGAGCCATGCCCAACTCGTCTTTATGAAGCCAGATTCTCTTTACTGCCCTTGCACCTATCCATAATGGAACAGCAATAACCCAATACAAATGCACAAAAACCGCCAGTAGAATAAAAACTAGTAATAACGCATACTGCCGGAGTACACCATAATGCCAATACGCCTGCCGCCCTGCCCAAACATTATGCATAGAATAAAGGTCAAACTTTTTATATGTACTTATCAGGCCCGGACGTAACTGCCAATACACATGCGCATCCGGAGCGTACACATAAGTATAACCTGCTTTTTCAGCATTCTCCATAAATATTAAATCTTCTGAAGCCCTGAAGTCAGGGAAGCCACCTGCTTTTTCCCACACTTCTTTTTTCATCAAACAGGTAACAATCGATTTCGTACGTATTCTGCCAGGCTTCAATGGCGGCACATAACTTATCATGGCACATTTCTCAAAAAATGTTTTTATCTCCGGGGAAAAATTACCATATACAATTGATGCGGAATTATTTTTCTCAGCAGCATTTATTAGCTTTTCTAACCAATCACTTTGCAAAGTGATGCCCGCATCTGTAAATACAAGCCACTCAGATACCGCCGCTGCTGCTCCTATATTTCTTGCCCTTCCGGGCATAGCCCTTCCCGCTTCGATGCACCGATAACGGCTATCATTTTTTGTAAGCTTAGTAATTATCTCTACTGTATCATCCGTAGAGCCACCATCTACCAATATTATTTCATGGGGCTGGCGGGTTTGCTTACCAATACTCTCAACTAACCTGGCTACTGTTTTACTTTCATTAAAAACAGGTATGATTAATGAAACATGCAAAGAAGCGGATAACATTAACCTGATTTATTTATTACGCCCCATCATTTTTTTTAATCCCCGGTACCAAGCCGTATGACTATAACAACAGTATAAATATTTATGTATAGCCTGCGAAGAAAAAAACCATTTGGGGTTTTGTTGTATTGCTTTGCGTGCAGACTGTGCTGCCATTACAGTGTCTTCTCCTTTCAGGTAATAGCTACCTGTTGTAAAAAACATATTCATCATCGCAGTTGGTTGCAGCGCTTTTATATCTTCTGGCAATGCCTGTGAAAAAAATTTAGTATACATGTACTCCAGCTCCGGAGCCGACTTTTTAGCCTGTGCTACAGTTTTAGACTCTGCATGTAAGCGATAAGTGGACCACAATTCCGGTATATAATCAATTTTAAAATGCAATCCGGCACGTAACCAGAAATCCCAATCCATAAAATAATAATATTTAGGATCAAGCATACCTACTTTATCTATCACTTCCCTCCGTATAAATGAAGAGGGTTGTGATACAGGATTCTCACAACCAGAAACAAAATTTTTATAATTGAATGGAGGGACTGGCCTTGTTCTTTCCAATGGTGTGCCGTCGGCTTCTGTAAAAAGAGAATCTGCAAATACCATTGCTGTTTCAGGATGTTGCATCAGGTATTCTACACCTGCTTTTACAGCCCCCGGCAAATAGGTATCATCAGAATTAAGCCATGTAATAATTTGTCCGTTTGTTAACGACCAACCTTTATTTATCGTTGGTGTTTGGCCCATGTTTGTATGCGTTTCCCAACGGATGCGGCCGGTATACTCCTGTAAAATTTTTTCTGTATCATCTGTAGAGCCGTCATTCAATACAAAAAGCTCGATATTAGGATAATCCTGTGATAAAACACTTTCTATTGTATCCCGTAAAAAAATTGCCTGGTTGTAAGCAGGAGTAATAACTGTTACTAATGGTAGTTCTTTATTATTCATAAAATCAAAATACTTTGTCTAAGCGTTTATGCTTTAATGCTTTTCTTTTTATTTAAGATTATGCGGTTATACACTTTATCATATAATTTCATCAATAGTTCATCTACAAACCTTGAAAAGAGGTTTGCTACCAGAAGTGATACGAGTATAGTTATAGCAAGTAATAGCAATAAGCCGCCATCCAACCTGATAAAAGAAAAATCTGTGAATAACCAGGAAGCTATTGAACCGATTATTAGCAGATGAAGTAAGTATAAAGAAAATGATATGCGGCCCAGCCATTGAAGGAACGGAAGAGAAAAAAAATACTGCAATTTTACAGATACAAGCGCTAATAATAAATAAAGTAATGCCGCAAAAAAACTCCACCGGAATGGTAATGAAAAACTTTCAGCTAACCATCCTTTTTCGACAATAACTGTATAAAGAACTGCAAGGGCTAATAAGAAATAACGCCTGTAGGCTTGATTAAAAAAATGACGGATAGCTTTGTAATTGAGCGCCATCAAAGCACCCCCCAGAAATAGAAATCCATAGCTTTTACCCGTTGCTTCTGTAAACCTGATAATGAATAATACTGACAGCAGCAGAAATAAATTTTTTACCCAAACCTGTTTTATAAAATTTATTAAATAAAAATGTGCGAATAAAATATAAGACCAAAGAAGTTCTATAGGTATTGTCCAAAGAGAAGAGTTTATTCCAAAAATGAATTGCCAATCGGAAAGCAAAAGAAAATGAAAGAAGAAATGAATCACAAACTGAGGAAAGGTGTATGAAACCTGCCAATGCCGGCTTGTCCACTCATTTGAGTAAATACTACTAAAGCTTAAAATTCCCGTTTTAATAAAAAGATAATAAAAGAGAGAAGCTATAAAGACCGGAATAACCAGGCGATAATATCTTTTAATCCACTGCTTTTTAAGAAATTTTTCTTTGTTAAAAGAATTATAGGCCAACACAAACCCACTCAAGGCAAAAAAAATCTGAACACTAAAATCCGCATTTAAAAAAAACAGATCCAACTTTTGCCACAGATAAGTATACGCACTGCTATTTTTTGAACTATCAAAAAAAGCATTTTTAAAATGATAAAATATAACAAGAAAAGCGGCTACTCCTCTTATACCATCCAGGTAGTGAAATCGTATACCCGGGTTTGAAATAACGGGTTTTTGCAAGGGTTTAGGATTAAAAATTAAAAACTACTATACTACTTCTTTAAAAGGCATCGCCAGACTATTTTGTACGGCTTACTAAGTAGGTTTTATATCTTTTTATAATTTATAATAAAACACAGTAGCCACATCTTTCAATAAAAGGTTTTTAGCATATGCAGAGTAACCTTTTTGTTGTAAAAAAAGGTTTACTTCTGATTGCAATACTTCTGAAAATGTTAGAACATTGTTTTGCTCAATAGAAATTACCGATGGCTTAAAAGTATCAAAATTTATACCTTTTAGAATTTGAATTTCAAACCCTTCCGCATCAATATTGAGATAGTCAACATTATTAATATCCGGATACTTTTTTAAAAGTGATTCTATAGAATAAACAGGAATTTCATATGTACTTGTAATTTTATTTAGCATACCTAACCTTTCCAGATTATCCCTGGAGAAAGTATTCATTGTTGAGAATTCATCCAAAACATAGTATGTCATTTTTGAATCACTATCACTAATCCCGGCCTCAATATTGATATCACCCTTTCTATATTTATCAAAAAGTTTCTTTGCCCCGGGCCTTGGATCTATGTTTATTCCACGCCATCCCTTTTTATATAATAGATAAGTATTGGAGTGCCTCCATGGATGATAGGCGCCAATATCCAAATAAAAACCTTTGGGTTTAGTAATTAAAAAATTAAAGGATGTCATTACTATTGCGTCTTCACCTGCCTGGCCATAAAAATCAGTACTATTTTTAATGCCTAATAAAAACCGCAATTTCCTTTTGATGTACCTTAAAAAGTTCATACTACTTATTTAATGCTGCCTGAATCATTTCAGTAACTGTTTTCCGCATATCGTATTCATATTTCCAGTTTGGATAGTGTTGCTGGAACTTTCTTACATCACTTATATACCAGATATGGTCACCACTTCTTGCCTCATCAAGTACTGTATAATTTAATTTATACCCACTAATTTCTTCAATCATTTGTATTGCTTCCAGCATCGAAATATTTGCAAAACGTGAGCCACCGATATTATATATTTCTCCTTGCCGTGGCGCCTGAAAAAATTCCCAGAAAGCATTGATGAGGTCCTTACTATGAATGTTATCACGCACCTGTTTCCCTTTATATCCAAATACACGATAAGGCTTGTTGTTTACAGCACATAAAATAAGATAAGCGAGAAAACCATGTAGCTCTGCACCACTATGAGCAGGGCCGGTAAGGCATCCTCCACGAAAGATAGCAGTATTCATTCCAAAATATTTGCCATATTCCTGTACCATAATATCTGCAGCAGCTTTGCTTGCTCCAAAAATGCTATGCTTGGAGTTATCAATGCTCATACTTTCATCAATTCCATGCTTTGCAAAAGCATGAGAAGGATCAATCTCCCATCTTGTAGCTGTTTCTATTAACGGTAAATAGTTCGGCGTATCGCCATATACTTTATTAGTACTTGTAAAAATAAATACGGCTTTCGGTGCATAGTTACGTGTAGCTTCCAGCATATTTAAAGTACCGGTAGCATTTACACCAAAATCGGTAAAGGGTTCTTTGGCAGCCCAATCATGCGAAGGTTGAGCAGCTGTATGAATGACGCCAACAATCGAACTATTATACTCGGCAAATATTTTTTCTAAAGAAGTATAATCGCGTATATCTGCCGAAAAATGAATATAATTATTAAGGCTTTTTTCCAGTTTATCTCTATTCCATTGCGTACTTGCGCCCTCACCAAAAAAATAGGCCCGCATATCATTATCTATCCCTACAATCCGGAAGCCCTTTTCATGAAAAAATTTACAAGCTTCACTGCCTATTAATCCCCCTGATCCTGTGACAATAACTGTTTGCATCTGGTTTTTATATTTTATATATTATTTGTCTTATTCTTTTACAAAAATGGCATCAATCTGTACTACTTCACGTGTGAGAGGGTGCAGCATCTGGCTGAGTGTACCATGAAAACGAAACCCTCTTTCGTACATCATCATATATACGTCATGAAACAATGGTTGATCTTTATATAATTTTACAAAAGACATTTCCATAATAACCACCTTTACATGCTTCATCATAGATTGAGATCCTACTAGCACTTCCTTTTCAAAACCCTGAACATCTATTTTCAAAAGAATTTCCTCTGCTGGTTTTATACGATCATAAATTGCATCCAGTGTATTTACTT
>Ga0164241_10003983_pt1 | contig 14555 bp, 10 predicted proteins | sample OricomyardsoilBY_FD_108780 | JGI IMG/M metagenome (GOLD analysis project Ga0164241, IMG submission 108780) | Backyard soil microbial communities from Emeryville, California, USA - Original compost - Back yard soil (BY) | ecosystem: Environmental > Terrestrial > Soil > Unclassified | place: USA...
GGCGATGTTCGGCTACGCCACGCAGATCTACTGCGACTTCTCCGGGTACAGCGACATCGCGATCGGGATCGCGCTGCTCCTCGGGTATCGCCTGAAGCTGAACTTCGACGCGCCGTTCGTGTCTGGGAACCTCGTCGAGTTCTGGCGTCGTTGGCACATCTCGCTTTCGAGCTGGCTCCGCGACTACATCTACATTCCGCTCGGCGGGTCGCGCGCCGGTCGTGCGCGCAAGTACCTCAACGTCTGGGTGACGATGGTCGTGTGCGGCATTTGGCACGGAGCCGCTTGGAGCTACGTCATCTTCGGGGTCGTCCAAGGTTGTGGTGTCGCGCTCTCGCACTTCGTCTTCGACTCGCTGGGCAAGCGCGCTGGCGATGCCGCCGACGGAGGCATCACGGCGAGACGCCTCCCCGCGGTGCTCGTGACGTTCGTCTTCACGACGCTGACGTTCGTGTTGATTCGAGCCCCGCTCCCGAAGGCCATCCTCATGTATCGGCAGCTCTTCGTCGGCTCGACGTTCCACCCGAACATTCATTGGCCCATGGTCTCTGCCATCGTCCTGGTCGTCTGCCTCCAGTGGATTCCGAAGCGCTTCTACTACTGGGCGCGCGACGAGTTCATCGCCGCGCCGCCGATCGCCCGCGCTGTCGCGCTCTTCGCGTTGGCCCTCGTCCTCCGAGAGCGCGCCGGGGCAGAGGCCGTGCCCTTCGTGTACGGCCAATTTTGACGCCGCCTCCCGTCCGGGCCGATGGGAGTTTTTCGAGGGGCTGCTAGAGTGCACTCCCAGTGAGCGCGACCTTCGACGTCCTCTTCGTGAAGCAGGCCTCGCGCGTGCGACGCGTTCTCTTGCTGAGGCGCCTCGTCGGCGGGCTCGGGCTCGGCCTCGCCGCGGGCGGGTTGGGCGCCGGCGTCGCCTGGTATCTCCGCGAGGGTTCGCTTCGTTTCGTCGCTGCCGGCGCGATCGCCGCGGTCGGCGCAGCGGTCGGCGTATGGGTCGCGCAGCGACGACGCCTGACGGACGGCGATGTCGCGCTCTACCTCGACCAGCGACTCGAGAGCGAAGAGGCGATCACGACGGCGTTCGAGGTCGGTCGTTCGAGCGACGCAGACCCAGAGGTGAAAGAGGCCCTCCACGATCGGGCGACGACGGCCCTCGAGAAGGCCGATCCGAAGGCCGTTCGACCACGTTTCTTCGCGTGGCAGCACGCGGCCATTCCGCTCGGCGCGGGCCTCGTCGCGCTCTTCGCGCTCCTGCCCATGCCGCCGGCGCCGCCCGTTCCGCCGCCCCCTCCGGGGACCGAGCTCGTGAAAGAGGCCGACGTCCCCGAGCTCGAGCGCATCGAGAACCTCGCGAGCATGCCCGCACGCGACGAAGCGCAGCGCGCGCGGCTCGACAAGATCGCGAGCGACGCGAAGAGCCTCCGCGAGAAGCTGAAGAACGGGGCGCCGCGCCGAGAGGTGCAGGCCGAGATGTCGAAGCTCGACGACGCGCTCGCGGCAGAGAAGCTGAGCCTCGGCGAGGGTGAAGAGCGCAAGGGCCTCGAGGGCGCCATGGCGAAGCTCGCCGAGGATCCGAACCTCGACCGCGCGCAGAAGGCGCTCGGCGATCGCGATCTGGTCGAGTTCGACAAGGAGATGCAGCGCCTCGCGAACAGCCTCGAAAAGAAGGATCGCGACAAGGCCAAGCAGACCCTCGAAGAGGCCGCCGAAGCCGCGAAGAAGAACGGCGCGAAGGACGTCGCCAAGATGCTCGAAGAGGAGAAGAAGCTCCTCGAAGACCGCGAAAAGAAGGCCGAGGCGATGAAGAACCTCGCCGACGCGACGAAGAACAGCACCGCGTCCGAGCAGACCAAGAAGGACGTCCAGTCGGCCGAGGACGCTGCGCGCTCGGGCGATCCGGCGGCGCAAAAGAAGCTCGCCGAAGCGCTCTCCAAGGCCGTCTCGGAGATGTCCCCCGAAGAGCAGAAGCAGCTCGGCGAGAACCTGAAGAAGCAGATCGAGCAAGCGAAGAAGGACGCCGAAAAAAGCGGCGACTCGCCTCCGGACACGAAGGCGCTCGAGGAGCTCGCGAAGAAGCTCGACACGCCCGAGGGTCGCGAGCAGCTCAAGAAAGAGCTCGAGCAGATGGCGAAAGAGCAGCCGAAGTCGGGCTCCGAGGCCGATCGCCAAAACCAGCTCGACCAAGCGCAGAAGGACCTCGACGCCGCGAAGAACCGCATGTCGGGAGGCTCGCCGGCACCCAGCGGCTCGCCCAGCGGTGGGAAGCCCGGACCGGGTCAGCCTGGGCCTGGCCAACAACCTGGGCCTGGCCAACCAGGTCAACCTGGATTGGGCCCCGATGGGAAGTCGCCGCCGGGCTCGAATGATCCGGGCGGAAATGGTGGAAACAGCGATCCCAGCAAGAACCCGAAGGGGCCTGGGACCGCGACGCCGAAGGTCGATGCAAAGGATTTCCGCTCGCGCGCCGATAGCGACGTGAACGGCGGCGCGCCGATGCCCGGCGTGCACATGGGCCGCACTCCAGCGAGACCCGGCGAGACCGCGAACACTCAGGGCAGCGGTGCGCTCGGCGCCGTCGGTCCGGACGAGGTCAATGGCGTCTCGCGCAGCGACGTGCCCGAGGAATACCGGGAACAGGTCGGACGATACTTCCAGCCCTGAGGCCGCTGAACCGCGCTCTCTCCGGCGAGCCACGATTCATTCGTCCGAGCGCCGCGCAAACCAAGCGAATCGGCGGACGATGTACTAGGCTTCCGCCGCCATGGGCGAGCCGGACACGAAAGAGTTCGAAAAGCGCCTCGAGACGGCGCGGGCCGCGAGCGACAAACTGAAGGTGGCGATCGGCGAGGTTCTCGTCGGTCAGACCGCCGTCGTCGACCAGGTCCTCTGGGGCCTCATCGCGGGGGGCCACGTCCTGCTCGAGGGCGCACCGGGGCTCGGCAAGACCCTGCTCGTACGGACGTTGGCGTCGTGCCTCGATCTGAAGTTCTCACGCATCCAGTTCACGCCCGACCTCATGCCGAGCGACGTGACCGGAACGAACGTCCTCGTCACGGGCTCGGACGGTGCGCGACATTTCTCGCTCCACAAGGGCCCCGTGTTCGGCCAGATCATCCTCGCGGACGAGATCAACCGCGCGACGCCGAAGACGCAGAGCTCGCTGCTCGAGGCGATGCAAGAGCATGCCTGCACGATCGCGGGCACGCGGCACGCCATGGAAGAGCCGTTCTTCGTCCTCGCGACAGAGAACCCCATCGAGATGGAGGGGACGTATCCGCTCCCCGAGGCCCAGCTCGATCGCTTCCTCTTGAAGGTCATCGTCCCGACGCCGACGGAGGACGAGATGACACAGATCATCGCGCGCACGACCGGACGCGCCGCGGGCGATCCGGCGCAGGTCCTCACGCGTGAAGAGGTCCTCGCGCTCCAAGAGGCGTGCCGTGACGTCGCCATCGCAGAGCCGATCATGCGCTTCGCCGCGCGCCTCGTCGGCGCGAGCGATCCTGCTTCGAAGAACCCGCCGTCCCTGGTGAAGAACGCCATCCGCTTCGGCGCGGGGGTTCGCGGCGCGCAGTCCCTCGTCCTCGCGGCGAAGTCCGTCGCGCTCCTCGAGGGCCGGCCGAACGTGTCGTTTGCCGACATCCAAAAGGTCGCCAAGCCCGTCTTGCGTCACCGACTCATTCGCTCCTTCGAGGGCGAGGCCGACGGGACGACGACGGATCAGGTCGTCGAGGCGCTCGTGAAGCACGTGCCGACGACGTCGGAAAAGGTCGCGCGGGCGGCCGCGTCATGACCATGGCGGGGGCGCGAGGGCGAGCCCTCGCTTTCGGCGCATGGGCGCTCCTCGTCCTGTGCTTCGTGCTCGGTCGTTCGCGGATCGCGAGCGCGCAAGAGACACCCACCGCGTCTCGCTCGACGGGCCTCGTCGCCGTCGACATCGCGCCGGTGACGCTCAACCAGCCGTCGCAGTACCTGCCGTCGCTGACCGAGCTCTACGTTCGCATCGCGAACAACGGGAAGGTCCCGATCAGCGGAGACGTGGTCGCGACCCAGCGAGAGTACGGCGCCGACGCGCACGATACGCGCGCACCCTTCTCGGTCGCACCGAACGCGTCCGTCGTCCTGCATCTACCGGTCAGCGCCAAACAGGCGCTTTCCGTCGCAGTTCGAAGCGCGCGCGGCGAGACGCTCGCCGAGACTCAGATGACGCCCATCGCCGAGCGCGCCGTGCGCGTCTTCGACTTGTCGGAGGTCTCGCGTATCAAGGCTGCCGTCGACGGCATCAACGTCACCACCGACTACGCCGACGATCCTGGGGCGAGCACGGGGTATGGTCCGCCGACACGTGGGGGCACAACCATGAGCATGGGCCCCGCCAGCACCGCGAGCCCGTGGCTGCGTGTGTCGGCGATGCACGTCGACGGTGCGACGGGCACGCCCATCGTCCCGCTCTACGTCGGTGGCTATGCAGGCACACACCTCGTCGTCGCGTCGACGGACACGCTGACGAAGCTGACGGCGACCGAAATCGAAGCGCTGTCTGGCTTCGTCCTCGGGGGCGGAACCCTCGCGCTCCGCGTGACCCGACCCGAAGATCTGCGCAACGCAACCGTCGCGGCTTTCGTCGGCGGCGACGCGACGACCGCTGCGCCCGGCGACGAGCTCCGGGCCTCGGTGCCGGCGGTGTCGGACGCGGTTCCCCAGGTGACCGCGCCCGGAGATGGCGTCGTCCTCACGACGTACGGCGGCGGGAATCTGCGGCCCTCGCTCTTCGGTGCGAACGCGGCGTACGGCCTCGGCGAGGTCGTCCTCCTGGCGTTCGATCCGTACGACGCGACGACGATGGGCGACGCGTGGGTCCGAGGCCGCGTCGTCGAGCTTGCGCGGCGCGCGTTCGAGCGCACGCGGTTCGCCGTCGCCACGCCGCTCCGTGAGCCCGCGATGCTCTACTACTACTCGCGTCGCGACCCGACCGACGAGGTTCGAAAGCTCCTCGACCCGAACCAGGCCGCGCGCTGGGGCATCGCCGTCGCCACGCTGATCATCTGCGGATACTCCGTCATCGCCGGCCCACTCATCTTCAGCATCGCGAGAAAGAAGAACCGTCCGCTCTCGGCGCTGCGGATCCTTCCCATCGCTTCGTTCGCGGCGTTCTCGATCATCGTGCTCCTCGGCTTCATGGCGAAGGGCGTGGGTGTCAGCGCGCATCGTCTGGCGATGGTCGACGCGGGCGCCGGCATGTCGAAGGGCACCGTCCGTCGCTTCCGGGGCTTCTTCTCGCCGAACGCCCAGACGATGGAGGTCCGCGGCAGCGACCGCACGGCGTCGTTCAAGATCCCCGGCATGAACGGGACGACGATCGGCGACTTCGAGGTCGATCGCGATGGGCAACGTCTCGTCGGCTACGAGTCGATGCCGAGCCAGACCGTGCTCGTCCGCGAGGACGGAATCGCCTCGATCGGGGACGGCGTCTCGATTCGACCGGGCGCCACGCCGAACGACTGCACCATCACGAACCACGTCGGCAAGAAGCTCCGGGCGCTGGTCGTCAAGCTCCCGGACGATTCGTTCCGTTACGCGGCGACCCTCGAAGACGGAGCCAGCGTCGAATGCAGCACGCTCGACGCTGGCAACAAGTCGTTCAAGGCATGGTCGGCGACGGTCGGCGCGCGGCCCGCCGGACGCGTGCAAGTGCACCCGCTCGAGAGCGGGATGTCGGCGTTGAAGTCCGCGCTAGGCGACGCGGGCGAGAAGGATCTAGGCGTCGCGTGGGACGCGATGAGCTCCGTGAACGGCGAGGCCGTCGACTGGTTCCCCGCGGGCCTACCGGTCGTACTCGCGGCCGTCGATGGGGGAGAGGGCCTGCCGAAAGACAGCGGCGTGAAGGTCGCGCGAGACATGCTCCTCGTGCGCATCGTCGGTTGGGGAGGCAAGCCGTGAGCGAGCAGTCCACCTACGACGACGGGCCGCAATCGACCGACTTCTCTGGCGCTCCGCCGGTCATCCGCATCCGCCATTTGTGGCATCGCTTCGGGCCGTACGACGTCCTCCGAGACGTCTCCTTCGACGTCGGGCCGGGCGAGATCTTCGGCTTCATCGGCCCCAACGGCGCCGGCAAGACGACCACCATCCGCATCATGGCGACGCTGCTCGAGCCCATGGCCGGGCGCATCGAGGTCGACGGCATCGACGTGACCGTCGACCCAGAGGCTGTGCGCAGGGTCATCGGCTACATGCCCGATCACGCCGGCGTCTACGAGCGCGTCACGGTGCGCGAGTACCTCGAGTTCTTCGCCGACGCGTTCCGCGTCTCGTCCCCAAAGGTCGTCGACGCCGTCCTCGAGCTCACGGATCTGGGCGCGCTCGCCGACAAGATCGTCGCGACGATGTCGAAGGGTCAGAAGCAGCGGCTTCAGCTCGCGCGCATCCTCTTGCACGATCCGAAGGTCCTCATCCTGGACGAGCCCGCGAGCGATCTCGATCCTCGCGCGCGCATCGAGATGCGCAACCTCCTCGCGGAGCTCCGCTCGCTCGGCAAGACCATCTTTCTCTCGAGCCACATCCTCACCGAGCTCTCCGACGTCTGCACGTCGATTGGCATCCTCGAGCGGGGACGGCTCGTCGTCGCGGGGCCGATCGCCGAGATCGGGGCGCGCCTCGAGGCGCAACGGCACGCCGCGGCTCATGGTCAGCCGCCTCCGCCAAACGTCATCGGTCCGCAGGGCGGCATGCCGCGCGGGGCGCAGATGGCGCCGTGGGGCGGGCCGAATGTCGCGATGCAAGGCGGCCCGATGGCGGGCGGCTCGATGGCCAATCCGATGGCGGGCGGTCCGATGCCCCCCGGTCCGAGCGTCGCAGGACCCGCCGTCGCCGGTGCGGCGACCGTCGCCACCGAACCGGGCGGCGCACCCGTCCTGGCCGAGGCCGCCGCCGGTGCCCCTGGCGATGCGGCCGCCCCCACTGCGACGCTCGCTTCGGTCGCGGCGGCGGTCGGAGTTCCGATGCAAGCCGCGCCTGCGGCCTATCCGTACGGCCCGCAGAGCCCCTACGGCCCACAGACCCCCTACGGCCCACGGCCGCCTGGACCGTACGGCCAGGGCTGGCCACCAGCGCCGAACCCCGGGCTCGCGGCGCGCCGAAAGGTGAAGCTCCGTACTCTCGCGCCGCCCCAGCACATCGCGAACCTCGTGAGAAACGGCGGAGGCGTCGTCGGGGTCGAGGTCCTCGGCTCGGCGGTGATCGTGACGCTCGATGGTCCCGAGTCGCGCATCGCAGACATGGTCGCGCACCTCGTCCGCAACAACATCGGCGTCACCGGCGTCGAACAAGAGCGCAACGAGCTCGAGCGCATCTTCCTCGAAGTCACCCAGGGAGACATGCAATGAGCGTCCAAACGGGACAGACGATCCCGGACGGGCCGGTCTCGAAGCGCATCGTCGATCGCGCGCGCTTCCGCTGGACCGTGCTCTTTCGCGATCCGAATCCGATCTGGATCCGAGAGCTTCGCCAGGCCGCTCGCCTCACGCGGACGCCCATCATCCTGATGGCCGTTACCGTGATGATCACGCTCATCATCGCGGCGGTCGGCGGCGGCGCCAGCTCGACGAACCCGTCCGACCAGGTCGGGATGATCGTCTTTCACACGTTCTTCTCGCTGGCGTTCTTCATCGTCGCGTGGCTCGGACCGTCGCTCGCCGCGAACGCCATCGCGACCGAGCGCGAAGGTCGCACGTGGGAGGCCGTCATCCTCACGGGCCTTCGGCCACAGGTGATCGCGCGCGGAAAATTCCTCGCGGCGTACACGGCGATCGGCACCTACATCGTGATGCTCGCGCCGGTCGGTGCGCTGCCGTTTCTCTTCGGCGGCGTGCATCCGGCAGAGGTGGTCATCGCGTTCATCTACCTCTTCATCTTCGCGCTCCTGTCGGTTGCGTTCGGTCTCGCGATCTCGAGCAAGATGGGCAACTCGCGCGGCGCGATCGTGCTGACGCTGCTTCTCGCCGTTCCGGCGTCGTTCTTCGTCTACGGCGTCGGCGGACCGCTCACCGCGCAGGCGGTGCACCAGCTCTGGGACCGCGTGCACCCGAGCGCCCCGGTGTGGTTGCCGACCGCGTACGTGCGCGGCCAATTCGGTCCCGAGTACATGGCGCTGCTCTTCGGCTTGCCCGCGCTCGCCGTCGTCCTGCCCGCTTGGTTCCTCTACGAAGCCACCGTCGCGAACCTCGCCAGCGGCAACGACGATCGCTCGACCGGTCTCAAGCGCTGGTACGTCGCCACAGCGCTCGTGCTCGCGGCGACGTGCGCCATCGCCATCGTGCCGATCCCCTATGCGGGCGACGAGCCGTTCGCCGTCGGGTCGATCTCCGGCCTCTTCGCGTTCAGCGCGTTCTCGCTGTTCGTGTTCGCGGGCGAACCGCTCGCGCCGTCGCGTCGCGTGACGTACGCGTGGGATCGCGACGAGGTCGGACCGCTCCGCCGCTTCTTCGGTCCCGGCATCGTGAAGACCGCGCACCTTCAATTCGGCGTCGGGCTCTTCGCGTTCCTCCTCGTCTCGATCATCGGCCTGAACGAGATCTCGAGCCCGCCACCCGGGCCCTTCGCCATCTCCGTCGACCCGATGGGCTTCGTGCGGTTCGCGCTCTTCGCCGCTGGCTACTTCGTCTTCATGGTGGGGCTCACGACGTTCCTCCGTGCGCGATCCCAATCGTCGGGCAATGCGCGGATCCTCCTGCTCGTCATCTTGGCGGCGCTCGCGATCGTTCCGTGGATCGTCGCGGCGATGGTCGGCGCGCTCTCGCGGGGCGACGACACGGCGCTCGTCATCGCGTCACCGTCGCCGTTCTTTGGGTTCGTGCTGATGAAGGACCGGCTCGACCCGCTCCTGTACGGCACCGGCTACGTGGCGACCGCGGTGCTCACGGGCCTCGGCTTCATGCTCCACGCCGCCGGCGCTCGAAAGGTTCGCAAGGTCGTCTCCGAGTTCGAGGAGCGTCTCGCAAAGGCCGACGAGCGGCTCGCCGACGAAGACGACGAGCTCGACGCGTCGCTCGAGGGCCCCGTCAGCTCGGGAGAGGCGCCACCCTCATCCTCCCCGGCGGCGTCCTCGCCAGTCTCGTCGGCGCCGGTCTCCTCCGGGCGCCCCGTCTCGAGCCGCGCCGAAGCGGTCGCAGCGCCTGCGAAAGAAGTCGGCGAGCACAAAAGTGACGGCCCCTCTTTTATGGGCGGCGATGCGGCGTCGGCGGACGCCTCCCCTGAAGCGTCCACCGGGGAAAACCCCGAAAACCCACCGAGCGGACCCGAGTCGACCCCGCCCGACGCGGGCGCGTAGTCTGCTTCGCACTACCGTCGAAAAGCTGACAGAAGACTTGCCTCGCGTTTGCATTCGGGGCATTCCGTGCCCGGAACCATGGAGTCAGCGCTCACGATGGACCCCTCCGCCGAGGGTGTAGCTCGGTCGGATGCCGGAGCGACGGCTCTGGACGCCGAAGCCGCCGCGCCCGTCGCTCTTCGCGACGGCAAAGCCCTCATCGACGCGACGAAGCCGTTCGCCGTCGAAGACCCCGCCGAGAGCTGGCGTCATCTGGTCGTCGTCATCGCCGTCCTGAGCCTGGCGATCGCTGGCGCCGCCGCCGCTCCCTACTGGCCTCTCCGCGCGTTCGCCTCGATCGTGGCTGGGCTCACGATCGTGCGGCTCTTCATCGTCTACCACGACTTCATGCACGGCGCGGTGCTCAAGGGCTCGAAGCTCGCGCGCGCGATCCTCTCCTTTTACGGCATCCTCGTCATGGCTCCGCCGAAGGTCTGGAAAGAGACGCACAACTACCATCACGCCCACACGGCGCAGATCATCGGGTCCCACATCGGCTCCTACCCTGTCGTCACCGTCGAAATGTGGGCGAAGCTCGGGCCGAAGGATCGTCTGAAGTACCGAATCGTGCGGCACCCCATGACGGTGCTCCTCGGCTACGTGCCCATCTTCATGATCGGCATGTGCGTCAACTCGTTGCGCAAATCCGTGACGAAGTACTGGGACTCCGCGGTCGCGCTGCTGTTGAACTTCACGCTGACGTTCGTGCTCATCTGGCAATTCGGGTTCGCGACGGCGTTCTTCGCGTACCTGTTGCCGCTGATGGTCGCGTGCGCGAGCGGCGCGTACCTCTTCTACGCCCAGCACAACTTCCCCTCGATGGCGCTCCAGCCCCGTCAGGAGTGGAGCTACACGAAGGCCGCGCTCGAATCTTCGAGCTTCATGCGGATGAACCCGGTGATGCAGTGGTTCTTTGGCAACATCGGCTTTCACCATGTCCACCACCTGAACCCGCTGATCCCGTTCTACCGACTGCCGACGGCGATGAGCGAGATCCCCGAGCTGCATGCGCCGGGTGAGACGTCGCTTTCTCCTGCAGAGATCGCGCGCTGTTTCTCGCTCAAGCTGTGGGACGCGAAGCAGAAGAAGATGGTCGGCTACCCCTGAGGGGAGTCGAGTCGACCACCCACAACCCTGCGTGGCGATCGTCGCTACGTTTGATTCCTCCGCCGAGGACAGGAGTCGCTGACGGCCGGGTGGGCACCTTGTCTCGACCGGCGCACCGGTTCGCCCGTCGACGTACGGAAAATTGGCGCGTGAAATCAGGAGATTGGGCAGATGTGTCGCATTGCGATACGTTGCATCCCGTCTTCTTTCGCACCAACATTTAATCTTTCGCAATGGACATTGATACCCAATCGGAGCAAGATTGCACTCGCGAACGCGAACTGCGATTGACACGACGGGTGAGAGCATGCGAATTGCAATATTCGTGAGCTCTATGAACAACCAAATCCGTGAGTGTGTCGACGCCTTCGTTTCTCAACTGGAGGGTCTCGTCCGGCAGGCTGCTCTCGACTCGGTGGCGCAAGCCCTGGGCGGAGTCGCCCGTCCCGCCGCTTCGGCTGCGCGGCCTGCCGCGTCTCGCCCGGTCGGCCGCCCCGCCGGCCGCCCGCCCCAGGCGCCCATGTCTTCGTCGGGCGGACGCAAGCGTCGCACCGCGAAGGAGATCGACTCGCTCGCCGCGACCATCCTCGAGTTCGTCGAGAAGAACCCCGGCCGTCGGGCCGAGAACATCAAAGATGCGCTCCGCATCCCCGCGACGGACTGGCCGCTTCCGGTGAAGAAGCTCCTCGAAGAGGGGCGTCTGAACACGAAGGGCGAGAAGCGAGCGACCGAGTATTACGCGAAGCGGCGCTAGTACCGCGACCCATAGATTCTGACGTGCCACGGTACTCGGCAAAATCACCGTCCGAGCCCAGCCGGTCGCCATCAGGAGGTTCCTCTCATCCCCCTCGCTCCGTCGGGTGGGTGAGAGGAACCGATCGAAATCACTGGGGCGAGGTACTAGTTTCGGGTTGTGCGCGTCTCGATGCTCTGATGGGTGTCGAGCCTGAAGGAGCCTGCGGCGCGATTGCGTCGTGGGCTGCCTTCACAGGCGGAGCATGAGGACAGAGCTCGAGCGGATCGCGTTCATTCGGACGCAGACGCGCATCGAGCGTGTGCCATTCGTCCCGGAGCTCCGCATCCATTCGGCCTCCGAGGTGTCGCCCCTCTGGGCCGCGACGCAGACGTTCCTCGATCTCGAGGGCCTCGGGCCGCCGTATTGGGCATTCGCCTGGGCTGGCGGGCAGGCGCTCGCGCGGTTCGTTCTGGACGAAGCCAAGGCGGTTCGCGGCGCTCGCGTGCTCGACTTCGCGTCCGGTAGCGGCCTGGTCGGTATCGCCGCCGTGCTCGCCGGTGCCGAGTCGGTGCTCGCCGTCGACATCGATCCGGTGGCGGTCTCGGCCATTCGGCTGAACGCCGAGCTGTCGGACGTGGCGATCGATGCGCGATGCGAGGATCTGGTCGGCACTACGCTCGCGGACCTCGACGTCGTCCTCGTCGGAGACGTCTTCTACGAAAGAGACATGGCGACTCGGGTCCACGCTTGGCTGACGTCGCTGGCCGCGACGGGCGTGCAGGTGCTCGTCGGCGATCCGGGGCGGACCTATTTGCCTCCCGGGCTCGCCTCGGTCGCGACCTACGAAGTGCCGGTTTCGGTCGACCTGGAGAGCGCCGAGGCCAAGCGAACGGTAATCTACGCCTATCCTGCGTCTTTCGATGGCGCCGTGCTCGACGGTGCGGCCGCGGTCAGGTAACGATCCCGCGCGTGTCGGGGACCCAATCCGCTCTGCTCGACCCCGACTTCGTACGAGAGCTCGAAGTTCTTCGCCGGAGGTTGGAGATTCGAGCGCGCGCGGGTGGCGCGGGCGAGCACAGCGCGCGGAGAAGAGGGGGCTCGGCCGAGTTCCAAGAGCACCGCCCCTACGCGCCAGGCGACGATCTCCGCCGGATCGACTGGGCTGCGTACGCGCGCACGGGCGAGCCGGTCCTCAAGGTGTTCCGCTCGGAGGAAGAGGTCGTCGCGCGCGTCGTGTGCGACGGCTCGGCTTCGATGCGCTTCGGCGAGCCGCCGAAGATCGACGTCGCTCGCCGGATCTCTGCGGCGATCGGGTACCTGGCGCTCGCGAAGAGCGAACGCGCACAGCTCATCGTCGCAGGCGAGGGCCTCACGACGCACAACCTTCCGCAACGCGGAAGGAGCGGTCTGCCCGGTTTTCTCCGTCAGGTCGACGCGATCGAGGCAGAGGGTGGGACCGACCTCGCGAAGGCGATCGATGCGGTCCTACGGCGGTCGCCGCGGCCTGGCTTGCTCGCGGTCGTCAGCGATTTCCTCGACGGCGGCGACGTGCTCGCGGCGATGGGGCGCGGCGCGATGGCCGGTCACGATCTCGTGTTGGTGCACGTCGTCGCGCACGACGAGCTCGATCCGAAGTTCGACGGCGACTTCGCGCTCGAAGACGCAGAGACCGGCGCGATCGTAGAGGTGACGATGGACGCGTCGGCGCTCGAGGCCTACGCGCTCCGCTTGATGGGGCTCTCGGAAGAGCTGCGCGCGTTCGCAAAGAAGCACCGCGCTTGCTACGTCCGCGTCCGCACGGACGAGCCCCTCGAGCCGGTCGTGCGTCGCATCGTCTCGCGAGAGGTCGACTGAGGTGGGCAAGCTCGAGCTCCTACTTCCGAAAGGGCTTTGGCTCCTCGCGCTGCTCGTTCCGCTCATCATCCTCTACATCCTCAAGGTGAAGCGGAAGCGCCTCGTCGTCCCGTCGACGTGGCTCTGGGTGAGCGCGAAGCGCGACCTGCTCGCGAAGGCGCCGTTCCGGAAGCTCCTCGCGCAGCTCTCGCTCATCCTCCAGGCGCTCGCGCTCATTCTGCTCGCGCTCGCGTTCTCGCGGCCGTCGACGAAGGGCTCGGACTTGAGCGGTACGCGTCTGGCGATCGTCATCGACGTGAGCGCTTCGATGGGCGCCGCGACGAACGAAGAGGGCGAGGCGGGGCGCATGAAGACGCGTCTCGACAAGGCGAAGAGCTCGGCGCTCGATCTCGTCAAGGGCCTGACGCCGGGGACCGAGGCGATGGTGGTCGAGGCTGGAAGAGACGCGCGCATCGCGACGCCGCTCGACCGAGACACGCGCCGCATCTCCGCCGCGATCGAGGGGATGACGCCCCAAGACGTCGAGGGCGATCTCGGCACGGCGGTCGCGCTCTCGGTCGATCGACTGAAGACCTTCGATGCGGCGCGCGTCATCGTGCTCACCGACGGCTACTTCGCGAAGCCGCCTTCCCTCGAGGGCGTCAGCGTCCCGGTCGAGGTGCTCACGGTCGGCGACCCGATCGACAACGTCGCGATCGTACGAACGGACGTGCGAAGCGGCGCCGATCCGAAGACGAAGCAAGAAGAGGTGCAGGCTTTCCTCCTCGTCGTGAACTACGGCGCGGCTCCGCGAGAGGCGTACGTGACGATGCGCTTCGACGGCAGCGACGACGTGCTCGCGTCGCGCCGGCTGATGTTGCCGCCGTCCGAGAAGGTCCCCGTCGTGCTTTCGTTCCGCCCGACGCCTGGTGACTACGGGCGTGGCCTCGTGCTCGACGTCTCGCCGCACGACGCGATGCCCGTCGACGACGTCGCGTTCGCGCGCGTTCCCGCCGGCGACCGGCTGCCGGTTCTCCTCGCGGCACCCGACAAGGACAAGGCGTCGGGGTGGCTCGAGCGCGCGCTGGCTTCGGATCCCGGCGTGGCGCTCTCGCGCGTGTCGGTCCAAGACCTCGCCGCGCAGAAGGACATCGATCCGGGTGCGCTCGTCGTCATCGACGGCGCGTGCCCGTCCGACATCCCCGGCGGCGACGTCGTCGTGGTCCACCCGCCAGAGGGAGATTGCCTCGGCGTGAAGGTCGGGCCGGCCTCCGACAAGCCGATGATCACGTCGTGGGAGACTGGGGACGCGCGGATGCGCTTCCTCACGCTCGACGGCGTGGCGATCGCGCTCGTGACATCCGGCGAGGTCGAGGTCGAGGGCGCCGCGACGGGCGCGCGGGCGACGCTCATCCCGGGATGCGCCGTGCTCGTGACGCCGGACGAGGGCTCGCTCCGCGCGTCCGGCTCCGGCGATCTCTTCGTCGCGACGCCCGGTCGGTGAGCCGGACC
>Ga0164241_10003984_pt1 | contig 14555 bp, 13 predicted proteins | sample OricomyardsoilBY_FD_108780 | JGI IMG/M metagenome (GOLD analysis project Ga0164241, IMG submission 108780) | Backyard soil microbial communities from Emeryville, California, USA - Original compost - Back yard soil (BY) | ecosystem: Environmental > Terrestrial > Soil > Unclassified | place: USA...
AAGTGGACGAACTCGTCGCCGAGATCGCCACCGCCTCCAGCGAGCAAACCACCGGCATCCAGCAAGTGAATACAGCGGTGGGCCGCATGGATGAGGCTATTCAACTGGGTGCCTCGCGCGCCGAGGAAGGCGCCGGAGTCGCCGAAGAATTGTCCGCCCAGTCTGTCGTTCTCCAGGATTCGATCGCCGACCTCGCGCGCGTCGTCGGCGGGTCCCGGCGAAAGACCGGCGAAGCCGGGAAACAATCCGCCGCCAGACGCCCGACCGAGTCTCCCGCTTCCGCAAGCGCCTGACCTGATACCAGTTTTGTAACTCCGCGAAATAGTTCTCCACTTCTTTTCGCGAGATGTCCGGGAAATCAGGGCAGCAGAAAGCTCCCGACGTTTCACTGGTTTCCGAAAAAATCAGCGCAGGCCGGGAGCAGTGAACGCAAGCGGGGTCAGACGGTGCTCACCTCGCTGGGTTGCGCGTTCAAAATCCCGATACGGTTGGGCGCGATTCCCGCGTCCGAAAGTGGTTGTGCAACGCCACGGCAGGGCGCTTGCAGGGGCTTTGCCGGAGCCGGCTTTGCTGCTGGCAGGACGACGCCAGGCGGAAGCACGATCTCACCCAGTGCGGCCTCGATCAGCTGCCCGTCCGTCGGCTCTGGCTGACGACTGCGCATGAAGTCCACCCGCTTCCGCAGGTGCGCGAGGGTCGTCAGATAACCCACGGTCGCGAACGCCGCAAAGGCGATGCGCGCCAAGTCGTATTTGGACGCCGACGGGAAATAACTGCGGGTGACTGCGGCCGCATCCGCCTTGCTCAATTTCTCCGGCAGCCGGACCGTGCGCGTGAGGCGGCGTTCAACCTGGTTGGCGTTCCATCCCGACTTCCGGAAACGATCGCACTGCCGGGAGAAGAATTGCGGGGTGCTGATCAAAGCGATCGGCACGTTGAAATCCACCAACGCGGTCCGCAGCCAGTCGATGCGCTTGGGCACCTTCACGCTCTGGCTCTGAGGCCAGAGGAAATGCGCTTCATCGATAACCAGCATGAGCTGTCCATACTGGAGTGCATCCTCGATCCTGGCGCGCATATCGAAGGCTGAACGAGCGTAGCGGCATGGCGTGCCGACTGCACGGGCGATTGAGCGATAAAGGGACGCTTCGTCAGTTCCACACTCCAAACGGATATAAACAGCAACGCCGGGATGCCGCTTGCACCACAGGCGAGCGGCTTCGGTTTTGCCGATGCCTTCAGCGCCCTCGATGACGATAAAGCTGCGAGTCTCTGCCGTGAAATCCAGCTCCTCAAAAATCTGCCGGGAGATGTCCGTTTCAACGATGCGTCCGGTAGATTTTTCGATCTCCGCCGCGCGGCATTCGCTTAGCAGTTCCCAAAGCCCAGGGAAATCTCGAGCCGTGGTTCGCAGCGTACCCGCAAAAGGATCAACGATGAAAGGCGTGAGGTAGCTGACGAGCGCCGCTCCATTGAATGCGGGTTGGAAGTTGGGCTCTTGAGGGGTATAGTCGTCTAGAAGGGCGGCATAGCCCTCGTTATTGATATCCCGCAGCGGAACGCTTTCTGCGTTTGCCTCCAAAAAATCGCAGGCGAACTGCCATAGCCCGCCCTCTCGCCATGAGACCTGCTGAAGCCACCACATCATCGCGATTTCCTCGCGGTCCGTGAGCTTTCGGCAGCGCGCAGCAACCAAATTGCCGGGCACACCCTCTGCAAACGCCGTGGGCGTAGAGTAAGAGGCTTCATCGTAGCGAGTACGGCCTGCGTCTTGTCTGCGTGTGATCATTCGTCGGTGGCCTCCTCCATCATTTCGTAACCGGTCATCAACCGATCCGGATGCACGGCCTCCTGGCCACGCGTGCCGCCGAAACGGCTCCGGTATTTATTCAGCTTCCGCTGCGTGGTCGTACGCTGGTTTTCCTCCTGCTTGATCGCGGCTTTGCCGTCGGCGATTTCACGTCCCATCTCGACCGCTTCAGGATCCAGCAGCTCGCGTCGGAACGGTGACGGCCCATTGTCAGGAAAGTGCGTTTTGATCTCGGTGTATACCGTCCGCGCCGGCTGCCTGAATTCGTCGCAGGCTTTCGCAGCCTGGCGCATCTGGTCGGGCGTCGCGGTCATCGCGGGAAGCGTGGGCGCGGCGGGCACAATCAGCACCTCTTTGCTGCTGATCGACGGGAGGACGAAAACGCTGCGCATGTCTTCGGGGTTGAAATATGCCTGAACAATCTTCCCGACATGCGCCCCAAGTTCCGCGCTGATGAACCAATGACGAATCTTCCCAACTGGGATACAAAGCCCTTTCTGCGTCACCTTTAGTGGGCGTCGATGATTCTCAAGCAAGTAGCGGGTCTGCGGCCCCAACCGCATCAGCGGGCGAGTATAGTCGAAATGCCGGTCCCAAAATTCGCGGGGTGAAAGTCCATTGAGCATCCGGCCCTGCTGAGGCTCGTTGTTGTACGCCTCGCATACCTCTTCAAGCCGCTGATTCCATTCGTCCCGGTGGAGGAAATGAGAGGACGGATGGACCGCCCCTGAGCGCGCCTGAAGAAGCAGCTTCTGCACACGCTCGTACTTCTCCCGCATCTCATTCGGCCCAACCCAACCCGGCTGATCGCGCAGCTTTGCCTGGAGCAAACCGATAACACGCTCCACCGGTTTTCCTCGGGGCAAATTGGCGTGTGTGAACCGCAGGCCGAAGTCTCGAAATCCATTCTCGGTCTGCTCCAGCTCGATTTCGCTGCCGGTCGGCAGATCGCGGCCTTTGACCAGGCGCGCAGATTTCCACATGCCTTTTTCGTAGTAGTAGCCATTGCGAGGCAGCCCGTACGAATCATGCGTCCGAAGCATCAACCCGCGAATGACGGTGGCGTTGTAGTTGTTTTCGCTGTGCAACGCGTAGCTCAGAATCCGCAGGCTGCGCAGATCGATCATCACGAGGAACTGTCCGCGCATCACCTGGGGCACGCCGTCGCGCTCCAGCCAGTAGTAAACTTCAAGCGTGACGTCGTCGGCCTGCTGCCAGTCGCCCGGCGAGGTGTCGGACCAATCGCGCGTGATATGCGGGCCGTTGAGTTTCGCCTGGCGCGGCCCGTGGTGAATATCCTGCACGAGCCCCACCCGCTGCGCCACCTGTACGCGGATTGTCTCCGGGCAATACGATTTGCTGGCGGTGTTGCTGATGTAGCTCTGCGTGACGCCAGCTGAAAGCTCTCCTGCCTCCATCAGTTCGCGCCAGGCGGCCGGAACGCTTCGCAGGTGGAGCGCCCTCGCCGTAAGTTTGTTGAGGTCGTCCTCCGTCAACTCGGCTTTCGGTTTCCGTCCGCATTTGCCGGCGCGCTGATCGCGGATCGCTTCGGGCTTCCGGCCTCTGTCAATCCAGCGCCCGAGCTTGTACGAAAAGCTGCGACGAAGCGCGGCTCGGGTACGAGCCAACGGCGCGCCGCTGGCGTCGAGCGCCGCGAGCACCTTGCGGCGGACCGCGCCATCAGCCAGGCCGCCGTTCATTAAAATTTCGTAGTCGCTGAAGGCCGAATCCCACACGCGAAGCGATTCCGCCTCAGTCGGCTCGGCGATGTTTTTGATGCCTGACACGGCCGCGTTTAGCGTTGGCAACTGTTTCGCATAGCGCTCGAACGCGCCGGCCGCCTGCTTGCGAACCAACCGGCCGGGCAGATAAAGCGCGAGGTTGTTGAAGTCCCGCTTCCCACCGTCCCGCTTCAGCACCCCCTCCAGAACCCGCCAGAAATGACGCGGGGAAACTTTGCGACAAAGGCCGCCCTGTACGCCTGAAGGCCCGCGTTTTCGATCTCTGGGCGGCCCCAGCGGCCGCTGAAATGCAGCTCTAACGCCGGCGCGAGTGCCTGGCGAAGCGTGTGCGCCCGCTGCTTCACACGAGCACTTAGTCGATGCCAAGCGGATGAGGTGGACGATTCAATGACGCTGAAACTCATCGCGATGACACCACGGATTGCAGTTGCTGAGCGAGAAGCCTCACTTGCCGGGCAAGATCGTTAATTTTCTGCCCGCTTTGCTCATGCTTTTGGAGGTTCGTCGCATGGTAGCCGCTAAAAGAGCTCAACAACTCCGACGTATCGAGCGCAGGGGGAAGCTGCGCGACTGAGGCGGAAATAGCGCTGGCCGCGGTGCCGATGGCGCCTTGGCTTGCTGTCGCCTTTTCAGCGGCGGCCGCCGTGAGCTTCTTCACGGAGTCAACAACGGGTTGCGGGTCGAACGCCGGCGCATCCGATACCTTCTGGGCCGCAGTTTCTATCTCTGGAACTGAGTTCCCGCTTTTGCCAGTTGGAGCAAACGCTTGAATCTTTTGCGGAGTAATTGGTGCTGCGGGCTTGGATTCTTGCAGCAACTTATTCCGCTGGAAAACAGCTTCCCCCTGCCCCGCCAAGTCGCCTTTCGCGTAGGCGTCTTCCGCTTGCTTGCCGAAGGCATCGATCTTCTCTTGCCGAGCTTTAGCGCGCTCCTGATCTTGGGCGTGAGAGCTGCCGAACTTCGCATCGTTCTCAATCGTCTGGCGCTCGTCTTGGAGCTTCGTGACTTCGGCTCGCGTCTTCTGCTTCGACTCGTAGGCTGCTTCCGCCTTCCGACGCACCTCAAGCGAACGGATCGCCTCTTCATTCACGGAGAGAAACCGCTGCTCTGCGCCCGCAAGTTTTTCGCGAGCGGCGGCGAGTGCGATGGTGCTTTTTTCCTCAATGTCGCCTTTCGCCGAATCGAAACGCTCCTGAACGCGATTGAAGCCCGCCCGCCCTAATCCTTCCTTGCGGAACAAATCCTCGTTTCGCTTCAGATCCGCAGCCTTCTGCGCCTCTAAACGAGCGATTTCCGCACGACTACTCGTGACGTCTTGGCCCGCTTCAGTTTCTGCCTGCTGGTGGCTTTCATTTCGCTTCTGGACTTGTTCCAGTTGGAACTTGTCCGCGCCCACCTCGCGAGCACGGCTCCGGTCAGTGAAAGTATTCTGCACGTTCGCTGCAGCGCGCGCCTTTCCCTCATCGTCGAGGGTCGAATCGTTCGCGATCTTCGCCAGCTCCAACGCCTCCCGTGCATTGTCCACTTCCTCTGCCTGCTTTTGCAGTTCGGAAAATGAGTCCGTCGCATCGGTAGCCGCCCGGTCAAGTCCTTCTAGATCGGCCTTCAGCGCATCGAGCTTTTGCTTGTTGAGCTCCTTCACAGCGTCGGCGGCCTTTTGCGCTTTCTCGGCCACGCTTTGCAGGCCCTCAGCAGCTGGCTTGCTCTTGTCTCGCAACGCGAGGAAAAGCCCGCCCAGCGTTCCGAGAACAAGCGCCAGAAGTCCAAATGGACCGCTGGCGCCGACTGCCCCACGCACAACGTTGATGAGGCCCTTCATCGCGCCGGCTAGGCCGAAGAGACCCCGCACGCCTCCCGCGCTCGCCTGCTCTAAACCGCCGACGATCTGAGCGGCATCGTTACCCGCTTTCGAAAACTCCTGGAAGCCACTTGCCGCGCCCTTGGCGTTGGACGACGCCGATTGCGCCGCGCTGGCCGTCTTATCGGTAGCCTTGGCGAGTTGATCGAGCTGCGTCGCGCCTTGCTGCGCGCCGGTGACGTTGACCTTTAGATTGAGAGCAGGATCGGCCATGGTGAACTAGGCGGCTGCCTTCTGGGCCACCAATTGCGCTTTATGCTCGGCAGCGATTTGTTTGATTTTGCGATGCACGGCGCGGGAACGGGCGTCATCCATCACACGATGAATTTCGCGTTCGTTGGCGTGCTCTAGGTCCAGCCTCTCCTCCCACGTTTTCTCAGTCAGTTTGCGGCCACGGGCTGGCATCCCGTAGAGCCCATGCAGTCCGGCGATCAAGCTGCCAAGCCCTCCAAGAGGCTCAAGCGCGGCGTCCAGTGCCTGATGGCAGAACATCATATTCGCCGCCATCGTGTTACCGTGCGTGCGCAGCATCGCTTTCAGTTCGCGGCATTGCTCACGATAGAACCGCTCTTGCTCCCGGAACGCGGCAAGAAGTTGAGCCTTCAATACAAGGCTGCGCCGAGGGGCTTTTTTGAAGGCGGCGAGAATCATTTTACGAACGCGCTTCCGCTGAGCGGCGTGCTGCGCCACCGCGGAAAAGGCGAGAGAGATGAAGGGGTCTTTGTTGGGAGTGCTCATGGATTTGGATTTTTCGGGTTGATGCCTCGGCGCGAGGTGCGCCTCAGCGGAGATGAATAACAACGTGGACCGTTTTCGTGTCGTGATCGTAGGTGGTCTGCGCGCTCACCTCGGGGGTGAGCTTCTTGCGGCGGTAAAAATTAAAGATGCCGCCGGGGCCGGTCTTGATGCCGAACTCGCTCTCAAGTTTCGCGGCTGCCTCTTTATACGTGAGGCCGAGACCGTGCTTGCCGCCGGTCGTCAGCCAGCCTGCGAGGGCTTGCTTCTGATGCAGCGGCATCAACTCCAACGGTGAACGGATGACTGGTTTTTTCATTGGAAGAGTTGAGGCTGGCTGCGCTTGGTGGAGAGAAACGCCTCATGGTGAGACAGGCCGGTGCTCTGCTGCGTCGCCGATACGTACGTCCCTTGAAAGCCCGCGCCTCACTCCTGAGGCGCGGAATTGTTTATGCAGCCCTCCCGACTGCGTTCATCTCCTCAAATACCTTCGCGTGGTTGAAGTCGTCACTGAGATAGGCTTCGAGAAAAATACGGATGCGCTGGCACGCCTCTAAGTGCATGTCGTAACGTGTGTTTTCAGAAACGAACTTCTTCACCAGCAGCGTTCGTACCTGTTGCACCTCAGCCGCCGCCTCGCCGAATTTGCGGGCATCTTCCGCCCCCACCGTAGCCTTCAGCTTCTCCTCCAACGCGACCGCCGTTTGCGCGGCGACATCGTTTACAGGCCCGGAGACCAGCTCAGCAGCTTCATTCAGAATCTGATGATAAGCGTCTTCTCGATGCTCCAAGTCCCACTGGACGGCGGAGCATAATTGGCCAACAATTTTTGCTCGTTCTCTTTCTAGAATGAGCCCCATCACCGCCTTGTCATCGGTGGGGTTTAGATCCTTCGAAAGACCTTCAACGCGCACTCTCACCTGGTCATTTAGATGGAGCAATTCGACCGCCCGCTCCGAAAGCCGGAGGTTGTCATCACACTGTGCGGCAAGGTCGGCGAGTGCCGCCTGATATTTCTCCCGTTGGTCGGGACGGATTTTAATCTTCATGTTTTTGGATCTCTGAAAGGTTTTCCGCGACAGCTTTGCGCTCTGCCGAGCGCTTCAAGAGCTGCGCTTGGCGGGCACGGATGGCGGACGCTTTCGGTCCCTGCCTCTCGCCGTTGAGAATGCGCCACGCGTAGGATTTGCTGACGCCGAACTCCCGCGCGATCTGCGCCGCGAACGGGATTTTGGCCTTGGAGCTGTGTTGATTTTTGCGCACTTTCCTATGGTTGTCATCCAAACGCCCACCACATCTGCACGCAAGCCTATTGTTGTCTTTCGACTTCTTTTGATGAAATTCATCGAAAAGCTAGACCGCCTTTGCTATCACGAGGGCCTCTCCGAGCGGGCATTAGCTGCTCAGCTCCAAATCAGCCCCAGCGCCGTCTCTCGCTGGCGCTCCCGCAACGCGCTCCCCCGCCGCGCCGTGATGAAGAAGCTGGCAGACCGATTTCAGCTGCGGGTGGAGGACCTCCTAGATGACTCAAAAGACTTGCCGGTTTCCGCCTTCCAAAATGACTTGGCTGAAGCCTCGAAACTGGCGTCCGCCACTTTTCCACTTAACAAGGAAGCCGCTCAGATTCTCTTCGAGAAACAGGTGAGTGACCAAACTTGGCTGCGCCAGAGGAGTGAATTCGCAAATTTTCTTAGAGCAGAAGCGAAGCGGATGCGTCAGAAGGCCATCGACTACGATTCCCAAGCCGATGAACTCGATCCCCCAATATGAGCAGCCCGGTTGATAACCATTGGCTGAAAATCCCCCAGGTGGCAGCTGAGATCAACATGAAGGAGACCTACGTGCGCGATCTCATCGACGCGGGCTTGCTGATAGCCTACGCGCACACGGCGGGAACCGGGCAACGCAAGCACTACCGCATCCATCGCCACGATCTGGCCAAGTTCCTTGAATCCCGGCGCACCGATCAGCTCGTTGCCGACTCCCTGAAACGCCCCGGAAGCGCCAGTGCATCGCAATAGCAGAACCCGATTTCCGGTTTACTTGTCATCTGACCTTTGCGTTGAAGTTCTCCACTTCTTTCGCGATTTTTTCCGTGGGCCAACAAGTTACAAAACAAAGACGCATTTCGAGAAGTGGAGAACTTCAACGCAAAGGGCGGCGCTGCTTTTCTGACGTAAGTCTTTGGTCTTCGCTATTTCCCTCGATAATAGGCGATATTCCGAGATGTGGAGAACTTCAACGCAAAGTTGTACAGTTTTGGCCCGATTATCGGTCTCCGGGATTCTTATTTAGAATTATTCTAATTCCGGCTTGCACATTAGAATCATTCCAATTTGTTGCCGCTTCCATGGCAACAACCGCACACCCCCCGACCGCCGCCGACGCCCTCGCTCAACGCCTGGCGGATAGCGGTCTGCGTGCGACCCCACAGCGGGAGTACGTTTATAGCGTCCTTTTAAAAAAGCGCGATCATCCCACCGCAGACGAAGTGTTTGCGCGGGTGAAGCCCGAGCTCCCCGGCATCTCGCTCGCGACCGTCTATAACTGCTTGGAAACCCTCGTGCAGTGCGACCTCGTTCGCGCGGTGAACTTCGAGCGTGGTCCCACGCGCTATTGCCCCAATCTTGAACCGCACGCGCATTTCCACGACGAGCAAAGCGGCGCCACCCACGATATCGATCTGCCCGCCGGCCTGCTCGATCAGCTGAAAAGAGTGTTGCCCGCCGGCTACGACGCTTCCGCCGTCGAGATCACCTTCCGCGGCAAAGCGATTAAGTCCTCACGCTGACCCATCCGGCTTACAGCTCACTCCTCTTACACCTCTTATTCTTCTTAACTAATGCACACGCTCGAAATCAAAGACCTCTACGTCTCGCTCACCGAGAGCCCCGAAAAGTCCATCGTCAAAGGCCTCAACCTGACGATCAAAGCCGGCGAAGTTCACGCCGTCATGGGACCGAACGGCACTGGCAAATCGACCTTCTCCAAGGCGATCGCCGGTCATCCCGATTACGTCATCACGAGCGGTGATGTTCGGCTCGACGGCGAGTCCATCCTTGAGATGGAACCCGATGAACGCGCCCGCGCCGGCATCTTCCTCGCCTTTCAATACCCCAGCGAAGTCCCCGGCGTCTCCATCGCCAATTTTCTCCGCGCCGCCCAGCAAGCCCGCCTCGCCGAAGGCGAAGAACTCGATGCGACCGCGTATTATAAAAAGCTCTACAGCAAGATGGACATGCTGAAGATCGACCGGAAGTTCACCTCCCGCTCGGTTAATGAAGGCTTCTCCGGCGGCGAAAAGAAACGCTGTGAAATTCTCCAGATGGCGATGCTCGAGCCGACCATCGCGCTCATGGACGAAACCGATTCCGGCCTCGATATCGACGCCCTCCAAGTCGTCGCCGCCGGCGTGAACCAGCTCCGCGGACCGAACCTCGGCGTGCTGCTCATCACGCACTATCAACGCCTCTTGAACTACATCGTGCCCGACTTCGTCCACGTCATGTACGACGGCCGCATCGTAAAGAGCGGCGACAAATCCCTCGCCCTCGAACTCGAAGCCAAGGGCTACGAGTGGGTGAAGCAGGAACTCGCCGCCGCCAAAGCCTGATCCCCTTTTAAGAAACAATTCAGCCGGAGCCAACGCTATGAAACCGCCAACCGACACCGATACTCTGCCGCCTGCGGCGACCGATTCCGTCGTGGAAAATCCCACCGTCGGCATCGACCAGTCCGCCGGAAATTTCAGCTACAACGTCGACTACGAATTCGACGCGGGCACCGGCCTGAACGAAAAGACCGTCGAATACATTTCCTCGGTGAAGAAGGAAGCGCCGTGGATCCTCGAATTCCGCAAGAAAGCACTGAAGACCTTTGAGTCCATGCCGCTGCCCACGCACTGGGCGACGAAGGATCTTGAGAACATCGATTTTAACAAGATCCGGTACTATCTCTCGCAGGGTCAGAAACCAAAGCGCACGTGGGACGAAGTCCCCGACGACATCAAGAAGACCTTCGAGCGTCTCGGCATCCCCGAGCAGGAGCGCAAGTTCCTCGCCGGCGTCGAAGCTCAGTTCGACTCCGAAGCCGCGTATTCGAACATCAAAGACATCGTCTCAAAGCAGGGCGTTATCTTCTGCAATTCCACCGAAGCCCTCCGCGAACATCCGGAGATCTTCCGCAAGTGGTTCGGCAAAGTCATCCCGACGTCCGACAATAAGTTCTCCGCGCTCAACAGCGCCGTGTTCTCCGGCGGCTCGTTCATTTACGTGCCGCCCGGCGTGAAAGTTTCCCAGCCGCTTCAGGCCTACTTCCGCATTAACGCCGAGAACTTCGGCCAGTTCGAGCGCACCCTCATCATCTGCGACGAAGGCTCCGAAGTAACGTACATGGAGGGTTGCACCGCGCCGAAGTTCTCCACCTCCACGCTCCACAGCGCGGTCGTCGAACTCGTCGCACTCAAGGGCGCCAAGATCCAATACATCACCGTCCAGAACTGGGCGTCCAACGTCTACAATCTCGTCACCAAACGCGGCCTCGCGATGGAAGACGCCGAGATCAAGTGGATCGACTGCAACCTCGGTTCGCGCCTCACGATGAAGTATCCCGGCGTCGTCCTCAAAGGCCGCCGCGCCCGCGGCGAAGTCATTTCCATCGCGCTCGCCAACGACGGCCAGCACCAGGACACCGGCGCCAAGATGATTCACGCCGCCGACGAAACGACGTCCACGATCATCTCCAAATCCATCTCCGTCGGCCAAGGCCGGTCCACTTACCGCGGCGTTGTTCACATCCCGAAGCACTTGAAGGGTTGCAAAAATAACACCGAGTGCGACGCGCTGCTGATCAATTCCAACAGCCGCACCGACACGTATCCCGCGATCACTGTACGCGGCGACAAACACGCCACCCAACACGAGGCCAGCGTCTCGAAGGTGAACGAAGAAATGATCTTCTATATGCAGCAACGCGGCCTCACCGAAGGCCAGGCCATGAGCCTCGCGGTGAACGGTTTCATCAACGACCTCGCCCGCCAGTTCCCCATGGAATACTCGGTCGAGCTCAAGCGCCTCATCGACCTCGAAATGGAAGGCTCCGTCGGCTGAGCGCCGACGGAATGACCAGTTGCCCAATGACCATTGACCAATGGCTCGGCGGGCAATCGGGTCCTTCCACATCCCGATTCCTCCATTGGTCACTGGTCATTGTTCATTATTCATTGGTCACTCGTCACTGGTCATTCTCAAAAATGTCTGCCTCTCCTCTTCCCGTTCAATCCGCCGCCACCGGCCTCACCGCCGCTCGCTTCGGTTCCCACGTCGCCCAGCGTAACAGTCTTCCCAAATGGTGGCTCGATGCGAAGCAAGCCGCCTGGAATCAGTTCGTCGCACGTCCGTTTCCGACGCGCAAAGACGAGCTCTGGCGTTTTTCCAGTATCCAAAATGTCACTCTCGACGGCTTCGAGATGGCCGACGCCTCCAGCGCTTCTCCCGCGCCCGTCGTGCTTCCTTCGTTTAACCGCGCCGCCGAAATCGTTTTCGCGAATAACAATCTCGCGCACCGCACCGCCCTTTCGGCCGACCTCACCGCCAAAGGCGTGATCTTCAGCCCGCTCGAGGAAGCCCTGCATAAACACGGCGATCTCGTCCGCGCGTATTTCCAGAAACATCCCGCCGCGCTCGGTGGCGAAAAATTCACCGCGCTCAACACCGCACTCACCTCCAGTGGAGCATTCCTGTTCGTGCCGAAAGGCGTCGAGGTTGCCGCGCCGTTCGTGGTGCAACACAGCGTCAGCGGCGCGAATAAAGCCATCTTCCCCCACACGATCGTCATCCTCGAAGATCGCGCCAAGGCGACGGTCGCCGAATTCTTCGCGAGCGCCGACTCCGATCTCCGCCAATTCGCCTCGGGCGTGAATGATCTTCACGCCGGCGCCGGCGCGCAGCTCACCTATATCGGTACGCAAAATTGGTCCTCTGAATCCCTCGCCACCCAAAGCAACAGCATCGTCGCCCAGCGCGACGCCCGCGTGCTCTCCCTGAATCTTCACCTCGGTGGCCGCCAGGCCCGTCACGAATCCCACAGCCGCCTCCAAGGCCCGGGCGCGCATTCCGAGATGCTCGCGCTCACGATCGCGAAAAACTCCCAGGAGTTCGATCAACGCACGCTCCAGACGCATCAGGCGCCTAACACGAGTTCGAATCTGCTCTACAAAAATGCGCTGCTCGACGCCGCCCGCACGATCTTCTCCGGCTTGATCGTCGTCGAACCGGACGCACAGAAAACCGACGCCTACCAGAGCAACCGCAATTTGATGCTCAGCGACAACGCCGAGGCCAACAGCCTGCCCGGCTTGGAGATTCAGGCCAACGACGTCCGCTGCACTCACGGCTCGACCTCCGCGCGCATCCCTGCCGAGCAGGAGTTCTACCTTCAGTCTCGCGGCATCGCAGCCGAGCAGGCCAACGAGCTCCTCGTGTTCGGCTTCTTCGAGGAAGTCCTCGGAAAACTCGAAAGCGAAGAACTCCAAAGCGTACTGCGCACGCTGATACAGCCCAAATTCGCGCGCTAACGCGCTTTTTTCCCGGAAGCCCTGAACGCGCCCGCGGCCTATCCGGCCGGCGGGCGCTTTTATTTGAGCGAGGGGCGATCGCCTCCGCTGAACGCGTAGCGCGAATAAGAAAAACCACCCGGCACGGCCACTTCGCGTGCGCGAAAAACACTCTTTTTCACGGCCCTGAAAATTTATTTTATCCGCTCGCGCCGCCGGAGAATCCGCCCGTCCATCCGGCTTATCCATCAACGGAAAACGCAGCTCATCTGGTTCGATCCGATTTTTCAGGACGGTAACGGGCGGGCAAATTATCCGTTGACGAAGGACAGCTGTCCCCTTTGTCAGCGGCCTTAGTTTTCTTTCAAGGACTCGCTTCTTACCCCCTCCGGAACGCGTCCCCGCTCACACCCCGCAATTTCACCCCGAATTGTTTTTCCCCACCCGACCTCGGTAGCGCCCAAATAACGGACACGTATCGTGACAGGCTCACCCGCCTCGCCGCGACCCCGACGTTTTCCGTCCATCTGCCAAGGCCGCGGAATTTCCGACGCATTGACGCGTCCGAAAAACAGAAACCAAAACAACCCCATGAAAAATACCCCAACCCGCGCTCTGCGCGCGCTCGCGGCCCTCGCCGGCCTGTTCATTACCGCCGCCTCGGTTCAGGCAGCCACGGTCACCATCACCAGCACGATCACGATCGCCGCCGGCGCCACGTATAATGGCAATGGCAACACCATCAAAGCCTCCGGCATGGGCGACGGCGGACAGGGCGAAAGCCAGAAGCCGTTCTTCAAACTCAACTCCGAGTCGTGGCTGAAGAACGTGAAACTCGCCGCTCCCGGCGTGGACGGCTGTCACTTCTACGGCAACGGCACGATGAACGAGGTCACCTGGCAGGACATCGGTGAAGACGCCCATACAGTGAAATCCGGCGGCAATTGCTGGGTCTCTGGCGGCGCCGCGTACAACGGCTCCGACAAATGCGGCCAGGCCAATGCCGCCACGTGGCTGACGCTGTACTACTTCTACACCGACAACTGCCTGAAGAATATCCGGCAGAACGGCGGCACCACCTACGCCTGCAACTTCTACTACGATCACAACACGGCGAACCACACCAAGGAGGCGATCGGCCGCACCGACTCTTCCTCCACGCGGTTCGGCAACCGCAGCATGACCGTGCAGAACTTCTCCGGCAGCCACGGCTGGTGGTACGGCCGCGACTCGCAGTCGTTCACGTACTGAGCGCGATCCTTAAGGCTCCTATACCCCGGGAGCCTTTCACTGGCGTCCGGAGTCCTCGCGGGCTCCGGGCGCCCTTTCTTCTGAACAACCGCGCTGCGTATCCAGTTTAAGGATCGAACGCTCTGCCAAACGATCTCTGTGGATTTCACCTCATGATTTCCGACATTTTTTCCCGCCGCTATTCCACGTCGACGCTGCTCTCGGTTGTCATCCTCATGGCGCTCGTGGGCATTTGCGTGCGCCAGGCCCTGCCGCCGTCACGCGCGGGCGTATCCACGAACGAAACACAAACAAAGCCGCCCGCAAAAACCGCCTTCCTCGCGGACCCCGCTTCCGCCAATTCTTCCGAAATCGAACCCGACGCCGCCGGTTCCTGGGAAAGCCGCTGGTCCGGAATACTCGCGTCCGAAAACACCCCCGCGCGCAACCGCCAGCTCGCCGCGCTCCTCGAGGAACTAGCCCGTTCCAATCCCGATCGCGCTCTCGAACTTGCCCGCACGATGGATGACTGGCGCCTGCGCGATCTCTTTCGCAACGCCGCCGTTCGCGGCTGGGCCTCCGTCAAGCCGCAGGCCGCCGCCGACTGGGCGCTCACCGTCCGCACCG
>Ga0164241_10003985_pt1 | contig 14554 bp, 11 predicted proteins | sample OricomyardsoilBY_FD_108780 | JGI IMG/M metagenome (GOLD analysis project Ga0164241, IMG submission 108780) | Backyard soil microbial communities from Emeryville, California, USA - Original compost - Back yard soil (BY) | ecosystem: Environmental > Terrestrial > Soil > Unclassified | place: USA...
CTGTCGATCCCGGTCGTCGGGCACGCGGGCGGCTTTCGCGAGGTCGATGCGGAGATCGTCCCGGAGGGCACGCCGTTCTCGTACGCCCTCGCGGGCGGCGGCACGCAGGCGCTGACGCTCGAACCTGACGATCCTACGCTCGGCCCTGCGCGCGACGTCCTCACGGTGACGCCGACCGCCGCGCTCTTCTCACCGATTCGCATGGGCGATCGCGTGGTCGGTGCGCTCATGCTCGTGGTGGACGAGGGCTCCTTCGCCGATCAGCGCATCGAGATGGCCGAGCGACTCGCGAACGTCGTCGCGCTCACCGCAGAGGCGTTCTTCACCGAGCGCATGCTCTTCGAGCTCTTCGCGCGCGCATTGCCCGACGTCCTCGGCAAGGACGCGGCGACGAGCTTGCCGCGCGCGCTCGTTCGCTACGTCCACTCGATGCGTCTGGCTCCGGAGTACCGACGTCGACTCGAGCTGGCGGTCTCGATCGGGCGGCTCACCGCGAAGAGCGATCTCGAGGCGCGTCTCTGCGCGCGCGTGCTCGACGCGTTCGACGGCTACCTCTCCGCGCTCGAAGGAGGCGTGGGTTGAGCGAGCCCGGGGCGGCGTCCGTCGCGAGCAGCCGCGTGCGCGTCGCGATCATCGACTCCGGCGTCGACACGGCGCACCCGACGTTCGTCGGCGCGCACATCACGAGCTTCGGTGTCGTCGCAAAGGCGGGCGGCACGCTCGGCGTCGACGCGGTCGACGCGGGCGACGCGAGCGGACACGGGACCGCGTGCGCCGGCATCGTGCTCCGCCTGGCTCCCGAGGTCGAGATCGTCAGCGTCCGAGCGCTCGGGCCCGACGGACGCGGCTCGCGCGAGGCGCTCATCGCGGCGCTCCGTTTCTGCGTGAAGGAGTCGATCCCTGTCGTGAACCTGAGCCTCGGCGTCGACATGCCGAAAGGCCAGCCGCTCCGACCGACCGACATCAAGTCGATCCTCGAGCTCTACGAGGTCGCCGACGAGGCGTTCACGCGCGGCGTGATCCTCGTCGCGGCCGGACCGAACGTCGCGAGCTTCCGGACCTATCCCGGGAAGGCGAAGTCTCTGATCGGCGTCGGCCGCGGCGCGTTCTCGGACGCCGAGCGCGTCGATCTCGATCTCACGAGCGAGCACGAGCTCGTCGCGGCGGGGACGGACGTGCCAGCGCCGGCGATCGGGGGCGGCGAACGCAGATTCACCGGTTCTAGCTTCGCGTGTCCGCACGTCGCGGGACACGCCGCGCGCTTCGTCGTTCGAAGCGGCAAGCACGACGTCATGAGCGTCCGCGCGAGCCTCTACGCGCTCGCGCTCCGTGAGAAAGGAGACCCGCGTGCCCGATCCGATCGCGCTCTTGCCGAGGGGTGACGAGCTCTCCCGCGCGCTCTCGGGCCGCCCCGCCAGAGAGGCGCGCGCGCTGCTCGAGGAAATTCGCGGCGAAGCCGCGGCCGCGGACCCGCGCAGCCGTGCGGCGCTCTCGTTCGCCGACGGAGCCTTCGCGCTGCGCGAAGGGGTCCTCGAGGTCGCGGAACGATCCTTCGCCGAAGCGGACGCCGCGTTCACCGCGACAGGCGACGTCGAGTCGAGCGAGCGCGCGCGGATCGAACGGGCCGTCGCGCTCGCGCGGCGCGGTAAGCGCGAGCTCGCGACCGAGGCGCTCGAGATCGCGACCTCCCTCGCCGATGGCGGCGCCACCGAGGCCGTGCGCGTCGCCGCGACGATCGCCATCGGGACGGCGCAGCGCGTGCTCGGAGACGCGGGCGCCGCTCAGAGCACGCTCGCGAAGGCAGTCCTGCTCTCGAAGGACGTGCCCGAGCTCAAGAGCCAGGCGCTCAACTCGCTCGGCACGCTCTGCGTCGTGCTCGGAGCGTATGGCGCCGCAGAGGCGCTCCTCGAGCACGCCGCAGAGCTGGCGCGACTTCGTGGCGACGTCATCGGAGAAGCGATCGCGATGGGTCAGCTCGGCGCAGCCGCCCTCGGGCGCGGCGACCCAGAGGCCGCGCGTCGCTTTCTTTCCAGGCAAGAGTGGCTGGCTGCGAGCGTCGGCGACGCGTTCGGGCGTACGCGGGCGCTCGTCTGGCTCGCAGAGGTCGCGCTCGATCTCGAGCGCCCCGACGACGCGATCGAGATCGCCGAGCGCGCGCGGACGAGCGGCCAATCGGTCGACCCGCCTCTCGGGACCTTCATCGCGTACGCCGATCGCGTCGCGGGTCGCGCTCGTCTCTCTATGCACGATGCTCGGGGTCGCGAAGCGCTCGAGCGGGCACGCGCGGCGTTCGCGTCGCAGCGCCTCCCGCTCGGCGAGGCCCTCACGGCGCGCGATCTGGCGCTCGCGTCGCGCCCGATCGATCGCGCAGGTCTCCTCGCTGCGCTCGCCGACGTCGCAGGGCTCGGCACGCTCGATCGCGTCCTCGAGGGCCTGCTCCGCGCGGACGCCGACCCGACGGTTACGCTCGAAGTCGCGAGCGCTCTGCCACGCCGAACCGAGCCGCTCGAGGCGTCGCTCGTGCACGATGACCCGGCCGTCCTGGCGTCGGCGGCCCGGCCGCGAAGCGCTGCGCGCAAGAACCTCGGTCGGCTGGCGGTGCTCGCGTTCGAGGGCGCGCCGCTCGTGGTCGCCGCGATCGTCGCCGGCGAGGCACGCGAAGATGGTGCCGCGCTGTCCGAGGTCATCGACTCCCCGAGGACGCGCGCCGCGATGATCGGACAGCTCGGCGGCGTCGTCGTCCTCGCGTGGTCGCAGACGTTGCCGCCGGCGCGTATGGCAGAGGATCTCGCCGCCGCGATGACGCGCCTCGGACCGGGCGCTCGAGCTGCGGTGCGCATGCGTACCGACGCGAGGGTCGACGGTCCCGGCTACGGCGCCGCCCTCGGCGCGCGAACCCGAGGCGTCGACGTCGCCGCCCTGCTCGCCTCGGCGCTCGCCGCGCCAGAGGGGCACGCGTCCATCGCGAGTGACACCGCCGCGTCTTGGGCGGAAGCGATCGCACTGGCTGGCGTCGCAACCTGACGCGACGTCGCCGCGTCCTCTCAGTCGTAACGCTCGTGGTGGACCTCTTTCCGCCCGAGGCCGAGCGGCCCGCGGCAGAGATCCTTCACGGACTTCACCATGCGATCGAGGCCGCAGATGAAGACCTCGAGATCGTCGACGCCGAGCTCTCGGGCGAGCTCCGGCACGTGCGCCTGGACGTGTCCGCGGCGTCCAGTCCACGACGCGTCCGGCTTGGACAGCGTCACTTCGAAGCGAACGCCAGGATGCGCCGCCTGAAGCGACTCGAGCTCGTCGCGATAAAGGATGTCCTCTTCGTGGCGAACGCCGAGCAGCAGCCAGAGCTCGGTCTCCGAGCCATTGCGCAACGCCGCGCGGAGCATGCTCCGGAGCGGCGCGATGCCCGTGCCCGTCCCGACGAAGAGCGCCTTCTTCGTCGACCTCGGCGCCCGCGTGAAGACCCCGAACGGGCCGACCGCGCGCAACGTTTCGCCGATCTCGAGGCTGTGCAGACGCTCGGAGGCTGGGCCGCCCGTCACGCGCGTCACGGCGAGCTCGAAGCTCGGCGTCCCATCCGGCGCAGATGCGATCGAGTAGGAGCGCTTCAGAGCCACGCCGCCCTCGGCGAAGAACAGGTTGATCCACTGACCCGCCAAGAACTCCATCGAGACGCCGTCTGCGCGCCGCATGACGAGCTCGCGCACGCTCGGCGAGAGCATTCGCGCTCTCTCGAGGACCACATCGAAGGCCGCGGACATCGCGCATTCTATACCACCGGATCGACGCCGCACCCGGCGACTCCCTGCACGACGCGTCTTGTCTCGAGAGGGCGTTGGCCCCAGCCTCTCGACATGACGAGCGACCCCGAGACCGCGCATCTAGGAACGAAGCTCGAGCGGTTCTTTGCCCGCTACCTCGAGCTCGAGCCCGAAGAGGCGACGACGCTCGGGGTCCACGCGCACGACGAGGCGCATCGCGATCCGACCGAGGCGGGCGCCTCGACGCGCGCGGACTTCTACCGCGCCGCCCTGGCCGACTTCGAGCCGCTCCTCGCCACGCAGCGCGCGCCCGGCGAGCGCCTCGACTTCGAGAGCGTCGTCGCGCTCGCGAAGTTCGAGGTTCACGCGCACGACGTGCTCCGAAGAGACCTCGCCAACGCGGAATGGTCGATTTACCCCTACACGATGGCCTCTTACGCGCGCGCCCAGGGGCTCGACGTGAGCGCGCGGATCGCTTCGATGCCTGCGTTTCTCGCTCAGCGAGAGGTCTGCCTCCGCGAGGCGGTGCAAGACGGCTCCGGCGCGAAGCTCAGTCCGCGTTCGACCGTGACGAGCCTCGCGAAAGAAGAGCTGCCCGGAGCCGCGAACGATCTCGATCGGTCCGACCCGGCGGCTGCGGCTGCGTGTCGAGCCCACGCAGCGTTCCTCGAGGCGGTCGTCGCGCCGCGCTGCCCAGAGGACGGCGCGCTCGGAGAAGAGGAGTATCGACTGCGCCTCCGGTCCTTCGGGATCGCCGGTTCGCCGGCCGAGCTGGTCGCAGAGGCGCGAGAGCATCTCGCTTCGATGCAGACGGCGATCCTTCGAATCGCTTCCGAGCTCGCGGGGACCACGTTTCGGTCGATGACGGACGCGGGGCCTTATCTGCGCGCGGCGCAGCTCGAGACGTTGCCGCCCGGCTCGTCGACCGAGGCGCCGTATCGCGCGATCCTCGATCGCGTCGTCACGTTCATTCGAGAGCACGAGCTCTTCGACCTTCCGCCGCTCGAGCTCGGGATGGACGCGTATCCAGAGGGCATGCGCTCGTTCGGCGCCGGGACGAACTGGCCTGCGCCATTGCTCGATCCGACGAAGAAGGGGCAGTTCGTGGTGCACCCCGATCCGGCGGCGCACTTTGCGGCGTGGGCTGCGGTCTTCGCGATCCACGAGGGCATCCCGGGGCACTTCCTTCAGAGCGCCGCGTTTCGCGAGGCGTTCGGCGCAAGCTCCGCTCCGGTGCGGTTCTTCTGCGTCGCCGACAACGTCGCGTTCCCGCGGGCGTACATGCGGCCGATGACGAACATCGAGGGCTGGGCCATCTATGCCGAAGAGCTGCTTCGCGAACGGGGCTTCCACTCGGGCAGAGACGAGCTCTTCGCCCACCTCGGCCACGCCATCCGCGCGCTTCGGGTGATCGGCGACGTCGGTCTTCACACCCGTACGCTCGATACCGACGCCGTCGCTCGCACGCTGATGGAAGAGGGCGGCCTCATCGAGCGCGCGGCGCGCGCCGAGGCGAACCGCTATGCGCGCCTGCCGTTGCAGTCGATTACCTACTTCGTCGGGCAGCGTCAGACCGAGCGTCTACGACAAGCCTCGATGCGGGCGCGCCCCTCGGCGACGCTCTCGCAGTTTCACGCGTGGCTCTTCGCGCAAGGACCGGTTCCGCCGGCCGAGCTCAAGCCGTGGCAAGGTCTCGCGGCATCCCCGGGGCCGGCGGGAAGCCCGACCTGAGACGCGGCGGCCGCACGACCGGGAGCCGATGGACGACGCCCCCCGGAGCGGGCGGCATGGACGAAATCGCCGCAGGCGCGAGCGCGAGGGCCGGGGTTGGTGCATAGGTTCGAAGGCCAAACGCCTCGAAGAACGACTCTGTCCGCGGCGTCAGTCCCCGCATGCGCTCGAGCACGGTGTCGTACGAGATGAAGAGCTCTTCGCGGCAGCCATCGGCCACGACGCGCTTGAGCGCGAGCTCGCGCGTCGTGCCGGTCTTTCGGGCGATCTCGCGGACGAGGGGCGCGATGCTCGCGATGAGCGACTCGGCGATGGTCGCCGGACGCGCGACCTCGCTCACCGGAACGCCACCGAACGTCGCGGATAGGGCCCGCTTGCGGTACTCGAGCAGGTTGCCGATCGTGGCGACGATCCGCGTCCAGATCCGGCGCGCGCTGGCGGCGTTCTCGGGCGACAGTCGCTCCTCGTCCGCGGTGGGATAACCCTTCTTGTCGACTCTCGTCACGCTCACGCTCGCGTCCTCGTGCAGTGACAGCTCGAGGCCGGCGCTCGCCTTCGTCGCGCTCTTGCGCAGCGACATGGTCGCGCGCTCCTGGGTCAGCAGGACGGCGGTCACGTAGAGATCGTCGAGGGGGAGCGTGGTCGGGCGCGGCTTTCGCAGTAGGGGCTTCCGAAGCAGCTTGATGGTCGATTGCTTCGCGAGCATCGCGACCTGCACGGGCCGCGCGAAGAGATGTCCCTCGGGGATCGCGACCTCGAACGTCGCGGCGAGCCCGAACGGCGTTCGCGCGTAAATCTCGGACCGCGACGGTGCGCGATCGAGCCCGCCAGCCCAGCGGATTCCCCAACTCGTGTCGGGGATCTGATGCGCCGAGAGGAACGTGCTCAGCGCGGGCAACACCTGCGCGTGCGGACACAAGAGGCTCGCCTGCACACGCGACGCATCGCGGTCGCGCGAGGCCTCTTCGCGTGCGCTCTTCGTCGTGCTCCACGCGTGCTTGGCGATCGCCGCGAACGCCGCGTCCGCGTGGTTTCGATGCACGCCGAAGTCTCGTCCCGGCTCGCCGAGGGTGCGCTCGAGGACTCGCTCCAGATCGGCGATCTCGGACGTCTCGCCCTCGAATTTCGCGTCGGCATCGACGAGGAGCCGCTCCACTTCGTCGACCTGCTCGTCTGCGCGAAGGATCGCGACGCACGCGTCGGTCGCCGCACAAAGCGTCGCGAGAAAATTCTCGGACAGTGGGAAGGGGGTCGAGTCTCCGTAGAGGTAGCGCATCGTCATGGTTCCTCGGCTAGTACCTTGCCCCAGTGATTTCGATCGGTTCATTCCACCCCCACGACAGGCGAGGGGGATGGAATGAACCTCGGCAAGGCGCCCAGTCTGGCCTCGGTTCTGGATTTCGTTGGGCACCGCGACCCATCAAAATCGCTGTGTCGCGGTACTAGCGACCCGAGCATGGCAAGCCACGTACCACCCGGTCCTTCTCGGATCCGGGCTCTCTTGGCGAGGAGCATTGGAATCGAGCAGCCCCAGCGCAAATTCGAACGCTGTGGAGCTCGAGGTGGGGGGCACGGCGATCCACCAGCCTTGACGCGAATCGCGAGGAAATTTCCGTCGCGGTCCAAGAAAGATCGCAACTCCCGGGGGCCCACGTCGATGGGGCGGTGGTGGACACCCGCATCGTGCCGTCGAGCGATCCTACGTACCCGTCGCTCCTCCGTGAGGCCGGCGAGTCGAAACCCCTTCACGTGAGAGGAACCCTGCCGCGCGCGCCAGGCGTCGCCATCGTCGGAACAAGGCGAGCGACGGTCCGCGCCCGAGCGTTCACGGCGGAGCTCGCCGCGGGCTTCGCGCGGGCCGGCGTCGCGGTCTGGTCGGGCGGAGCGCACGGCATCGACACCGCCGCGCACGAAGGCGCCCTCGCAAGTGGCGGCGCCACGGTGGTCGTCCTCGGGTCGGGATTCGAGCAGCCTTATCCGAAGGAGAACATCGCGCTCTTCAGAGAGGTCGTCGCGCGAGGTGGCGCGCTGGTCAGCCTCGTCGCGGACGACGTCGCGCCGCGGCCGCAGTTCTTCATCGAAAGGAACGGCGTCCTCGCGGGCGCGACGCGCGCGACGCTCGTCGTCGAGTGTCCGTTGAAGAGCGGTGCGCGCAGCGCGACAGCTCGTGCGCGGGCGTTTGGACGGCCCGTCGGAGCGGTCCCTCACAGCCCATGGAGCACCGAGGGCGCCGGCTGCCTCGCAGAGCTCGCGCTCGGTGCGAAGCTCGTCGCGTCCTTGAGCGCCGCGCTGGCGCTCGCCGGCATCGACGCGAGCGGGACGTTGCCGCTCTTCGCGCCGGCGTCGCTCGCGCGGACAGAGCTGTCCGAGCCCGAGCGCACGACGCTGCTCGCGATCCTCGATGGAGCTTCTAGCGTCGACTCGATCTGTGAGCACACGCAGCAATCCGCCGCCGCGGTGGTCTCGGCGGCCGTGTCCCTGCTCGTCGCCGGGCTCGTGCGCGAAACTTCGATGGGCTTCGAAGCGACCGTGTCACGCGCTGCGATCGCTTGATCTGCACTTCGTCGAGGAGCGTCCGTCGCCAGCCGCCTTCAATTCGTCGGTCGGCCTGGCCGGCCGGACTATAGTCACCGCATGGAAGTCACCGTCGTCGGTGCCGGGCTCGCGGGCTGCGAGGCCGCCCACACTCTCGCCGAGCGCGGCGTCGCGGTTCGCCTCGTCGACATGAAGCCACACAAGCGCACGCCCGCGCAGACGAGCGACACGCTCTGCGAGCTCGTCTGCTCGAACAGTATGCGCGGCGCCGCGCTGTCGAACGCCGTCGGCCTCTTGAAGGAGGAGCTTCGCCGCATGGGCTCGCTCATCGTTCAGGTCGCCGACCGCACGCAGGTGCCCGCCGGGGGAGCGCTCGCCGTCGACCGCGACAGGTTCAGCGCCGAGGTCACGCGCGTCGTGTCGAGCCACCCGAAGATCACGATCGTGCACGAAGAGGTCACCAAGATCCCCGATGCCCGCCCGGTGATCCTCGCGACCGGGCCGCTCACCTCCGACGCGCTCGCGGCCGACCTCGAGCGCACGATCGGCGCATCGCGCCTGGCCTACTACGACGCGATCGCGCCCATCGTCGCGTCCGACTCGATCAACTGGTCGAAGGTTTGGCGTCAATCGCGCTACGGGAAGGGCGAGATCGTGAACCCCGACGCCGCAGATGGGGCAGGGGACGAGGCCTACGTGAACTGCCCGTTCGAAGAGGCCGAGTACCGAGCGTTCGTCGCCGCGCTCGTCGCCGCCGAGAGGGTCGAGGCACGCGCGTTCGAAGAGGTTCGCTACTTCGAGGGCTGCCTCCCGTGCGAAGTCATGGCCGAGCGCGGTGAGATGACGCTGGCGTTCGGTCCGATGAAGCCCGTCGGCCTGACCGATCCGCGGACGGGCAAGCGCCCGCACGCGGTCATGCAGCTTCGGCCCGAGGACGGCGCCGCGACCGCATACAATCTGGTCGGGTTTCAGACGCGCATGAAGTGGGGCGACCAGGCGCGCGTATTTCGCATGGTCCCCGGCCTGGAAGAGGCCGAGTTCATGCGCATGGGCTCGATCCACCGCAACACATTCCTCGATGCGCCGAACCTCCTCGACCCGTCGATGCAGCTCAAGGTCGCGCCCGGCGTCTTCGTCGCGGGGCAGGTCTCGGGTGTCGAGGGCTACGTCGAGAGCGCCGCCGGCGGCTTTCTCTGCGCCCTCATGCTGACCCAGCGTTTGCTTGGCCAAACCATCGTGACACCGCCGCCGACGACGGCGCTCGGCGGGCTGCTCACTCACCTCGGTCGCGTCGGCCCGAGCGGGAGCTACCAGCCTTCGAACATTACGTGGGCGCACCTCCCACCGCTCGCAGACGGAGGCCCGAAGATGAAGAAGCGCGCCCGCTACGAGCTCTTGGCAGAGCGCGCTCTGGTGGACCTCGCTTCGTACGCGGCGAGTGTTGGTGTAGCTTCGGCGGCATGAGAGCTGCGCTACGCCGTCGTTCAGTTTTCCTCTCGGTCCTCACCCTCCTCGTCGCGCTGTTCGCTTCGCGTGTCGCCGAAGCCGCCGCGTCCGCGCGCGCGGATAACGCGACCCTCACCGAAGCAGACGGGCGCTGGAAGCTGAAGCTCACGATCGACTACGGCGGGACGCCGGACATCCAGTTCGTGCCGATGCTGTTCATCTTCGAGCCCACGATGCTCTACGAACGCTCGCTCACGGACGAGTCACCGGAAAAGCCGGTCGTCACGAAGAAGCCGCTGCAGAGCATGCCGACGATCAACGAGAGCATGGATGTCGGCTTCTCGGACGGGACCGGCAAGGTCTTCAAGGTGACGAAGTTCGACTTCGTCATCCGACGCGATCGCGGGTTCGAGGCCGGCGAGTACAAGCTCACGATCAAGTTCGCCGACAGCGGCAAGACGCTCGGTCAGCCGATCCGTGTCGTCCTGAACGGCGACAACGTCGTCGTCGATCGCCGCAGCATCTCGTTTGTCGGCGACAAGTCCGGCGGTGGCAAGAAGAAGCCCCCGCCCGCCCCGACGGGCGACGGCGAAACGACCAGTAGCGGCGACACGAGCAGCGGCGCGAGCGACACGCCGAGCGACACTTCGAGTGCGAGCGGCGGCGACGCGCCAGCGGATGGCGACGCCGGCACCGTCCCGCCGAAGCAGGGCGGATGCGGCTGCAAGACGGTGGGCGTCGGCGAGCCTGCGACGACGCCGTGGGCGCTCTTCGGAGCGGCCGCGCTCGGCCTCGCGTGGGCACGGCGTCGCCGCCGATCCAGCTGAAAGACGAGGCGTCGTTCATCCAACGGCTGCCCCGTGGCTCAGGCCACGCGGCGGCCGTTTGCTTTGGCGAGCGCGAGCTCTGCTTCGAGGCTGCACTCGGCTTCGTGGGCCGCCGCGAGCTCGGCCGACGCGGCGGCGTCGAGCTCGGCCGACGCGGCGGCGTCGAGCTCGCGGTCGAGGTCGTCGCCCCAAGCACCCATGTCTTCGTCACGGGCGTCGCCGTCCTCCATGCGCATGAACGCGTCGAGAAGGCGCGGCGCGTAGCGCGTGAGGTGGCGACGCTCGGGCGCTCTCCCGACCTCGCGGCGCAGCCGGAGAAGCTCGGGAAGGCCGACCCCCTCTCGCGCACGAACGGCACGCACGAGATCGACGATCAGCTCGGTCATCGGGTCGAGCGCGGGCGGGGCCGCCGACGCGAGCTCGTAGGCGCGATCGAGATCGTTCGACGCGATCGCGATCTCGAGCTCGACGGTGAAGCGCTGCGACAGCGCGAACGCGCTCTTCGGCAGCGCCTCGAGCGCGGTTCGCGCGGCTTCGGTGCGTCCAGTCGCGGCCAGCGCGAAGGCGCGCGTGGTGACCAAGTCGGCGACCAAGGTGTCGGCCAAGAGCTCGGCGAGCTGCGCGTCGCCCGCGACGGTCGCGAGCGCGCGCTCGCTGTGCTCGATCGCGAGCTCTGGCTTTCCGCGGGCGGCGGCGATCTGGGCGAGGACATGCTCGGCCTGGGCTCCGTAGGCGCGATGGCCCGACTTCGCGGCGCTCTCCGCGAACGTGCCCGCGGCCGCCAGGTCTCCGGCTCCGAGCGCGCGGAAGGCCTGGAAGATCTCCGCCGCCGCCGTACGTCCTGCGCGCGCCTTGTGAGAGCGCCACACGAGCAGACCGCAGAGCAAGACGGTCAGCGTAGCCGTGAGGCTCACGCCGAGGAGCGCGCTCAGCTCGTCGGCGCTCGGCGAGCGCGCCGCGGACGCGGTGATCGCGTGAAGGGCGCCATAGCCCAAGAGGCCCACGAAAAGGACGATGGCTCCGAGCCCGGGGATCCAGACGGTTCGTGGCATCGAACGCGAGACCCTCGTCGGAAGAGCCGCAGAGCCGGCCTCGCCGAGCACCGCGCGGGTCTTCGAGAGGTCACGCGGAGGCTCGTCGGCGAAGCGGGCTGCCTCTGGCGAGACCGCACGAACAAACGCCGCTTCTGCCTCTTCAGCGATGACAGGGGCTTCGCGATAGACGCTGTGGGCGGGCATCTCGAGCATGCGAGCCCACGCACGCAGAAGCCTTCGCTCGCTCGGTCCCGACGAAGCGAGGAGCTCTCCACGGTGTCGCTCGAGGTGAGCCCGAAGCTCCGCGCGCTCTCCTGCGCGCTCGAGCGCGACGCCCCACGCGAGCCCGGCGAACAACCTCGCATCCTTCAGCGCATAGGGCGAGGCGATCGTCTCTTCGGCCGTACGGCGCGCGCTGTCGACTTGGCCCGCGCCGGCAAACGTCAGCGACAAAATTCCGCGAGCGGTCGCCCACTGGATCCCCGCCAGCGAGTCGCTCGGCGTGGCGGCGAGCACGGCGCCCAAGAAACTCTGCGCCCCTTGAAGGTCGCCTCGACGGACCGCAATGAGCGAGCGAAGTAGCTCTCGGCTGCGGAGCGCGTTCGGCTGCGCGCGCTTCGGCAGCAGGGACAGACGCTCTTCTGCGCTCTCGAGATCGCCAGAGAGGATCGCGGCTTGCGCGTGCTGGAGCGCGACGAACGCGCGCCCCTGGACGATGCGCGCGCGCGCCCGCGAGGCCCGCCTGGCGAAGAACGCGATCGACGCGAGGCCGCCCATCATCACGACGCCCTCGCCCACGGCGATGCCGACGATCGCGCCGGCGAGACCAGCCGACGCTCCGGCCACGCTCGTCGCGAATCTCAGCCGCGCTCGCCGCTCTGACGCGTGAGCAGGCAAGCTATCGAGCTTCGCTGCCACCTCGCGAGCCTAGCAGCTGCGTCACGCTCCGCATTCCCGGACTCGGCGTGACACTCGAGCCCCGCAGTTTGCGGTGCCGCCGAAGTCGCTCTACGGGTCCACCCCGAGGTTTTCATGGTCGTCCTCGCCGGCGGACTGGGCGGCCTCTCCCTCGAGCTCCTCCACGAGCGCGGCGAGACCTTCGTGCTCGAGGCCGCGAGCTTCTGCGGCGCCGCGCCACTCTTCGATCATCAGCCGCGTCTGCGTCGCGACCTTGGTGAAGTGGACACGCAGGAACGACTCGACGTCGAACGGCGCGGCGATGCGCGAGAAACGCGAGCCGAAGCGGACAAGCGGCGGCAAGAGGAGCGAAGCGGCGATCGGCGCATCGGCCCCCGTGAGGGCGCTCGTCAGCCGCAACGCCTCGCGCGAGGCCGCGGCGCCGAGCTCCGGCGCGTTGCTCGCACGGTATGCGGCAAACGCCCACCCGGCCACTTCCAGCGCCGCGATGTGGGGGACGAGCATGGCGCTGCTGAAGCCCATCTCCTCGTTTGCGTCGCGGCAAAGCTCGGCAGGCGCTCGCCCGGCTCGGAGCGCACCCACCACGTCGAGCGCTCGACGCTCGGACGTCGAGCTCACGCGGGTCGAGCCGGCGGGAGGATGGAAGTATGCGACGCTCGCTGGCGTATCGAGCTCGCGGCGGTCGACGCTGCCCTCGAGCGGCGCCGAGAAGGCCAACATCCCGATCATGCCGAACGCGACGCGCGACTCGGGTACGAGCGACACGAGCCTCGCCTTCACGTCGAGCCCGGGCTGCAAGCACACCACGGTCGCGTCGACGCAGGCTTCGAGCACCTCTTCGAGCCACGTACCGGCCAGCGCATCCGTCGCCACGCAGAGCCAGATCTGCTCGAATCTCCTCTCGCGGACCTCGTCGGCCGTCGTGAGAACTTCGTTCGGGACGAACTGTTCGGAAAGCCGTCGCCCCAGCAGAGGGATCCGCGTTAGCGCGTAGCCTCGACGGGCCCCCGCGGCGTACTTGTCTCGGACGAAAACCGACACGGTGGCGCCGCCCGCTTGGAGGGCGTTTCCGTAGACTTGCCCGACGGCGCCGGCTCCGACGACGAGGATCCGCATCGTTCTTCTCGGCCGGCAAGGTATCCTCTCGATTCATGCACGTCCGCAATTCCTTACTCTTGGGACTCTCCCTTGCCGCGCTCGTCGCCTACGGGTGCGCGGACGGCACGCCCGTCCCGGGCTTCGAGAACCTGGGCGGAGAAGGGCAGGGCGGCGACGGAAGCGGCTCGGGCACGACCTCTTCCAACACTTCGTCGACCACGAACGGCTCTTCGACGACGGGCTCGACCACGTCTTCGACGACCACCTCGACCACGACATCGACGACGGGCTCGACCACGTCGTCGACCTCGAGCGGGTTCATGTGCAACGACACCGGCGTCGAGCCGAACGACACCGAGTCGACCGCGGTCGATCTCGGCGCGATCGGCGATCCGGATGGCGATGGCGATACGTTCACCGGGCTCGTCGCGGGCCAATCGGACAAGGATTGGTTCAAGTACAAGGGTAGCGACGAGAACTTCAGCACCGTCGATCCGACGCGCACGATCTCGTCGAGCGACGCGATTCGCATCTGTAAGTACGCCCAATGCATCACGGGCAACACAGACGTGAGCTGCCCGAGCGGGACGAACACCGCGACGTCCCCCGATGGCCGCTCGGGTTGCTGCAGCGATCATGGGTTCACGCTCGATCTGAACTGCACCGGTACGGTCTCGGACGACGCGACGATCTACATCCGCGTCGATTCGCAGGTCCAAGCCTGCGTCACCTACTCGGTCGACTATCACTACTAAGCGAGGCCCGAGCGTGGGCGTCCGACCGCACCGCGCGCGTACATTCACGACGCGTCGCGATCGTTTGAACCCCAAACGTTTCGGGCTCGAACGAGCGGAGCGGCCGAGATCGCGCCGAAATCTGGTGAGGCGGGGGCACCGTGAGGTCCTCGCGAGTCCGTTTTGCGCGGCGCGGCGGGGAGTGCGTGTTAGTACCTACGCACGATCATGCGGAATCTTCTCTTGCGAACCGTCGAGATCGTTGCACTCGGGATTCCAATCTGCGGCGCAGCGGCGTGTGGTGATTCGGGGGGCGACACTGGGAGCGGGGGTGCGGCGAGCAGCGTGGGCGGCATGGGCGTCGGCGGCATGAACGTGGGCGGCATGAAGGTCGGCGGCATGGGGGGGTTCGGCGGCGTGGGCGTCGGCGGCGTGGGCGGCGGCGGCGGGATGGGGGGGGTCAGCGGCGA
>Ga0164241_10003986_pt1 | contig 14552 bp, 16 predicted proteins | sample OricomyardsoilBY_FD_108780 | JGI IMG/M metagenome (GOLD analysis project Ga0164241, IMG submission 108780) | Backyard soil microbial communities from Emeryville, California, USA - Original compost - Back yard soil (BY) | ecosystem: Environmental > Terrestrial > Soil > Unclassified | place: USA...
CCACGTCGACCAGCTCCAGGCACTCGGCAACGCGTCGATCCAGACCGCAGTCGGCGATGCTCGCAACCTCGACCTGCCCGACGCGTCGGTCGATGCCGTCCTGCTCTTGGGCCCGCTCTACCACCTGCCCGCACGTGAGGATCGGCTCCGGACGCTGAGGGAGGCACGTCGGATCGTCCGCGGCGGCGGCCCCATCTTCATCGCGGTCATCTCCAGATGGGCGCCACGCCTCGACGGAGTCCTCCAGGAACGGCTCTATGAGGACAACCCGGAGTTCCTGTCCGCTCTGCCCGAAGTCGAACGCACCGGCGAGCTCCCGCCGGTCGTGCCCAACGGGTTCGTCGGCTACACCCACCGCCCAGACGACTTGGCTGACGAGGTGTCCGAGGCCGGCTTGCAGCTGGATGACCTCGTCGGCGTGGAAGGTCTGCCGTTGGCCGGGGCAGACATGCAGTCCCGGGCCGAGGACGCCGCGGCCTGGGAGGTCGTGCTCGACGCGGCGCGAGCCATCGAACGGGTGCCCGAGCTGCTCGGCCTCAGCCCACACCTCATCGCGACGGCCTCGTGACGCCGACCCCGCCTCTGGCCCGCACTGGTCGCTAGAAGCGCGCGGAGAACCCACCGTCGACGTGGAGCAGCTGTCCCGAGACCCATCGACCGGGTTCCGAGACCAGGAACGCCACCACGTCGGCGATGTCGGCGGGCTCGCCGAGTCGGCCCTGCGGGTGGTCCGGTAGCAGCACCCGTCGTGTGTCGTCGTCGATCCACCCGGTGTCGATAGGGCCCGGGTTGAGCACGTTGGCGGAGATCCCCAGCGGCCCCAGCTCTCGCGCGGCGGAGATGACCACCCGATCGAGGGCGCCCTTGGAGGCGCCGTACGGAAGGTTCCCGGTCGTGGCGTCGCTGGTGAGCGCCACGATCGCCCCACCTCCGGAGGGGATCTGTCGGGCGAAGGCCGCGATCAGCAGCAGGCTCGCGCGAGCGTTGACGGCGACGTGCCGGTCGAAGCTCTCCGCGGTCGTGTCCAAGATCCCGGACAGCTCGTCGTGGGCATGACTCAGGATCAAGGCGTCGATCGCCCCGCGGCTCTCCGACACCGCGTCGATCAACGCCTGGGGGCCCTCCGGCGTCGCGAGGTCGCACGGGTACTCCACGTCCGCCAGGTCGCTGCCCGCGACATCCCAGCCCTCTGCCGCGAGGCGCAGTGAGATACCTGCGGCGATGCTGTTCGCCCGGGCGACCCCGGTGATCAGAGCGAGCGGCATGTCGCGAACTCTAAGGGCCGTTCCCTCCGAATCGGCAGTCCCCCTGCTGTCCGGCGGGGACTCGGGCCGGTGACAGCATGGCTGCATGGTCGAACGCGCACGCAGGTTCGGCTCGGTGGCGGCGGCCTACGAGCGGTTCCGGCTGGGTTATCCCGATGAGCTCGTGGACGCGGTGGTGGAGTACGCCGGGCGGCCGGTGCGTACGGCGCTCGAGGTCGGGGCTGGGACCGGGAAGGCGACGCGGGTGTTCGCCGAGCATGGGATCGCCGTCACGGCCACGGATCCGGATGAGGCGATGCTCGTCGAGCTTCGCCGGCACGTCCCGGACAGCGTGCGGACGGTGCGCGGTGCCTTCGAGGAGCTGCCCGTGACGACGGCGTACGACGTGATCTTCGCGGCGGCCTCGTTCCACTGGACGGATCCGAAGGGGCGGTGGGAGCGGGTGGCGGGGTTGCTCGAGCCGGGCGGGGTGTTCGCGTCGTTCGGCGGACCGCTGCGGCTGGCCGACCCCGGCGTCGAGACAACCGTGCGGGCCATCCGCGCGCAGTTCCTGGCGGGCGACGAGATCCCCTCACCGGACGGGACGCCGACAACCAGTCCGATGCAGTGGCCCGGCACCGAGCTGGAGAGGTCGGGGCTGTTCACCGACGTCCGGCAGACCGTCCTGGCGCGACGCCTGACCCTCACGCCCGAGGAGTACGTCGGACACCTGGCCACGGTGTCGGCGTACCTCGAGCTCGACGAGACGATCCGTGACGAGGTGCTGGGTCGGATCCGCGAGGCGCTGCCCGAGCGAGTAGCGATCATCGCCGATCTCACGCTGCACCTGGCCCGCCTCCGCTGAGCCGACTCGTAGTCGACAGCCGGACCGTTGACCCAGGCCCCAGCCAGGTCCGGTCGGTCACTTCCGGGAGGACATCACCTTGAACCGGTCGATCTTGAACTTGTGCCGGTCGCCGTTGGTCGACACGATCTCGTAGCCGAAGTCGACCTGACCCAGCGTCGATCCCTTCGGCAGGTAGCCGTGCGAGACCAAGTAGGAGAACCGCTTCTTCAACGCGATCGTGCCGTGGCCGAGCGGCTTGTTCGGCACGAACGCGAGGTAGTGGTTGTTGTCGGCGGACCAGAGCTTCCAGGTGCGGTGGGAGAACTCGATGCCCTTCTTGACCACATGACCGGACGGGCGCTGGCGGTGGTTGTCGGTCCAGATCATCAGCTCGGTCGAGCCGTTGTCGGCCACGCCGTTGAGCCAGATGTCGTAGGCGCCGTTGTAGATGCCGACGTGCGGCGAGCGGGACGCGAACCTGCTCTTGATCGAGGAGAAAGCGCTGAGCTTCGGCTCGTGACCGTTGCCCCAGTTGTGGTAGTCGCGGTGCACGTTGGGATAGGTCTTGACCGCCCCGTCGCCGCTGCGGTTGTCGGCTCGCGCCGTCACCGACCAGTTGCCCGGCGAGCACACACGCATCGTCTGCGACACGTCGTACCCACCCGCGTTCCACATGTTGTTGTCCGCGTAGTACCGGCCGATCGGCTGACCGCCTTCGTTGCCCGAGATCACGAACTTGGGATGCTTGCACGAGCGGGCGAACTTGCTCGCGTCCGCGGAGGAGGCGCCGAGGCCGATCACCGCGACGACCAGTGCGACGACGGGCAGGAGTCGTCCGAGAATCGTGAGGGGTCTCATCGGGGGTCCTTGTCTACTCAGGATGTCGGCGGCCCCCCGGCTCGCTCCGGTCGCGATCTCCGCCCCGCTGCCCGACACCGGGCCAGACGCGGAAGACCCCGGCAGAGTCACCCGAGACCGGGCAGATGTCAACCGCACCGGTCTGGCCGGCGCGGCTCAGAACACTCCGCGCGGGCGGAACTGCACCGAGATCCGGGGGCCTGCCTTGGGGACCTTGGGAACGGCATGCTCCCAGGTGCGCTGGCAGGAGCCGCCCATGACGACCAGATCGCCGTGGCCCATCTCGAACGACACCGACTCGCCCCCGCCGCGCGGGCGGAGGGCGAGCCGGCGCGGGTCGCCGAACGAGACGATCGCGACCATCGTGTCGTGCGTCCGACCGCGGCCGAACCTGTCGCCGTGCCAGGCAACGCTGTCGCGCCCGTCGCGGTAGTAGCAGCAGCCTGCGGTCAGGAACGGCTCGCCCAGCTCGGGCCGGTAGTGCTCCGACAGGGCGTCACGTGCGTCGTCCAGAAGAGGATGGGGGAGCGGCTCGCCCTCGCCATAGGTGTGCACCAGGCGCGGCACGTCCACGACCCGGTCATACATCTGTCGCCGCTCGGCCCGCCACGGCACGTCCGCGATGAGTCGCTCCAGCACCTCGTCGGCGCCCGACACGAAGTCACGGCGTACGTCGACCCAGGCGCCGCGGGTGAGCGGGTGACGCTCGGTGCCCGCCAGAGTGCTCAGGCCCGGCGCCGGCGTCTCGAAGAGCGTGCCCTGGAAGTCCATCTCGTCGAGGGTAGCACGAGAATCGAACAGACGTTCGATCAAGTCACGAGGGGGTTCAGCCCGTAGTGGAGATGGATGACGCCGCTGCGGAAGCGCCGCTCGGCGAGCAACGCCAGGTCTCGGCGTACGCCGGGTGGCAGCGCGGGCTTGCCACCGCCGACGAGGACCGGCACCACGAGCAGTTGTAGCTCGTCGACCAGGCCGGCGGCGAGGGCGAGAGCGGCCAGCGCGGGACCGCCGATGCCGAGGTCGCGGTCGGAGGCCTCCTTGAGCCGAGCGACGGCCGGGGGATCGAAGTCGCGTTCGAGCGTGGTCCGCTGACTGGTGACGGACGGCAGTGTCCGCGAGTAGACCACCTTGTCGGCCGTGCGCCAGATCCCGGCGAACTCCCGGCTGACCGGGTGGTCGTCGGGGCCGTCGCCCTGGGTCTCCCAGTAGACCATCGTGTCGTACATCCGACGCCCGTAGAGGTAGGTCCCGACCGGGCGCTCGAGGTTGTTGACGAACGCGTGCACCTCCTCGTCCGGAGCGGCCCAGTCGAAGTGGCCGCGCTCGTCCTCGATGTACCCGTCCAGCGACGTGATCGCCGTGTAGATCAGCCTCCCCATGGCGCCACGCTACGGGTTCGCCGATCCCTTCGTCGGCGTCGGCGAGACTGGCGCGCGTGACCATCAAGACGCTGTCTTCGACCATCGCCTACCACGACACCTGGATGTCGGTGCGGCGCGACGAGGTGGAGTACGACGACGGGACCCGCGGCACCTACTCCGTCCTCGACCGTGACGACTTCGCCCTGGTCGTCCCGGTGGACCGCGACGGCTTCCACCTCGTTGAGCAGTACCGGTACCCGACCCGGGTCCGCTCCTGGGAGTTCCCGTCCGGTTCGTTCCCGCCGGGCGAGGACGGCACCGTCGAGGAGATGGCGGCCGCGGAGCTGGCGGAGGAGACCGGGTTCACGGCGGGCTCGTGGCGCCCGCTCGGCCGTCTCGACGTCGCGAACGGCACCACCGGGCAACGCGTCCATGTCTTCCTGGCCGGCGATCTCGTGCCCGGCGAGCCTGACCGTGAGCCCGCCGAGCAGGACATGATCCAACGCTGGTTCCCGCGAGCCGACGTCGAGCAGATGATCCGGGACGGCGTCATCACCGACGCCCCGTCTGTCGCGGCGTACCTGCTGTGGACCCTGCACAGGTGACGCTGCAGCCGGAAGCACCGTCGTCATCGAGGTCCAGGACTGGCAGGGGGCGTGCCGGGGACATCCGGGGGACGACCCTGGTAGGCGCAGGTTGGTCGCCGTTGGCAGGCTGGGCCCGTGAGCGAGGCAGCCGCCAGGATCCGTGACCTGGTCAAGACCTACGGGTCGGGGGACGCCTTGGTGCGCGCCCTCGACGGAGTCAGCCTCGACCTCGAGGCGGGACGCTTCACCGCGATCATGGGACCGAGCGGGTCGGGGAAGTCGACGCTCATGCACTGCACGGCGGCGCTGGACCGGGCGGACTCCGGCACTGTGCACGTCGGCGACCAGGAGCTGAGCAAGCTGGGCGACCGGGCGCTCACCAAGCTGCGCCGCGACCGGATCGGCTTCGTCTTCCAGGCCTACAACCTGATCCCGACCCTCAACGCCGAGGAGAACATCCGGCTGCCGCAGGCGATCGCCGGCCGCAAGCCGGACCGGACCTGGTACGACGAGGTCATCGACACGGTCGGTCTCCGCGACCGGTTGACCCACAAGCCTCACGAGCTCTCCGGAGGCCAGCAGCAACGGGTAGCGGTAGCTCGGGCGCTGGTGGGTCGGCCGCAGATCGTCTTCGCAGACGAGCCGACCGGCAACCTCGACAGCCGGTCCGGGGCCGAGATCCTCGAGCTGCTCCGGCGCAGCGTCGACGACCATGACCAGACGGTGGTGATGGTGACCCACGATCCCGTGGCGGCGGCGTACACCGATCGCGTCGTGTTCCTCTCCGACGGGCGCGTCGTCGACGAGCTCCGCGATCCCGACCGCGAGCAGGTGATGGCCCGGATGGCCGCCACCGAGCCCGTCGACGCCTGACCGGCCCCTGATCCGATGGTCCGCCCATGATCCGCGCCGCCTGGAAGAGCCTGCTGGCCCGCAAGGTCCGGCTGCTGATGAGCACGTTCGCGATCTCCCTCGGAGTGGCGTTCGTCGTCGGGTCGCTGGTGTTCTCCGCCGCGCTCAGCGACGGCTTCAACCGACTCTTCGGCTCATCCGTCGGCGACGTCGTGGTGCGGCCGCAGGGGAGCGACACGCTCAACGGCGACCCGTCGACCCGCACCGTCCCCGCGTCCCTGGTGGACAAGCTGGCGCAGGTCCCGGGCGCCGCCCGCGCCGACGGCAACGTCCAGGCGATCGGCGTATACGTCGTCGGCAAGGACCGCAAGGTCGTCGGCGGCCTCGGCGCACCGACGTACGGCATCAGCTACAACGACGCCCCGGCGGGACACGGGATCCCCGGCCTGACCATGCTCTACGGCCATCCACCCCGCGGCCCGCACCAGGTCGTCCTCGACGAGCAGACCGCCGAGGCCGGCGGCTACTACATCGGCGAGAAGGTCCCGATCGTGACCGCCACCCACAAGGCCGTGCTCACCAAGCGGCTCGTCGGCCTCGCCGGGTACGCCGACAACACGTCGCTGGCGGGAGCGACCCTGACCATCTTCGACGTCCGGACCGCTCAGCAGCTCTTCCTGCACGGGAAGGACGCCTTCACCAACATCTGGGTGACCGCGCAGCCGGGCGTCTCGCAGTCGCAGCTGCGTGACGACGTCGCGCAGGTCCTGCCACCCAAGGTGCGCGCGGTGACCGGTGACGACGCGGCCGACGAGAGTGCCAGCCACGTGCTGAAGGGCATCTCGTTCCTGCGCACCTTCCTCCTGATCTTCGCGGCGGTCGCGTTGGTCGTCGGCGCGTTCCTGATCGTCAACACGTTCTCGATCCTGGTGGCCCAACGCAGTCGCGAGCTCGCCCTGCTGCGTGCCATCGGAGCGTCTCGGAGACAGGTGTCGCGGAGCGTTCTCCTCGAGGCGCTCGTGCTCGGGCTGTTCGGCGCCACCGTCGGGCTCGGGCTCGGACTGGGGCTCGCCTACGCCATCCGCTGGCTGATCGGACTGGTCGGGCTCGACCTCGGCAGCGAGCCGTTGGCACTCGACACGCAGGCGGTGCTCGCGGCCTACGCCACCGGCGTAGCGGTGACGATGGTCGCGGCCTGGCTGCCCGCCCGGCGTACCGGCCGGATCACGCCGGTGCAGGCGCTCGGCGACGTCGTCGCGCTGCCCGAGTCGTCCATCCGGTGGCGGTTCGTGCTCGGGACCGCGCTCACCGTCGCCGGCATCGCTGCCACTCTCGAGGGCCTGTTCGGCTCCATGTCGCACAGCGGGTACTGGACCGGCGGCGGCATCCTCGCGGTCCTGCTCGGCGTCACCGCGGCGGCTCCGATCGTGTGCCGGCCGCTGCTCATGCTCGCTCGCTTGCTGTACGCCGTCATGTTCCGCGCCGTCGGCAACCTCGCCGGCCAGAACGCTCTGCGCAACCCACGGCGGACCACCGCGACCGCTTCGGCGTTGATGATCGGGCTCGCGCTGGCATGCACGATGTCGATCGTCGGTGCATCGGCGAAGGCCAGTGTGGACCAGACGATCGAGGAGAACTTCGTCGGCAGCTACGTCGTCGGCAGTGCCTTCGGTCAACCGTTCTCGCCGCAGGTCGCGCGCCGCATCGACCGGGTCGCCGGCGTGACCGAGGTGGTCCGTCAGCGCTACGCGTTCGTCCAGGCGGACGGCAGTCGCGCGACCACCACGGGGGTGGTCCCGCGGCAGCTCTCGGCGTTCGGCCTGACTCTCGAGCACGGCACAGCCGATCTCGGCGGACGCACGGTGCTGGTCAACGACCGCTACGCCCGCGACCACCATCTCTCGGTCGGCGACCGCGTGGTGCTCAGCAAGCTGCCGGTCGGCGATCGGACCTTCACCGTGGGCGGCACCTATGAGAACACCCCGCTGGTGTTCGACTTCGTGGTCTCGATCGCCAACCTGCGGTCGGCCGGCTTCGCAGACAGCGACAACTTCCTGATCGTCTTCACCTCGCCGGACGCCGGTGACCTGCTCCGTCCGCTCGAGCAGACGGTCGCCGACCTCCCGGTGGTGACGGTGCAGGATGAGCACGCGTTCGCCGAGCAGCAACGCGCGCCGATCGACCAGCTCGTGCTGATGGTCGACGCGCTGCTCGGCCTGGCCCTGGTGATCGCCGTTCTCGGCATCGTGAACACGCTCGCGCTCTCGATCATCGAGCGCACCCGCGAGATCGGGCTCCTCCGCGCGATCGGACTGAGGCGCGGGCAGCGCCGGTTGATGATCACCCTGGAGTCGATCGTGATGTCGGTGCTCGGCGCGGTGCTCGGCGTGGTCCTCGGCGTCTGCTTCGGCGTCGCGATGATGTACGCCGTGAAGGACCAGGGGCTCGAGGTGATCGCGATCCCCTGGGCGCAGCTCGCGATCTTCCTCGGGCTGGCGGTGGTCATCGGAGTCCTGGCGGCCGTGCTTCCCGCCCGGCGCGCGGCCCGGCTCGACGTCCTCACCGCGATCTCGAGCACCTAGATGACGAACTAGTGCTGCGCTAGTCCGAGGCGGCCACGAGGCGATCTGTGATCAGCGGCGAAACGCCCGCCGAGCCGCGGATTCGCCGAAACTGGCGGTCTCGACGCCCTAGAATCGCGGCCGTGGATGAGGTGGCCGCGCCTCTCGGAACGATGTTGAAGCACGTCCAGGTACGCGAGTATGTCCGCGACCTGATCCAGGATCTCCCGGAGGGCGCGCCCGCGCCGTCGGAGCGCGGGCTGATGCAGCAGTTCGGCGTCGCGCGGATGACTGTGCGCCAGGCGATCGACGCGCTGGTGTCCGAGGGGCTGCTGGAGCGTGCACCCGCCCGTGGCACGTTCGTGTGCAAGAGTCCGCGACCCTCGTCGCGTCCGCTGTCGTTCGCCGAGGACGCTCGGGCCCGCGGCTGGCACGTCACCACCGACACCCTGTCGCATGGCCTGGGCCAGGCCGGGCCCGGCGTCGCGAAGGCCCTGGGCATCACCCCGGGCGATCCGGTCATCCACTGGCGGCGTCGGCGGCTTCATGACGACGTCCCGCTGTGCTACCAGGACGTCTACCTCAACGAGGTACTGCTGCCCGGCTTCCTGCAGACCGGGCTGCCAGACAGCCTCTACTCCCAGCTGGCTGCCCGCGGTCTGCGTCCGACGGCCGCGGAGGACCAGCTCACCGCCGACCTGGCGAACGCCGTCGACGCCGAGCTGCTGGAGCTCCACACTGGCGCCCCGGTGCTTCGACACTCGCGGCGCGGCCTGGTCGGCGACGTCGTCATCGAGCTGTCGCGCTCGGTGTACGCCGGCGCCCGCTTCACATGGTGGAGCCCGCTGACCGTCACTTCGTGAAGCCCTCGCGGCTCCCGTCGCCGAGGTGGCCCAGGGGGGCAACGGCGAGCCCGGACTCCTCACAGACCCACTGCGGGGACGGACCGCCGATGTCGGGCTCGATGTAGAGCGCGTGCTCCGGGTGCTCGGGGTCGCAGGTCAGGCACATCGGCCAGCGGCCGACGGTCTCGACCAACGCGTCCTGCACGTCCTGGGCGACGAGCCCGGCGACGTACACCCGTCCCTCGGGCCACTGCTCGGCCCACCAGCCGCGGTTGGCGCACGCGTCCTCGAGGGCGTCGACGGCGTCCGGGGTCGCTCGGTGGCGGGCCTCGAGGTCGGCCAGCACGAGGGCGCGCGCGGCGAGCAGGAGGGTGTCGTCCACGATCTCGATTCTGCAACGCACTTGGTGAGCAAGGATCGTCCGGTTGGGCGAGGTAGAAGCCGCGACCGCAGCGACAGCGCCGACCCGGCGAGAGACACCCCTAGGCTGAACCCATGGCGGGAGTCGTTCTGGAGGTCGCTGTCGGCGACCCGCGCGACGTGCCGGGGGCGGTCGACGGCGGCGCCGACCGGCTGCACGTGGCGGTGCCCGGCCCGACGTGCGCGTTGTCGCCCGAGCCGGCTCTGGTGAGCGCGATCTGCCGGGAGAGCGACCTGCCGGTGTTCGTCCTGCTCCGGCTCAACGACTCGTGGTCGACCACGGGTGGGGAGTTCGCGCGGCTGGTCGGGCTGGGCGAGGACTACTTGGGGTGTGGAGCGACCGGAGTGGCCTTCGGGTTCCTCGACGCCGACCTCGAGATCGACACGGAGACCTGCCAGATGCTCCTCGACCGGTTGCCGAACGTGCCGTGGACGTTCCACCGCGCCATCGACTCGTCGCTCGACCCGCGCCGCTCGTGGCGGCGGCTGCTCGGCCTGCCGCGTCTCGTGGCGGTGCAGACCGCCGGGTCTCCGCGCGGCATGTCGGCGGGGTTCGACGACCTGCTGGCCACGATCACGCCGGAGATCGCGCCGCTGGCGATGCCGGGCGGTGGCTTGGCGGCCGAGCATGTGCCATGGCTGTACCGGGCGGACGTGCGCCAGCTGCATCTCGGCGAGCAGGTGCGCCCCGGGGGGTCGGCGAAGGCCTACGTCGACGCGGGCTACGTGCGCTCGTGGCGGTCCTTGGTGGACGACCTGCCGGCCGACCCCCTGCCTGTCGACGGGGCCGGATGATCCTGATCGATCCGCCCCTCGTCCCGTCGCGCGGCCGGATGTGGTCGCACCTGGCCAGCGACACGTCGTACGACGAGCTCCACGGGTTCGCGCGCTCGCTCGGCATCCCGGAGCGGGGCTTCGACCGGGACCACTACGACGTCCCCGAGGAGTGGTACGCCGATGCCGTGGCGGCCGGGGCGGTCCCGGTCACCTCGCGGGAGCTGATCATCCGGCTGCTGGCAGCCGGCCTGCGACGACGGAAGCGCTCGGCAGTCGCCGTCGAGCTCGTGTCCAAGGAGGAGGAGGACTGATGCGCGGCCGTGAGAACAAGGGGCTCGAGACCGATCGTTGGGAAAGGAAGGACTGGTGGGGCGTCACCCTCGAGGCCCCCGATCCGCACGCCCTGCTGGTGTTCTGGTCCGAGGTGATGGGCAAGCCGATCTGGAGCGAGAGTGAGGAAGGCGGGTCGCTCGACCTGGGCGAGGGCGTCGGCTCCTTGGCGGTCCAGAGGGCAGCCCACTACGAGCCGCCGGTCTGGCCACCGGAGCCCGGCCGGCAAGGCATGCAGATGCACCTCGAGGTCGAGGTGACCGACCTGGACGCCGCGGTCGATCATGCCCTCGAGCTCGGCGCCAGGCTGGCCGAGCACCAGCCGCAGGAAGACGTCCGGGTCATGCTCGACCCGGCCGGGCACCCGTTCTGCCTCTACACCTGACCTCCCAAGAAGTCCCACAGCGGCGTCAGGTGAGCCGGCCCAGCTCCCGGTCGAGGTTGGCGCGGGCGGCGGACTCCCAGTGCTCGCGGCCGTACGCCGTGTGGAACAGCCGCTCGCGGCCGGCCAGGTCGTGGAGGAGCGCAGCGCGACCGGTGGTGAAGTCGGCGTCGCTGATGTGGGAGTACTCGCGGCGGACGCCGGCGACGTAGGCGTCGTACCGCGCACGGGGTGCCGCCAGGATCGCGAGGTCGGCGTCGCAGAGAGCCTGCCCGGCGAGATCGTCCGACCCCGGGTCGTGGGTCTCGGTGAGCCGGACCAACCGCGCCACCTCGGCGGCGTACGCCGTGCCGGCCAACGCCTCCTCAGCCCACACCGCGCTGCGCTCCTCGGCGTCGCGCTCCCCGTCGTAGACCGCGTCATGGAACCACGCGGCGAGGGCCGCCACGATGAGGTCGAACGCCAGTCCGGTTGACGCGAGCTCACCGAGCCGGTCGAGCACCTCGGTCAGATGGAGGGAGTCGTGGTAGCCGCGGCTCGGCTCGGCGTACGCCGCCACGAGCTCGTCGCGAAGATCGTGCCGGTCGGCCAGCGGCCAGCGTTCGAGAGGGTCGCTCATCGGGGTGCGGTCAGCCTCCGCTCGTGCATGGGCCGATTGTGGGGTGCGGAGCCGTTGCTGTCACGTGACGGCGGTCCTTCGGAGCTGGGCTGCCCGCGCTCGATCGCCCGCCGTCGCCCAGCGCACGGTCCGCGTCGCGACCCGGCCGAGCGCGTCGGCGACCTGGTCGTGCGCAACCGGGAGCGTCGGCAGGCCCAGCGGCTCACGCGTCCAGCCGGGCATCAGCCCGATCGCCGCGGCGACCAGCACCCAGTACGCCGGTCGCGCAGGGCAGGGAAGCTCGGGGTGGCGGATCAGGTAGGCCGCCGCCGCACGGGCGTGGTCGGTGGCCTCCAGCTCCGGACGGAACCCGTCGACGGCTCCATGCAGCTCGGCCTCGGTCGTGGGTGGGTCGACGACACCGAGCTTCCGGGCGACGACCGCCGCCTGCGCGACGTACTCGTCGTACCCGGTCTGGTCGAGCGGCCGCGCGCCGTAACGACGGTGCGCGAGCAGGAAGCTCTGGATCTCGGCCACATGCACCCATCGGAGCAGGTGCGGGTCGCTCGCGTGGTACGCCGTGCCGTCCGGCATCGTGCCGGCGACCCGGTCGTGGATGGCGCGCACGGAGTCGACCGCCTGCTGTGCGTCGTCCGCCGTGCCGAACGTGGTGACTGCGAGGAACCTGCTGGTGCGGGCGAGCCGACCCCACATGTCGCCGCGGTAGCCGGAGTGCTCGGCGACCGCGGTCATCGCCTCCGGTTGCATCGTCTGGAGCAGCACCGCCCGGATCCCCCCGACGTACATCGAGGCGTCGCCGTGGACCCTCGTGATCGGGCTGCCCTCCTCGAACCACCGGGGCCCCGGCCTGCCGTGGATGCGGTCGCGGTGCTTCGGCCCGTCAGGACCGGCGACCCGCTCGAAGAGGGCCTGTCCCAGTCGCTCGCGGATCTTCACGTCGACGAGCCTACGGTCGTCCCGAAGCCGGCGACGGCGTCGACGAGACGGTCGATGTCGGGCAGGAGTAGCGGCTCGCCCAGGAACTCCTCCACACCGGCCAACGACCGCGCCCGAGCCTCGTCGTCGCGGGCAGCGACCCACATGGTCAAGTGGCGGTGGCCGATGTGGTGGAGCTGGGCGACGGTCAGCGCCAGGCTCTCGCGCCCGGTCACCCGACCCGGCCCGCCGGCGTCGCGATAGGCGGAGTCCAGGGCGTGCCAGCGCGCGGGGTCACCACGCCCGAACTCGAACAGCACCATGCCCAGCTCGCGCTCCGGGTCGGCTGGACCGCAGTTGTCGAAGTCGATCACGCACAGCTCGCCGTCGGTCGTCCGGCGCAGGTTGTCGGACCAGAGATCGAGGTGGCACGTCTGGACACGCGCCATCGGCGTCAGGATCGACTCGACCTCGAGCAGCCCCGGCAGGAGCGCGGCGAGCCGGTCGGCGTACGGCGCTCCCGCGGCGCGCGACGCCTTGAGCACGCCCTTCCACTCCCGCCTGCCGATCGGTGCCTCGAACCACCCGTGCACCGGCCCGTCGGACTGCTGGTGGACGGCATGCAGCCCGGCCAGCAGCTCACCGACGGCTGCTGGGTCGAGGCCGGTGTCCGGGTCCTCCAGGTCGACCCAGGAGTAGACGCGCACCGGCTCTCGGGACACCTCGACCGAGAAGCGTCCACCGGGACTGACCACCGGCTCCGGAGACGGGACCCCGGCCCGCCAGCAGGCGAGGTGGAAGGGGCCGCCGTGCTCCGGGTCGTCCTCGACGTCGTCCCAGGGCGCGAGCTCCTGCTTGACCGCCCAGGTGCCACGATCGGTCTCGAGGCGGCGGATCTCGCCGAGCTCACCCCGGGCCACAGGGTCGCTCAGGCTCGAGGCACGCCCCAGCCCGAACGCCTCCGCGACATCCTGTGCATCCACAGGCACAGCCTGCCCGTCCCGAGGACTTGTTGGTCTTCCTCTGCACTTGTGGTGGGAGATTTCCGCCTACCACTGCAGAATTCCCCGCTCAGGCAGCGCTTCCTGGCCGGTCAGTCGTCCGCGTCTCGGATCGAGTACGCGTATCCCTGCTCGGCCAGGAAGCGCTGCCGGTTGGCGGCGAACTCGGCGTCGACGGTGTCGCGGGAGACGATTGTGTAGAAGTGCGCAGACTTGCCCTCCGTCTTGGGGCGGAGCAGGCGGCCCAGCCGCTGCGCCTCCTCCTGGCGCGACCCGAACGACCCCGACACCTGGATCGCCACCTCGGCCGTCGGAAGGTCGATCGAGAAGTTCGCGACCTTGGAGACGACCAGCAGCTCGACCTCACCGGCCCGGAACGCGTTGAACAGCCGCTGCCGCTCCTTGACCGGCGTCGCGCCGGTGATCGTCGGGGCGTCGAGGGCGGTCGCGATCTCGTCGAGCTGCTCGAGGTACTGCCCGATCACCAGCGTCGGCTGCCCGGCGTGCTGGTCCAGGAGCCGGCGTACGACGTCGATCTTGTGGTGGGTGCACGACGCCAGTCGGTAGCGCTCCTCGGGCTCGGCCACGGCGTACGCCATCCGCTCCGACGACGGCAGGGTCACCCGCACCTCGACGCAGTCGGCCGGCGCGATCCAGCCCTGGGCCTCGATGTCCTTCCACGGCGCGTCGTAGCGCTTCGGCCCGATCAGCGAGAACACGTCGCCCTCACGGCCGTCCTCGCGCACAAGCGTCGCCGTCAGCCCGAGCCGTCGTCGCGCCTGCAGGTCCGCGGTCATCCGGAAGATCGGCGCAGGCAGCAGGTGCACCTCGTCGTAGATGACCAGTCCCCAGTCCCGGGAGTCGAACAACTCGAGGTTCCGATAGACGCCGCCGGACTTGCGGGTCATCACCTGGTAGGTGGCGATGGTGACCGGCCTGACCTCCTTGCGCTC
>Ga0164241_10003987_pt1 | contig 14547 bp, 9 predicted proteins | sample OricomyardsoilBY_FD_108780 | JGI IMG/M metagenome (GOLD analysis project Ga0164241, IMG submission 108780) | Backyard soil microbial communities from Emeryville, California, USA - Original compost - Back yard soil (BY) | ecosystem: Environmental > Terrestrial > Soil > Unclassified | place: USA...
ATACTATCGCCCAGTTAAGGAAGAAATCTATAGCTGGAACAATACTATTGGTATAGTCGTATATACTATTGGAACCTATTGATTGTATACCAAAAGCTCGAAGAAGTAGCTCATTATTACATAGTAATTTACTATGTAATTTGATTAAAATGCACTGATTCTCGCTCTTCATTTCGTACAAATCGCTTCGATCCTTTATTTAGATTTGTTCTAAACGTTAATAAATATATTAAATGAAAATTCATTTATTTATTAACTCTTCAAAGGAAACTGGCTCAAAAAAAAATGAGATATTTATTAAACGGAGTTAATAAATATCTCATTTTCAAGTAACAGTTCCACGTTTTGGAAATGAGCGTACACACCAAAGGCCCGTATCTTGCTGATGCAAAACACAGGCAGGCCCTTCCTGAAAATTTCTTCAAATTTTCAGCGACCTAAGTGGCCAAAATGGCTTAACTAGTAAATGACTTAGAGAAAGATCTGAAGCCACTGACAGCAAATGCCGCAGCTTGAAATAACCCTCCCAGGGCAACTAAACAAGTTGCCACTAACGCTGCGCCCTTTAATATTTTCGCAGGAGTTGATGTAAATAGATTCTTTAAGGTTCTTTTTATGAAGTTGAACATTGTCGTTGATTTTAATTTAAATAAATATTCGCATGGATTACTCCACACTGTATTATTCAACGGCTTATAGTACATGCAATAAATGCATTTTGCTGAGGGGTAGCGGCTTCTTCATTGACTTGACTGGATATTGCAAATATACGGGATATCATTTAAACCAAGAACTTTTATTAAGTCAGAAAAAGCTATGGTTTCAAGCAGTATGATTTCCTCAATGCCTGTTGTTAAGATCGCTTAACTGAGCAATATTAAGAGAGAGGCCCATCGGCTTACCTTCTTTATCAAACACATCGTATTTAATATTTGGGTTGTCAAAAGGAAGACCAAAAGGTTCATTCAGCTTTTCGTCGTAGACTGCAAACTCTTCTTGTATTTCCGCATCTGTCCAGCCATTACTTTGGCGTATAATTTTGAGTTGCTCGTTGAGCGTTTTGAAATCCTGAAGCTTTCCTTCTTTATATGCTTTATATCTCTGATGGCATAAGTTCTCCCAGATATCAAGTACATCAGGTTTGCGGGTTGAAAGTTTAATGTTGGACATAGTGGAAGTTTTTTCTGACCAAAGATGCTCTAAAGGGCATATGGAGAACCTACCGCGTTATGCACTATTCATACTTGCCGTCCAGTTTTTAGAGCTTGAGGCATCTGATTAGATTATGTGGCCGTAACCATACATTATGTAAAGTAAACTTGATATCATACTTTCGGCTTCGAATCAAAAAACAATCTATAGACAAAACGGAAGTGTAACTAACATATTTACGATTACAGCGTAGCTGTATTTCTTCTCAGACGAAACCGCTAAATTCAAAAGACAGAAGGAATAACAGGGACGCCCCAATTCGGGGTGCCTCCTTATTATTCTTATTCTGTCTGGGTGCTTAGCGGTACCTGTCTGAGGTGAGATAGTAAGTTCTCGGCACCCTTCTCTTTTTCTGTGGGTTAATAACCATCTAAACCCCTTCTATGAAAAAGTCCCATTACCTCATCACGTTTCTATTTTTCCTATTCCTTATTGCTTCCGCGCAGGCACCCCAAGGGTTTAACTATCAGGCTATCGTCAGGAATTCTATGGGCGCTGTGGTATCAGATCAAATCGTTGCATTTCGTATATCGCTCCATCAAGGCACAGCAACCGGCAATATTGTTTATAAGGAAACGCATAGTGCCACAACTAATCAAATGGGGTTAGCGGCCTTTGAAATCGGAAATGGCACCACTGTTACCGGAATTTTCTCTATGGTTAACTGGGCATTAGGCCCATACTTCCTCCAAATCGAATTAGATGCCTCTGGCGGCACTAATTATACTGACATGGGCACTGCACAGCTTTGGAGCGTTCCCTACGCCTTATACGCTAAAAACGCCGGGTCTGGCGGTGGCGGTGGGCAGGGTGTAACTGGCCCTACAGGCGTTACAGGTCCAACAGGTGCACAAGGTAGCGGTGGTGGATCTACCGGTAACACTGGCCCGACCGGGCCGACAGGAGTAAACGGTATTGCAGGTGCTACCGGTGTGACAGGTGCGACTGGTAGTGGCGGTGGTGCCACGGGCGCTACAGGACCAACCGGCCCTACCGGAGTATCTGGAAGTGGTGGAGGTCCAACTGGCCCTACAGGTCCTTCAGGTATAGATGGCCACACAGGAGCTACTGGCATGTCAGGGCCAACCGGCCCCACAGGTGCAACAGGCTTGGTAGGTGCTACTGGCCCTGCTGGTATCGGTAGTAGTTGGACCAGTTATGCGATATATTCTGAGACGGTTTTCAGCGGATCTTTACCCGCCACTACCTTAGTTAATTCTGCATGGTCTATCCGTAATCTAAATAACACAAATGCAGAAGTAGGATCTGAGATAACCCGTAGTAGTAATGTTCTTACCTTTCAGCCAGGCACCTATTATGTAAATGCCAGCGCCATCTGGGCCTGGAACGTTGCCTATTTATCCAGCTTTAACTTTAGCTATATACAGGCTGGTGCAGCCATTCGTTTACGCAATACAAGTAATGGCAGTAACCTTGTATTAGGTAATTGCCAAAAGTTGACGGATGTGTGTCAGCCTCTAAACGGGTCTATACTTCAAAAACCCTATAGCCTTACTTTGGAGGGTACTTTTACAATCACATCCGTAACCACTGTAGAACTTCAGCAAAACGTTAACTACACTATCAGTCCTCCTGGAAGTGGAAGCGTAAACGCAGGCAACCCTGCAAGTTTAGGCGTAGATGAAATCTATTCCACGCTTATTATTCAGAAAATCAATTAAGAAATCCTTCTCAACCTTAAATCTATCCCCATGAAAAGAATATTCTCAATAGGAGTATGTCTCCTAATTGCTATAATAAATCTGTCTGCACAGGTTGGAACTATAGCTGCCTCTATTAGCAATTCGAATAACGATCAACTAACCTTTATCCAAGGGGTAGAAGGGTTTGAAAACACCTTAACTATAGAAAACGAGCCAGCCGGTACTGTTTCAATATGGCTCTGCGTTATAGATGATCAGGATGAGATACTTGATTCAGTTGAAGCCAGTCTGAACGGAACTGATTGGGAGGCCACTGAAGATATGGGTGAATTAGAGCCAGAAGCAGTAAGAATCGAAGCACATTATTATGATGGTAACGATGATCTGATTGATGTTTCGGATAGCTACTACTTTACAATCATACCTGAGCCTGCTGCTATTAGTAGTGATTTAGTAGAGATAACTGTAGATGATATTCAGGATGGAATCGCCTCACTAACAATCGCGATTAGCGTTCCTGATTCATCTCAGGAGCTTGAAGATGAAGTAGTGGGTGTCGGCGGTAAAGAATTTGGATTTGAATACCACAATATAGTGCTTAGTCGCGATTTTGACATGGCAGCTGGTACTTTGGAAAGTACAGGCAATAGTGTTTATGAGTATCAGCTAAAAGCATTTGGGATGGATATCGGATCAGATGAAATTGATCTGGACGGTTCTTCGAATCTTATTATCAATGTGGATAGCGATTTTAACCCGATAATTGAAGGACACTATGGAGCCACCCGCAATTTCTTCAATTACAATTTTAAAGACGTCAGCCTGCCGATACCTATTAAACCAGGGAACATTTCAATAGGTGCAGGGTTAAGCATAGATGGCGGCTTGTCAGCTAACTGTTATATGGGCTTGGATAATAACGGTGAGTTTGGATTTATTGAAAATAGCTCGGGCGAAATGAGTTCAGTGAGCATTGGGGCAAGAGTTAAGGGCCAGGTCCGCGTTACAGGGAGCCTTGTAAATAAGCACATCGCCGGGGTTGAAGGCTCGTTAACCGCTATCGGCAGTATAGGTGCGTCTTATAGGTTTAAAACCCAGCCCACCTTCGAAGATGAATTAAGAATTGGGGGAGAGCTTCTATTAAAAGGTACTGTGAAATTAACCGGCCTCATAGGTAAAGCGAAGGAATGGTTTTGTGGTCTATCGGGAAGATGTGAGCCCAATGGAAACGTATTAGATGGAGTTATATGGCCGCGGGATAACCAGGATAATCCTTTTGTGTTTGGGGATGGGCTACCATCGGGTCTGGACACCTTACTACCAGCTGGAATGAATATCAGCTATAACATAAACTCGCGATCCCTCGAAATTGACAGTGATGATTTTTATGATGTGCCGGAACAATCTCCGCAGCCGGCTTTCGCTAATCGGGGTTCATCTGTAGCAATTGCCTGGGTAGAATCTGATTCGACTACCGCCCACTTACTGTTTTCAGTATTAGATACCGTGCAAAATAGATTTACCCTACCTATTGATGTAGCACAAAATGAGGTATTCTTAGCTGACCCAAAGGTAGCTATTGCGCCAGATGGCTCTGCTATAATTGTATGGACGCAAAGTAAGCTGGATATATCGCTTATGGATGCCACTTATGACTTAGACAGCGTGTTCAATAACCTCGAAGTGGGCTATGCAGTATATGACCCCATCAGCGGCTCCATAAGCACCAAAAACAAAATCTACGATGCAGAAGACTTACCTGCAAGTAATCCCGGCATAGCTATAAGCGATTCCGGTAAAGTTTTAATCAGTTGGTTAGCGCAAGACACTTCCGGAAGTACAGATATATGGTATTCGGAGCTGGTAAATGGTAATGGCATCTGGTATCAGTCAACACCAGACATAATAAACGACCTGCCGGGCAACAATTACGAGGTTCAGATTTGCTTTACAGATTCGGTTAATGCGATAGCTGCATGGATTACAGATAGCGATGGAGATGATTCTACAGGCGGCAATAAAATAGTAGCAAGCTATTATGATGGTGATACCTGGAGCACTACTGTGGATATTAGCGATGCAAGCAGCGAAGAAGAATATAATGAGCTTAGTATGGATTTTAATGGTGATTATGGAGCTATAGCTTATACCAGCACGACTTATGGAGAAGATGGAGAGGAACTAAACAATATTAAAGTAGAAACTTACTATGAAGGAGAGTGGGATGAGGTGAATTACTTTGAGTTCAGTGATTCGTTAAGCTATGTGCGAATGCCTCGAATCACTATTAGCGATAAAGAGTTTGCGGCTATATCCTATCAGACCATTGATATTTACAGTGAAGACGGCGAAAGTGACGCCGGTGAAGTTCATTTGGCTTTAAAAGATTTAAACGGCGGCAGTATCTGGCAGGAAGTTGATTTCAGCAACGAAATAGCACACGATACGTCCATCTTCGTTTGGGAAATGGATGTTGTATTAGGTCGGGATAATAAGTTGTATACATTATCGCAAGAACAGGATACAGTTTCTGATGAGTTTGGTGGGAGTAATTACACCCCTGTTACTGGTATTTTGTTCGGTGATCCTGATATGGGCTTAGTGCTGCGCGGATTGAATGTGAACGAAGATTTAACTGTAGCTGATGAGCCAGTTTCAAGTTTGCCAGCTGTGCCTACCGGATTACATGATGTGGTTATCTCGAATAAAGAGGTCTTAGGGTTAAAAGCACATCCGAATCCTTTTCAGGAAGAAGTGAGGTTAGAGTTTGAGTTACCGGAAAATGGGTATGCGGAGATCGCAATTTATGATCTGATGGGGAATATAATCAGTAAGCCCGTGACAGCAGATTTACGAAGCGGCGCTCATGAGGTAGCAATCACGCTTGACAACATACATTCCGGGGTTTACATAGCTAAACTGAGCTTTAAAGGTAAGTCGGCGATGCAAAAGTTGATTGCGAGATAAGTTTTATTTACCCTAGCCAACTAAAAAAAATACCACGAAAAATCTATTTCTGTCAATTGCTTTTGTTTGAGTACTCATAGTATATCTAATGAGGGTTGAAAACCATACCGACTTATGGGATATCAAATTGGCGGCTATTTGCTCAGGAATAGGATGCTTATTAAGTATCTGACCACGTTTGAACAACACTAGCGAGTATATTGCTTTACAGCAGTGGGAAAATCACTTAGCAAACACTTATGAAATAGTATTAAGCCTATTGGTTGGGCCGATCAAAAGTGTTTTAAAAGCTTCGCAAGCTTCTTGTATTGCATACAAGAACAATCACTCTAATTTTTTTTAAGGCAATATTATGGAAGTAGCAGAGTACATGTAAGTAGTCGATGATTGCAAAGAAGGTTGAGGTTGTTAAGGAGAGAAATGCCATCCTGTTTAATTTCCAGCTAGATTGTGTAATATTTCATCTCTTTTGTAGCATTTTTACTTATTTGCATTATAAATGGCAATGGCTAATATGGAAGAAGAAGAAGAATCCAAAGAAAAAGAAGAGATCATAACAGATCAGCAAGATGATTCTCTGTATTCCGAAAACGGAGGAGATTCTTTGTATCCGAACCCTACGGGCCAAAATTTGGATATACGGGAAGAGAAATGGTCTATTTTTGATTTTGAAAGGAAGATTGATAAGGGACTAATTATTAGCGATCCAGATTTTCAAAGGAATTTCGTATGGAAAGAAATTCAAAAATCTCAATTCATTGAGTCAATTATTTTAGGATTACCAATACCCCCCTTTTATCTAAATGTTACTCCTGAAGGTAAATATCTAGTGGTCGATGGGAGACAACGTACAACAACTATTTCCGGATTCTTAAAAAACAAATTTTTACTTGAAAATTTAAAAGGACTGCCAAGCTTAAACGGATTTAACTCTAAGAGATTAGCCGAAGAGTTTCCTAAATTTCAGGCTCGTATAGAAGATAAACAACTTACATTGTATTTAATCCAACCATCTGTTCCAATAAAAGTAGTTTATGATATTTTTAGCAGAATAAATACTAATGGGACGCAGTTAAATAAGCAAGAAGTAAGAAATTGTATTTTTTTAGGCCAATCAACTAGATTTTTAAAAAAGCTTTCAGAATCAATAGACTTTTTGCGCGCTATTGATTATGGCGTTTCGGCACGGCGAATGAAAGATAGAGAATATGTTTTAAGATACATAGCGTTTAGGTATTATAGAAATGAGTACACCGGAGATCTCAGCGATTTTCTTGATGAAGTAATGAAAAAATTAAATGAAAAAGGGATAAACGAAATAGAAAATATTGAGGCAGAGTTTAGAAGGGTAATGGTTCAGACTTTTAAGCTTTTTCATAAAGACGCATTTCGCATTAAAAGTGGCTTGAAAAGAGGATTGGTCAACATTGCAATTTTGGAATCAGTTTGTTTATTTATCGCTGATAATTCCGACGAGTTTTTATTCCGAAATCAGAAAATTATTCAAAGTAATTATAAAGAGCTTTTGTCACTTTCTGAATATTTAGATAGTGTACAGCGATCAACAAATAATAAAAACAAAGTTCATACCCGATTTAAATTAGCACCTGAAATACTTGCAAAAAACTGTATATGATAAGCAATATTACTCTGAAAAATTTCAAAATATTTAACGACGAAATAAATTTCCCATTCTCCAAAGTCAATTTATTGACTGGAATAAATGGCCGTGGTAAGTCTACATTATTACAATCGATGCTATTGTTTAAGCAAACGAGCGAACAAAGTGATAAGGCTCATCAAATTAGTATAAATGGAAGCGCTGTTAGTTTAGGGTCTTTTTCAGATATTAGAAATACTTCAAACCCTCAATCCTTGCCGGTAGAAATATCATTTGCATTTGAATTTAAAAACGATTCATATCCTGATTCTAAAATTTATTTAGAGGCAGCGTTTAAGCTCTTCAAAAATGATGAGGAAGAGCGGTTAGCTATAATAAAAGAGGTTGATTTGACTTGCTACGAAAATAGCGATGAAGTCTTCTCTTATTTCCTTTCTTTAGTTAAAGACGACTCTAATAGCTATAATTTTAAATCTGCTGGATTTGAAAATTATCCTGCCCTTGCTATTCTCCAAAATTTCTACCCCTTTGTTTATTCCATTCCAGATGAAGCTAATAAGGCTATAAAAGCATGGATTGCGTTTGGAGCTAAAGACAGCATAAGCTTTCAAAAAATCCATTATGTTCCTGCAGATAGAATAGGTCCTTCTTCTGATCATATTAGGCCTACAGTAATGAACACTTCTTTTGTTAGTGTTGGAAGTAAAGCAGCGAATACAGTAAATGTACTTCATCAAAAAAAGGATAATCCAGTTCACGAAATATTAGTTCGTGAGAATTATGCAAATCAATTGATCCGTCAAACAGAAGCTTGGATGGAAATAATCCTAAGTAAAGCTAATATTGATTTGAGTGCAACCAGTAATAACATTAACTTCTCGTTAGGAGGATTTAAACCGGAAAATGTAGGTTTTGGATTTAGTTATGTTTTGCCAATTATTGTAGCAGGACTGATTGCTGAAAAAGGGGAGATAATAATTGTTGAAAATCCCGAAGCTCATTTACATCCCAAGGCCCAATCGGAAATAGCGAAGTTTTTAGCCCTAGTTTCTTTTACTGGCGTTCAAATATTTATTGAATCTCATAGCGAACATATTTTAAACGGTCTAAGGATAGCAAGTTTAAAAAAGAATCAAATTATTTCGCATAATGATATTTCTGTATTTTACTTTAAAAATTCTTTAGAAGAGCCATACACTCTAATAAAAGTAAGTGAGAATGGGGTAATTGAAAATTGGCCAGATAACTTTTTTGATCAATCGGAGAAAGATTATTCAACACTATTCAAATAAGAAAATGGTTCAGATATTTTTAAACGAGTTGTCTTTACAAAATCAATTTTTGAATGATACCCAGGTTAACGATGCAATCGACAGATTGAAAATGTGTTTTACTTCATTGAAGAAAAGCCTAACCCGACATCATATTTACTATTGCAATCTATATCTGAATTTTCCTGTTATGAATAATATTTTGTTTGATCAAATTCAGAAGAGCGGAATGGGAACTGAAGACAGGGTGAATTTTTTCAAAACAGTAATAGAGGGAGCGATAAACTGGAAAAGTGCATCAAATCATACACAAACGACAAATACATATTCCTTGATATTACCTTATTTAGACGTCTATGGTTATAGTATTGCTGAAGCTGTCGAGAGATTAAGTGGTGGATCAGCAACTCAAATCGCAATTATAAATTTTTCTGGGTCTGAATTTTGCCCACCGAATTCATTCCAGGTTTTAAAAAATGGTGATACCACATTTAACGTTTCCTCATTTGATTTGGATAATGAAATAACAAGCTGGCTACAAACACTTGTTCCGCCAATCGATGCATTTTTACACAATAAAGATAGATTTGTGAAAACTAAAATGAATGATGCTGGTGCTCAAGTTTACCATGAATTTAAGAAAAATAGACATTGGTATTTAGATACTTTACATAAAGATAGAAGGCACTTTGAAGTCTTTGATCATCGAGGGAATCATGTTGCGGAGGCTAATTTAGAGGGCGAATTTATTGCGGACTCAAAAGATAAAAAGAAAAGATATCGACCTTGAGATTGTCTATCGGGTTATGGAATGTTGAGCTAAATTAAGTTTGTATTACGTTTAATTCGCTTTAATGTCCTCAATAGTATCATACAAATCATATTCATGAACTATTTGCAAAGGTGCGCCGCTCTTTCTTAGATGAACAGCCTTCTCAATTTTTCTGCCATAGCATGAAAAAGCCCAACAACTATTCTTTTCGTCGCAAACAATCAAATAATTAACCTTAGACGATAAAGAATCTGTTACATAGCCCCCAAATAATTCTATAGTTGAAGCTATTTCCTTGCGCACACGTTTTTTCGACACGCCAGTAATACAAAAAACACTTTCTGCTATTTTTATTTCAGGTTCTACCTGGCAAAATCCCATTTTTAATAATTGTGTTGGATTGCTTTCTTCCGAAGGATTATTTTTATCACGAAGCAATTCCTGGCAAAAGTTTAAAAGTAACTTATGCTCTTCATCAGTAATTACTTTATCAGCTATAATGGTGGTTACTAAACTGCACAGCTCATCATAAGGCCAAGTGTTTTTAAGAATGGAATTTTCTTCAATCCAACTGTCTAAAAATTCTAGTTCAGCGATAGTTATTTCTTTATCTACAATTATACCCTGCATTATTCCCAATAGTTTTTGAATACCAGCAGCAATCGCATCGTAATACGGATTTTGCTCAAGGAATTGGCCCGATAACCAAAGTATATCATCTTTTTCTTCCTCAGTAAGTACTGAATCTTCTATAGCTAATTTTATTCTTTCAATAATACTCTGATATGGTTCTCTTATACTGTTTGTAGCAACATTCGTTATCCAGTTGTTCAGGCCGGCCAATTCTGCCTCAGTAATTTTTTTATCGCAGGCGATTCCGGTAATTATTCCAGTTAGCATTTGTAAGTCACGCTCAATCTGGGCTGGTGCACAAAAACGCGTAAAAGACTTATTATCAAAAGAATCAAACTTGTCGAAATTCATCATAAAAGTGGATTGTATACCAGTAAATTTAAATACTTTCTGAAAATAAAAGAATTTGCTTTGCGCCGTTACTGATATTTGTAAATTTTACTGTTTATTGCTAATATTAGTTATTCAGACCTGCTTACACCACACTTGTAAAATACTTATTGATGACAACAATTACTTCATTACTGGAAAGCGCCCGCAAGGAGTTATTAGATCTTTCTAATAGAAACCGATTACTCAGCATACCTCAAAGTTCAAAAAATGCCAAGATAGTTGAAGTGGTAGACGAGCTATCTTTTGAAGTATTTCGGCTACTTGTCAAAGAAGATAAATCTTTGAGCTTTTTACCTGGGTTAGATAAAAAGGGTGTTAGCAATAAGACTGTGAATCCACAAGATGAAGATGAGGAAAACGATTTTGGCGAACTTCCTCAACCAGATGAAAATGAAGAAATAAATGATAAAGGAATAGCTAAACGACATTCAGATCATCGTCTTCAAACGTTGTTAACCTCAGAAGGCCTTCAAAAAAGATTGCTTTCTCTTTATTACGATGCGTTGACCTTTGAAGAGGAACAAGGGGTTAATATTCTGTACATGGCATTAGGAATGCTTAAGTGGTACGAGGACGATAACTCAACAATTGAAAGATATGCCCCTTTATTATTGATACCTGTCTCTCTTGAGCGCGGGAGTGCTTCTGAAAAATTCAAAATAAAGTGGCGAAATGAAGATCCTGCTGTGAACTTAACGCTGCAGGCCAAAATGAAAGCTGAATTCGGTTTAATCGTGCCCGATTTACCTGAGGGCGATGATTGGGAATTGAAATCGTATATGAAAATGGTTGCTGAGGCGGTTTCAGTAAAAAAGAGGTTTACTGTTGAAGAAAACAAAATCGTTTTGGGTTTCTTTTCGTTTGCTAAATTTTTAATGTACAGGGATCTTGATACCTCCAATTGGCCGGAAGGGAATAAAATTGACCAAAAAGATTTGATCAAGAACCTTATGCGCGACGGATTCCCTAAGACGGAAAATATGCTACAAGAAGATGTGCATATTGACGAACATATATCTCTTGAGCAGCGTTTTCACGTTGTGGATGCTGATAGTTCACAATCGTTGGCTATTGAAGAAGTTCGGAAAGGCAGAAATATAGTTATTCAAGGCCCTCCGGGAACTGGTAAATCTCAAACGATTACAAATATTATTGCGAGCGCTGTTTCCGACGGTAAAAAAGTGCTATTCGTAGCTGAAAAGATGGCTGCGCTTGAAGTTGTTCAACGCAGAATGACCAATATCGGTTTAGGCCCAATTTGTTTTGAGTTACATAGCTCCAAATCAAATAAACGATCAGTTTTAGAAGAGTTAAAAAAGACAAGGGATTTAGGCCGCCCGAAGGCCCATGATAGCGCTAATGTCACCTCAAGATTAACCCAATTACAATCTAAATTGAATGCGCATGTAACTTCTCTTCATGTTCTGAACTATCCATCCGGTCTAACAGCATATCAAATTATAGGTCATTTAACGCGGTTGAAACAAAAAAATATAGAGGCTCGTGGCCTCGCATTGGTCAATTGCCAGGTCTGGAATACTCAGGATAAAAAAGAACGGGAGGACTTATTAAAAGATGTTTGCAGTCGCATCCAGGAAATTGGTGTTCCCGCCCATCATGTATGGCGTGGTGTTAATTGCGATAATTTTTTGCCTAATGAAATTGAAAAGGTAGAGGAATATTTAGTTTTATTGACTTCCAATATTACAAAGCTGTTAGCCGATATTAAGGAAATTGAAAACTCTTTCGGACTTTCTAATCATACATTAAATAATATTGTTTTGGCGGAGGCGGTTGCTTCTGTTTTATCCAAAATTCCTAAAGGAGATTATGAAGCTTTAAAGAGCCCGCTATGGATTAACAATAAGGGTCTTCTTACTGAAATTATCAAGAACGGGGAAGAGCTTTATGAGATTCAGACTCGCCTAACTGGCAAGGTTTCAGAAATAGCTTTCAATACGGATTTAATCGAATGCCGACAAAGTATAGCAATGTATGGGGAATCGTTTTTTAGTAAATTATTTAATTCCAAATACAAACAAGCAATTCGATTACTTAAGTCTACATTACTAATACCAGTACCAAAAGAATACCAAGACATATTGAACCTGATCGACGACATTCTTTTGGCGCAAAAGCTTCAAAATTTTATTAAGTATAACGACTTAAATGGCAAACAAGCCTTTGGCAATTTATGGCATGGACTTACTACTGAGTGGGGTAAGTTGGCAGATATATACGAATGGTATTACAACTTACCGTTAGAGAAACTACCTGCGAACTTTATATCTTTTGTCCCAAGCATTGACACAAATAAACCCTGGGACAAAATTGCTCTTAAACTCGAGCAGGATTCAACCGCCTTTTTCAACCTGCTTTCCCAGGTATTTGAAAAACTAAATCTCGATATCAACGTTGCTTTTAATGCGCAAATAGTCAGAGACATTAGTGGCGATGAGTTGTTGCAAAGGATTTCACTATGGAGTAAATCGTTTGAGTCTATTTCCAAATGGATAAACTTCAGAAACCGTCTCGTTAAACTAGATTCATTAGGGTTGTCTGCTATTACAGCTAAATTATGGAGTGGAGTAATAGCTCCTGAGACAGCATATGAAATCTTTCAGCGCGCCTATTATGATCACATGGCGGAAATTGTTTTTTCGAGCTATCCTGATTTAAGAAATTTTGATGGGGACGATCATTACCTTCAGGTTAAAGTGTTTAAAAACGATGATATTTACCGAATAGAGCAGGCGCGGGTTGAGTTGCGCGGCAAACATTTTAATGGATTACCTGCTAACGATGGGGGTATAGGGCCATTAGGTGTATTAAATGGCGAGTTCGTTAAAAAACGCAATCATTTACCTATTAGGAAGCTCATCAAAAAGGCAGGCCCAGCAATACAAGCATTAAAACCTGTTTTCATGATGAGCCCTTTATCGGTAGCTCAATTTCTTGAACCAGGAGCGTTGCACTTTGACCTTTTGGTTATAGATGAAGCCAGCCAAATTGAACCGGTGGATGCATTAGGAGCAATTGCACGTTCAACGCAAATCGTTGTTGTCGGTGATACAAGGCAATTACCCCCTACACGCTTTTTCTCAAAAGCTGTAGGAAATACAGCCGAAGATGAGAATGATGAAGCCGCAACTACTTCCACTCAAGATGTTGAAAGTGTTTTAGGCCTCTGTTTGGCTAAGGGTATTCCGCAACGGATGTTACGATGGCATTATAGAAGCAAACATCAATCGCTCATAGCAGTTTCGAATAAAGAATTTTATGAGGATAAGCTTTATATAATTCCAAGTCCTTTCGATGCAGCCTCTGGTATGGGACTAAAATTCAATTATCTCCCAAATGGTGTATTTGATAGTGGAGGAACAGCTTGTAATCAGGTTGAAGCAAAGGCAGTGGCGGAGATGGCTATAATACATGCCCAACAAACACCTAAACTTTCATTGGGGATAGGAACTTTTTCTATGAAACAAAGACAAGCTATTCTGGACGAGCTTGAGTTGTTGCGTAGAAAGCATCCGGAAACAGAAGCGTTTTTCTCTGATAAAAGTTCGGGTGAGCCATTCTTCATAAAAAATCTTGAAAACATTCAGGGCGATGAACGAGATGTGATTTTCATATCTGTTGGGTATGGAAAGAATCAAAATGGGTATATGAATATGCGCTTCGGGCCATTGAGCAACGAAGGTGGGGAAAGAAGATTAAATGTACTAATATCAAGGGCAAAGCGTAGATGTGAGGTGTTTGCTTCTATTACCGCTGATGATATAGATTTAGAACGGGCAAAGGGAGTTGGTGTGGCTTCATTAAAATTGTTTTTAAAGTTTGCTGAAACCGGGAAACTTGATTTTGGCAAAACAACTTCAAGAGAAGCAGATTCAATTTTTGAAGAACAGGTAGCCGCTGCGCTTCGTGCAAAAGGATACGATGTAAAAACGCAAATAGGCATCGCAGGTTTTTTTATAGATCTTGCTATTGTAGACACTGATAAGCCTGGAA
>Ga0164241_10003988_pt1 | contig 14546 bp, 17 predicted proteins | sample OricomyardsoilBY_FD_108780 | JGI IMG/M metagenome (GOLD analysis project Ga0164241, IMG submission 108780) | Backyard soil microbial communities from Emeryville, California, USA - Original compost - Back yard soil (BY) | ecosystem: Environmental > Terrestrial > Soil > Unclassified | place: USA...
TGAGCCACCACGTTCTGGTTGAGGTTCAGCTGTTCCTGCAGCGCCGCCAGCCGGTCGGGCGTCGCGTCGCGCCCGAGGATCGCCCGCGCCGGGTCACCGAGAGCCTGCGTCCCGGCGAAGACGATGATCGAGACCAGGAGCATCACCAGGAGGCCGAGCAGCACCCTGCGGACGATGAAGCCCCCGATGCCTCCACCCCGCAGCCAACTCATCGGACGGCGCCTGCCTCAGGAGAACCAGATCGTGCGGAATCCGTGCCCGAAGCCTGCCAGGTTCAGCGTTCCCTTACTGGGCGACAGACCCTGCACGTTGCTGGCATACCCGTCGATCAGGGCGTTGAAGTACGGGATGATGTAGCCGCCGATGTCGTACTCGTACTTCTGCATCTGGTGCTGGATGTCGATGCGCTTGTTGCTGTCCGTCTCGGCCAGGGCCTGCTTGTAGAGGTCCTCGAAGTCCGACCCGGTTCCGGACTTGGGCGGCCAGTGCGTCTCGTTGTAAGGCGAGTTGGGCAGCGAGCCCTGCTGCACCTGGTTGAGGTAGCCGCGGGTCCCCCAGAAGTCCACCGAGAAGGCCAGCTTGAGGTAGGAGTCGCCGTAGTAGTTCGGGTCGTTCTTCACCGTCACGTTGACCCCGGCGGCCTTGGCCTGCGAGGCGAACACGCTGGCGAGCTCGACCATGCCGGAGGCGCCGTTGGTCGTGTGCAGGTCGACGCTGAGTCCCTCCTTGCCCGCCTGCTTGAGCAGCGACTTGGCCTGGTCGATGTCCTGCTCTCGCTGGGGCAGTGAGGAGTCGTAGCCCTCGTCGAACGGTGCGTACAGGTCATTGGCGACCTGGCCGAAGCCGTTCCCGATCTGCTCGAGCACCGCCTTGCGGTCGATGATCAGCCGGAACGCCTGACGCACCTTGGGGTCGTCGAACGGCGGCATGTCGATCGCCATGCAGAGCGGGATCCAGCCACCGGTCTGGGAGTTCAAGATCCCGGTGCCGGAGGCCTTCATCGACTCGACCTGGCCGGGCGGGACGTCGGTCATCGCGTCGATCTGCCCGCCCTTGAGCGCGTTGAGCTGCGCGGTCGAGTCGTTGAAGTCGGTGATCGTCACCTGGTCGAACCACGGAGACCCGTCGCCGCGCCAGTAGTTCGCGTTGCGCTCGTGGACGCTCTCCTGACCGGGGGTGAAGCTCTTCAGCTTGTAGCAGCCGGTGCCGACCTGAGTGGAGACGTCGCCCGAGAACTTCTCGTACCCGACGGGCACCATGCCGAACGTGTAGCTGGCCAGCGTCTGCGGGACCGTCGAGTCCGGGCTGAGCAGCGGCAGCTGGACGGTCCGGTTGTCCACCTTCTTCAGGTTCTTGATGTCCATCGTCGCGGTCGCGGCGAACCCGGTCAGGCCGTTCTTCTGGGTGCCGATCCGCTGCAACGAGTAGATGACGTCGTCGGCGGTGAAGGTCTTGCCGTTCTGGAACTCGATGCCGTCTCGGATGCGGATCGTGAACTGCGTCGGGTTGTCGGCCTCGACGCTCTCAGCGAGACCGTCGGTCTGCAGCTGGTACTCGTCGTCGAACGTCAGCAGGGTCTCGAACGCGGTCACCAGCCGGGCCTGGTCGGGCTTGGTCACGATGTTCTGCCCGTCCAGCATGTCCTTGGACCCACCACCGGTGACACCGAGGCGGAAGTTCCCGCCTTGCTTGGGCTTACCGGCCGCGGCGCTGGTGTCGCCGCCTCCCGAAGGGGACGGCGAGCTCCCACCACAGGCCGCGAGGGTCGCCGCCATGGCGACGCCGCCGGCGCCCACCACCATGCCGCGTCTCGAGGGCGTCCAAAGGCTGTCAGAGGGGCTCGGCGGCCGCTCGTTGACCTGCCAGCGCTGTTCTCCGGAATCGGTCATCGGCCCCGCCCTCCACTACGCCGGGCTGCAGTGCCGGCCACCGAGTCGGTGGGGCCGCGCTCCGGGCGTTCACATGATGAATGGAGGGTTCACATGCGTGTCAAGCATTCCACGCCGAAATGAGCGCCTGGGATGATATTGCAACCTCCATTTCTGGGGTGGAACCGCGAAAGGGTGCGTATTGAGCAACAACCGCATTACCACCGACCTCGAGACGTTCCGCGAGCCCCAACGTTCGTTCCACCACGTCGAGGTGCCCGCGCCGGCCCCGCAACCGTGGCCGACGTCGCCCAGACCCCCGACCGCGACCATCGTCGGAGCCGGCCGCGAGATGGACATCGCCGAGTTCCTCGACGTCACCTCGGCGACCTCGTTGGTGGTCGTCGTCGACGGCGTCCTCGTCCACGAGTGGTACGCCGAAGGGGTCGCCGTCCCCGACCGACTTCTCGGCAACTCGGCGACGAAGTCAGCGCTGGCCCTCGTCACCGGCATCGCCGTGTCGCACGGACGGTTGGCCGATCTCGATGTCCGGGTCCGGGACCACGTGCCCGAGCTGGCCGGCAGCGGATACGCACACGTGACGGTCCGCCAGCTCCTCACCATGACCACCGGCGTCGGGTGGGTCGAGGACTACCACGACCCGGACAGCGCTGCGTCCCTGATGATCGGCCGGTGGCGCTCGGGCCGCGGTGGTGTCCGCGAGCTCCTCGCCGATATCCCGGCCGGAGACCCGCCGGGCTCCCGATATGCCTACTGCAGCCCGGACTCGATGGTGCTCGACTGGGTGCGCGAACGGGCTACAGGTCAGACGTTCGACGCTGCCGTCGCCGAGGTCTGGCAAACCGTGGGCGCCGAACGGCCCGCGGTCGTCGGGCTGGACGGCCCTGCCGAGCACGGCGGCGTCGCGATGGCCGCCGCGGCACTGGCGGTGACCGCCCGCGACTGGGCGCGGATCGGCTGGCTCCAGGTGGACGGCACCTGGCAGGGCGAGCCGGTCGTCGACCGCGGCTGGGTCGACGCCAGCAGCCGACCGGAGCGTCCGTTCCTGCGGCCGGGTCGGCTGCCGAGCACGATCACGACCCACGCCGGCTTCGGCTACCACTGGTGGCCGGTCACCGACGACGGCTCCCGCGTGATGGCCGACGGGATGCGCGGACAGTTCGTCTACGTGGACCGGCCGCGCCGTACCGTCGTCGTCAAGACGTCCGCCTGGCCCTATGAGGATCCCCAGTGGGACCGGCAGTGCCGCGACCTCTCCTACCTGGCCCTGTCCGCCATCGCCGAGGCGGCGGCCGGGTCGAGTGGGCCAGGTGCCTGACTCTTCATTCAGAGTCTTTTGCCAGAACCCGTTCACCCCATGCCACCATGAGCCCGTGGTCACCGATCCTGTCGGTGGTGAGGGCCCCGGCGTCGGCCTTCCCGCCCGTGTCCAATCGGTGGACCGCGCGCTCCGGTTGCTCGAGGTGGTGGCGGCCACGGCTCCGCGCGGCGAGACCGTGACGGTGCTCGCCGCCCGGTGTGACATCAACCGCGCCACCGCGTGGCGGCTGCTCGGCACGCTCGAGGCGCGGGGGCTGGTCGAGCGCGACCCGGCCACGAACCGCTACCGGATCGGGCTGGCGATGATCCGGATGTCGGCCTCGGCGGGCTACGACGGCCTGGTGCGGCGGACCCGACACATCCTCGAGCGCGTCTCGGAGCAGACCGGCGAGACCGCCGACCTGGCCGTGGCCGGACAACACGGCGTCACCTACGTGGGTGAGGTCGCACCGCCGGCGGTGATGGCCATCAACTGGGTGGCCCGGGAGGTACCCCTGCACGCGACGTCGACCGGCAAGGCGTTCTTGGCCTGGTTGCCGACGGACGAGGCGCGGGGGCTCCTCGACCTGCCGCTCCCCCGCTACACCGACGCCACTCTGATCGATCCTGAGCGGCTGATGACCGAGCTCGTCGAGATCCGCGAGCGGGGGTACGCCGAGTGCGCCGGCGAGCTCGAGCCCGCGCTCTACGGGGTGTCGGCGCCGATCCTCAACACAGACCAGCGACCGCTTGGCGTCTTCAGCATCTGGGGTCCGGTCAGCCGGGTGCCGGCGACCCGGTTCGGCGAGCTCGGACCGATCGCCGTCAAGGCCGCAGAGGAGGTCCGCGAGGCCCTGCTGGGCGATCCTGACTGATTGTTCAGTTTGGCCCGCGTGGGCTCTTGACAACCGGGGCCGGAGCGGAGAACCGTTTCAGATGATGCGACGCCCGTTCGCATCGTGGAACGAGCCGTCGCCCCGGCAGAGCGGGACGCGGGACCCAGGAGGACACAATGCCGGCACGCAAGGTGATCATCACGTGCGCGGTGACCGGATCGGCCCACACCCCGACCATGTCGCCGAATCTCCCCTACACCGTCGAGGACGTGGTCGACCAGTCGGTCGCCGCCGTGGAGGCCGGCGCCGCGATCATCCACCTCCATGCCCGCGACCCGAAGGACGGGCGCCCCACCGCCGAGCCCGCGGTGTTCATCGACTACCTGAAGGGCATCAAGGACTCCACCGACGCCGTCGTCTCGATCACCAGCGGGGGCGGCACCGGGATGACCGTCGAGGACCGCCTGCGCGTCATCTACGAGACTCGGCCCGAGCTGTGCACACTCAACCTCGGCACCTTCAACTACGGCAGCTTCCCGATGATCCCGAAGTACGCCGGGTCCTGGAAGTTCGACTGGGAGGAGCCCTACCTCGAGAGCACGCGGACCGAGCCGTTCGTGAGCACGTTCGCCGACATCGAGCTGATGCTCACCGACGTCCGCAAGCAGACCGGGTCGCGGTTCGAGTACGAGGCGTACGACGTCGGCCACCTCTACACCCTCGCCTACTACCTCGACGCCGGGCTCGTCGAGCCGCCGATCTTCCTGCAGACGATCATGGGGGTGATGGGTGGGATCGGCGCGCACGTCGAGCACCTCGCCCACATGAAGTCGACCGCCGACAGGCTGCTCGGCGACGCCTACGAGTGGTCCGTGCTCGGCGCCGGCCGCGACCAGTTCAACATGATCACCGCCTCGGCCGTGATGGGCTCTCACGTGCGGGTCGGGCTCGAGGACGGTCTGTTCATCGGCCGCGGCCAGCTCGCCGAGTCGAACGCCGAGCAGGTCGCGAAGATCCGGCGCATCCTCGCCGAGCTGTCGATCGAGGTCGCCACGCCGGACGAGGCGCGGCAGATCCTCGGCCTCAAGGGTCTCGACCAGGTCGGCTGGTGAGTGCAGGTCGTTGCGCCCCCGACGTCGTCCGGACCGTCACCGTCATCGGAACCGGCGTCATCGGGGGCGGCTGGGCCGCGCACTTCCTGCGCCGTGGGTACGACGTCGTCGCGTGGGACCCCGGTCCGGGTGCACGCGACCGGCTCGACGCTTTGCTGGACAACGCGTGGCCGTCCCTCGATCGGCTCGGGTTGTCCGAACGTGCCAGTCGTGACCGGCTCAGGTGGGCCGACACGCTCGAGGAGGCGCTGGCCGACACCGACTTCGTGCAGGAGTCGTCGCCCGAGGTGCTGGAGTCGAAGAGGTCGTTGCTGGCACAGATCGACGGCGCGACCAGCTCCGAGGTGGTGATCGCGTCCAGCACGTCCGGGCTCCTGATGACCGACATGGCCGTCGCCTGCGCCAACCCCGGTCGGCTCCTGGTCGGACATCCGTTCAACCCGCCGTACCTGATCCCGCTGGTCGAGGTCTGTGGGGGCGAGCGGACCGATCCGGACGTCGTGAAGTGGGCCGACGAGTTCTACACCTTCGCCGGCAAGCGGTCGCTGAAGATGGACAACGAGGTGTCGGGCTTCGTCGGCAACCGAGTCCAGGAAGCACTGTGGCGCGAGGCGCTGCACATGGTCGACTCGGGCCAGGCCACGGTGCAGCAGATCGACGACGCCGTGACCTACGGACCCGGCATGCGCTGGGCGATCATGGGCCCGATGCTGACCTTCCACCTGGCCGGTGGTCCCGGCGGGATGGGCCACATGCTCGATCACTTCGGTCCGGCCCTGCTCGAGCCGTGGACCCGGCTCGAGGCCCCCGAGCTCACCAGCGACCTGCGCGACCGGGTGGTCGCCGGCGTGGAGGAGGAGGCGGCTGGCCGCACCGTGGCCCAGCTGGAGCGCAAGCGCGACGCCTTCCTGGTCGACCTGCTCCTGCTGCTGGACAAGTACGACGACCATGGCGATGCCTGAGCCCGCCGCCCCGGAGGGTGCGCCGTTCACGGCGTACCGCGAAGAGGTGCGGCAGGAGTGGCTCGACTACAACGGTCACCTCAACGACGCCAGCTACGCGATCGTGCTGACGAGGGCGCACGAGCTGCTGCTCGAGCACCTGGGTCTGAGTGCGGCGTATCGCGAGAGTCACCACGCGTCGATGTTCACCGTGGAGATGCACCTGACGTACGTCGCCGAGGTGAATCCCGGCCAGGTCCTGACGGCGGCCACGCGGGTGGTCGAGGCCGACCACAAGCGCCTGCGCCTGCGCAGCGAGCTGTACGCCGACAGGGTCCTGGCCGCGACGGGTGAATGCCTGTACCTCCACGTCGACACCCTCGCCGGGCGCACCGCTCCCCTGCCCGCAGACCGGCAGTCCGCCGTCGACGCGCTGCTCACGGCACACGCGGGGCTGCGGACATGAGCGAGTCGCCGGGCCGGGTCACCACGCCGAACGAGGGACGCCGGGCCGCAGTGTGGGACGACACCGCCGAGATCGCCGCGCCACTCCGGCTGCACGAGACCACGGCGCCCCAGGAGTGGATGGACTACAACGACCACATGAGCGAGTCGTGCTTCCTGCTCGCCTTCGGTGACAGCGCCGACGTCTTCTTCCGCTACATCGGCATCGACGAGGCGTATCGCGCCGCGGGTCACTCGCTCTACACGTCGCAGACGCATCTCCACCATCGCCAGGAGGTCGCTCTCGGCGAGCTGCTGGTGATGACCCTGCAGGTGCTCGACTATGACCGGCGGCGGCTGCACATCTACCACGAGATGCGGCACGGCGTGACCGACGCCCTGGTCGCCATGGCCGAGCAGCTGCTCGTCCACGTCGACATGGAAGCCGGTCGCTCGTCCGACATGCCCGACGACATCTACGCGCACGTCTCGGCCATCCATCAGGCCCACTCCGTGCTGCCGCAACCGGCGGTGGTCGGACACCCCATCGCCATCAGGCACGGCAAGTAACCGACACGAGGACCAACAAGGAGCAGTCATGGACTTCGGGCTCGACGACGAGCAGCGCGCCATCGTGGACACGGTCCGCACGTTCGTCACGCGTGAGCTCATCCCGTACGAGGAGGAGGTCGAGCGCGCCAACGAGGTGACCCAGGAGCTCGCCTCGCAGATCCGGAAGCGGGCGATCGACGCGGGGCTGCACGCGGCGAACATGCCGGAGGAGCTCGGCGGCGGCGGGCTGGACGCGGTGAGCATGACGCTCGCGGAGCGGGAGCTGGGCAAGACCAGCTATGCGCTGCAGTGGCTGGTGGCCCGGCCGAGCAACATCTTGCAGGCGTGCGAGGGCGACCAGCGCGACCGGTACCTGATGCCCGCGATCCGCGGCGAGCGCTACGACTGCCTGGCGATGACCGAGCCCGGCGCCGGCTCCGACGTACGGTCGATGACCACGCGGGCGGTGCGCGACGGCGACGACTACGTCATCGACGGGACCAAGCACTTCATCAGCCACGCGGACAAGTCGGACTTCGTGATCCTCTTCGCCGCGACGGGCACCGAGGAGATGCGTGGCCGGAAGGTCAACCTGATCACCGGCTTCCTGGTCGACCTCGACACGCCGGGGCTGACCGTCGTACCCGGGCCGAAGAGCGTGTCGCACCGGGGTTATCACCACAGCGAGCTGGTCTTCGAGGGGTGCCGCGTGCCGGTGGCCAACCGCCTCGGCGAGGAGGGCCGCGGCTTCGACCTGATGGGCGAGTGGCTGGGCGCGAGTCGGCTCACGGTGGCCGCCACCAGCGTCGGTCGGGCGCGACGGGTGCTGGACATGACGGTTCAGTGGGCGGCGGATCGCCACCAGTTCGGGCAACCGATCGGACGCTTCCAAGGCGTGAGCTTCCAGCTCGCCGACATGGCCATCGAGCTCGAGGCGGCCGAGCTGCTCACGTTGCGGGCGGCGTGGAAGCTCGACGGCGGGACGATGACCGACCAGGACGCCGCGATGGCCAAGGTGTTCGCCTCCGAGGCGCTGGGCCGGATCACCGACCATGCGCTCCAGGTCCATGGCGGGATGGGTCTGATGGAGGAGCTGCCGATCGAACGCTTCTGGCGCGACGCGCGGGTCGAGCGGATCTGGGACGGCACCAGCGAGATCCAGCGCCACATCATCTCCCGGTCCCTGCTGCGCCCGCTCGGCGTCTGAGGTCCGGTCACCATGACGGAGCCGGTGCGCACCGAAGTCGTGGACGGCGTACTCATCGTCACCCTGGACCGGCCGTCGGCCAACGCCATCGATGTCGCGACCAGTCACGCTCTGTACGACGCGTTCGCGCGGCTCGAGGACGACGCCGGGCTGCGTGTGGGGATCGTGACGGGGGCCGGTGAACGCTTCTTCTCGGCGGGGTGGGACCTGAAGGCGGCCGCGGCCGGCGAGGCGGTCGACGCCGAACACGGGCCGGGCGGCTTCGCCGGCCTGACCGAGCTCTTCGACCGCAGCAAGCCGGTGATCGCCGCGGTCAACGGCCTCGCGCTGGGCGGTGGTCTCGAGCTCGCACTGGCGGCGGACCTGATGGTGGTCGCCGACCACGCCGAGCTGGCGCTACCCGAGGTGCGGGTCGGGGTGGTGGCCGACTCGGGTGGCCTGCTGCGTCTCCCGCGGCGTCTGCCCTCGGCTGTTGCCCGGGAGATGCTGCTGACCGGCCGTCGGATGACCGCGGACGAGGCGGGGCGCTGGGGTCTGGCCAACCGGGTCGTTATGGCCGACTCGCTGGTGGACTCTGCGCTCGAGCTCGCTGGTCAGATCACCGCGGGCGCTCCCCTGGCCGTCGCCGCGATCCAGGAGGTGCTGGCCGCGACCGCCGGCCTGGACGTGCGCGACGCATTCGCCTTGATGCGGTCGGGCGACCTCACGGCGTACTCCCGGATGCTGGGGTCGCAGGACGCGGTCGAGGGCCCCCGCGCCTTCGCCGAGAAGCGCCCCCCACACTGGCAGGGTCGCTGAGGCCTGCGCTGACCCGGCGCTTGTTGACGTCCAGACCTGCTGACCCGGCGTGAATTCACGCCGGGTCAACGTCTTATCGCGTCAACAAGCGCCGGGTCAGCGTCGTACGGCGTGAACAAGGGCCGGGTCAGCGTCGTACGGCGTGAACAAGGGCCGGGTCAGCGCTAGGCCCGCGGTTCCCCGGCGCGGACGACGATCACGCCGGTGAGGAGGAGGAGACCGCCGAGCAGCTGGAGGGCGCCGGGGAGCTCGCCGAGCAGGAGCCAGGCGAAGACCACGCTGAACAGCACCTCGAGGAGCGCCACGAACGACGCCAGCCGCGCGCCGAGCAGGCGACTCGCCAGGATCCCGGAGACGTAGGCGACGGCAGCGGTCACCACGCCGAGCGCCAGCACCGGGAGCCACCAGGGCATGCTCAGGTCGTCGTACGTCGCGTCCGCGGTGCCGGCCGACATGTCGACGAACCCGAACACGCCGGCCAGGCCGAGGGCAACCGTGCCGACGACCAGGCCGCCGGCGGCGAGCACGATCGGGGGCAGACCGTTGTCCTCGCCGGAGGACACCACGAAGAAGAACGCACAGCCGACCATGCCGCCCAGCGCCCACACCACGCCGAGCCCGTCGACGGATCCGACGGCGAAGACGTCCAGCACCAGGAGGAGACCTCCGATGGCCACGGCGGCGCCGAGGACGGTCAGGCGCGACGGAGCCTGGCGATGGCGCGCCCACAGCCAGCCGACGACCGCGACCGGCGCGGCGTACTCGATCAGGATCGCGATCGCGACCGGCAACCGGTCGATCGCGTTGAAGTAGGCGAACTGGACGCCGGCCCCGGCGACCAGGCCGAAGCTGAGCAGGAAACCGGCATTCGCGCGCAGCAGGTGCCAGCGGCCGCGCAGCGCGGCGAGCGCCGGGCCGAGGAGCACGAGCGCCCCGACCCCGAGCCGGCACACGACCAGGGCGGCCGGTGACCAACCCGCATCCAGGAGCCCCGCGGCCAGGGCGCCTGAGAGACCGAACGAGGCTGCGGCCAACACCGCGAAGGCGAGCCCGGCGCGGGCACGTCCGACGCCCACGACCTTCGAGGTGTCATGAGTCATCGTCGCCATGACACATGACGCTAGAGGCGAGTCGTGTAATCTGTCAACATGGTTTTCACTCATGACACCGAGGCGGCCTTGTTGGCCGCCGTGGCGCTGGTGAACTCCGCGTCCGCACCCGACACCATGACCAGCGTCGACGAGCTCGCGGCGTACCTCGACGAGCACGGGTTCACCGGAACCCGCACCGGTGACGCGGCCGAGCTGGCCTCGGTACGTGCGCTTCGCCCTCGGTTGCGACAGCTGCTCACAGGAGACCGCGACACCTCGGCCGGCCTCGTCAACGACCTGCTCGGTGAGGAGCAGGCGCTCCCCCAGCTGGTGCGGCACGGCGAGCACGACTGGCACGTGCACGCCGTCGCCCCCGACGCTCCCGTCGCGACCCGGATGGCCGTCGAGGCGGCGATGGCGATGATCGATGTGATCCGCGCCGACGAGATGTCACGGCTCGACGTCTGCGCCGACCCCGACTGCGACGGGCTCGTCCTGGACCTGTCGCGCAACCGCTCGCGCCGGTTCTGCAGCACGGCCTGCACCAACCGGGCCGCGGTCGCGGCCTATCGCGCCCGGCAGCGTTGAGCTCATGCGGATCGCGGTGGTCGGCGCGTCCGGGAAGACCGGACAGGCGATCTCGGCTGCACTCGAGGCACGCGACGTAACCGTGACCGCCATCGGTCGCGCTCAGTGGGGTGATCTCGCGGGCGCCCTGAGCGGATGTGCGGCCGTCAGCGTGATCGCGCCGAACTTCCACCCCGACGAGCCGGCGTACGTCGCCGAGGTGCTCGCCGCGGCTCACGCGGCCGGGGTACGTCGCGTGGTGTACCACTCGGTGGCGACGCCGTACGCGCCGGCGATGCCACACCATCTCGCCAAGGCCCGCGCAGAGGACCTGGTTCGACGGTCGTCGTCCGCGTGGTCGGTCGTCCAGCCGTGTGCCTACGTGCAGAACCTGGTCCCCCTCCTCCTGTCGGGCACATCGTTGCTGGAGGTGCCGTACGCCGTCGACCGGCCCTTCGGCCTCGTCGACCTCGCAGACGTCGCCGAGGCGACCGCCCGGATCCTGCTCGAGGACGGCCACGTCGGTGCGACCTACGAGCTCGGCGGTCCGGCTCTGGTGACCGTGGCAGACGTCGCTGCTGAGGCGAGCACGGTCCTCGATCGGACGATCGCGGCCGTCCGCAGCGACCCGTCTGCGTGGGCCTCCGGGCCCGGTGCAGGGCTCGACGTCCGCGAGCGCGCAGGCCTGCTCGCGATGTACGGCTACTACGACCGGCACGGGTTGCCCGCTGGTGGTCGGGTGCTGCGCCACCTGCTCGGTGGCCGGTCCACGACGCTGCGCGAGACCTTGACGCGAGAACTCGCGGCAGCCGGCTGACCATCCGGACGCGAATCGTCCGGAAACGTTCCTAGAGTGTCGGCCATGGCTATCGCACGCTTCCCGACCGTCGTCCTCGACTGCCCGGACCCGCAGGCGCTCGCCACCTTCTACGGCACCATGCTCGACTGGAAGGTGACGCAGAACGAGGACGACTGGTGGTCCGCCCGTGCCGACTACGGGGACTCCCTGGAGTTCCAGGGCGTCACCGGCTACAAGGCGCCGGACTGGCCCGGCCAGGACCTCCCCCAGCAGATGCACATCGACGTCGTGGTCGACGACCTCGACGCCGCCGAGGCGGCCGTCCTCGAGCTGGGCGCGACCAAGCACGGCCACCAGCCGGGGACGACCTTCCGGGTCTTCCTGGACCCCGCCGGGCATCCGTTCTGCCTCTGCTCGGACTGAGGAGGATCGGTGGTCTCGACAAGCTCGACCGACGCAGGGCGCTCGACCGACGCAGGGCGCTCGACCGACGGCCTCACCGTCCGCGCCCTGGCACCGGACACGTGGGAGGCCTTCGCCGACCTCGTCGAGCGTCACAACGGCGTGTTCGGCGGCTGCTGGTGCACCTGGTTCCACACGATGCACGCGGAGAAGACGTTCGAGGCCGAGAGCAACCGCGAGCTCAAGGAACGCCTCGTGCACGAGGGCAAGGCACACGCCGCACTTGTCTTCGACGGCGACCTCGCTGTGGCATGGGCGGAGTACGGCAGCTGTGCGGAGCTGCCCAACATCCAGCACCGCAAGCAGTACGAAGCGGAGGCCGACCTCCATCCCGACTACCGGATCACCTGCATCTTCGTCGACAAGCGCTACCGCCGACGCGGTGTCACCGCCCTTGCCCTGCACGGCGCGGTCGAGCTGATCGCGGAGGCAGGCGGCGGCGTGGTCGAGGGCTATCCGCACGATCCCGAGGGTCGCCGCGTCGCCGTGCTCTACAACGGCACCCGGAACCGGTACGAGGCCGAGGGCTTCGAGCTCGTCCGGCGCAAGGGGCAGCGGAACACCGTCATGCGCAGAACGGTCGCGGCCGCCCAGTGACCGGGCGTGGTCTCGACAAGCTCGACCGACGCAGGGCGCTCGACCGACGCAGGGCGCTCGACCGACGGATGGGTCAGATTGGGTGCGACAGCGGATGCCGAGCACCGGTCGAGGTGTCGATGAGCGCCGTCGAGACTCCGACGGCCTCGATCGGCAGCACGTCGTACACCAAGGCGGCCACGGTCGCGAGGTCGCTGAGGTGCAGACGCGGCGCCAACGTCAGGTGCGGCACCCAAGATCCTGGTCGGTAATGCCGGTGAAGGTCGGCCCCTGACCTCGCCACGGTGTCGACGACCGTCGCCTGGCGCTCGACCAACGATGCGGTCACGGCCGGCGCCAGCCAGCACCGGCTGCGTCGGAAGGTGCCGAACGCGTCGAGATGGAGCGCCAGCGGCGGCTGCTCCGGCAACGCCTCCAGGGAGGTGCGCACCTCGTCGAGGTCGTAGCTGCGCAACGCCGCCCAGGTCAGGTGCGGCACGTGGTGCCCATGGGTGTGGGTGAGCAGGGTCGGTACGTCGGCATCCTCCAGCCGCCGCCACAGCCGACGCAGCGCGGCGTCGGACCGGTCGTCCAGCAGCAGGCAGACGGCCAGCGTCACGCGGGCTTTGCCCCCGCCGCGTCGAGGAACCGGCGCAACACCTCGAGGAACACCTCCGGCTGCTCCGCGTGCACCCAGTGACCGGCGCCCTTGACCGTGACCAGCCGGTTCCGGGGGAACCAGCGATCCATCGCCTCCGCATAGGCGGGCTTGATGTACTCGGAGCCGGCCCCGGCGACCCACAGCACCGGACCCGCGTACGCCGAGGTGCCGGCCAGCTGCTCCTCGGGCCAGCTCCCGATCACGGGGAGATCCGCGCCGAGCACGTCGAGGTTGGCCTGCCAGCGCCAGCCGTCGCCGTCGCGGCGAAGGTTCTGGAGCAAGAAGGCGCGCACGGTGGGGTCGGGCACGGGCTTGGTGAGCGCCGCGTCGGCGTCGTCGCGCCCGGCCAGCGAGTCCAGGTCGAGCCCCTGCATGGCGGCGACGTACCCCTGGAACTGCGACAGGTTGACATAGGCCACCGGGGACACGTCGACCACGCAGAGTCGCTCGACGCACTCGGGATGGCGCAGCGCCAGCACCATCGCGACCTTGCCGCCGAGCGAGTGGCCCACCAGCGCCACAGGATCGCCGGCGTCCAGAAGCTCCGCGACCTGGTCGGCGATGCGCAGGTAGTCGAAGTCGTCCTCCCAGAGGGAACGGCCGTGATGGGGCAGGTCGACCAGCAGCACCCGGTGCCGATCCGCCAGCGCCCTGCCGATCTGGGTCCAGTTGCGCCCCTGACCGAACAGACCGTGGGCGAAGACCACCCGGGAGCCCCGCTCGCCGATCGCCGTCGTGTGCAACGGGCTCGGCGCGGTCACCCGGGCAGTCTCCCAGACCTCGACGTCAGCACCAGCGGCGTACGCCGTGCCGGGTCAGGTCCACGTCGCGTCGGACGACGGCGATGGTGTCCGACCACTGCCGGCAGGCTTTGCGGAAGGCCTTGCCGTGGTACTCGACCGCCAGCACCTGGCGGCCGTAGTGGTCGACGTAGCTGCCGCACTCGGAGTACTGAGCGCACTGCTCGGCGATGCCGGCATGGCCCGGCGCCGGCCGGGCGCCGCCGAGCTGGTAGTCCCAGTCCGTGTCCGTCGGCGGCAGCGTGATCGGCTTCCCGGCGTACGCCGGTGCGAGTGGCGCGGCGAGAACGGCCAGCGTCAGAAGCGGAACCGCGCCGAGCCTCCGGCGGTGCACGTCAGAAGTCGAACCCGTCGAACATGTCGCCGATGCCGTCGCCGATCCCGCCGATGCCGTCTCCGATCCCGTCGAAGACATCGCCCATCCCGTCACCGACGCCGGCAGCGAGATCGCCGAAGCCCCCACCGACCATGTTGAACATCATGCCCATGAACATCCAGTCGAGCACTCCGAA
>Ga0164241_10003989_pt1 | contig 14544 bp, 13 predicted proteins | sample OricomyardsoilBY_FD_108780 | JGI IMG/M metagenome (GOLD analysis project Ga0164241, IMG submission 108780) | Backyard soil microbial communities from Emeryville, California, USA - Original compost - Back yard soil (BY) | ecosystem: Environmental > Terrestrial > Soil > Unclassified | place: USA...
CGGCACGGCGCAGCAGGTGGAGAATGCCGCCGAGATCGGCATCGAGCACAACCTCGGCCTCACCTGCGATCCGATCGGCGGCCTGGTGCAGATCCCGTGCATCGAACGCAATGCCGTCGCCTCGGTGAAGGCGGTGACCGCCGCCCGGATGTCCGTGCGCGGCGACGGCGCCCACCACGTCTCGCTGGACAAGGCGATCCGCACGCTCCGTGAGACCGGCAAGGACATGAGCGTCAAGTACAAGGAGACGTCCCGCGGCGGGCTCGCCCTGACCGTGGTCGAGTGCTGAACCGCAATTCGCGGTGGGTGGGCCGGGACGGTAGGACACGCTCATCGTGCCACACCGAGGTCGGGATAGGCCGGGCCGGGTCTCGCCACAGCCGGGCGAGCTGCCGGCGCCGCTCAGCCCGACTTGCGGCGGAACTGGCGGGTCGCCTTGTGGCTGGCCGTCGACCCTTCGACGCCGCCGTGACCGTCCAGGTGGGCGCTGCGGGACTGGCCCTCGGCCTTCTTCCGGGCCAGCGCGGCGGCGAACTTGTCCTTGGTCGACTGGGCGACCGGGGCCTCCTCGCCGGACGATTCCGACGGGTTCTCAGCTGCCTGCTCGGTCATGGTGGCCTCCCGGGCTCGGTCGGGTCGATCGTCGGTGTCGGTGACGGCGCCCCGTCCTTTGGGGCCCGCCCATCATGTCCCGATTGGTCGCCCCGCCGCCACCGCAATGCCGGGCGGGTCGCCGATTACAGTGCACGGGCATGGCGGCGGGACGTGGAACGGGCGGGTTGCCGGGAGCGGACCCGGCTCAGCCCGACGCGCTCGCTCTTGTTGTGTCCGGGCCGATCGGCTGTCCACGACTCACCCGGCGCCGCGGGCCGGCCGCTGCTCGATGCACTGGCCCGGAGCTACCCCTGACCAGGAGCTCCGGCTCGATGAGCAGTCGCTCAATGGGGCGGTGGGGATCGGCGATGCGCGCCAGCAACGCGCGCCCCGCCGCCTCGCCGACCTCCCGGCTCTTGTCGTCGACCGAGGTCAGGTCAATGAAACGAGCCTGCGCCAGCGGCGAATCGTCATAACCGACCAGCGAGATGTCCTCCGGCACGGTCAGCCCGCGCTCTTTCAACGTGGCGAGCGCCCCGAGAGCCATGCTGTCGTTCGCCGCGTAGATGGCCGTCACGTCCGGATGCAGCCGAAGCATGTCGTCGGCGGCATGGTAACCGTCCGCTTCGGTGGTCCCCCCACTGCCGTCAGTGATCAGGCCGACCACACCGGCTGTCGCAGTGGCCTCGACAAAGGCCTTTCGACGGTGCCCCGCCGCGCCACCGCCTCCCGACAGATGGCCGATTCGGCGATGACCCAACGCGGTCAGATGCTCAACCGCCAGCCTGCTGCCCATCTCATCGTCGTTCGCGATGAGATCCGTGCCAGGAACATCCCCTTCGCGCCACCCGGCGATCACCGTCGGCCCATGCCAGCCGGTCAGCAGCCCGTCGCCCGGGTCGCAGGCCACCACCAGCCCGTCCACCCCCGCGGCCAACGGAGGTGCCGAGTCGTCATCGGCCGCCGCTCCCGCCCGGTCGACCACCGAGAGCCGATAACCTCGACCCAGTAGGGCTGTCCGAATCCCGTCCAACAGATCGACGAACCAAAGGTTGCGATAGTCGTCGATGACGACCTGGATCGCCTGCGTGCGTCGACTGGCCAGCACGGTTGCGGCCTGACTCGGCCGATAACCCAGATCACGGATCGCGGTCTGCACCGCGTCCCGCCTGGCCGGACTCACCTTCTCCGACCCACGCAGCACCAGCGAAACCAATGACTTGGACACTCCGGCCCGGTTGGCGACGTCGTAGATCGTCGGACGAGCACCGGGTTGCTCGGAAGTCTGGCTCATGGAGCGGGTCCGTCCTTGTGTCATCCCCGTTGGTCGCCTGAGGCTCCCGTGGGGGCCGTTGACCAGCTGGTGGGCTCATCCTACCTTGCTGGAGCGCTACATTGTAGCGCTCCAATCAATCTTGGCGGGCCGGGTTCGGGGTCGACTTCAAAGGACGGGACATTCCCGACACCATGGCGGACGCCCGGGCCGTTGCCGACCTGCGCGACCTTCCACGACGGCGTGCACGAACATGGAGATCCTCGCCGCCGTCACCGAATCCGCCGTCAACGGTGGCACCCCGCACCACCTGCCGGTCGGTGAACAGGTACGCGCCGCCCGGTTCGCGGGTTCAAGCTAAGCTTGCGCCGCTCCGCGGAACACCTCCGCCGGACACCGTCACCTGCACGGAAGGACCCCGGTGGCCGCCGACATCATCCCCATCCAGCTCGGACTGACCGAGGGAAACGTCTACACGCTGTGGGCGCCCCAGTGGCTGGAGAACGGCGAGGAATGGGAGGCGTTCCTGGGCCACGGTGACGACCTTTACGTCTTCCCGTCGCCCGCGCATCTGGCTGCGTTCATCCGCACGTCGCAGGAGCACGACCTGCTCGACCACCCGGAATGGGACACCGCCGCCGATCTGCTGGTCGACGAGCTGCGGCCGGACGACGACCACATCTTCGACATCGTCGGTGTGCCCGACCTGATGGCCGAGGTCCCGGACATCTGGACGCTGGCCTCGCTGACCGACACGGTCTCCATCGTGCGTTCGATGGCCGAGGTTTGCGGGCTCGATGGGGTCGAGGAGATCCTCGACTCGGCCGACGGGTTCTCGGTGCTTTCGCTGGGCCAGCAGGCATTCATCGGCCGCAACGGCGAGAAACTGTGGAACGAGATGGGCGCGGTCATCGCCGAGCGGTGGGACGAGGTGATCGACGCACTGGACGCCATCGTGAAGACACCGGACGTCGACGCCGACGAGCTGACCCAGACCAAGGCCGAGGCGGCCGCGATCAGCGCGGTCGAAAAGACCTCCGACACCGTCGAACCGGAGGAGGACGAGGAGCGCGACGAGGATCTGGAGTTCTGGGACGATACCGGCGTCGACTGCCTGGAAGTCACCGTCGGCGAACGCACCGGCTACACCCTGCGCTGCTACCTCGGCGACGAGCCGGTTTTCCTGGCCGAGCAGCACCGCATCCAGATCTACTCCTCTGCGGAGGATCTGGAGAACTACCTGATGGAAACCGACATCACCCATCGGCTGTCGACACTTGAGGTGTGGGACGAGATCCGGCGCGCGGTCACGGATGGCGACGCCGCGGTGCTCGCCGGTCCGGAGAACACCTACCGGCTGGACGGTCTCGCCGCGGGGCTGCGGGAGGGACCGGACGGGGTTGACGGCAAGCAGCTGGAGTTGGCGGTCGAGCTGCTGATCGACGCGGCCCTCGAACGCGCTGACGAGGAGACTGTGGAGGCGGTCGGGTCGAGCACGCCGCTGGGCAACCTGATCAGCGCGATCACCCGCCCCGACCCGGACCGGCTCCCGCCGTCCCCGCCGTTCGACGACGAGGCCGCCGCCTGGACGGTGCTGGTCGACCGGTTCGCCGCCACCCTGGATTGGGACGGCGCACGAGGCTGACGCCAGGACGCTCGCGGCGCTTCCGCGGAATCGTCCCGGTCCGCCTCAGCCGTGGCGCAGCCGGTCGTACCCGGGCTTGATGACCTCCTCGATCAGCGCCAGCCGCTGGTCGAACGGGACGAACGCCGACTTCATCGCGTTGACCGTGAACCACTGCAGCTCATCCCAGCCGTAGCCGAAAGCCTCTACCAGGGCGGTCATCTCACTGGTCATGGTGCATCCGGACATCAGCCGGTTGTCGGTGTTGACGGTGACCCGGAACTTCAGCGAGGCGAGCAGCCCGATGGGGTGCTCGGCGATCGAGGTGGCCGCGCCGGTCTGCACGTTCGACGTCGGCGCCATCTCCAGCGGGATCCGCTTGTCCCGCACGTACGCGGCCAGCCGGCCCAACTCCACCCCGCCCCCGGGGTGCAGGGTGATGTCGTCGACGATCCGTACCCCGTGCCCGAGCCGGTCCGCGCCGCACCACTGCAGCGCCTCCCAGATCGACGGCAGACCGAAACCCTCGCCGGCGTGGATGGTGAAGTGCGCGTTCTCCCGGCGCAGGTACTCGAACGCGTCCAGATGCCGGGTGGGCGGGAAACCGGCCTCCGCGCCTGCGATGTCGAACCCGGAAACGCCCTCGTCGCGGAACGCGATGCACAGCTCGGCGATCTCCCGGGATCGGGCCGCGTGCCGCATCGCGGTCAGCAGGATGGTGGCCCGGATCCGGTGCCCGCGAGCCTGCGCCGCGGCGGTGCCGGCAGCCACCCCGTCCAGCACGGCCCGCACCACATCGTCCAGGCTCAGACCCTGCTCGGTGTGCAGTTCGGGTGCGAACCGGATCTCGGCGTAGACCACGCCGTCGGCGGCCAGATCCTGCACGCATTCCGAGGTGACCCGGATCAGCGACTCCCGGGTCTGCATGACCGCCAGGGTGTGGGTGAAGGTCTCCAGATACCGCTCAAGCGATCCGGAGTAGGCCGACTCGGCGAACCAGCGGGCCAACTCGACAGGGGTGTGCGCGGGTAGATCCCGGTAGCCGATCCGCTCAGCCAGGTCGATCAGGGTGGCCGGTCGCAAACCACCGTCCAAATGATCATGCAGCAGCACTTTCGGTGCGGTCACGATGGTTTCGGCGGTCAGCGCGGTCGGCATCACCGCACGTTACCCGGCCCGGCCGCCCAACCCACCCGCCCGCACCGCCACACCTCCCCCACCCCGCAGTTGATCATGAAGAACGCGCCCTTGTCCGAGCGGTATATGGGCGTGTCCTTCATGATCGAATGCAGGAGTGTGGACAACCACCGATCGCTGTGGACAACTCGGAGGGGCGTTCCTCGGGATCGGTCACCATCGGCTGATGCCACGCACCCCCAGCGAGCTCCCGCCAGACTTCACCAAGGCGGCCTTCACCGTCGTCCAGGGGCGAGCGGCCGGGCTCAACCCGAAGCGACTCCGGGGCGCAGACCTCGACCGACCGTTCCGGGGTGTCCGCCGCCTCGCCGGCAGCCTCGAGGTCGACGCGACCCCGGACCGCTACGAACTGGCCGCGCAGTCGCTGGCCGCGACCTGCGATGCGCTCGAACTGGTGCTGCCGGACGGCGCGTTCTTCAGCCATCTCACCGCGGGCCGGCTCTGGCCCCTACCGCTACCCGAGCCGGTCGCCGTCGGGGACGCCCTGGTGCTCGAGCCACGGTTCATCGATGACGGCGAGGACCGGCCATGGCTCACCGTGCACCATCTGGCGGACCGAGTCGACATGTTCCGCGGCCGAGGCAAGGCTCGGGCGGCGCGGGCGCTCGGTCTCGTTCGGCCCGGTGCGGAGTCTCGCCCCGAGAGTCTGCTCCGGGTCGCGATGGTCGAGGCCGGGCTGCCCGATCCGGATGTGAATCCGGACGTCCACAGCCCGGGCGGTGTGTTTCTGGGCCGGGGCGATCTCGTCTACTGGACGTGGCGGGTGATCGTGGAGTACGACGGCGACCAGCATCGGTCGAACTCGCGGCAGTACGAGAAGGACGTGGGGCGGCTGGACGGGTTCGGCCGGCACGGGTGGCGGGTGGTCCGCATCACCAAGAGCACGTTCTTCTCCGATCGCGGGGCGTGCCTGGCGCGGGTCGAGCAGGCTCTGGTGGACGCCGGCTGGCGTCGCTGAGTCCCCCGGTGGTTGCAGTTGATCATGAAGAACACGCCCTCATTCCTTCCGAATAAGGGCGTGTTCTTCATGATCAACAGCGGAAAGGGTGGGGCGGTCAGCCCGCGGTGATCACGTCCCGCACCAGCGCGGGCCGGTCGACCGCCGACCCCGCGGGGGCGATCCGGATCGCACCGTCCAGATCGGCCAGTGCGGCGGCGAACTTGTCGGGGGTGTTGGTGTGCAGCTCGAACAGCGGCTGCCCGACCCGCACCTGATCGCCCGGCTTGGCCAGGCACAGCACTCCGGCCGCGGCCTGCACGTCGTGTTCCTTGCGGGCCCGACCGGCGCCCAACCGCCAGGCGGCCAACCCCACCGGCAGGGCGTCCAGCTCGACCACCACGCCGGCCTCGTCGGCCACCACGACCTCCCGGAACCGGGGCACCGGCAGCGGCGCGTCCGGATCGCCGCCCTGCGCTGCCACCATCTCCCGCCAGCTGTCCATCGCCCTGCCGGAGGCGAGCACATCGGCGGGGTCGGCGTCCAGACCGGCCAGCAGCACCATCTGCCGGGCCAACGCCACCGTCAGCTCGACCACGTCGGCCGGGCCGCCGCCGGCCAGCACCTCGACCGACTCGGCCACCTCGATCGCGTTGCCGACCGCCCGGCCCAGCGGGGTGGACATGTCGGTGAGCAACGCGCTGGTCCGCACCCCTTCCCGGGTGCCGAGCTCGACCATGGTGCGGGCCAGTTCGGCGGCGTGGTCGGCCCGCTTCATGAACGCGCCGGTGCCCACCTTGACGTCCAGCACCAGTGCGGCGGTGCCCTCGGCGATCTTCTTGCTCATGATCGACGCGGCGATCATCGGGATCGATTCGACGGTGGCGGTGACGTCCCGCAGCGCGTACAGCCTGCGGTCGGCGGGGGCCAGGTCCTCGGACGCGGCGCAGATCACCGCACCGATCGCGGCCAGCTGATCGGCCATCTCCCGCGGCGACAACGTCGCCCGCCAGCCGGCGATCGACTCCATCTTGTCCAACGTGCCCCCGGTATGGCCCAGGCCACGGCCGGACAGCTGGGGCACCGCCGCCCCGCACGCGGCGACCAGCGGCACCAGCGGCAGCGAGATCTTGTCGCCGACCCCGCCGGTGGAGTGCTTGTCCACGGTGGGCCGACCGACCCCGGTCAGGTCCATCCGCCGGCCGGACTCGATCATGGCCGTCGTCCACGCGGCAATCTCGGGACCGGCCATGCCGTTGAGCAGGATCGCCATCAACAGCGCCGACATCTGCTCCTCGGCCACCTCCTGCCGGGTGTAGGCGTCGATCACCCATTCGATCTGCTCGGCCGTGAGCTCCCGGCCGTCCCGCTTGGCCCGGATGATGTCGACGGCCGCGAACGTGGTCACAGCACACCTTTCCCGGAGTTGATCATGCGGGCGTATCGGCGACACACCGAGGCAATCCGCGACACGCCGGTACGGAGACGGCAGCGCACCATGATCAACTTCCGGGCAGGTGCGCCTGGCGAGCCGCCGGCAGGTGCTCGGGCCCGAACGCGTCCGGCAGCACGGCGGTCATCGGCGACGGCCCGGACGGGGTTTCCACCAGCAGCGTCGGCCCGCCGAACTCGTAGAGCACCTGACGGCACCGACCGCACGGCATCAGCAGCTCTCCGTCACCCGACCGGCAGGCCAGCGCGACCAACCGGCCGCCGCCGGTCAGTCGCAGCTGCCCCACCAGGGTGCACTCGGCGCACAGACCCAGCCCGTACGTGGCGTTCTCGACGTTGCAGCCGGAGATGATCCGGCCGTCGTCGACCAGCGCCGCGGCGCCGACCGCCAGCCCCGAGTACGGCGAATAGGAGGCCTCCGCTGCTTCGACGGCAGCCTGCCGCAACAGCGGCCAGTCAATATCAGACATCAGTGCCCACCACCCTTCCGGTAGATCATCCCGTCGGCCTTGGGCATCCGTAGGTTCTGCGATGCCAATCCCATCACCAGCAGGGTGATCGCGTACGGCGCGGCTTTCACCAGCTGCTGCGGCAGCTCGTCGGTGGCCAGGAACCACCACAGGCACAGCGCGGCGATGACGGCCGCGACCGCGGCCACGATGCGGTGCCCGCCCCGGTACTGCAGCACCGCCACCACCACCAGGGCGATGGCTACCAGGACCAGGAAGGCGTGCATGGCGGACCCGGTCGCGTCGTACTGCTGCACGCCATCGGTGTACCCGAACAGCGAGGCGCCCAGCGCCATCCCGCCCGGCCGCCAGTTGCCGAAGATCATCGCGGCCAGGCCGATGTAACCGCGACCGCCGGTCTGGCCGTCCTGGAACTTCAGCCCCACCACCAGGAACGCGCCGGCCAGCCCGGCCAGCGCCCCGGAGATGGACACGGCGACGTACTTGTACCAGTACACGTTGACGCCGAGCGATTCCGCGGCGTATGGCGCCTCACCGCAGGATCGCAGCCGCAGGCCGAGCCGGGTGCGCCAGAGCAGAAATCCGGTGCCGATGATCAGCAGCACGGCCAGCACGGTCAGCAACGACAGGTTGGTGCACATGCCGCACAGGATGCCGGCCACGTCGGAGACGAAGAACCAGCCCTTGTCCTCGATCTGGCCGAGCCAGTCCGACAGGAACGGCAATGTGATCCGGCCGACGTCCGGGACCGGCGGCGACTGCCGTTGCCCGCCGCCGGGGGCATCGGTGAACAGCAGCCGGGACAGGTACAGGGTCAGGCCGGGCGCCAGGATGTTGATTGCCACGCCGGAGATGATGTGATCGACGCCGACGGTGACGGTCACCAACGCGTGCAGCAGACCGCCGAGCAGGCCGCAGAAGGCCCCGAAGAACACACCCGCCCACGGCCCCCACTGATACCCGGCATAGCCGGCGCCGAAGGTGCCGAGGATCATCATGCCCTCGATGCCGATGTTGACCACGCCGGCCCGTTCGGACCACAGACCGGACAGACCGGCCAGCGCGATCGGGGTCGCCGCGGTGATCGCTGCCTGGATCGCGCCGGACGAGTCCAGGTTGTTCGCGCCGGTCCAGATCCGGACCAGCGAGACGACGGCGATGCCGATGGCGACGATGCCCAGCCACATGACGGGGGTCAGGTTCCGTTTCGGCGCCGGCGACCTCGGCAGCGGAACGGCGAGATCCGAATCCACGCTCATCTGCTCACCGCCGGAGCTTGCTTGGACTTCGCGGCCAAGGCCCTGGCCACGTCCCTGGCCTCCAGGGTGAGCCGGTAACGGCGGACGAACTCGTATGCGACCACGACGGACAGCACGATGACGCCCTGCATGATCGTGACCAGCTCACGGGGCACCCCCACGCCCTGCAGCGCGTTCGCCGAGCTGTCCAGCGCGGCCCACAACAGCGCGGAGAACACCATGCCGACCGGATGGTTGCGACCGAGCAGGGCGATGGCGATGCCGGTGAATCCGATGCCGGTCGGGAAGTTCAGCGAGTAGGACGCCGCCGTACCGTTGAGCAGCTCCGGCATGCCGATCAGCCCGGCGACCGCCCCGGACAGCAGCATGGCCGAGACAACCATCTTCCTGACCGAGATGCCGGACGCGACGGCCGCGGACTCGGACAGCCCGGTGGCCTTGATGCTGAAGCCGAACACGGTGCGGGACAGCATCAACGCGTACAGGATCCCGACCAGGGCGGCCAGGAAGACCAGGGAGTACAGCGGCGTCGTCGAGCCGGTGAACTCGAACACCGGCAGCTGGCCGCCCTCGGTGATCTTGGGGGTGCTGATGTTGTTGCCGTCCAGCACGGCCAGCCGCTGCGGTGTCAGCAGATACGCGATGATGAAGGTGGCGATGGCGTTCAGCATGATCGTGCTGATCACCTCGCTGACCCCACGGGTGACCTTCAGCAGAGCCGCCACGCCGGCCCAGGCGGCACCCACCGCCATCGCCACGAGCAGGGTGATCGCGATCCGCACGACGCCGGGCAGCGAACTCATCCAGGCCGCGCCGGCCACCGCCGCCGACAGCATCGCGGCCAGCCGGTACTGCCCGTCCACCCCGATGTTGAACAGGTTCATCTTGAACCCGATCGCGACGGCGACCGCGGACAGGTAATAGACCGCCGTCTGATTGACCGTGCCGAGCACGATCCGGGTTCGCTCGAACGCCCCGGCCATCGCCCCGAACGCCTCGGCCGGGCTGTGCCCGGTGACGATCAGCAGCACCGACGTGATCAGCGCCGAGAACAGCAGGGCGCCGACCGGGGCGGCCGCGCCGAGCAGGATTCGCCTGCCCCTGGAGCCACCCATCAGGCCACCGCTCCGTCCTGTTCGCCGCCGGCGCCGGTCATCGCGGCACCCAGCTGTTCGGGGGTCACGGTGTGCGGGTCGTAGGTGCCGGCGAGCCGGCCGCGCAGGATGACGGTGAGTCGGTCGGACATACCGATCAGCTCCTCCAGGTCGGCCGAGATCAGCAGCACGGCCAATCCGTTGGCACGGGCGGTGCGCAGGTGCTCCCAGATCGCGGCCTGCGCACCGACGTCCACGCCGCGGGTGGGGTGGGAGGCGATGAGGAGCACCGGGTCCTCGCTCATCTCCCGGCCGACGATCAGTTTCTGCTGGTTGCCACCGGACAGCGAGGCGGCAGTCACTTCGATGCCCGGGGTGCGCACGTCGAAGGTCTGCACGATCCGCCGGGTGTCGGCCCGGGCGGCGGCGCGATCGAGCAGCCAACCGCGCGCGGACGGCCGGCGCATCTGATGCCCGAGGATCCGGTTCTCCCAGAGTGTGCCCTCCAGGATCAGGCCCTGCCGGTGCCGGTCCTCCGGGATGAAACCTACGCCGACGTCCCGCCGGGCCGCGGTGGACAGGCGCCCGACGTCGGTGCCGGACAGGGAGATCGAGCCACCGGCGATCGGCCGGATCCCCATGATCGCGTCCACCAATTCGGCCTGCCCGTTGCCCTCCACGCCGGCGATGCCCACCACTTCCCCGGCGTGGATCGTCAGGTGGATGTCGGAGAGCACGTCCCGCTCCCCGGCGCCGCCGGCCACCCTGACCCCGGACAATTGCAGCACCACCTTGTCGGTGACTGTGGATTCCCGCAGCTCGGGCACCGGCAGCGCGGAGCCGACCATCATCTCTGCGAGCTGCCGGTTGGTCACCGACCGCGGGTCGGCCGTGCCGACCGTGGTGCCCCGCCGGATCACGGTGATCTCATCGGCGATGGCGCGCACCTCGTCCAGCTTGTGCGAGATGAAGATGATGGTCAGGCCCTCGGCCTTGAGCTCGCGCAGGTTGCCGAACAGCTCGTCGACCTCCTGCGGCACCAGCACGGCGGTGGGCTCGTCCAGGATCAGCGTCTTCGCGCCGCGGTAGAGCACCTTGAGGATCTCCACCCGCTGCCGGGCGCCGACCCCGAGAGATTCCACCAGCGCGCCGGAATTGACCACCAGGCCGTACCGGCGGGCCAGCTCGTCGATCCGACCCCGCGCCCCCTTGACGTCCAGCCGCCCGCCGGAGACCGGCTCCGAGCCCAGGACGATGTTCTCCCAGACAGTGAGGTTGTCGGCCAGCATGAAGTGCTGGTGCACCATGCCGATACCCACCGCGATCGCGTCGGCCGGTGAGTGAAAAGTGACCTGGGTGCCGTCGACGGTGATGGTGCCCTCGTCCGGCTGATGCATGCCGTAGAGGGTCTTCATCAGGGTCGACTTACCGGCGCCGTTCTCGCCGACCAGCGCGTGCACGGAGCCCCGGCGGACCGTCAGGTTGATGTCGGAATTGGCCACGACGCCGGGAAACCGCTTGGTGATGCCCGCCAGTTCGACCGCCGGAGCGGACGGGGACCCGGCCGGCGGTCCGGTGGGTGTCGCATCGGTACTCATCGCACCTGCTTCCGCGGACGAGAGGTGGGACCTGCGATCAGGCAGTCATAGCAGACGGGGACGGGTGGGCGGGACAGAACCGGAACAGACACGGCCCCGACGGGAACACACCCGCCGGGGCCGCATCGTGGTGGAGTCGGGATTCAGCTGGTCGTCGAGGGTACGGTGATCGAGCCGTCGATGATGGCCGCCTTGGCCTTCTCGATGTCCGGAACGTAGTCGGTGATGAGGCCGCCGGAGGTCGAGTAGCCGACACCGTCGTTCTTCAGGTCGTACACGTGCTGGCCGGTGATCACGTCACCGTTGACCGCGCTGGCGATGAAGTCCCAGGTGGCGACGTCCACCTTCTTCAGCGCCGAGGTGATGATCACGTCCTTCACGTCGGCCAGCGAGGCGACGTTGTACTGGTCGGAGTCGACGCCGATACCCCAATTGCCGGTGGCCTTGGCCGCCTTGAACACGCCGGCGCCGGAGCCGCCCGCCGCGGCGTAGATCACGTCGATGCCGTCGTTGTACATGCCGGTGGCAATCGTCTCGCCCTGCTGCGGGGAGTTGAACCCGCTGAAGTCCGGCGGCTCGGTGATGTACTTGGACGTGACGGTGGCGTTCGGGTTGGTCGCCTTGACCCCCGCCTCGTAGCCCGCCTGGAACTTCTGGATCAGCGGGGTGTTGACACCACCGATGAAACCGACCTTGCCGGTGGTGCTCTTCTTCGCGGCGGCCACGCCGACCAGGTAGGAGCTCTGCTCCTCGGCGAAGGTCAGCGACGCCACGTTCGGCACGTCCTTCAGGCTGAAGTCGTCGACGATGGCGAAGTTCACCTCGGGGTTGGCCTTGGCGACCTCGCCCAACGGGGTGGCGTAGGCGAAGCCAACCGCGATGATGTCGGTGGCACCGCTGTCCACCAGCTGATTGAGCCGGTCGGTCTTGGCCGAGTCCGGCTCCCCCGGCCCGGCGGTCAGCTCCCCGACCACCGTCACACCCTCGGCCTTGGCCTTGTCCAGGCTGGACGCGGCCAGGTCGTTGAAGGACTGGTCGCCGCGCCCGCCGATGTCGTAGGCCAGCCCCAGCTTGATCGACTTCGGGTCGCCGGTCAGCTCGGCGCCGGCGGCGGCGGAACCCGAGGCCGCGGCCGAACCGGACGCGGCGGCGGACGCCGACGTCGCGGCGGCACTGGTTGTTCCCGATGAACTACTGCCGGACGCGCACCCGGCCAGCGCAAGGCCGGCCGCAGCGAGTCCGGCGATGAGCTTGAGTCCTACAGCTCGACGCACGTTGAGTCTCCCTTTCCTACTGCTGGCGCCCGCCGTAGCCGCGCCTGATGGCGCCCCGACCCGGCGGAATGGGCATCGTCGGAGGCTACTCGCGGGTACGCCGATAGAGCCAGGCCTGATATCGCTCCGTGATCGAATTGTTCCGGTCTTCGCACGAAATGCCGGAACATTGCCAGATCGGCGCTCCGCGCTCCGTAATTTTTCCCACCGCCTCGGGTCGCATCCCGGGCCTTCGATCACGCAACGTGATCGGACCGGCACGGCCGCTCGGGGCCGGCCTCCGCTCGATGTGCCCAAGCACACGCGACTGTCGATCACGTCACACGCGTGCCGGGAGCGACGAATGTAAGGCCGGGGTTAGCCTAAGGCCCGCCGTTGAAGAAACTGCCGGCAGAGCGTTCGCTCCGTCGACCCGCCGCGCCAGTCCCACCACGAATGCAACGTTCGACGTTGAAGCCGGAGGTCGAGTAACGACATGTCCAATCCAGCTGTCGTGGCCGGGGGCCAACAGGTGCCGCCACCCAGGCGAGGGTCGGTGTACCGCGGTGATGCGGGCATGTGGTCCTGGGTGGCCCACCGCATCACCGGCGTCCTGACCTTCTTCTTCCTCTTCGCGCACGTGTTGGACACCGCCCTCGTGCGGGTCTCGCCCGAGGCCTACAACGAGGTCATCGAGACCTACAAGAACCCACTGGTCAACCTCCTGGAGGTCGGCCTGGTCGGCGCGGTGCTCTACCACGCCCTGAACGGCATCCGGGTCATGCTGGTCGACTTCTGGGCCAAGGGTGCCCGCTACCAGCGCACCATGCTGTGGATCATCCTGATCATCTGGTTCGTGGTGATGGTCCCCGGCGTCTACTTCATGATGAAGCACACCGTGTCGAACCTCTTCGGAAGTGCGTCGTGACGGCGGCCTTCGACCCACCCGCCACCCGCGGCATAGAGGCCCCCCGGGCCCCGCGCAAGAAGGTTGCCGGGCGCCGCAGCAGCTTCGAGATGTACTCCTGGATGTTCATGCGGCTGTCCGGGATCGTGCTGGTGGTCCTGGTTCTCGGTCACCTGCTGATCATGAACGTGCTGGACGGCGGGGTGCACCGGATCAACTGGGGATTCGTCGCCGGTCGCTGGGCCAGCCCGTTCTGGCAGAGCTGGGACCTGCTCATGCTGTGGCTGGCCGAGCTGCACGGAGCCAACGGTCTGCGCACCGTCATCAACGACTACGCCCGCAAGGACGGCACCCGGTTCTGGCTGCAGCTGCTGCTGCTGATCTCGGTCGTGCTGACGCTGGCCGTGGGCACGCTGGTGATCTTCACCTTCGACCCCTCGATGAGCTGACGGGAGCGCTTGAGAAATGCAGTTCCATAGGTACGACGTGGTGATCGTGGGCGCCGGCGGCGCCGGCATGCGCGCCGCCATCGAGTCGGGCCAGCGCGCCCGGACCGCCGTCCTCACCAAGCTCTATCCGACCCGGTCGCACACCGGCGCGGCCCAGGGCGGCATGTGCGCCGCCCTGGCCAACGTCGAGGACGACAACTGGGAGTGGCACACCTTCGACACGGTCAAGGGCGGTGACTACCTGGTCGACCAGGACGCCGCCGAGGTGATGTGCAAGGAGGCCATCGACGCGGTCCTGGACCTGGAGAAGATGGGGCTGCCGTTCAATCGGACGCCCGAGGGCCGGATCGACCAGCGCCGGTTCGGCGGCCACACCCGCAACCACGGTGAGGCCGCCGTCCGGCGGGCCTGTTACGCCGCCGACCGCACCGGTCACA
>Ga0164241_10003990_pt1 | contig 14543 bp, 12 predicted proteins | sample OricomyardsoilBY_FD_108780 | JGI IMG/M metagenome (GOLD analysis project Ga0164241, IMG submission 108780) | Backyard soil microbial communities from Emeryville, California, USA - Original compost - Back yard soil (BY) | ecosystem: Environmental > Terrestrial > Soil > Unclassified | place: USA...
GCTGCTGGCCACCGCCCACCAGGAAGCGTTCGACATCCTCGAGGAGAACCGCGACGTCCTCGACAGCCTGGTGCTCGAGCTGATGGACAAGGAGACGCTCGACAAGGAGCAGGTCGCCACCGTCTTCGAGGCGCTGCGGAAGCGTGCCGCGCGTCCGGCGTGGACCGGTTCGCCCGACCGCAACCCCTCCGAGATCCCGCCCGTGGAGATCCCGCAGGAGATTCGCGACCGAGCCAACGTCAACGGCACCAAGCCCGAGCCCGACACGGGCGGCGTCCTCACACCCCCGGGCCCTGGCGGCGACGTGCACGGCAGCCCGGTCGCTCCCGGCGCCAGCCCCGAGCCGCCGGCGCCGACGGCCTGACCCGGGCATGACCGAACCGATCGCCTGGTCCGAACGACCGGCGGCCGACGTCCCGGCGTTCGACCACGACCGGGCTGTCGCCGCGGTCCGCGAGCTGTTGATCGCGATCGGCGAGGACCCCCGGCGTGAGGGACTCCGCGACACCCCCGAGCGAGTCGCCCGCGCGTACGCCGAGCTGACGGCAGGCCTGCGCCAGACGCCGTCCGACGTGCTGACCACGACGTTCGACATCGGGCACGACGAGATGGTCCTGGTGCGCGACATCGAGCTGTGGTCGATGTGCGAGCACCACCTGGTTCCGTTCACCGGCGTCGCGCACGTGGGTTACATCCCGTCCGAGAGCGGCAAGATCACCGGGCTGTCGAAGCTCGCCCGTCTCGTCGACGTCTACGCCAAGCGCCCGCAGGTGCAGGAGCGGTTGACCACGCAGATCGCGGACGCCCTGGTCGCCGGCCTCGAGGCCCGGGGCGTGATCGTGGTGCTTGAGGCCGAGCACCTGTGCATGACGATGCGCGGCGTCCGCAAGGCCGGGGCGCGCACGATCACCTCGGCCGTGCGCGGCCAGATGCACAACGCCGCCACCAGGTCCGAGGCGATGGCGCTGATCAACAGCAACAAGGGTTAGGCCGCTGCGATGAGGTCGGCCCTTCCGCTGCTGATGGGCGTGGTCAACGTGACGCCGGACTCCTTCTCCGACGGTGGCCGCTGGGCGACACCGGAGGCCGCGATCACCCACGCGCGCGACCTCCTCGCCGACGGCGCGGACATCCTCGACATCGGCGGGGAGTCCACGCGGCCCGGTGCTACGAGACCTCTGGTGGAGGAAGAGCTCGGGCGGGTCATCCCGGTCATCCGCGAGCTGTCGACGGGAGGTGCCACGGTCTCGGTCGACACCATGCGGTCCGAGGTGGCCGAGCAGGCCGTCGCCTCGGGCGCGACGATCGTCAACGACGTGTCCGGCGGACTCGCCGACCCGAGGATCCTCGACGTCGTCGCCGCCAGCAACACGACGTACGTCTGCATGCACTGGCGCGGGCACAGCGACCACATGCAGGAGCTCGCGGCGTACGACGGCCCGGGCGGCGTGGTCGCCGCGGTGCGCGAGGAGCTGGCACAACGCGTCGACGCGGCCCGGGCGGCCGGGATCGATGACGCGCGGATCGTGCTGGACCCGGGGCTGGGGTTCGCGAAGAGGGCCGAGCACAACTGGGCGCTCCTCACCGGGCTGGGCAGCCTGCAGACGCTGGGCTTCCGCCTGCTGGTCGGGGCGAGCCGGAAGTCGTTCCTGGGGTCGTTGTTGGCAGACTCCGACGGCTCGCCGCGCGCGGTCGGCGAGCGGGAGTCCGCCACGACAGCACTCACGGTGCTCCTCGCCCAGCAGGGGGTCTGGGGGCTGCGCGTCCACGACGTACGCTCCAGCCGCGACGCGCTGCGTGCATACGAGCGCTGGACGGAGGCCAAGCAGTGATCGACGAGCTCAGTGTGACGGGGATCGAGTGCTTCGCCCACCACGGCGTCTTCGACCACGAGCGGCGCGAAGGACAGGTGTTCGTGATCGACCTCACCCTGGGCGTGGACACGCGCGTAGCGGCGGCGTCCGATGACTTGCACGACACCCTTGACTACGGAATTCTCGTCGCGCAGGTGAAAGCCGCCGTCGAGTCGGATCCGGTCGACCTCATCGAGACCTTGGCCGAGCGTATTTCGGACGTCTGCCTCTTGGACGGGCGTGTTGAATGGGCTCGGGTCACGGTCCACAAGCCCGGAGCCCCCATCGAGGCGACGTTCTCCGATGTGACGCTGACGATCACCCGACCCAGCCCCCACCAGTGAGGTGCCCGCCGTGACCGAGACGCCCAACCCGAACATCGTCGACGCCGACACGCTCACCGGTGAGATGCGGCCGATTCGGCGAGCCGTGGTGGCGCTGGGCTCCAACCTCGGGGAGAGGCTGACCAGCCTCCAGGGTGCCGTACACGCGCTCGCCGACACCCCGGACGTCTGGCTCACCGGCGTCTCGCCGATCTACGAGACCGAGCCGGTCGACGCTCCGGCTGGTTCGGAGACCTTCTTGAACGCGGTCGTCCTGCTCGACACGACGCTCGCCGCCAGTCGGTTGCTCGACCGGGCGCAGGCCATCGAGGACGCCTTCGGACGCGACCGCAGCGCCGACGTCCGCAATGCCCCGCGCACTCTCGACGTCGACGTGATCGTGGTCGGTGACCGCCGTCGCAACGACGAGGTCATGCAGCTGCCACATCCGCGCGCCGCGGAGCGGGCCTTCGTGCTCCAGCCCTGGTACGACATCGAGCCCGACGCCGAGATCCCCGACGCCGGCCCCGTGGCCGACCTGTTGGAGCAGACCGATCGCAGCGGTCTGAAGCGGCGCGACGACCTGGTGCTCCAGGTGCAATGAGGACGGGTGTGACCCGTGGTGAGCCGATGGTGAGCCCACGGTGAGCGCCGACCCCGAGCCGCCGGACGAGGGCCCCGAGCCGCCCGAGCCCGAGGGTCGGCTCCGCCCGATGAGCCCGGCGGCGCTGTGCATCTGGGCCGCGATCGGACTGATCGCGGGCTGGGTGTTCCACGCCATTGCCGACCGAGGTGCCGGACTGCCGCCACAGGTGTCCTGGGCACAGCCACTGGCCCTCGCCCTGGTGGCGGCGATCCTCTTCGGTACGGCGTGGTCCACACGCCGTACCATCGCCCAGCACCCGGCCCGGCTCTCCCCCCACCAGGCGGTGAACCGACTCGTCCTCGCGCGTGCCTGCGCCTACGTCGGCGCGCTCGCGGGCGGTGCTTACATCGGGTACGCCGTCAGCTGGCTCGGCGTCGACAGCTCCGACCTCGCGGGTCAACGGGCCTTCCGGTCGGCCTGCGCGGGCGTCGCGGGCATCTTGATCGTGGTCGGCGGGGTGCTGCTCGAACGCGCGTGTCGCGTCCCTCCGAAGGACGACGAGCCCTAGCCTGCTGACATGTCTTCCCCACAGACTCGTCGTCGGCAGCGCAGTACCCGACTCATGGTCGCTGCCGCACTGGTCATCACCGCGGCGGTCGTCGTCATCGGCGCCGTCCTCAGCGCATCCCTCACGTTCGTGTCGGTCGCTGCCGTCCTTGCCGTCGTCCTCGGAGCCGCGGCTGTTCGAATCACTCACTCCGAGCTGGCCCAGTCGCGCCGCGAGGCGGCCACCGACCGGGCGCAGCAGGCCCAGGCCTACCGCGCGCTCAGCGAGGCGCGGTCGCGCGAGCACCGCTCGTTCGTCGACGCGATGACGACGAAGCTCGGTCAGGCCGAGGCGGCCGCCGACCAGCTCGAGTCCGCGGTCGTGGCTTCGCAGCGGCGTGCCGCCGAGTCGGCGCGCCGGCTCAAGGGCGAGACCCACAGGGCCGACGAGGCCGAGGCCGAGGGCTCGCGCCTCGCGGTCGCGCTCGACGAGTCGGAGGAACGCGCCGCCGAGGCGATCGTCCGCGTCGCCGAGCTCGAGGACGAGAACGACACGCTCCGCACCGACAACGACGTCCTCAAGTCCGAGCTCGACATCGCCACCTCCTGGCCCCAGGCCGGCACCGCCTAGCGCTGACCCGGCAGAAGTTCACACTCAGGAAGGCTGACCCGGCAGAAGTTGACGACGACTTCTGCCGGATCGGTGGCTGAGGCCCCAGGCACCGTCACCGGGTTTCGTCTCGCTTGCACGGCTTCGCAGGCTCAGCCGTGGGCTCGCTCAACCTTCGTTCACCCACATCGCGTGCTCGTCCCTCGCACGCGACTGCTCACTCGCTCAGGCTTGCTCTCAGGGCGCGGTGGATGCCGTCGGGGGTGAGGACGCCGACGAACTGGGCGCCGTCCTTCACCCCCACCATCGGCTTGTCGTCGCGCAGGAGGACGGCGAGGGCGTGCTCCAACGTCGAGTCGAGGTCGATCGCCGCGCCGAGATCACCGGTGGCGACGCCGTCGAGCGGCTCGAGGTGTGACCGGTCGAGCATGGTCACGGTGAGTCGCCGGAGGCCGGCGGTCGACCCGACGAAGTCGGCCACGAACTCGTCCGCCGGGTGGCCGAGCAGCTCCGCCGGCGTCGCGAACTGAGCGAGATGGCCGCCCTGGGCCAAGACCGCCACCTTGTCGCCCATCTTCACCGCCTCGTCGATGTCATGGGTGACCAGGACGACGGTCTTGCCGAGCTCGCCCTGGAGGCGCAGGAACTCGTCCTGCAGCCGCGCGCGCACGATCGGGTCGACGGCCGCGAACGGCTCGTCCATGAGCAGGATCGGAGGGTCCGCGGCGAGAGCCCGGGCCACGCCGACGCGCTGCTGCTGACCTCCGGACAGCTGACGCGGGTACCGGTCGGCGTACGTCGCAGGGTCCAGGCCGACGAGGTCGAGCAGCTCCCGCGCACGCTCGTACGCCGCGGCCTTCGGCGTCCCGATCAGCGACGGCACCGTGGCCACGTTGGTGACGATCTTCTGGTGGGGGAACAGCCCGATCTGTTGGATCACATAGCCGATCCGGCGGCGCAGCCGGACCGGATCCTCGGACATGACATCGCGGCCCTCGAGGAAGATCCGGCCGCTCGTCGGCTCGATCAGCCGGTTGATCATCTTCAGCGTCGTGGACTTCCCGCACCCGGACGGGCCCACCAGGACGACCAGCTCGCCGGCGGCGATCTCGAGGTCGAGCTCGTGCACCGCCACCGTCCCGTCGGCGTACCGCTTCCCGACCCCCTCCAACCGGATCATCGCTTCACTGACGGAGTCTGCCAGCGCCGGCTCCCCGGAGGGGGCGGTAGCGTCCATGCTCGTGACCCTACTCGCGGGAGACGGGCCCCTTCACGTTCAGTTGGCGATCGAGCCCAGTTGCTACAGCCGGCTGGTGAACAAGTGGTACTGCACCGACTACCTCCGGGACCGTCACAGCGACCTGACCTCGGCCCTCGTGCAGCATCTGCAGCTCACGGCCTGGGCGCTCCTGCTCGGGGTGGTCATCGCGTTTCCCCTTGCCCTCCTCGCCCGGCGGCTGCCCTCGTTGCAAGGTTTGATCCTCGGCACGAGCACGATGATCTACACGATCCCGAGCCTGGCGCTGTTCCCGTTCCTCGTGCCGTTCACCGGCATCAGCATGGAGACCGTCGTGATCGGCCTCGGCCTCTACGCGCTGACGATCCTGGTGCGGAGCATGCTGGCCGGCCTGCTCGGCGTTCCCGCCGAGGTGCGTGAGTCGGCCATCGGCCTGGGCTACGGCAGGACCCGCCTCCTGTTCCGGATCGAGCTGCCGCTGGCCCTGCCGGTGATCATGGCCGGCCTCCGGGTGGCCACCGTCTCCACAGTTGCGCTCACCACTGTCGGCACCCTCGTGTCGTACGGCGGACTCGGCAACCTGATCCGCGACGGCGTGCAGAACGACTTCAAGGCCGAGATCCTCGCGGCCAGCGTGCTCTGCGTGGTGCTCGCTGTGGTGCTCGACGCGATCATCGTCGGCCTGCAATGGCTGGCAACTCCCTGGACCCACCGAAGGCGCGCCGCATGAGGAACCTCGGCGACGCCTGGGACTACCTCACCACCGCTGCCAACTGGCAGGGTGACGAGGGCATCTGGCACCTGCTCGTGCAGCAGCTCCTGCTCAGCTTCACCGCGCTGGCCATCGCCATGGTGATCGGCCTGACGATCGCGCTCTGGCTCGGCCACCTGGGCCGTGCCGAGTTCCTCACCGTCAACCTCACGAATGTCGGCCGCGCCGTCCCGACGTTCGCGCTGCTCGCGATCCTGGTCAGCCTCGACCATCCCGGCACCGCCGAGTTCGGTCCGTACGGGCGGGCCGGGCTCGCGACGCTGATCGCGCTGGCACTCTTCGCGCTGCCCCCCATCTACACCAACGCCTACGTCGCCGTCCGCGAGGTGTCCGCTCCGATCAAGGAGTCGGCCACCGGCATGGGCATGACCGGCTCGCAACGCTTCTGGCGGGTGGAGCTGCCGCTGGCGCTGCCGTTGATCGTCTCCGGACTCCGACTGGCCCTCGTGCAGGTCTGGGCCACCGCCACGATCGCGGCTCTGGTGGCCGGTCCCGGACTCGGCAACCTGATCACTCAAGGCTTCTACCGCACTGACTATCCCAAGGGCATCGCTGCTGCCTTCGTGGTCGCGGTGGTCGCCCTCATCCTCGAGGTGGGCAGCGCCCTCCTCGAGCGCGCAGTGGATCCGAATCGTAAGGGAACCGCAACCCGGTCCGGCCCGACCCGACGTCGCGTGACGTCCGGCGTCAGGGCATGATGGGCGATCCACGCCCTGGAAGGGGGGCACCGGACACGCGCGTCGTTCTACGGCGCGGGACACAGAAGGTGGAAACCAATGCAGACCCGACGCCTCTTGGCCGGGGTGGTGGCGATCAGCGCCGCTGTCCTCACGGCCTGCGGCAGCTCCGACAGCAGTAGCCCGACCGCGACCGACACGGCGTCGTCCCCATCGGCGGACAAGGGCACCGTACGCATCTCCGGCCAGAACTTCACCGAGGCCGAGATCGTCGCCGACATGTACGCCGCCGTCCTCCAGAACGCCGGCTACACCCCGGAGGTCCACCTCGTGGACACCCGCGACGTGTACATGAAGATCTTCCCGAAGGAGCTCGACGTGGTGCCGGAGTACACCGGCGCGATCGTGGAGTTCCTCAACGGCACCTACAACGGCGCCAACGCCAAGCCGATCACGGTGTCGGATCCACAGAAGACCATCGACAAGGCCAAGCCCCTGCTCGACAAGGCGGGCATCACATTGCTCGACCCGTCGGCCGCCACGGACACCAACGCGTTCTTCGTGACCAAGAAGTACTCCGAGGACAACAATGTCACGACCCTGTCCGATCTCGACGGCAAGTCGGTGACCCTGGCCGCAGCGCCGGACTGCAAGGGACGTATCGACTGCGAGGGCGGCCTCACGTCGTCGTACGGGATCAAGATCACCAAGATCCTGCCGCTGGGCTACGCCAGCCAGCAGACCTACGACTCGGTGCTCAAGGGTGAGTCGCAGCTCGGTGAGACCAGCACCACGGACGGCACGCTGGAGAGCCAGGGCCTGGTGCTGCTGCCCGACGACAAGCAGATCCAGCCGGCCCAGAACCTGGTGCCGATGGTGTCCACGGACTTCCTCCAGGCTCACCCGGACGTGGCGGACCCGCTGAACAACCTGATGTCCAAGCTCACCACCGATGCGCTCACCCAGCTCAATGCGCAGGTGGCCGTGGACCGGGCGAAACCGGAGGACGTCGCCCAGCAGTGGCTGTCGGACAACGGCCTGCTCTGATTGCAGGCTGAGTCCCACGCGGAGTCCCACGCGGAGGCCCCGACCCCAGACACCACTAGAGTCGGGGCCATGCCGCGGACGCAACGGTCGCGCCTGCGTGACCTGGCGCGGTCGGCTCTCGGGCGCGTACCGGGTCCGCTCCGAGCACGGCTGCTGGCCGCCGCCGGCAGCAGGCTCGGGCTGGACGGCTCTGACATCGGCCTGGTCTCGGTCGTCGTGGTGCCGGAGGACGGCGACCGGGTCAAGGAGTGCCTGACGGCGATCCGGGGCCAGACCCATGCCCTGCTGGACGTCGTGGTGTGCCCGGTCGGGGCCTTGGGCGTCGAGCTACCCGACGACCCACGGTTCCGAAGGACCGCCCGGCAGCCGACGACGTACGCCGCGGTGCGGGCGGGGATCGCGACCGCCACGGGTCGGTGCGTCGTGCTGGTGCGCGGCTGCGACCAGCTCCTGCCGGCTGCCGTCGCCGACCTGGCGGGATCACTCGCCGCCAGTGGCGGCGACCTCGCCACGGGGTTGCTGGCGCAGGCCGGTGAGGGGGAGCCGTGGCTCACCCGGGCACAGGCGGAGTCACATGCCGAGCCCGGGACCTCGCGCCCAGCCCCCGCAGCGTTGGCCGGTGACCTGACCCTGGCGAACAAGGCGTTCACCCTCGACCTCGCCCGGCGCTTCCTGATGTCGGCGGACGACGACTGGCTGTGCTCACCCACCCTCGCGGCCCTGCTTCCGGGGCTGGTGGTCGACGTGCTCGATCATCCGGTGGCGAGGTTCGCCCCGGACCGCGGCCATCGTGCCTACGGCGCTCGCCCGAGCCCGCTGCCGGATCTGGACCACTGGCTGGAGCTCGACCGGAGAGTCACGGCGGGCGTGTCGGGGACGCCGTGGGCGGGCGGCTGGCGTCGGCACTGGTACGACGTCCTCCTGCCGCGCTTCGTCATGGATGCCGAACGCGCCGACGCGGAGACCTGGACGCGGCTCGTCGCGCTCAGCCGGCTGCCGGACGACGTCGACGTGCGGGCGTCGTCACGCGGTCTGCTGACCCTGGCCGGGTCCGGCCGCCGCGCAGACGTCGAGGCGCTGGCTGCCGAGCTCGACCTGCTCGGCGACGACGTGCCGACGGAGCTCGTCGACGGACGGGTGCTGGCGCGCTGGCGCTCGGTCGACCTGGCCGACGACGATCGACGGCTGGCGGAGCACGAGACGCGACTGGAGGTCCGGGTGGTTCGGGTGGCGGACACCGAAGACGGACGCGTCGTCGACCTGTGGACTCGGATCGGGGGAGTGGACCTGGCCGACCACACGCTCGAGCTCGCGGCCGCCGCGGACGGAACTCCGGCCGCGGTGGAGTCGCGCCACGACCGGACGGCAGATCGCTGGGCCGGCACGCGGTTCCAGTCGGCCGCCGAGGGTGGCGTGCGGGTGAAGGTTCCGGCCGGCACCCGTGACTTGCACCTCGAGGCGCGCGTCGGCAGCCTGGCGCGATCGGCGTACGCCGTTCTGCCGCCGCGGACCGCCCCGCCCGGCGGAACCGAGCCGATCGTCCACGGGGTGTTCCTCGACGGGGGACTCCTGGTCGTCCAGCTGGACCGGCCGGCCGACGGGCTCCGGCTGCGTGGGCCCGGCACCGATGTCCCCGGCGAGCCGCGCCGCGACGGCAGCGTCGCCTTCGACACCCGGCGCGACCTCTACGGCCGCCAGGTCGCGCTGGCGACCGCGGTCTACCACCTCTACCGCCCCGGCGGCCTCGGCGCGGCTGTGACGTGGCGTGACGCCCTTCCTGTCGAGACGGTCGGTGACCGGCATCGCCTGCGGGTCCTCCCCGGCCAGGACGGCGTCTGTGAGCTCCACCTCGGCCCTCCGCGCGCCGACGAGGAGCTCGGCGCCTATGGGAGGCAGCGACTGCGATCGGCGTACGCCGTTGACGAGCGGCCGACGCGCGCCGACCTCTGGTACTTCGAGAGCTTCGCCGGACGTTCCGCCACCGACACACCTCTGGCCGTCTTCGAGGAGCTCCGCCGCCGACGGCCGGACCTCGACCTCGCCTGGGGGATCCTCGACCACGGGCACTGGGCGCCGCCGAACGCACGTGCGGTCGTGATCGGCTCGCGTGAGTGGTACGACGTGCTGGGCACGGCCCGGGTGCTGGTCACCAACACCGAGCTCGAGGAGTGGTACCGCCGACGCCCCGGCCAGCTGGTCGTGCAGTGCTTCCACGGCTATCCCTCGAAGGCGATGGGCGAGGCCCAGTGGCGCGCGCGTGAGCTGCCGCCACGGCGCGTGGCAGTGATGCGGCGCCGCAGCGTCGAGACGTGGGACCTGATCTCGACACCGACGCCCGAGATGACCGAGGTCTACCGCGAGCAGTACGGCTACCAGGGTCCGGCCGTTGAGCACGGCTATCCCCGCGACGACGCGCTGCGTGGCGAAGGCGCCGACGCCGTTCGTGCCCGCGCGCGCCGGCGGCTCGGCGTACGACCGGACCAGACGGCGGTGCTGTACGCGCCGACCTGGCGTGACCACCTCGCCACTCGTCCGCGCGCAGCCGTGATGCCGGACCACCTCGACGTCGACGAGGCAGCGGTTGCGCTCGGTGACTCCCATGTCATCCTGCTGCGTGGGCACCGCTTCCACGCCCCCGGACCGTCCCGGCGGGGCGTGATCGACGTGACCGACCATCCCGAGATCAACGACCTCATCCTGGCCTCGGATGCCGCGGTCCTCGACTACTCGTCGTTGCGGTTCGACTATGCGCAGACGAGGAGGCCGATGGTGTTCCTGGTGCCCGACCTCGAGGACTACACCACCGGCGTCCGGGGCTTCCTGTTCCCGTTCGCCGAGACCGCGCCCGGGCCGATGGTGCGCACCACCGACGAGGTGGTCGCCGAGGTGCGCGACGTGCCGACCCTGGCCGCCACCTGGGCGGGCCGGGTCGCGGATCTCGACACCCGGATGAACCCCTACCAGGACGGACAGGCGGCCTCGCGCTTCGTCGACGTCCTCGAGCAACAAGGGGCCTTCGCCGATGCCCGAGGCACTCGAAGGGTCCGGTAACTTCGGCGACGTGGGTCGACTGTCGGACGCCGTACGCAGCCGCCCCCGGCTGTACCGCGCGGTCCGACGCGCAGGGAGGTCCCGGCCCGCCCGGCTGGTCCGCGCGCGTCTCCTCCGTCCGACTGTCAGCGTGATCGTGCCCTTCTACAACGTCGAGGCCTATCTCGCCGACTGCCTCGACTCGATCCTGGCTCAGGGGTACGCCGACTTCGAGGTGTTGCTGGTCGACGACGGCAGCCCGGACGGCTCTCGCGCGATCGCCCGGCAGTACGTACGCCGCGACCCTCGCGTCCGTCTCCTGACCCGCCCGAACGGTGGGCTGGGCGCGGCCCGCAACACCGGGGTCCGAGCCGCTCGCGGAGAGTTCCTGACGTTCGTCGACTCCGACGACCTGCTACCGATCGACGCGATCAGACGGCTGGTCGAGACTGCCCGCCGTACCGGTTCCGACATGGTGGTCGGCAGCGTGGAGCGCTTCGAGACGGCACGCACCTGGCTGCCGGACTGGGTCGTCGACGTGCAGGGCGAGCCACGCCACGGCATCTCCATCGAGGACTTCCTGCCGCTGCTGCGCAACCTCTACACCTGGAACAAGCTGTTCCGGCGCGAGTTCTGGGAGCACGAGGGCCTGTGGTTCCGCGAAGGGGTCGCCTACGAGGACCAGCCGATCATCACCCAGCTGTTCGCCCGCGCACGCGCCATCGACGTGATCCCGGATGTCGTCTACCGCTACCGGATGCGCGACGACCAGAGCTCGATCAGCCAGCAGACCGCCTCGATCGAGGACCTCCGGCAGCGCATCGAGGCATGGGAGGAGACCCGCAGAGTGTTGCGGGCCGAAGGTCGTGACCGGGTGTACCAGGGGTGGCTGCAGACACTCTTCGACGCGCACTTCCACTGGTACCTCCTCAGCCCCGGCATCCTCGCGGACGACTACTGGCAGGAGCTGGTCGGTGCCGTCCGCTCGTTCACCGACGACGCGGCGCCGGAGATCTGGCGGACCACCCGTCCGGCACGCCGCGTCCTGATCGCGCTCGCCCTTCAGGACCGCCGCGACGACGCGCGTGAGCTCGCCAGCCGCAACCCGTTCAAGGTCGAGCAGTGGCCCTCACGAGTCGAGCCTGACGGCGTGGTGCTCGAGCTGCCGTTCGTCGACGACCCGACCCTCGACGATGCGCTGTTCCGCTACGACCCCGCGCAGCTGCTCCTCGTCCACGCCGTCGAGAACTTCCACTGGCAGGCACGCGGCGACGACCATCTCGACTGCGTCCTGGCCGGCTGGGCGTTCGTCGCCAAGATCGACCTGACTCACCATGACGCCCGGACGAGCGTGGTCCTGAAGAACCTGCGCACGGGTGAGGAGCGGAGCTTCGCCTCCGACGGCCCCGTCGCGACGGCGTTCCGACCTCCGGCGGAGGATGCCTGGTGCGACTACCGGCCCGGCACCTTCGGCGTCCGCATCCCGATCACGGACGTGCTTGCAAGCGGACGCCCGGGCGACGACTGGGGGTTGCTGCTGCGGGTCGAGGTCGCGGGCTTCACGATCACCCGCGAGGTGTCGCGTCTGATCCGCTCCGGCTCCGCCGGCGCCGTGCCCGCGGCCGGGCTCCCGGACGGTGGCCGGCTCATCGCCGACTGGCGGTTCGGCCGCCGGGTCGTCCTCCGGGTGGACCACTCGGGTGCTCACGTCGGTGACCTCATGCTCGATGGGCGGCGCCTCTCCGGCCGGCTGTCGGGCCGCAGTGCCGAGGCGGTCGGATCGGTCGTCGTGATCGGGCCAGGAGGCGCGCCGACTGCCAGGGTCGGCGCGGACCGGCGGTTCGAGGTGATCGTGCCCTCGCCCGGCGGCCTCGAGCCCGGACACGTCGCCACCTGGCGCATCGAGGGGCGCGACCGGGACGGCGAGGCCCGGGACCTCGTGCCTGCAGGCACTCGAGCACAGCAGGCTCTCGACTCCCCGTTGGCCGTCGAGCCGGACCGGAACGGCGCACTCGTCGTCACCGAGCGCAGGCTGGGTGTCGCGGCGGTGGCCGTGACGGTGCGTGCGGGCCGGTTGGTCGTCAGCGGCCGCATCGCGGGGGACGGCGTCGCCACCGTGCGGGTGCTGACCCGGCACAAGAAGAACCGCTCGTCCTCCGAGCCGGTCAAGCCGGTCGACGGCCGGTTCGAGGTCGAGCTGGCGCTGCGACACGAGGTCTACCGGTTCGGCCCGCGCCCGTTGCCGACCGGCGAGCACGACCTCGTGGCGGAGGTGAGTGTCGAGACCGGTGGTGCGAGCCGGGTGCACCAGGTGCCTGTGGTCGTCGCTGCTGAGCTCGGGTCGCAGCTGCCCGTCCCGATCGCCACCGATCGCCACGAGGGACGCGTCGTGCGAGGCCCCGACGCGGTCACCCAGATCGTCCTGCGGCGGCCGATCGGGAGTGCCCAGGGCCAGTACGCCCAGCACACGTTCCGCCGCGCCGCAGCCACGCCGTACGCCGGGAAACTGCACCGCGGCCTCCTGATCCGGTCCTACTTCGGCGAGCTCGCGACCGACAGCGGCGTCTCGGTGCAGAAGGAACTACGTCGCCGCGGCTCCGACCTGCCGGTGTACTGGGCGGTGCAGGACCACTCCGTCGTGGTGCCGGACGGCGGCATCCCGGTGATCGTGAACTCCGAGGAGTGGTACCGCCTGCTCTCGTCGGTGTCCTACTACCTCGACAACATGTACCAGCCCGACTTCCACCGGAAGCCCGTGGGCCAGGTCATCATGCAGACCTTCCATGGCTACCCGTTCAAACAGATGGGCCGGCCGCACTGGGAGCAGCAGGGCTTCTCACGGGCGCTGATGGAGTCCTACGCCCGACGGGCCGCGGATTGGAGCTACCTCGTCTCGCCCGCGACCTACGCGACGCCGCTGCTCCGGCGTGACTTCGGCTATGACGGCGACGTGCTCGAGATCGGCTATCCGCGCAACGACGTCCTGCGGTCGGAGGACGCTGACGGCCTCCGCACCGAGGTGCGGCGGTCGCTCGGCGTACGACCCGACCAGACGGCCGTGCTGTACGCGCCGACGTTCCGTGACTACATGTCGCGTGACGACAACCAGGCCGTGATGCCGTCGTTCTTCGACTTCGGCCGTGCACACCGCGCCCTCGGCGACGACACGGTCATCTTGATCCGGGGCCACGCGTTCAACGCGCGCACCAAGCATCGTGTCGGTCCCCGGCCCGGCACGATCGACGTGACCGACTACCCCGAGGTGTCCGACCTCTACCTGGCCGCCGACGGCGCGATCGTCGACTACTCGTCGCTGCGGTTCGACTTCGGAGTCACCGGGAAGCCGATGATCTTCCACGTCCCCGACCTGAAGCGCTACCAGGACAGCCGCGGCTGGCTCTTCGACTTCGAGCCCACCGCGCCCGGGCCGTTGCTGAGCACGACCGACCAGGTCGTCGACGCGCTGGGCGACCTGGCCGGGGTGCGGGAGCGCTACGCCACGGCGTACCAGAAGTTCCGCGGTGACTACCTCGATCTCGATGACGGCCATGCGGGAGCGCGCCTCGTGGACGCGGTCTTCGTGCCTCGCGGAGACGCATGACAGACTTCGACGACCGTTCCGGCGGGACCCATCGTGGAGGAGATTGTCGGCATGTCCAGTGACGAGCCGCGACTCGTGCTGGTCCTGGGGCCGGGTCGCAGCGGCACCAGCACGCTGGCCGGGGCGCTCGCGCACAGTGGCTTCGTGGTCCCCGACCCGATCGAGGCCGAGGAGTCCAACCCGGCCGGCTTCTTCGAGCCGCGCTGGGTCAACGAGCTCCACCTCGACCTGCTCGAGCGAGCCGACGTACGGTCTCTCGAC
>Ga0164241_10003991_pt1 | contig 14537 bp, 11 predicted proteins | sample OricomyardsoilBY_FD_108780 | JGI IMG/M metagenome (GOLD analysis project Ga0164241, IMG submission 108780) | Backyard soil microbial communities from Emeryville, California, USA - Original compost - Back yard soil (BY) | ecosystem: Environmental > Terrestrial > Soil > Unclassified | place: USA...
CCGCCCATCGTGATCGGACCGACCGCGCGAACGATCGCGACGTGTGGATCTGCCAACGGGTCGCTGCCGGAGAGCGAGCGCAAGAGGTCACCGACGCCGCCGCCGCCGTCTTGCCTTCCGCCGAAGGCGACGATCGTCCTGCCCGCGCCGACCGTGTTCTTCGCGTTCTCTTTCGCGTCGTCGGCGTAGCCGATCTCGTCGATGAGCCCGAGCTGCTTGGCGCCTTTTGCGGTGTGCGGGCCGTCCTCGAGCGCGTCGGCGACGGGCTTGCCGCGACCTTGGACGACGCCGTCGATCCACGCCTTTCGTAGATCGCGGAGCGTGCCTTCCATCGTCTCGCGCGCTTCGTCGCTCGGCTCACTGCGCGTGTAGGGCTCTTGGGCGCCCTTGTATTTGCCGATCTGAAGAAAATCGACGCCGATCTTCAGCTTGTCGAGGAGCGCGCGACCGAAGATCAGCTGAAACGCGATGCCGACCGTGTCGACCGACCCGGCTGGGCTCAACCAAATCTCCGAGCAGCCTTCTGCGACGAGCAGCATCGATCCGTTCGAGATGTCATCCGCGTGGCAGTAGACGGGGATCTTCTTGTCCTTCACGGACTTCAAGAGCTCGCCGACCTCGTTCGCCGTGCCGAGAGCGGTGTGCGCCGTCCCGAGTCGCACGAAGACGCCCTTCGTGTCGTCCGGATCGAGATCGCGGACGGCCTCGACGAGATCGGCGAAGCTCGTGCCCGGCACGGGCCCGAAGAGCGTCTCGCTCCCGGACTCGGAGATGCCGCGGCTCAAGTTGATCTCGATCAACGCCGGTCCCGTGAGCGCGTCAGCCTTCTTCGAGCCGGCGCCCGGACGGCCATCGCAGCCCGAGCCCGTCACGGCGAGCACGCCGAGAGAGAGGAGCGCGGGCGCGAGGAGGCGCGGGAGACGCGACCTCGGCGCGCTGCGCGGCGAGACGTCGGGGCGGGAGCTCCGACCGACCTTCGGATGGTGACAAGTCATGGTGCACCTTCCCAGGGTGGTACGTCGCTGCCACTCGTCGTGCTGGGCCCCGGAGGGGCCTCGCCGCTCGTGGTCGCGTCGGTATACGGCGACGCGGTGCTCGTGGGCGCCGCGCCGCTCGTCGTGGCGTCGCTCGTCGAGGTCGGCGCAGTGGTCGCGGTCGGTTGCGCACCTGCGCCGCCGGTGCGCTCTCTCGCGCGGTCCGCGGCCGATCCCGTCGCGCCGAGATCGAGCGCGCGACGATACGCGGACGCGCCGCCTGCGCGATCACCCGACTCCCACTTCAGATCTGCCAGGGCGATCGTGGTCGCGACCGACGGCGACGACGCGGCCACGCGCTCGTAGATCGAAATGGCGCGCTTCGTCTGACCGCGAGACCGCGCCACCGCCGCCAGGCCGGTGAGCCCTTCGACGCTGTTCGCGTCGCGATCGACCATCTTCTGGTAGATGCTCTCGGCAAGATCGATTTGTCCGTGCTGCAGCGCCTCTTGCGCCGTCCGGCCAGAGAGGTCGCCCTCTGGGACGGAGCCCGAGGCCTCTGGCGTGGCCGTGGTCGGGAGCGTCGGCAGGTCCGTCACGTTGAGCGCGACGTCCTCGCCCTTCTCGACGCGTTCGACGAAGCGCTCGAGCTCGGCCTCGAGAGGATGCGCCTTGGCGAGCTTCGAGAGTCGCCCGAGCTCTTCTCGAGCCTTCTTCGCGTCGCCTTTGCGTCCGTACGCGTACACGAGCAGCGCGCGCGCCCGCCCCATCCCGCCTTCTTCTGCGGCGGCGCGCTCGAGAAGCCCGATGGCCTTGTCGTAGTCGGGCTTGTCGTCCGCGAGGGCGAGACCGCCGAGCGCCGTCGCGACCTCGGGCTGCGCCGCGCCCGGCTCCAGCGCCGCGGCGGCCTTGTTCGCGCCTTCGAGATCGCCGCCGATGCGCTTCACGTCGACCTGGACCGTGACGAGATCGACGTCGGGCTTCTCTCCGGCGGCGACGAGGGACGTCGCATGCTCGGTGGCGATGACGGCGCGTCGGCCGACGTCCTCGAACCTTCGCTTCACCGCGTCGCGGCCCGGATCATCGGCTGGAGAGACGCGCAGCTCGAGCCACGCGAGCTCCGCGTGAATCGCGGCGAGCCGCGCCTGAGCGCGCGCGACGTGGGCGTTCTTCTCGTCGAGCGTCGCCGCACCTGCGAGCTTCTGCTGCGCCTCTTCGAGGTCGCCGTCTCGCATCGCCTTCTCGCCCGCCGTCACGAGCTCGGCGACGCGGCCGTCGCTGGAAGCGGGAGCGTCGAGGACGAATTTCTTGACCAAGAGAACGCCACCGAACGCGATCGCGCCGCCGAGGAGCACGACGACGAAGAGCCGCATCGCCCCCGAAGGCCGCCGAGAAGAGCTCGCGGCGCTCGTGCGACGGTCGTGGAGATCGCGCTCGCTCTCGGTGTCCGCGATCGAATAGCGAACCTCTGCCGGGGTGGGCGTCACGATCGAGCCTCGCCCATCGCTCGAGATGCTCGCGCGATTGTCCGCCTCGACCGGCGGCGGCGCCGCGGAAGGATCGGCCGCGACCGTGTCCTCTAGCTGGCTTTTGATGCGGCGAGACCCCGGCGCTCGCGCCGACTGAGGCGACGAGTCGGAGGGAGACGGGATCGCGAGCGCGGACCGCGCCTCGCGTCGACGCTTCGTCGACGGCTCGGACTCAGGCGTCGAGTCGGTCGCGCGCGGTACCTCGGCAGAGCCGTACGCGGGCGTACGACGAATCGATCGCGCCGCGTCGGCTTCCCGTGGCGTACCGAATGTCGCGGCCGTCTTGTTCAGCGACTCGGGAACCGGCGCTGCTGACGCGGGCGACGGCGCCTCTGCGACAGGGGGAGCAGGGGTTCTCGGCGCAGGCGTTCGCGGCGGCGGCGTTCGCGGTGGCGGCGTAGGTGCCGGCACACGCTGCGCGACGCCCAAGATCGTCGCCGGCGCCTGCTCGATGGCAGCCCCATGAGGCTCTCGATCCGTCGCGGGCTCGAACGACGGCGGAGCAAGCTCTTCTCCGAGCGCGCGTAGCTCTTGCGTGACGGCGCGATACCTCTGCACCGTCTTCTCTTCCTCGAACGCGGTCGCAGGCGACGGGTCCGTGCCGAAGCTGAGCGGGCTGCCCTTGCCGAGATCCGGTCGAACGAACTGCCCCGTCGTGCTCGACGGCGGGGGCACGTTGATCGAATCGCGGGCCGCGAGCGCCATGGCCACGCTCTGCTCCGTCACGCCGAGCCCCGTGCTCGGAAGCGGCGTGGGCTCGGACGTCGTCGGGCCGAGCCCGTGCGGGGTGTGCGAACGAACGCGGCTCCTCGACTCGAGCGCCCCGAGCCCGATGTTGGTGTGCGCGAGCTTCGGAGGCGGCGCCGCGGTGACGCTCACGAAGAACGGCTCGAGCTCGGCGATGCTCGCGAGTCGACGGGGCCGCCCGGCCCCTCGTGAGAGGACGTCGTCCTTGCCGATCTTACCGATGCCGATCGCCGACTTCAGCTCGCGGAGCGCGCGAAATTCGAGCGTCTTTCCGTCGACGGTCCGAACGATCCAGATCTCCGGCACGGCGCCGTCGCCGCGCTTCACCTTGAAGCGATGGCCACATTGCGTGCAACGGACGCTCGTCCCTTGTTCGGAGACCAGCGCGTCGTCGAACTCGTACTCGGTGTGGCACTTGTCGCAGGTGACGTCCATCGGCGGCGGGGACCCTACGGTAGCACCGACCGGCGCCAGGCCGAAAACGCACGGTGGGGGTCACAGCCATAGTGAACCGTGCTTCACGTTAAGGCCCCGGGAACCGCAAAGGACGCACGGGCCGAGGGGCATGACGCTTGCTACAGTCCCGGACCATGCGCCGCTTTGCCTCCATCCTTCCGCTCGGTCTCGCTTCGGTCGCCCTCGCGGGCTGCCCCGTATGGAACGGCTCGACAGAGGGTTCGTCGGACTATTGCTACGAGTACGACTGCGGGACGACGGTCACGACCGGGCCGAACACCTGCTCCACGGCGGCGGACTGCCCCAGCGACCAGACCTGTGGAGCCGACCACGTCTGCATCCCCTTCGACAACACCGGTGGGAGCGGGGTCGGCGGAAGCGGAACCGGCGCGGGCGGCAGCGGCACGGGCGGTAACGTGAACGTCATCTGGTGTGGAAACCCGGACGACTGCAGCGCAGGCGAGACGTGCGCCCCGGACGGCACCTGCCAGACCGGCGCCTGCGATCAGATCGGCTGCATCTACGGCTATCTCTGCGACGCCGGCGCTTCGAACACCTGCGTGCGCGAGAACCCCGCCGCGTGCGGTGCTGACGCCGACTGCGCCCAGTTCGGCGCGACCTTCTCCTGTGTGAGCGGCGTCTGCACGCCTCCGCAAGATCAGTGTTTCGATGGAACGCAGTGCCCGTCGGGCAACGTCTGCGCCGACGGAAAGTGCACCGAGAGCTGCAGCGGATCGAACACCTGCAGCGCCTCTTACTCCTGCGACGCGAGCCTCGGGGTCTGCACCGTGCCGGCGAACAGCTGCACCATCACGAACGACTGCGGCGGCCCGGACGTCGTCTGCGTCGACGGCGCGTGCGTCCCGCGCAGCGACGAGGGCAGCTGCCCGAGCGGCTTCGTCTGGGTCGAGAACGGCTGCATCCCGAACCAGAGCGGACTCTTCGTCTGCAACATCGACGGAATGCAGGACGCGTGCGCCACCGGCTCCATCTGCTTGCACCACAGCTGTTACATCTCGTGCGCCGCGCCGAACCAGAACGCGTGCTCGGCGCTGCCGAGCTTCAATCAGTGCAAGAGCGTGACGACGCCGTCGGGGACGCACGACGTCTGCGGCTCGGCGTCGAACCTCGGCGACGAGTGCGATCCGACCGCCGGCCTCGATTGCCAGCCGGGCCTCGTCTGCATCGACGGCTTCTGCCAGTGATCCTTTTGCGTGTGCGCCGCGGCGAGTGACAGCCTCGAGCTCGACATCCCGGCGGTGCGAACTCGATTTCACGGCGAGGCCTAGAGGCCTCAACCGTTTGCCGAAATTGGGCCTTCGCGTAGGTAGCGTGCGAACAATCGCTCGAACTTACCGAGGAGCTCACGTGACGAAGCGACTGATTGCCCTCTCTGCGACGATGCTCACCGCGTTGTCGTCACACGCCGCGTTCGCGCAGGACGCGCCGGCTGCGCCTCCCACGGTCCAAGGTGACGTGGCCGGCCCCGCGACGACCGGCAAGACCGAAGCGGTCGCGAAGCCCGATGACGGAACGACGCGCCCCGACGGGTGGACCCCCGGCATCTCGTTCGGCGGAACGTTCAACCTCGTCGACACGCGTGGCGTGGTCGGTCAGCAGGACGGCACGGCGTTGAACCTTGGGGCCGCGCTCGACGCAGAGATCGACTTCAACAAGAACATCCACGAGTGGCGCAACACGCTCAAGGCGAGCGCGGGCGTCACGCGGACGCCCGCGATCGACGAATTCCTGAAGACGAGCGACGGCCTCCAGTTCGAGAGCATCTACCTGATGCATCTCCTCGAGTGGATCGGTCCGTACGCGCGCTTCGCGTTCCAGACTCAGATGTTCCCCGGCCTCGACATTCGACCGACGCCGACCGACTACGTGATCGCGAACCAGGACGGCACGACCACGAATCTCCGTGGGACGCGCGTCTACCTGACCGACCCCTTCAAGCCGTTCACGCTGAAAGAGTCTGTGGGCGCCTTCATCCAGCCGGTCAAGAGCGACCCGATCACGTTCGAAGGACGCGCCGGCCTCGCCGCGCGTGAGACCTTCGCAGATGGAAACCTCGCGGTGAACGATGACTCGGCGACCCCCGAGGTCGAGCTGCAAGAGCTCGGCGACACGTTCGTGATGGGCGCCGAGATCGTCGCGAACGCCTGGGGATTCATCGACGAGCAGAAGCGTGTTTCTTACTCGGTCGGCGCGGGCGTCCTGTTCCCGTTTGTCACCAGCTCGCTTCCCCCGGGCGACGACCGCGGCCTCATCGATCTCGTGACGGTCGAGGGCAACGCCGGCCTCAACGTGAAGCTCTTCGACTGGGCATCGCTCGGCTACAAGCTCCAGATCCTGCGCGATCCGATCGTGGTCGACACCTGGCAGGTCTCGAACAGCCTCCTCCTCACGATCGGCGCCGCGTTCGGCAGCAAGGCGCCCGCGCCTCCGCCGCCTCCGCCGCCGTGTGATTGCCCGAAGCCGGAGATGGCCGCGCCGCCTCCGCCCGCGCAAGCCCCAGCGGCCGATGCCAACGCCGGCGCTCCCGCGGCAGCCGCCGCGACGACGGAGACGCCTCCGCCTCCGCCGCCGCCGCCGGCACCCGAAGCCCCCGCCAACCCCTAGCCTGCGCGAGACGGAAACCATGAAGACGCACTACTTCGCCCTCACCGCGCTCCTCGCTTTCGCAGCGCTCGGCACCGCGGCCTGCCAAGATCACCTGACGACCCAAGAGGCCTACAAGACCTGCACCGAACTCACCGAACGCAACCCCGCGTCGAATCCCGAGACGGAGTTCGACGAGTGCGTCGCGTGCTTCGAGCGCTGCGGCGCCGACTGCGAACAGACGGGCACGACGCCGGCTTACGCGTGCCCCGACGATCAGGGCCAAGGCGGCGCTGGCGGCGGCGGCTGACGCCTCGCCCACCCGAACGAGAGCCCGCGCGTCGCGAGACCCGCGGGCTCTTCTTTTTGGAGCGCAAAGGGAGGTTCTAGAACGCGGCTCGGCGTGCTTCGCGCTCGCCGTGCGGGTTCACTTGAAGCCGTCGAGATGGACGACGAACCACTCGCCGCGCCAAGAGATCAGGCTCGTCAACTCGAGCGTGTGCTCGCCGCCTGCCGCGTCGGCGTAGCGCAGCTTCGAGCGCGTGACGCGGTAGTACCCGAGCTTGTTGCCCTCTTTGCCCGGGTCCATCCATTTGACGCGCGCGTCGTCGACGCTCAGGCCAAGGAGCTTCGTCGCCTTCGCGTCGTCGCCCAGCTTCGCGTGGTAGCGATGGATGTCGCGGGCGAAGTTCTTCATCAGGCGGCTCTTCCAATCGCCCGCCGGGTTCTTGATGTCCTTGACCTTCTCGTAGGCGACCTTCGGGAAGAACGCGCGGTCGGCGAGCGACGGATCGTCGGCGGCGATCGCTTGCCACAGGACCTCGAGGCGTCGCTTGAACGCGGGGGAGTCGACGTTCGGGCGATCCTTGGTTTGTTCGAGCACCGCGCCATCGCCATCGACGAGCTGCGGCGTGTCGAGAGGGTCCGTCTCGACGACGGCTGACGCGCTCGGCGCGGCCACGGCGCTCGCGCTCGCGGTGGGCGCTGGCATCGCGCTCGCTGATTCGCTGGGCGCCGACTCACTCGACGTCGTCGATGCGATCTCCGGTGCTCGCGCCCTCGCGCTCGCCGAAGCGTTCGGCGCCGCGGACGGTGGCCGCTCACAAGCGGCGACGAAGAGAGTCGTGAAGAGAGTCGCTCCTGCGATCGCGAGGGTCGTGCGCGAAACCATGGCTCTGCCTCTTGCCACAACCCTCTCTCGAAGTTGAGCGTTCGCTTCGTGGGTCACACACGCGCGGCACCAGACGACGCGGGACGCGCCGACTTGGTGCTCGACAGCACCGCACCAAGGTGCCTATCGTCCTCGATCGAAGTGCGCACTCTTTTCCTCCTCCTCGTCACGACGCTCGCTCTCGGTTGTGGCTCGGCGAGCCTCCCGCAGAGCATCCCGCATCCCTTGCTCGACCAGGCGCCAGAGCCGCTCGAGGAGATGGGCCTCGACGGGGAGATGATCTCTTTCCCCAAGAAGGGAGAGGTCACGGTCGTCGACTTCTGGTCCACGAACTGCAAGCCGTGCGTGAAGATGATGCCCGCCATCGAGACCTTGTACGAAGGTCGCAAGGGCTCCGGCGTCACGGTCATCGGCGTCGCGGTCGACGACAACCCCGGCCTCGTCCAGAAGCGCCTGAAAGAGATCGGCGTCACGTATCCCAACGTCCTCGACGATCCGGCCTCGAGCCTGCGCGGGACGTATCAGGTCGACGAGCTTCCGCAGACGTTCATCTTCGACAAGACCGGGCACCTGCGCGTCGTCACGAAGGGCGGCGAAGAGACGGACATCGGCATCATCCAGGACGCCGTCGACGTCCTCGCTGCGGAGTGACCATGCGCGCTCCGATCTCGAGCTTCCTCTCCGCGATCGCGGTCGCGGTGCTGTGCGCGGGCTGCCCCGATCCGACCGTGACGGCCCACGATCCGACGCTCGCAGAGGCCCAAGGCAAGAGCCCCGACGCCCTCTGTCAGGACGCATCGGATCGCGAAAATCCGATCATCGTCGAGTGGCCCGCGACGCAGAAGGTCGACCTCGAGTCGGTGTCGAACAACGGCGTCGTCGTCGTGCACTACGAGGGCTGCAAGCTCACGGTGCTGTCGCGTTGCAAGGCCACCGGAAGCTACAAGTTCGAGCCGACGTCGCCGCAGCGCGAGTCGCTCGACGTGAAGGACGAAGACGATCTGTTCGCGAAGCTCCCCATCTCTTCGCAGGCGCTCCGAGGCGAGCTCGCGTCGGGTAAGTCACTGAAGCTCGACTACGTGCTCGTCGGACGGCGAACGACGGACGCCTCCGCGCCAGAGATGACCGGTGACTGCGGCGGCGCGACGCACTTCGTCCGCAACATCGGACTCGGCGCCTACGACATGAAGACGGCGGCGCGCGCCTCGGGCGGGGCGGCGGTCGACATCGGCATCTTCCAGGGCGGCGGCGACTCGAAGTCCGAGCGCAACCACGCGCGCTCGAGCGGAAACGTCGAGGGGTGCGCGTCCAAGAACGATCTCGACGAATCGAATATTCGAAGCGCGGGGTGTAGCGCCCCAGTTCAGCTTGGCCTCGAGCCGCTACCTGGGGCGGCGGCCACGTCCGCACCGCCCGCCAACGGCGATTGAACGCGGCCGCCTCGGCTTCCAGTGCCGAGCGGAAAAAAAAAGCGTACAAGGAGTCCACGATGAGCCAAGGCTGGGGTCCTCCGGGTGGTGGTGGTGGTGGTTACGGTCCTCCTCCGGGCGGAGCGCCTCCGGGTGCTCCCGGTGGATACGGTCCTCCTCCGGGTGGAGCGCCTCCGGGTGCTCCCGGTGGATACGGTCCTCCTCCGGGTGGAGCGCCTCCGGGCGCCGGTGGATACGGACCTCCGGGTCCGCAGGGCGGCCCGCCGCAGGGCGGTGGCTACGCGCCGGCGCCGCAGGGTCAGCAGATGCAGTACGCCGGCCCGCCGATGGGCGCGATCGAGATCAAGACCGGGTTCTTCTTCCTGCAGTGGGTGCTGTTTCTCGTCGCGACGCGAATCGAGATCAACGGAATGGTGCAAGAGCGCCCGTGGGGCACGCACCGGTTCGATCTTCCCGCCGGCGGCTACAACATCCGCGTCTGGTTCCCATACATCTTCATGAGCCAGTGCGGCATGGGGCAGATTCAGGTCCCCGTGAACCCCGGCGCCGTGACGGTTCTCGAATACTCGGCGCCGTTCTTCCTCTTCGCGGGCGGGACCATTTCGCCTCGCGGCATGCGCCCGATGATGGGGATGGCGCCGCCCGGCTACTGATCCGAACGCGCACGCCGACGGGCGTCTGCGCTCCGTCGCACACGCGTTGACGTATCGCGACGCATGAACGACCCTCCGTGCCGATGCACGGTCGGTCGTTCTTGGTTTTGTCTTTGCTCTTCACCGCCGTCTTTCTCGCAGGGTGCCCGTCGGGGCAAATCCTCTCGAAGACGCCGACGATCGAAGACGCGGATGACCAGCAGGCGACGTGCAAGATCGCCAAAGACCCGCTGAACCCGCTGGTGGTCGAGTGGCCGGGGACGAGCAAGGTCGACTTCGAGAGCTCGAGCAAGCGCGGCGTGGTGGTCGTCAGCTACGTCGGCTGCAACATGAAGATCCTCTCGGGCTGCCAGGCCGAGGGCGCATACGACTTCCAGGCCGTGACGCCCGCGCGCGACCGGCTGGAGATGAAAAACCAGAACGAGCTCTACGCGCGGCTGCCGCTCGCCGCGGCGTCGCTGAAGGGCGAGCTGTCGACGGGATCGGCGCTCGAGCTCGACTACATCGCCGTCGGCCAGCGCATCGCCGACAAGCCGCCCGTCACGTTGTCCGGTCAATGCGAGGGCGCGACGCACTACGTGCGAACCATCACGGTCGGCGCGTTCAAGCTCGACGCGCTCTCGAACGGCAAGGCCGGCGCGAGCGTCGAGGTCGGCAACGCCGGCGGCGGCATCGGTCGCGAAGAGAACGCGCGCAAGCTCCGCTCGCAGGGCGACGTCGAGAAGTGCGCCGCGGACTCCGGCGCGCCCGAGTGCGGTGCGACGTTGCAGCTCGGGCTCGCGCCGCTCAGCGTCGGTCGAACGGGCACCGTCACGTCGGCAGGCTTTGGCGCCGGCGTCGGACCGCTCGGCGTCGTCCCGACCGTGAGCACCATGACCGACGTCTCGAACGTCGGCGTCGGCAGCTTGAAGGACGTCGACCTGGCCTATCTCGATCTCGTCCAGGCCGCGAAGCGCGCCGACAAGGACGCCAGCATGCCGGCCGAGAACAAAGCGGCCGCGTGGGATACCCTGTCTCACTATCCGGGGACAAACCCGCTCCGCGAGACGGCCGAAAAGCGCCGCGAAGAGTGGCAAATCGTCTCCGAGGCCGAAGCGCGCCGTCGAGCGAACCTCGAAAAGCTGCGCGGGCAATTCAGCGCCGACAAAGAGAAGCTCGACAAGCTGACGAGCCTGGACGACGACGTCGTCCCGAAAGATCAGAAAGACGCATACCGAAAGGAGTTCGAGCAGGTCTACAAACCCTTCGAGAGCGACCTCCGTGAGATCGGCGCCATCGCGTCGCCGTCGGCGCCGGGTTCGACCGACGCCTCTTCGAGCAGCGCGGGCAACTCACTCGGCATCGTGCCGTCCTCCGACTCCGACTCCAGCTCCGGGAGCGCCACGGACGATCCGAGCATCGGCGAGCAAGTCCTGACCATCAAGGCAGAGTTTGGCGCCCACGCGCAGTCGTTCTCGGTCGACACGGAGAACAACGACATCACGGGCGGGAACGCCGGCGGAATTATTGCGGGTGGCTCGAGCGGCGACGAGAAGCCGTCCTACGACTTTGGAGACATCTATGTAGGAGGCGAGCTCGACGTGAACTTCGTCCAGGGCGACAACCACGACGATCCGGGCGTCGGCGTCATGTTGCTCGGCCGATACCATCTCCGCGCGAAGATGCCGAACTTCACCTCTGGCGCGGTGGTCACGAACGAGGGCGGGACGTCGGTGGAGAGCGGAAACCTCAACCCGAACGACGATCCCACGGGCGCCTTCGCGCTCGGCGGCGGCCTTCGCCTCTCGGGCAACATCGGTGATCGCGTCGGCCTCAACATCGGCCTCGACTTCTTCATCTCCAAGTTTTTGAACCCGAACACCACCGTCACGTGTGGTGGACAAGATTGGGACCCGGGCCTCCTCGGCGGCGCCGCGGATCTCTTCATGGGCATCGAGTACTACCCGCTCCAGTTCCTCTCCCTCGGCATCGGCGCGGCGATCGGCTTTGGACACGCCGGTGGCCAGTGGTGCGTCGTCGACCCGACCACGATCAGCGAGACGAACCCCCGCGGCGGCAAGCTCGTCGACGTCTCCGCCGACTCCTTCAGCGCGACCGGGCGCACGCAGATTGGCGTGCACTTCTGAACATCGCGGTCTTAGGTGACGCGGAGTTCCTTATTCCGACACCGCTTGCCGAGCCATCGCGCCGGGGCAGCATGGCGAGGTTTCTAGCTATCGTGCGGGTCCAGCTCGACCACCCGCAGGAATGAGAACTCCAAACCAGCTGGCCAAGCGGGAGCGGCCCGTCGCCATACTTATGTCGGACGGCAGTTCTGATCCCGAGTGATCTCGGACCTTCGGCCTCCGCGTCTCGACGCCAGGCACGCGCCGTGGGTTTCTCGTCCCGGTCGTCGGCTTCTCACCCGGCCCCATGTCCCTGGCGATCAGTGGACCCATGAGGGTGGCGACTGACACACCGCGAGAACACTGGTGCAAGCCGAGCGCCACACCCTCGGAGCAGGCTATCGTCAGCCGTCCGCATGGCCCTCGAACCAGCGCGACGCGTCTCGCGGCGGCGCCAGCTCGCCAGTCGGTGTCAGCCCACGCTTGTAGACGATATACCAGGCCTCGCCGTGTAGGAAGAAGCCGTCGATGCGGGTGTAGTTGCACGGGGCGAGATCGATCTGCTCGAAGCGGACGAAGGTGGAGAAGAACATGTCGTCTTTCGCAAGCTGGCCCTCGCGCCCGAAAAACGTCGAAGGACCCCCGGACAAGGAGCCTTCGTCCTCGTCCAAAGCTCGCAGCCTCAGCGAGCTGCTCATAATCTCATCCGTCGGCTGCCAGCGCCTAAGCTGCGCGTAGCGGAGTGGCGAGCTTCCGGCGGCCACTCGAAAGACGTCGACGTTGGCTGTCTCGTACCGTGTCATTTGCGCCTCGCGGACCATGCCGTAGTGAAGATGGATTGTGTATGTGCTCCTGATCGTGTCGCCCATCCGCGCCCCCGGAGGGACGTTGCGATAGGAGGTCCATCTCCCCTTCGCTGGCCACCCATCTGCCTGAAAGAGGTGGCGCGTTCGTTCGAGTGACTCATCCCTGACGGCACGAAGGTCAGTCCGTCTCAGGTCGACTGGCGTCGCGGTCCAAGGGCCGATGTCCGCCGCGAGCTCGCGATACGTGGACCAGATGTCGGCGGCGACAGGGTTGAGAGGTTCTTTCCCGCCGAGGAGCTTGCTTGCGGAGCCCAGCGGGGCCATCCCGGCTTGGAGCGCCTTTAGCTCAGCGCCGTCTGGTCGCGGTAGCTTGCAACCGGAGACCTCTTCAGAATCGCTTGATGGCGTGGGAGCCGAGGGCGCTCCTGAATCGCTCGCGTCGGCTGTGCTTGCGAGGCTCGCGCTCGCGCCCGTGCGAACGGCGTCGCGTCGCGTGTCGCCACACCCGAGGACCACAAGAAGGGCGGCAACGGCGACGGCTTTCAATGGTAGTAGGCGGCGATTATGCGAACGACTTCGACGAGCGACTCCTCGTCGGGAGTTCCTGGTGGAGAGAGGTGCTTCACCTCGACCAGCTGCGGGAACGCATGGACCAGCATCTCCTGCAACGTCGGCCACGGATCCGGCGTGCCCCCTCCGTAAAGCACCATGCTGGGATTCCGCGTTGCGGGAGCCTGGAGCTCTCCGCTGCCTTCGGGGAACTCGAAGAGCAAGCAGGCTTCATACGCGTTAATGTACGTTCGGAGGCTGAACCGCTGCCCTGCGGAAAGCGGTGAGTCCGACAAGGCGATAAAGTGTCCTGCGACGCCGGTGTCGACCAGTCGTGTGCCCTCGCCGGTGTAGTCAGCCAGGCCGGTGCTCCCATTGTCGACGCTGGGGTCGGCGTAGACGTACACGTCGCGGCCTCGCCCGGGGCAGCCGACCTGCTTCATGACCGCCAGGATCGCGCGGGCCTCCGCCTGGCATTCGCCGTAGCTGCGAATATAGTTGAGCAGATCCCACGCACCACCGCGGTCCACGTTGAAGTACCTGGGGTGGTCTACCGATGGATCCGAAATCGCCTTGTCACGAATTAGCGCATATTTGAAGGCGAGCTTCTTGTGAAGCGCTCTCGCAATTGCGTGAGGTTCCCGCGTGCCGGTGTCCGCCACGAGCTTCACCGATTCCTCCATCCGCTTCGTCGTGATGCCACGGTCGTTCGCCTCTCGGTTCCCCTTTCTCGATTCGGGGAACCCGAGTGTGACAAAGATTCGATGGCCCCAGCTGGCCCCGGTCTCGAGCGTCAGCGCGTCGCGGCGGGGGATCACGATCTTCCACCTGATGTCGCCGCCAATTTCTTGTACGGGCTTGGGCAGCGGCCTTGTGGATACGAAGGTCACGAGGGCGCGACCCGGCGCGGTCCGACCGCCCGATCCCTGGAGCTCGATCTTGCCTACGCTTCCGTCATCCAGCTTGGCGCCGTCGATCTCACCATGAAGCTCGAAGTCTTCCTCGGCGTCCGGCGGGTTGACCTCGAGAAGTGCCCAGCCTGCGAGGACCTGGCCCCCGGTGTGACTGACGGGGTGCGCGCGCTTGGCGAAGGTCCAGCAGCTACCCGGGTAGAGGACGGGGGGGTGAGGGTTGCTGATCGGGTCCGGCGAGGTTCGGCATGTCAGGTCCGTCTCGTTGTTCAGAAGGACTTTGTGATCGGTCGTGAACGCGACCTCGAGCGTCTTTGCGGAGTCGATGAGCACGGCCTGCGGAGCGACGGGAGAACAGCCGTTGAACGCCATCACTTCACCGCGTCGCAGTTTTCGGGCGTATAGATCTGTTCGAGGCGTGCGCGCGTCGCCGGTGCGACGACTCCGTCGTACAGGCCGTTCTCTGGCAAGTGGTTGTCGACCTCGAATCGCCAAACAGCGTAGTCAAAATCCTGCAGCGCCGGATAGCCGAGGTTGTGAAGCTGCGCGCGAGCGCGCTGATTGGGCTCTTCGTCGAACATGACGTAGATGGCTGCTCGAAA
>Ga0164241_10003992_pt1 | contig 14536 bp, 16 predicted proteins | sample OricomyardsoilBY_FD_108780 | JGI IMG/M metagenome (GOLD analysis project Ga0164241, IMG submission 108780) | Backyard soil microbial communities from Emeryville, California, USA - Original compost - Back yard soil (BY) | ecosystem: Environmental > Terrestrial > Soil > Unclassified | place: USA...
GCCCGCCGGCTGCCGCTGGAGCGTGCCGGTGGGCGGCATGTTCTTCTGGGTCGAGCTGCCGCCGGCGCTGGACGCCACGGCGCTGCTGCCGCGCGCCGTCGAAGCCGGCATGGCCTATGTGCCGGGCGCGCCGTTTTTCTCCAGCGGCGGCCACGCCAACACCTTGCGGCTGAGCTTCGTCACGGTGCCGCCGGCGCAGATCGAGGCCGGCATCGGGCTGCTTGCCGTCGTTCTGAAAGAGGCGCTCGCCGCATGAACCACCGCTTCCACCAGGTCGACGTCTTCGGCGCTGCGCCGCTGCGCGGCAACCCGCTCGCGGTGGTGCACGCCGCCGCCGCACTCAGCGACGCGACGATGGCCAACTTCGCGCGCTGGACCAATCTGTCGGAGACGACCTTCCTGCTGCCGCCCGACAACGACGCCGCCGACTACCGCGTGCGCATCTTCACGCCCACCGGTGAACTGCCATTTGCCGGCCATCCGACGCTGGGCAGTTGCTGGGCCTGGCTCGCGGCCGGCGGCGTGCCGCGTCAGCCCGGCGTCGTGGTGCAGCAGTGCGGCGTCGGCCTCGTGCAGGTGCGCCGCACGGCTGCGCGACTGGCCTTCGCGGCGCCGCCGCTGCGCCGCAGCGGGCCGCTGGAGCCGGCGCTGCGGGCGCAGATCGCTGCCGCACTGCACATCGCTGACACCGACATCGTGCAGCACCAGTGGGTGGACAACGGCCCCGGCTGGTGCGCGGTGCTGCTGCGCTCGGCGGCGCAAGTGCTGGCGCTGCGGCCCGACTGGCCGCGCATGGCCGGGCTCAAGCTGGGCGTCGTGGCCCCGCACGAACCGGGTCGGCAAGCCGCCTTCGAGGTGCGCGCCTTCATAGCCGGCGCCAACTTCGAAGACCCCGTCACCGGCAGCCTCAACGCCAGCCTGGCGCAGTGGCTGATGGCCGCCGGCCTGGCGCCGCCCGAGTACGTTGCCGCGCAGGGCACGGCGATGGGCCGCGCCGGGCGCGTGTTTCTGCAGCGCGACGCCGCCGGCGTCTGGGTTGGTGGCGACGTGACGCCGCTGGTCGAAGGCAGCGTCAGCCTGTGAGTGTCGCACTCGACCATCTGATCGTTGCCGCGCCGTCGCTCGAGGCCGGCGCGGCGTGGTGCGAAGACACGCTCGGCGTGACGCCGCTGCCGGGGGGCAAGCACCCGTTGATGGGCACGCACAACCGGGTGCTGAAAATCAGCAGCGAGCCGTTTCCGAATGCCTATCTGGAGATCATCGCGATCGACCGCGACGCGCCGCCGCCGGGCCGGCCGCGCTGGTTCGGCCTCGACAGCATCGACCTGACGCCGGGCCCGCGCCTGATTCATGTCGTCGCGCGCTCGACCATGCTGGACATGCACCGCTGGGGGCTCATCACCGTGGGCTACAAGCCGGGTGATCCCGTCAACGCCAGCCGCGACACGCCGCACGGCCTGCTGACGTGGCAGATGCTGGTGCGCGACGACGGCGGCCTGGGCGCTGGCGGCGCGTTGCCGACGCTGATCCAGTGGCACGGCCGCCACCCGACCGAGACCCTGCCCGACAGCGGCGTCGTGCTGCAATCGCTGGCCTTGAACGGCATCAACGATCGTGCACGCGACGTTTTGCGGCTGCGCGGCGTGAAGGTGTCGGCCGCCGAAACGTCACCCGCGCTGCGCGCCGTGCTGCGCACGCCGCAAGGCGATGTCATGCTGGAATCACGATGACCGAAGAACTGTTCCGCGAAGATGCCATGCTGCTCGAATGCCAGGCCACGGTGCTGGCCGTCGAAGATGGCGCCGTCGTGCTCGACCGCAGCGTGTTCTACCCGCAAGGCGGCGGCCAGGCCGGCGACAGCGGCACGCTGGTGCTGGCCGACGGCCGCAGCCTCAGCATCGTCGACACGCGCAAGCACAAGGAACGTGCGGGCGTGATCCTGCACGTGGCGGCCGCCGACGCCGACTTGTCGGCGCTGGCGGCGGGTGTGCAGGTCAGCGCGCGCATCGACGCCGCGAAGCGCCTGGCCCACATGCGTTTTCACACCGCCACCCACCTGTTGTGTGCGCTGGTGCCGCATCCGGTGGACGGCTGCTCGATCACGGCCGCCTATGCGCGGCTGGACTTCCACATGAACGAACCGCTGGACAAGCAGGCGCTGAGCGCCGGCATCGCGCGCCTCGTGGCCGGTGCGCATCCGGTGGGCCACCGCTGGATCAGCGAGGCCGAGCTCGACGCCAACCCGCATCTCGTGCGCAGCATGAGCGTGCAGCCGCCACGCGGCCTGGGCCGCGTGCGCGTGCTCGAGATCGACGGCGTGGACCTTCAGCCCTGCGGCGGCACCCACGTCGCCAACACCGCCCAGGTGGGCGCTGTTGTCGTCACGAAGATCGAGAAGAAGTCGGCGATGACGCGGCGCGTGGTGCTCGGCTTTGCCGACCCCGCCGCGCCGTGATGCGAGCTACTTCGAGCGGAAGTCGTCGTGACAGGCCTTGCAGGCCTGGCCGGTGGGGCCGAAAGCGGCCTTGATCTGGTCGAGGTTGCCGGACTTGGCGGCAACGTTGAGCTTGGCCGCGGCGTCCTGCATCTTCGTGGCGGCGGCGTCGAACTTGGCGCGCTCGGCCCAGATGTCCGGCTTCGCATGCGTGTTCGGGAACTGGCTTTGCGAGGTGCCGTCGATGAACGCGGTGAACGGCAGCTTGGACATGGTCTCGACGATCTGTGCGTTGTGCGCGGCCGCGGCGGCGTCGAACGGCACCTTGCCCTGCACCATCGCGCCGAGGCGACCGAAGTGCGTGCCCATCACGGTGAGCGCGCTCTGGCGGTACTTGATGGCGTCCTCGGGCTTCTGGAACTGCGCCGCGGCCGGCAGAGCAACGACCAGGGCGGCCACGGTGGCGGCAGCGAGAAGCGAACGATTCATGCGGGGTCTCCGGCAAAGGGTTGTGTCGGCGAAGTGTACGAAGCCGCCCTGTCCCCCCTTCCCTGCTCCGGGAAACCCCCGAGCCGCGCAGTAGGCGATGATGCGGCCTGGCGCCCATGCCCTGCACGATGTTTTCGCATGCTTGCGCGCCGCCACTGCTGCCCCGAAGATTGCATCCATGCCGCCCGAGCCTGCCGCCGACGCTGCCCTCACCGCCATCCGCGTCTGGGATCTGCCGACGCGCCTGTTCCACTGGACACTTGCCGCGGCGCTCGTCGCGCTCGTCGTCACCGCGCATGTCGGCGGCGCCGCAATGCCGTGGCACTTCCGCCTTGGCTACGTGGTGTTCGGGCTGCTGCTGTTTCGCCTGCTGTGGGGCTTCGTCGGCGGCCACTGGTCGCGCTTTTCCCGTTTTGTCTACGGCAGCAGCACGGTGTTTCGCTACCTGCGCGGCCAGGGCCGCGCCGACGAGCACCTCGATGTCGGCCACAACCCGCTCGGCGCGCTATCGGTCTTTGCGCTGCTCGGGCTGTTGTGCGTGCAGGTCGCCACCGGGCTGGTGGCCGACGACGAGATCGCCAGCACCGGGCCGCTGAACCGCTTCGTCAGCAGCCGCGTGGCCGGCAAGGCCAGCTACTGGCATGCCGACGTCGGGCAGTGGATCATCATCGGCCTCGTGATCCTGCACATCGGCGCCGTCACCTTCCATCTGCTGCGCCACCGCAACAACCTGATCCGGCCGATGATCGTCGGCGACAAGGCCCTGCCTGCGGCCACGCCGGCGACGCGCGACAGTGCCGCCACGCGCTGGCTCGCGCTGCTGCTGGCCGGTCTGTGCGCGGGCCTCGTGAGCTGGATCGTTTCCCTGGGCAACTGATGCAAGCGGCGTGAGCACCCCCGACCTTCGCCTCGTCAGCCCCGACACGCCGGCCCTGCTGGAAGCCACGCGCGAGATCTTTCGCGAATACGCAGCGGGGCTGGACGTCGACCTCTGCTTCCAGAACTTCGACGCCGAACTGGCCGCACTGCCCGGTGACTACACCGCCCCCGGCGGCGCGCTGCTGCTGGCGCTGGTGGACGGCCAGGTCGCCGGCTGCGGCGCGATGCGCGCGCTGGCCGACGTCGACTACCCCAACGCCTGCGAGATGAAACGCCTGTACGTGCGGCGTGCCTTCCGCGGCTTCGGCCTCGGGCGGCTGCTCGCGCGTGCGCTGCTCGACCGTGCCACGCAGGCCGGCTTCTCGTGCATGTTGCTGGACACGCTGGACGACATGGAAGCGGCGCGCGACCTCTACGAATCGCTCGGCTTCGAGGAGATCCCGCCGTACTACTTCAACCCCATTGCCGGCGCACACTACCTGCGCGCCGACCTCACCGACGCGGCCTCGCGTTATTGACCCCCATTTGACGAGGCAGCGGCGCAGCGCGCACGCGGCAACCCCCCGTCTTCAACGAGATCCCCGATGACTTCAACTTCGATCGAACTGCGTGCCGGTGAACTGCGCCTGGCGCTGCGCCCCGACCTCGGCGGCTGCATCGCCGGCTTCTGGCGCGGGGACCTGCCGGTGCTGCGCAGCAGCGACCCGGCCGCACTCGAGCGCTCGCGCCTGGCCGCCTGCTACCCGCTGGCGCCGTACTCCAACCGCCTGGGCTACCGGCGCTTTCGCTGGCAGGGCATCGACTACACCACGGCCGCCAACTTCGACGACACCCCGCATTCGGTGCACGGCGTGGCATGGCAGCAGCCATGGCAGGTGCTGGCGCAAACCGAGGCCGAAGCGACGCTGCAGTTGACGCACAAAGCCGACGCCGGCTGGCCGTTCCCGTTCGAGCTGCAGCAGCGCTTCGTGCTCACCCCGGCGGCACTGGAAGTGCATCTGGTCTTCACCAACACGGCCGGCCAGCCGCAGCCCGTGGGCCTGGGCTGGCATCCGTATTTCGTCAGGCGCCCGCGCAGCCGGCTGCACATCGAGCTCAGCGAGCGCTGGGAGTCCGACGCCAGCGGCCTGCCGACGCGCAAGCTGCCGCAGCCGGGCATCGACGCCGATGTCGCGCACCTCGCGTTCGACCATTGTTTCGAAGGCTGGCGCGGCCCGGCGCGCATCCGCGACGAGAAGCTCTCGATGCGGCTGAGCTCGTCGCTGCCGTACCTGGTGGTCTACACGCCCGACACCAAGCCCTACTTCTGCGTCGAACCGGTCAGCCACGTCAGCAACGCATTGCACATGGCCGAGCCCACTGCACACGGGCTGCGCAGCGTCGCCGCCGGCGCGCGTTTCGACGCCTGGATGAAACTCGAAGTCGAAGGGGTGTAGATGAACGACATCCAGGCCTTGCCGGTGGCGCCGTCTCTGCTCGGTGAATCACCGCTGTGGCTGGCCGAGCAGGCCGCGCTGTACTGGTGCGACATTCCGGGCCACAAGCTCAATCGCTGGCTGCCGGCGACGGCGCGCCACGACGAGTGGGCTTTCGAGACCGACGTCGGCAGTTGTGCGCCGCTGCCCGGCGGCGCGCTGCTGCTCGCGCTGCGCAGCGGCCTTGAGCGCTTCGAGCCCGCCACCGGTCGCCGCGAATTGCTGGCCAAGGCGCCCTACGACACCGCGTCGCAGCGTTTCAACGACGGCAAGGCCGACCCGCAGGGTCGCTTCTGGGTCGGCACGCTGTGCGAGCCGCGTGAACCGGCGCTTGCGACGCTGTATCGCTGGAGCGGGGCCCGGCTCGACGCCGTCGCCGGCGACATCAGCGTCAGCAACGGCCTGGCCTGGAGCCCCGACGGCGGCACGATGTACTGGAGCGACACCCAGCGCGCCGCCGTGTTTGCGTTCGACTTCGACGCCAGCGACGGTTCGCTGTCGCGCCGGCGTGTCTTCGCGCAGTTCCCGCACAAGCACCCGGGCCACGAGCTCGCCGGCTACGGCGGCCGGCCCGACGGTGCGGCGGTCGACGTCGAAGGCAGCTACTGGGTCGCGATGTACGAAGGCCAGCGCCTGCTGCGCCTGGGGCCCGACGGCCGCGTGCAGCAGGAGGTGGCGCTGCCGGTGCGCTGTCCGACGATGCCGTGTTTCGGCGGCCCCGATCTGCGCACGCTGTTCATCACCAGCGGGCGCGAGAACCGCCCGGCCGCCGAACTGGCGCAGCAGCCGCTGGCCGGCTGCGTGCTGACGCTGCGTGTGGATGTGCCGGGGCTGGCGGTGAATTTCGCAAAGGCCTGACGCCGCCGTGAACGGCCAGCCCATCGAACGCGCCGCGTTGCTGGCGCGGCTGCAGCAGGCGCAGGAATGGGATCTCGCCGTCATCGGCGGCGGCGCCACCGGGCTCGGGGTAGCGCTGGACGCCGCGGCGCGCGGCTTCAGCGTCGTGCTGGTGGAGTCGCACGACTTCGCCCAGGGCACCTCGTCGCGCGCCACCAAGCTGGCGCACGGCGGTGTGCGTTATCTGGCGCAGGGCGACATCGGCCTCGTGCGCGAAGCGCTGCACGAACGCGGCGCGCTGCTCGCGAATGCACCGCATGTCGCGCAGCGTGTGCCGTTCGTGATGCCGGGCTACCACTGGTGGGAGCGGGCGTTCTATGGCGTCGGCCTGAAGGCCTACGACGCGCTCGCCGGCCGGCGTGGCCTCGGCGGCACCGAGTGGCTCAGCAGCCGCAGCGTGCGCGAACTGCTGCCCGGCGTGCAGCCGCGCGGCCTGTGGGGCGGCGTCAAGTACTGGGACGGCCAGTTCGACGACGCGCGGCTGGCCGTGCTGCTGGCGCGTACTGCCGCCGCCCGCGGCGCGCTCGTCGTCAACCACTGCGCGGCGACGCGCCTGACGCACGAAGACGGCAAGCTGCGCGGCCTGGTGGTGCAGGACAGCGAAAGCGGGCGCGAGGTGGCGCTGCGCGCGCGCTGCGTCGTCAACGCCACCGGGGTCTGGGTCGACGCGGTGCGCGCGCTCGACCGCCCCGCCGGCGCACCGCCGAAGCCGGCGATGGTGGCGCCCAGCCAGGGGGTGCACCTCGTCGTCGACCGCGCCTTCCTGCCCGGCACGCATGCGATGCTGGTGCCTCGCACCGAGGACGGCCGCGTGCTGTTTGCGGTGCCGTGGCTCGGCAAGACCCTGCTCGGCACCACCGACACGCCACGCGACGACCTCGCGCGCGAGCCAGCGCCGTTTGCCGAAGAGGTCGAGTTCATCCTGCGCGAGGCCGGGCGCTATCTGGTGCGGGCGCCGCAGCGCAGCGACGTGCGCTCGGTGTGGGTGGGCCTGCGCCCGCTCGTCAAACCCTCGGGCGAGGACGGCGACAACACCAAGTCGATCTCGCGCGAACACACCGTGGCGGTCGGCCGCTCCGGGCTCGTCACCGTGACCGGCGGCAAGTGGACAACCTACCGCGCGATGGCCGAGGACGTGCTCGAACACTGCATGGCACGCGGCCTGCTGGAGCGCCGCGCCGGTGGCGTGACCGAGCGGTTGCCACTACTGGGCAGCGCGCCGGGCCGGCCGCTGGGCGAACCGCCAGGAGAACATCTCTACGGCAGCGAGGCGGCGCTGTTGAAGACGCTGCCGGGCGCCGAGCGCTGGTTGTGGCGCGACGCCGAAAGCGGCCGCGGCGGTCTCAGCGAGGCGATGGTGCGTTTTGCCGCGCGCTACGAGATGGCGCGCGAGGTCGAGGACGTGCTGGCGCGGCGCTCGCGGCTGCTGTTCCTGGATGCGGCCGAGGCCGCGCGTCAGGCCGCGGCGGTGGCAGCCATCCTGAGCGAGGAACTCGGCCAGGCGGTGGACGCCGACGCTTTCAGCGCACTGGCCGTGTCGTACCTGAATCTGCCACCGCATCGGCCTTGAGCGCCGCGGGCAGCGGCAGCGTGGCCAGCACGCCGTGCACCTCGTTGGTCGTCAACACTTCGTTCAACAGCCTGGGCTTCGACGCCCCTGGCGCATAGAGCGCATACACCGGCACGCCGCTGCGGCCCAGCCGTGCCAGCTCGGCACCGATGGCCGCGTCACGGCGCGTCCAGTCGGCGCGCAGCAGCGCCACCTTGCGCTGCGCAAAATCGGCCTGCACCTCGGCGCGGCTCAGCGTCGTGCGCTTGTTGACCTGGCAGGTCACGCACCAGGCCGCGGTGAAGTCGACGAACACTGGCCGCCCCTGTGCCGACAACTCCGCCACGCGCGCCGCGCTCCACGGTTCCCAGCCCGCTTCGCGCGCGGCCGGCGCGGGCGGCGCCTGGCGCAGGGCCGGCAGCGCCCAGACGATGCTGCCCACCAGCACGGCCAGCGACACGGCACCGAAGCCGCGCCGCGCACGCGCGCCGAGCGCACGCGACCCGAACGCCCAGGTTGCGAAGGCCAACGCCACCAGCGTGGCCAGCAGCGCGGCCGCGCCGTCGATGCCGACCTGCAGCCCCAGCACCCAGACGAGCCAGACGACGGTGGCGAACATGGGAAACGCCATCAGCGTCTTGAAGTGCAGCATCCACACACCCGGCCGTGGGAGCGCGCGCGCGAGCGCCGGCCAGGCGCTAGCGGCCAGATACGGCGCCGCCATGCCGACCCCGAGCGCCGCGAACACGGCCAGCGCCTGCGCCGTCGGCAAGGCCACCGCGGCGCCCAGCGACGCGCCCATGAAAGGTGCGGTGCACGGCGCCGCCACGGCCACCGCCAGCACGCCGGTGAACAGCGAATCGACGAGCGGGTGCTCGCCGCGCGCCGCTGCCCAGCGACAGGGCAGCACGCTGCGGATCTCGAACACACCGAGTAGGTTGAGCCCGATGAGCGTGAACAGCGCCGCCAGCGCCGCGACGACACCCGGGCTCTGCAACTGGAAGCCCCAACCGAGTTGTTCACCCCCGGCGCGCAGCGCCAGCAGCACGGCGGCAAGCGCGACGAACGACAGCACCACACCGACGCTGTAGGCCACGCCGCCGGCGAGCAGTACACGCCGCTGGTGCGCATGACTGGCAAAACCCAGCACCTTCAGCGACAGCACCGGGAAGACGCAGGGCATCAGGTTCAGCAGCAAGCCGCCCAGCAGCGCCAGACCCAGTGTCAGCAGCAGGCCGCCCGACGCGCCCGACGCAGCCGACACGGGAGCGGCCGCAATCGCAGCGGACGCGAGCGGCACCGAGGCGTCGCTCAGCGGCGGCAGCGGCGCCACGCTGGCCACCGGCGGCCAGGCGCCCGCCACCTTCGCCTCGACGCGCAGCGCGCTGTTCTGGTCGTCGGTCGTCAGCACCAGCGGCAGCAGCGTCGGGCCGACGCTGCGCTGCGGGTCGAGCGGCAGTTTTGCGCCCCAGACCGCGCCGCTCCATGCGCCGGCCGGCGCGGCGACGTTCTGCAGCACGCCGGTCGTCTCGGGCAGCAGCGACACCGCATGACCCTGCCACGCCGCAGGCAAGCCGGCGATCCGGACGACGAGCGTGTCGCCCTGCGGCGTGGCGCTCGCTTCGGCACCGCTGGCCGGCTGCGGCGTCGCCGCACGTGCGGCGGCAAACAGCGCCGCGTGCGCTGCCGTCGCCGCGCGCGCCGGCACGCTGATCGCGAAGTCGCCTGACTCGGGGATGCAGACGTCCTTGCAGACCAGCCAGTCGGCATGCAGCGCAACGTCGAGCCTGTCGGCATTGAAGCCCGCGGGCACCGTCACCGCCACCGGCAGCAGCAGATCGCCTTCGTAGCCATAGTCGAGCAGCGGGCCGATGGGCAGCTTCTTCGGCGTCGGCCATTCGATCTCGCCCGCGCTCACGCCGGGCGGCAGCTTCCACTGCAATTGCGTCGGCAGGCCCGAATCGCCCGGGTTCTTCCAGTACGTGTGCCAGTGCGGCTGGTGCTGTATGCGCAAGCCCAGCGTCAGCGGCTTGCCAGCCACCACGCCTTCGGGAGCCTGCACCAGCAGCTCGGCGCGGACCTGCGGCGTGCGCACCTCGGCGCCCGCAGGCGCAGCCAGGGCCAGCAGCGGCCACTGGGAGATCAAGGCGGCGGCGAATGCGACAAAGCGGAACATGCGTGGAGGGTCGGGTTCGTTGGCTCTGCGGCATCTGCCGCAGCAAGCGATTGTGCGTCGGCGCGATGCCCACCGCTGGCCTGGGCCCACTGCGGGGCGGCCGAAGCGCCACTGTTTCAGCATATAATCTTTGGGTTTTGACGAATTCTTTGAGCGTTCAGCGACGCGCTGCATCAACATGGCGATCGAACGACTCATGCACAGTGTGCGCTGGGGCGCAGATGACGAAGACGAGGAGTGGGGAAAGCCGGGCGCCGGCCCGTTGACGGCAGATGAGGCGCACGCGCTGCTGGCGCGGCATTCATCGGTGTCACCGCTGCGGGTTCTCGCGGCTCAGGCGGCACTGGGCGCAGGTCTGGCGCTGCTGGCGCTGATGTGGGCCGGCCGTACCTACGCCGTGTCCGCGGCCTACGGCTGCGCTGTGGTGGTGGTGCCCGGCCTGCTGATGGCGCGTGGTGTCTCCAGTCGTCTAGGCAAGGTGTCTGCCAGCGCGAGCGCATTCAGCGTGATGTCGTGGAGCGTGATCAAGATCGGGGTTTCGATGGCCATGCTGATGCTGGCGCCGAAACTCGTACAGCCCCTGAACTGGCCGGCGCTGCTGGTGGTCATGGTGCTGTGCATGCAGGTTTACTGGCTGGCGCTGCTGTGGCGCGGCCGCACAACGTAAGCAAGAACGGAAATTCAGCAACATGGCAGCCGAAGGTCAAGGGCTCACATCCAGTGAGTACATCGTCCACCACCTGACTCACATGTCCAATGGTGAGGTCAAGGGGCTGGTGGACCTGTCGGTCTTCCACTTCGACTCCATCATCATTTCGTCGCTGCTGGGCATCGTCACCTGCTATTTCTTGTGGCGTGCCGCCAGCCGCGCCACCGCCGGGGTGCCGGGCCGCTTCCAGGCCGCGGTGGAAATCCTGTTCGAGATGGTCGAGCGCGAAGCACGCGGCATCGTGCACAACGCCAACAGCCGCAAGCTGGTCGCGCCGCTGGCGCTGTCGGTCTACGTCTGGATCTTCCTGCTCAACGCGATGGACCTGCTGCCGGTGGACCTGCTGCCGCTGGCGTGGCAGGGCATGTACTCGCTCGCCGGCCACGACCCCCACCACGCCTATCTGCGTGTCGTGCCGACGGCCGACCTGTCGATCACGATGGGCCTGTCGGTCGGTGTGCTGATCACGTGCCTGGTCTACAACGTCAAGATCAAGGGCGTCGGCGGCTGGGCGCATGAGCTGGTGACCGCGCCGTTCGGCAACCACTGGTCGCTGTACCTCTTCAACTTCGCGATGCAAGTGATCGAGTTCGTCGCGAAGACGGTTTCGCATGGTATGCGACTGTTCGGCAACATGTACGCGGGCGAGCTGGTGTTCCTGCTGATCGCGCTGCTCGGCGGTGCCTTCACGCTCTCGGCAAGCGGCTTTGCGCTGGCGGCGTTGCAGATCTTCGCCGGCATCTGCTGGGCCATCTTTCACCTGCTGATCATCTGGTTGCAGGCGTTCGTGTTCATGATGCTGGCGCTGGTTTACGTCGGCCAGGCACACGACAGTCACTGATCCCTTTTCATCTTTTTTCAACTGGAGTCATCATGGAACTCATCGGTCTCGTCGCGCTCGCCGCAGGTGTCATCATTGGTCTGGGCGCGCTCGGCGCTTGTATCGGCATCGGCGTCATGGGCAGCAAATACCTCGAATCGGCCGCCCGCCAGCCTGAACTGATGGGCGAGCTGCAAACCAAGATGTTCCTGCTCGTCGGCCTGATCGACGCGTCGTTCATCATCGGCGTCGGTATCGCGCTGTGGTTCACCACCGCCAACCCCTTCCTGACGCAGATCGCGAACCTGCCGAAGTAAGTCGGGCGTTCACCCCGCACTTCCGCCGGCTGCGCTGCGCGCCGTTCGGCGGTCGACGCCACCTTTGTTGATCGAGGCTTTCACGTGAGCATCACCGCAACATTCATCGTTCAGATGATCGTGTTCCTGATCCTGGTCTGGTTCACGATGAAATTCGTCTGGCCCCCGATCACCGCCGCGCTCGATACACGTGCGCGCAAGATTGCCGAAGGCCTGAGCGCGGCCGACAAGGCCAAGAGCGAACTGAGCGCCGCGAACCAGCGTGTCGAGCAGCAACTGGCCGAGGCTCGCACCGACGCCGGCAAGCGCCTGGCCGACGCCGAACACCTGGCGCAGCAGATGATCGAAGAAGCGAAGGCGCGCGCCTCCGAAGAGGCCGCCAAGATCATCGGCGCCGCACGTGCCGAAGCCGAACAGGAATCGGTGAAGGCGCGCGAGAGCCTGCGCGAGCAGGTGGCCAGCCTCGTGATCAAAGGCGCCGAAGCCATCCTGCACAAGGAAGTCGACGCCGGCGTGCACGCCGAGCTGCTGACACGCCTGAAAGCGGAGCTCTGACATGGCCGAGCTGGCGACCATTGCCCGCCCCTACGCCGAAGCCCTGTTCCAGGCTGCAGGCGCCACGGCTGCCACGCTGGTGGCGCCGCTGGAGCAGCTGGCTGCCGTGGCCGCCGAACCGGCGCTGCGCCAGTTTGCCGGCAACCCGTCGGCGCAGCCCGCGCAGGTGTTCGATCTCATCACCGGTGTGGCCGGTGGCACGCTGCACACCCGCCTGGTCAACCTGCTGCGCACCGTGATCGACAACGGCCGCCTGGCCGCGTTGCCGGAAATCTCGGCCCAGTTCCAGCGCCTGGTGAACGCCGGCAGCGGCGTCTCGGACGCCACGGTCTACAGTGCCTTTGCGATCAGCGACGCACTGCTGGCCGATGTCGTGGCGGCGCTCGAAAGGCGTTTTGCGCGCAAGCTCAACGCAAGCGTCGAACTCGACCCCTCGCTCATCGGCGGCGTGCGTGTCGTCGTCGGTGACGAGGTGCTGGACACCTCGGTCAAGGCCCGTCTCGAACAGATGAAGCTCGCGCTCACCGCCTGAGCTTCGCAAGGAACACCATGAATCTGAATAGCGCAGAAATCTCCGAGCTCATCAAGAGCCGCATCGAAGGCCTGGATGTCTCGACCGACATCAAGAACCAGGGCGCCGTGGTGTCCGTCACCGACGGCATCGTGCGTGTGCACGGCCTGTCGGACGCGATGGCCGGCGAAATGCTCGAATTCCCGCCCACGCCCAGCGGCCAGCCCACCTTCGGCCTGGCGCTGAACCTCGAGCGCGACTCGGTCGGCGCGGTGATCCTGGGCGAGTACGAACACATCTCCGAAGGCGACACCGTCAAGTGCACGGGCCGCATCCTCGAGGTGCCGGTGGGCCCGGAACTGGTGGGCCGCGTCGTCAACGCGCTCGGCCAGCCGATCGACGGCAAGGGCCCGATCAACGCGAAGATGACCGACGTCATCGAGAAGGTCGCGCCGGGCGTGATCGCGCGCAAGAGCGTCGACCAGCCGGTGCAGACCGGTCTGAAGTCGATCGACTCGATGGTGCCCATCGGCCGCGGCCAGCGCGAGCTGATCATCGGCGACCGCCAGACCGGCAAGACCGCGGTGGCGATCGACGCGATCATCAACCAGAAGGGTCAGAACATGACCTGCGTCTACGTCGCCATCGGCCAGAAGGCGTCGTCGATCAAGAACGTGGTGCGTGCGCTGGAAGCCAACGGCGCGATGGAATACACCATCGTGGTGGCCGCCAGCGCCTCGGAATCGGCGGCGATGCAGTACGTCTCGGCCTACTCGGGCTGCACGATGGGCGAATACTTCCGCGACCGCGGGCAGGACGCGCTGATCATCTATGACGATCTGTCGAAGCAGGCCGTCGCCTACCGCCAGGTTTCGCTGCTGCTGCGCCGCCCGCCGGGCCGCGAAGCCTTCCCCGGCGACGTGTTCTATCTGCACAGCCGCCTGCTCGAACGCGCCGCGCGCGTGAATGCCGACTACGTCGAAGCCTTCACCAAGGGCGAGGTCAAGGGCAAGACCGGTTCGCTGACCGCGCTGCCGATCATCGAAACGCAGGCCGGCGACGTTTCGGCCTTCGTGCCGACGAACGTGATCTCGATCACCGACGGCCAGATCTTCCTCGAGACCAACCTCTTCAACGCCGGCGTGCGCCCCGCCATCAACGCCGGCATCTCGGTGTCGCGCGTGGGCGGTGCAGCGCAGACCAAGCTCATCAAGAGCCTCTCGGGCGGCATCCGTACCGACCTCGCGCAGTACCGCGAACTGGCGGCCTTCGCGCAATTCGCGAGCGACCTCGACGCCGCCACCCGCAAGCAGCTCGACCGCGGCGCGCGCGTCACCGAACTGCTGAAGCAGGCGCAGTATTCGCCGCTGCCGATCAGCCTGATGGCGGCGACGCTGTTCGCCGTCAACAAGGGCTTCCTCGACGACATCGACACCAAGAAGGTGCTGTCGTTCGAACACGGCCTGCACCAGCATCTGAAGTCCAGCCACGCCGCTCTGCTGGCCAAGCTGGAGAACGACAAGACGATGGACAAGGGCGCCGAGGAAGAACTGAGCAACGCCGTGGCGATGTTCAAGAAGTCTTTCGCGTGAACCCGGCCCGCCCCCGAAGCGCCTTCGGCGCCTGCCCCTCAAGGGGACGACGCCTGCGGCCCGGCAAAGCCGGCTCCGCAGCGTCCGCCTGACTGGAGTGCCCCATGGCAGTTGGAAAAGAGATTCGCGGCAA
>Ga0164241_10003993_pt1 | contig 14534 bp, 14 predicted proteins | sample OricomyardsoilBY_FD_108780 | JGI IMG/M metagenome (GOLD analysis project Ga0164241, IMG submission 108780) | Backyard soil microbial communities from Emeryville, California, USA - Original compost - Back yard soil (BY) | ecosystem: Environmental > Terrestrial > Soil > Unclassified | place: USA...
CTGGTGGTTCTCGGCGGGCATCTGACCGTGGAGGGCAAGCAGGACGTCGGCGAGGCGGAAATGCTGATGCTGAGCCGGGAAGGTAGCGAAGTGCACCTGCGCGCCAACGGCGACACGACCCTCTTGGTCCTGACCGGCGAGCCGATCGACGAACCGATCGTCGGCTACGGCCCGTTCGTGATGAATACCGAGGCGGAAATCCGCCAGGCGATAGACGACGTCAACAGCGGCAGGTTCGCGCAGGCGGCCTGACCAAGGGCCCGGCTCCTTTCCACCAGGGGGGAGCCGGGCTTTTTTGTCGCTACGCCTCGCATCTATGCCGAACATGCCGATGTCGTCACCGGACAGTTGATTTCAGGACGGAGGAACGCCGAAACCATGACGATCGAACGCATCATCGACAAGCGCGAACGCGATCTCGGCGGCGGTTTCGTCGTCGGACGGGTTCTGCCCTTCCACGCGCGCCGGATGGTCGGGCCGTTCATCTTCTTCGATCATCTGGGGCCGCTCGAATTGGCGCCGGGCATCCCGCGCGAACTGGATGTGCGCCCACATCCGCACATCGGCCTGTCGACCGTCACCTATCTCTATTCGGGCCAGATCACCCATCGCGACAGCCTGGGCTTCGAGCAGGAAATCCGCCCTGGCGAGGTCAACTGGATGGTCGCGGGCAGCGGCATCACGCACAGCGAACGACTTGAATATGCGCGTGCGCACGGCGCGAACATGCACGGCATTCAGGCCTGGGTCGCGCTGCCTGTCGATGCCGAGGAAAGCGATCCGAGCTTCCACCACCATGAAGGGGCCGACCTGCCCGAATGGGAGGAGCGCGGTATCAAGGGCCGGTTGATCGCGGGCAAGGCCGACGGCCTTTCATCGAGCGTGAAGGTTCATTCCCCGCTCTTCTATCAGCATTGGGATATGCAGCCCGGCGCGCGGCGCAGCGTCACTACCGCCTATCCCGAGCGCGCGGTCTATTGCGCGGCTGGACAAATCGAGGTCGACGGAACGGTGCTGGGCGCGGGCCAGATGGCGGTGCTGAACGGGCGTGACGCCGCCGACGTCGTCGCGAACCGACCCTCGACAGTAATGGTGCTGGGCGGCGAGCCGATCGGGGAGCGCTTCCTGCTGTGGAACTTCGTGTCCTCCAGCAAGGAACGGCTCGAGCAGGCGCGGGAGGACTGGAAAGCCGGGCGCATGAAATTGCCCGACGCCGATCATGCCGAGTTCATCCCGTTCCCCGAGGGCGGAAAATGAAGGCTGCCGTCCTCGAGGCCCTTGGGACATTGCCGGTCTATGGTGCGTTTCAGGAGCCGGATGTCCGGGCGGGCGAGACGCTCGTCCACGTTCGCGCGGCGGCGGTGAAGCAACTCGAACGGCTGATCGCGTCGGGCAAGCATTACTCCAGCCCGACATCGCTGCCGATCGTGCCCGGGCTGGACGGTGTCGGCCACCTCGGCACCGGCGAGCGCGTCTATTTCATGGCGCAACGCCGTCCGTTCGGCGCGATGGCGGAGCGTGCGCCCGCCAGCCTGACCGTGCCGCTGCCCGATGCGCTGGATGACGCCATTGCCGCCGCGGTGGTCAACCCCGGACTGGCGGGCTGGCTGCCGCTGGCCGAGCGAGGCCGGATGCGGGCGGGAGAGAGCGTTTTGATCCTGGGCGCCACGGGGACGTCGGGGCGGATGGCGGTGGCTATCGCGCGGCATCTTGGCGCAGGCCGGATCGTCGCGTGTGGCCGCAGGCGGGCCGTGCTCGACGCGCTGGGTGCCGATGCGACGATCAACCTCGACGCATCGGAGGCGGAGATTTCGGGCGCCTTCGCGCGGGAAGTCGAAAACGGCATGGGGGTCGTCGTCGATTATCTCTGGGGCCGCCCCGCGGAACTGCTGATCGGCGCGGTCGCCCGGCCGGACCTCCACAGCAGCGCGGAGGATGCTGCCGTTCGTTTCGTGACGGTGGGCGCGATGGCCGGGCCTGCCATAGCCTTGCCCTCCAACGCGCTGCGCGGATCCCGCCTTGAGCTGATCGGCAGCGGCACCGGCAACTTTCCGCATGGCGAGACGATGCGTCGCGCGATCGCGGCGGTGCTCGATCTTGCCAGCGCGGGTGCCCTGCCCGTCGATGTCAGCGAAGTGCCGCTGGAGACTATCGCGGATGCCTGGGCCGTGCCGGAAAACCCCGATAAACGGGTGGTTGTAACCGTCTGATCAGCACGAACGAGGGAGGCGGCGATGGCCGACGTAACGATCACCAAGGAAGATGACGGGCGCCATGGCCGCTACGTTGCTCATGTCGCCGGGATCGAGGACGAAGCCGAACTGACCTTCACCCATCGCGGCCCCGGCCTCATCAGCGCGGATCATACCGGCGCGCCCGAGAGTATGAGGGGCACGGGCGCGGCGGTCGCGCTGGTCGACTTCCTCATCGCCGACGCACGAGCAGGTGGCTTCCGCATCATACCAATATGCCCCTATGTCCGCGCGCGATACGAGAAGCACCCGGATTGGCAGGATGTGATGACCGTCGGCCCCGGCGAAAAGCCGAACATCTCCGCCAGGCCGCAGACGTGATCCGTCTGCTCGGCATTTCGGGCAGCTTGCGGACGGGCTCGTTCAACACAGCCTTGCTGCGCAACGCAGACGGGTTGACACCGCCGGGCGTGTCGCTCGACATCCGCACGCTGCACGGCATCCCGCTCTACAACGCGGATGAGGAGACAGCGGATGGCTTGCCCGGCAATGTGATCGACCTGAAAGAGGCGATCGCATCGGCCGATGGCGTCATTCTGGCTACGCCTGAATATAACAACGGGATACCCGGCGTGTTCAAGAACGCGATCGACTGGGCTTCGCGTCCGTCGGGCGACATCGCGCGCGTCTTCGGCGGCCGGCATTTTGCGATCCTGGGAGCATCGCCGGGCGGGTTCGGCACCGTGCTGGCGCAAAATCACTGGTTGCCGGTGTTGCGCACGCTGGGCGCGAACCTGTGGACCGGCGGCCGGATGCTTATCCCACGGGCAGCCGGGATATTCGACGCGACGGGTGCGATCAGCGAACCCGCCATCCGCGATCAACTCCAGACATTTCTCGCCGGCTTCACCGCTTTCATACGACAGAGGGACGACTGAACCGATGGCGCAAAAGACCGTGGCCAATGTTTCCGATGCGCAGGGCAGTCCCCTCGCGGTCATCACGGAAGTATCTGGCCATCACATCATCGGAGATGAGCCCGCGGCCAAGGGCGGGAAGAATCTCGGCCCGACGCCCTATGATCTTCTCGCCGCGGCGTTGGGCGAATGTACCGCCATCACCGTCCGCTGGTATGCGATGCGCGAAGGCTGGCCGGTCGAGCATGTCGACGTCCAGGTTCGCTATGGCAAGAAGATGGAGTCGGGCTCGGAGCAGATAATCGACGAGTTTCACAAGACCGTCACGATCCTCGCCCCCGATCTGTCGGCGGAGCAACGTCAAAAGCTCTTCGAAATCGCCGAAAAATGCCCCGTCCACAAAACGTTGACCGGCACGATCAGGATCGCAACGGAAATCGGGCTATAACGGCGAATCTCGGCTTCTGCCGAAAGCCGATAATACGGGTCGGCCGAGAACCGACGATGAGAAGGTGGCGCCGTTCCGCTATTATTGCGCCCCTCTCGGTCATCGGCGACCACAAATGCGATCGCCAAATCTAGCCGTTCGTTCGCTGTGCCCTTGAATGCTCCGTCCTCGCTGAGCGAAGAGGCGCAACGCCTTCTGCAGCCAGATGTCCCCGCCGATCTCGTGTTCCCGACGAACTCGTGATCGCCGGCTTCGATGACAGTGATGTCTCTGAACTCGTTTGGCCGCCTCTGACAACCATACGGCAACCGATCGCCCAAATGGCGGAATTGGCGGTCAAAACGCTGTTTCTACCCCCCGCAGAACCGCATCCGCGGATTTGCTGCCCGGTCGAACTCATTGTGCGCCAAAGCACGCGGCCGACCATCAGTCCTCCTCTGAAGACCACCGAGCTGCAGGCCGCACCTGTCGCAAGGGTGAGTGATCAGTGCTGATTTGGTGACGAAACTGATGCCGATGCCGCATCTGGGAGAGGAAGCGCGCCAAGAGATCACGCCTCCCAAGCCGCCCGAATTGCCCGCGCACGTTCCATGACGATGTTCGCGGTCTGCCCGGCACGATAAAGCGTTGAACCTAAGCCGAAGCCATCCGCGCCGGCCATTCGCCAGCCCGCCATATTCGTAGCGTCAATTCCGCCCACCGGAAGAATGCGTGAGCGAGCAGGCAGGACGGAGCGCATTGCCCGCAGCACCGATGGGCTGGACGCCTCCGCCGGAAACAATTTGAGCGTGGTCGCGCCGGCCCGGAGCGCGGCGAACGCTTCGCTCGGCGTGGAAATACCCGGGAGTGAGGCGAGACCGCTTGCCACGCTCGCGGCGATCACGGCCTCGTCCATATTGGGGGAAACGATCATCTGGCCGCCTCGCGCCGCCACGGCCGACACCTCTTCCGGCGTAAGCACCGTGCCGGCACCGATCACGGCGCGTTCGCCCAAGCAGCGAGCCAGCCGGCCGATGCTCTCGAGGGGGTCGGGCGAATTCAGCGGCACCTCGATCAGGACGATCCCGGCGGCGACCAGCGCCTCACCGATTGCCTCGACCTCGTCGGGCCGGACTCCGCGCAGGATCGCCACGAGCGGCAGCCTGGCGAACGCCGCTTCAAACGCTGCCAAGGCTGTCATCGCTGCGACCCCGAAGGCACGGCATGGGCCAATAGCGCATCCCCATCAAGGTCTATCCCCAACCCCGTCCCATCGGGCGCAAAGAGATAGCCGTCGCGTACCTTCGCCGGCGTCCGTGCGACGGCCGCGCCGATCGGGTTCTTGCCGATCCAATATTCGCAGACGATGCTGTTGGGCATCGCAACCGCCAGATGCGCGCTCGCTGCGACGTGGATCGCCGAGCCGATGCTGACATGGGGCTGGAAAGCGAGCCCGAACGCATCGGCGAGTTCGGCAATACGGCGGCATTCGGTGATGCCGCCGGCGCGGCACACGTCGGGCTGGACGATGTCGATCGCACGGTTGCGGATCAGCTCGACCGTTTCATGGCGCGTCATGATCGAATCGAGCGCGATCGGGATGGCGAGCGCCTGCGCCAGTTCGGCATAGCCTTCGACATCCTCGGGCGGAATCGGCATCTCGAAAAAGCCGACGTCCAGCTCCTCCAGCGCACGGCCGAGCCGCATCGCATCGGCGCGGCTGTAGACCCCGGCGGCATCGGCGTAGATCGCGAAGCCGCTGCCCATCGCGTCGCGGATCGCGCGGATCGCGCGCAGGTCGCCTTCGACGCCTCGGCCGATCGCCATCTTCACGCCGGTATAGCCGGCGGCCGCGAGGCTCTTCGCTTCTTCGACCAAAGCGGCGATCGCGTCGTCGGGCGCTTCGAGAGGCAGCGATGGAATGCCGGAGGCGTAGACGCGGATACTCTCGCGGAACTTTCCGCCGAGCAACGTGGCGATCGGTGCGCCTGCCGCCTGCCCTGCCAAGTCCCAGAGCGCGATATCCACACCCGCGATGGCTTCGAGATAGAAGCCCGCGCGATGCCCGCGCACGCGCATCCCGGCATACATGCGCTCCCACAACACCGTCACCTCGCGCGGATCCGCGCCGATCAGGATGTCAGTCAGCAGCAATTCGACGATCAGTGCGGTCACTTGCGGCGCGACCGGCGCCTTGGCCTCGCCCCAGCCGACATGGCCGCTATCGGTCTCGATCCGCACGACCACCGTATCGATCGTGCGCGAATAGACGAAGCGGCGGCGCAGCGGCACGGGATATTCGGTCGAGAGTTCAGCCTGTCCCGCGACGCGTTCGCTGCCCCAGGCGCGGCTACCCCAATAGGGGCGATCGTCGATCGGCTCGGCCTGGATGGCGAAGGCCTCGACCTTGGTGATCTTCATGAGTGCTCCTGACACAAAGCGAGCAACAAGGAGCCCTGCCCCCAGGGAAAAACGCCGAACGGCCGCGTCGCATAGGTGGAAAGCGCACCGACCGGCGTGGCGTCGCTGACCAGCTTCAGGCTGCCGTCGGGCGCGATCTGGCCGTGCATGGCGGCACGGGCGCGGCGCTCCATCTCGCCGAAGCGTTCAGGCTCGAGCAGCCCGTGTGCGAACGCCTCGCGCAACGCATAGGCCGCCATCACTGCGAGCGTGGATTCGAGATAGGTCCCGGGCACATCGATCACCGTGTGCCACAGCCCGCTATCGTCCTGCGTCCGGGCAAGCGCGCCGGCGAGAAGGGCGAGACGTTGATGCAGCTCCGCCCATCCCGGATGCGCGCGTGGCAGTGTAGCCAGCGTATCCACCAGGCCCATCAGCGCCCAACCCTGTCCCCGCGCCCAGAGCTGGCCGTTCTGCCCGCAATCGCGCTCGAAACCGTGGAACAGCAGACCGGTGTCGGTCTGCAATGCGCGGGCGTAGCCGAGCAGTTCTTCGACCGCCTGATCGTGATAAGCGGCCTCGCCCGTCACATTGCCGAGTGCGGCGAGGAACGGGCCGTCGACGTCCATGCAATCGACCCAGATCTGCCAGCGCCAACCTGGCGTGTCGGTGCGGTGATAGCGCGCGCCGGTCGGCCCCTTGGGGAAAGCGGCGTTGAGCGCCGCAAGGTTGCGCGCGGCGTCGAGGAATTGCGGATCACCCGTGCGGCGGTGGATCTCCAGCAGCTCGCGTCCCGCGCCAACATGATCCTCGTTGCTACGTGCCACACCGCGCCCCAGCCACGAGCGCAGGATGCCGTGGACGAAGCCCTCCGGCGCGGGATCGCCGAGCAGATCGCTTGCCTGGAGCAGCCCGCGCAGCGCGATCGCCTCCCCGAACCCCCAGACGCGATAATTCCAGCGCATCGTGGTCGTGACGGCGGCGCGCAGAAGATCGGTCACAGCCGGACCTCGAACAGCCCGCCAGAGCCGGGATAATCCGCCAGCGCCCGCGGGCTCAGCCGCATCCGCGATGTGGTGACGAGCAATCGATCCGGCGCTGCGAAGCACAGGCTGCTCACATGCGGTGCGGGAATAGCGATCTCGCGTAAAGTGGCGCCGTCCGGCGCAAGCTGAACGACGCTGCCGCCGCCCCACATCGCCACCCAGATACTGCCGTCAGGCGCGATCGTCATGCCGTCGGGCTTGCCGGCAAGGCCGAGGAAATCGCTGACGATCACCGGCTCGTCGAGACCTTCGGGCACGATTGGATAGGCCAGCAACGTGCGGGCCAGCGTATCGATCAAGTAGAGCGTGCGGCCATCCGGAGAGGTCTTCATCCCATTGGGTACACCGAGCCCTCCCGCCAAGCGACGCGGCACAGCCTCGACCGAGGTCGCATGGTAGATCGCCCCGCGCGTTGCCAGCACACCGCGATGCATCGCTCCGACCCATAAGCCGCCCGAAGCATCCACCGTCATGTCGTTGAACCGGCAGCCCGGATCGAGCTGTGCGACGGGTCCAGGCGTGATCGCGCCGGATCGGTAGGTCAGGCAGAAACCGTCATCGAGCGCGCCCACAGCGGTCTCATCCGATCGCCGCGCCAGCGACCAGATCGGCCGCTCGACGGGTATGGATTGCAGTTCTGCACCAGGCGCAAGCCTCAGCATTCGCCGCGTGACCGGATCTGTCCACATCACCGCGTCGCCGAGCCACAGCGGGGATTCACCGATCGCAACGCCGGCGTCGGCGAGCAGGCGGACGGCAGGTTCGCCCATCATCCTGCGCGGATGCGATCGAGCGCGAGGAAGCCGCGCAGGCACGCCTCTCGCGAGTCCACCAATCGGCTCGCGACACCCGCGCCTTCCAGCGCACTCGCATAGAGTTTCGAAAGCGGTCCATTGCCGATCAGCGGCACCGCCGCCTCCGCCAGCGCCGGATACGCCGCGAGCGCATCGGCCAGTTCCGCGCCGATCAGCAGCCCGCGAATATACGACGCTGCATCGCGCTTCGACATCTGCCCGCGCACCACCAAAGCCCGTGCGCCGAACAGCAAGGTGCCGAGTCCGAGCGCCCTCGCCTTTCCGGTCGCGACGCCGCGCCGGAAGGCTCCGCCATCTTCGGCCTCGCCTTCGATGATCGAGGCGAGCAAACCTTGTGCGGTCAGCCGGTCGTAAATCTCGCCCGACATCGCCGTGAAGAAATCCACGATCCGTCCATCGGCCAGCGACACCCATTTGGTGTGCGTGCCGGGGAGCGCAGCGAGCCCGTCGCGCTGGCCGAGCGCGATCAGGCCGAGCAATTCGATCTCCTCACCGCGCAGGATGTCGGGCGCGCGGTCGAAGCGGCGCGTGCAGGCGATGCCGGGCACGATGCGGACGGCCATGCCGCCGATCTCCGCCGCCTTCGCGGCTGCCCTGATTTCCGCGCCGCCGGCCGGTGCTTCGGCATAAGGCACCTCGACCCAGCCGATGTTCGATCCGATCATGCCCGAGGCATAGACCGTGGCGCTTCCCGACCAGCGCCCGGCGAGCTTCGCCATCATCCCGGCCATGCCCGCGCGGTCGAGCGACGCGACACCGGCAGGTGCCGAAAACTCGTCGATCAGGTGGCCCTCGGCAGCGATGTAATACGCGCGGAAATTGCTGCTGCCCCAATTGACGCCGACGATCTCGCGCCCCTCATCGCCGCGTGACACGAGCGCCTCCATCGATCGGGAAGATGCCGCCGGTGATCCATCCCGCGCGATCGGAGGCGAGGAACAGCGCGAGGTCCGCCACCTCTTCCGCCGTACCGATCCGCTCCAGCGGGTGACGCTTCGCGTTTTGCGCGCGCGCCGCGGCAGTATCGGGATTGCGCGCATAGGAGGCACGCATCGCAGGCGTATCGACGCTGGCCGGCGCGATCGCGTTCACGCGGATGGCGTCGGGCGCGAATTCGAGCGCGGCGGTCTGCATCAGGTTGTTGAGCGCGGCCTTCGACGCGGCATAGCCGGCGAGGGTCGGCGTCGCGAACTCGGCATTGATCGATGATAGGAAGACGATAGCCCCCCCGCCATTCTCGCGCATGTCCGGTACGCACAGCCTCAATAATCGCGCTGCGCCGATCACGTTCACATCGTAAATATCGGCATAGGCGGCCGGATCGGTGTCGATGGTCCCACCATGCACGGTCGCCGCTGCGGCGTGGACCAGGATAGTGGGCACACCGAGCGTCGCCCTGGCGCAGGCATATGCCTCGGCGAGCGCGGTATCGGAGCGCAGATCGGCGACGAGATCGCAATCGCTTGTCCCCGCTGCGCCCAGATCGAGACCGGCGACCTTTGCGCCCTCAGCGCGGAAACGGGTGACGATCGCCGCGCCGATCCCGCTGGCGGCGCCCGTCACCAGCGCGACACGCCCCTGCAATGCGTCGCCCATGTCTGTCCTCCGGCTGTCCGAGCGATCCTATCAGAACTTCACGCTGACGCTCGCCTTGAAGATGCGCCCGAAGAAGACGTTGGTGCGCAGCCCTTCTTCCGCCCCATCATAGGTGCGCTGCTTCTCGTCGAGCAGGTTGTTCGCCTCGAACCCCAGCGACACGTCCTTGGTCAGATCGTAGCGCACCGTCGCCGAGAGATCGGTGTAGGAGTCGTTGTAGATGCCGGTGGCGGCCGCCGATAGCGCGACCAGATAGGCCGAACGCCAATTGTAGGCGACACGTAGCGAGAACGGCCCCTTCTCGTAATAGCCGACGAGATTGACGTTGTTCTTCGACAGGCCCGGGAAGGGCAGCACGCGCCCCGTCACGTCCTTTATCGGCGTGCTGGAGTCGATATACGAATACGTGGCGAGCACGCCGAACCCATCGAACGGCCCGGGCAGGAAATAGAAGGGCAATTGCACGAGGCCCTCGATGCCCTTCACCTTCGCGCCGGCGCCGTTGACCTTGCGGTTGATCAGGTAATTCACGCCGCCATAGCTCTCGGCGCTCTGCTTCTGGACGATGAAGGTCGAGACGTCCTTGTAGAACAGGCCGATCGAGACGAGCGCCTGCTTGCCGAAATAATATTCGAGGCTGGCATCGACCTGATTGGCCTTGAAAGGATCGAGCCCCGGCGCGCCGCCGGTGCCGGTGCCGAGCACGGTCTGTACGCCGTTCACGAACACCGCGTTGTTGCTGAGCGTGACGCCGTTGTTGAGATCGGCGGTGTTGGGGAACGCGACGACCTTCGCCGCGCCGATGCGTGCGACGAGGTTCTGGCCCAGATCGAACTTGGCGACCGCCGAGGGCAGCCATTCATTATCGTCGCGCAGATAGCTGGTCGGTGTCGCCGCGCCCGAGGCGGCGATCAGATTGCCGATCGAGTCCATGTGACGGTGGACGTAGCGCACGCCGACATTGCCCGAGAGCCCGACCGACCCGAGATCGGTCTTGAAGTCGAGCTTGCCATAGCCTTCCCAGAACTGCTCCTTGATCTCGAACGTGCTCGACAGCGCATTGGTGTTGTTCACCATATCGAGGCATTGGCTGTTCTGGGCGATCGCAGGAAAGTCGCTGAAATCCTGGCAGCTGTCGATACCGGGCTTGAGCGACAGATAGCTACGCGGCAGACCGGCGAAATCGCCCGAGGCGAACCCGCTGTTCGAATATTCCGTCAGATACTGCGCCATCTGGGTCGCCGGAATGCCGCCCGCCGGGCGGATGTCGGCGCGCAACGGGTCTTGCACTGAGTCGAGATGATCGTAGCGCGCGCCGAAATCGAACGCACGAAGAAAGCCGTTGCCGAGTTCGTAGGTCCAGTCGGTACGTGCCGCCGTGCCCTTGCTCACCGCGCGATAATCATTGTCGAACAGGATGGTGAAGTTCAGCTGCGAGGGGTTGGAGAGATCGATGCCGTTGACTTGGTAGGACCCGAGATCGCCCTTGGTGAAATCGAAATTCACGCTCGGCGTGACGGTGCCGTTGGGCTGGAGCCGGAAATAGATCTGGTGATAGCTCGACGACGAGCGGTCGTAGGAGACCTCGGCGGAGCCGTGCAGGTGGCTCGAAACCTCGAACTTGCCGCGCAGCGCCGTTGACCAGACATCGGCTTCGGTATCCGCGAATTCGGTGTTGGCGAGCACGGGTCCGGTCGCGGTGCCCGACTGCAGGATATTGTTGTCCGAATAGGTCGCGTTGGACAGGCCCGAGGTCGGGGTGAACGAAATCCACCAGCGATCGCGATCCGAATTGAGCTTGGAATAGAAGCTGTCGAGGGTGAATTCGACGCTCGAGCTCGGTTTCCATTGCACCACGCCGTCGAGGCCGAGATTGCGGCGTTGTTCCTGGATATCTTCCGGCCGCGCATCCGAATTGCCAAAGTGCGTCGCGCCGGCCGAATCCTTGAACTTCGTGTAGCCCGAAAAGGTATCGAGACCCTGCTGCGACAGGTTGCGACGCGAATAGGAAGCGGAGAGCAGCACGCCCAACGTGTCGTTGGCGAATTTGTGCGAAGCCAGCCCGAACAGTTCGTACCCGCCTTTTTTCGCCTGCTCGGCATAGTCGCCGCTGGCCGTGAGCGCGAGTTGCTCGGGACCGTCCAGCGGCATCGGCGTCTGGATATCGACGATGCCGCCCAGGGCGCCCGAGATCTGATCGGCGCCGGCCAGCTTGGTCACGTCCAATCGCGAGATCAACTGGGAGGGGACGAGCGCGAGCAGGCCGTAGGTCGAGCTGCCCAGTTGATCGAGCCCCTGGCCGCCGCGGCCGGTCGCATCGAGGATTTCGCGGCCATTGAACAGGAACACGTTCTGCCGCAGCCCGCGCACCGAGACGCTGGTGCCCTCGGAAATGCCACGGTCGACTTGCACGCCCGAAACACGCGCGAGCGACTCGGCCACGTTGCGATCGGGAAGCTTGCCGATGTCTTCGGCAACGACCGCATCGACGAACTGCGTCGTGTCGCGCTTGATGTCACGCGCGGCGTTCAGGCTGCCGCGGATGCCGGTGACGACGATATCGGGCGCGGCGCTCTGGTCCTGGGAGGTGGTGTCAGCCTGCTGCCCCGGCGCGACGGTCGTGGCGGCGGGCGCGGTCTGCGCCCAGGCCGGCGTGCTCAGGATGGACGACAGCAACAGACCCCGGACGATGTAGTTCTTCATCTCAATCCCCTCCCTGCGCGCTGCATCGGCGCGATGGCGAACCGCTTTGCATCGGTTGTCGGACTAGCTATCTCATCGTTTCTATTAAAGCAACATACAAATTTCTGAGATTTGGCTGCACTCCGCAACGTCCCGCAATGCCATAGTGAAATAGCAGCGCCCCTTGATACCAGGCTCACCGATTAAGCCAGTTGACAAGGGGGATGATCGTAACGATGCTACACATATAGCAACGTTTTGACGGTATCGCGGTCTTGGGGAGGAGTTAGAAATGACGGGCTTGAGCGGCGTCTTGCCGATCCTCCCAACGATTTTCGACGACAAGGGACGGATCGATGAGGCGGGGACGCGACGCGTCGTCGAGTATATCGTGGCGGCGGGCGCTCACGGCATCGTCTTTCCCGGCCTCGCCAGCGAATATGACCTGCTGAGCTGCGACGAGCGGCTGCACATGACCGCGCGGATCGGCGAGTGGATCGGCGCGCGCATACCGTTCGTCGTCGGCGCCACCGCCTCCTCGCCGGAGGAGGCGGTGGCATATGCCGCCGCCGGCGCGAAAGCGGGCGCGCAGACGGCGATGATCCTGACGCCCAAGCTGTTCGCCGACGATCCCGCCGCAATGGCCGACTTCTTTCGCGCCGCGCATGAGGGATCGGGCATTGCGATCATGCTGCAGAACGCGCCCGCGCCGATGGGCATCGGCCTGGCGCTCGACAAGGTCGCCGCGCTGGCGCGCGCGGTCGGCGGCATCGTCTACGTAAAGGAAGAGGCGCAACCCTCGGGCCAGCGCATCACCCAGCTCACCGAACTCGCGGGCGATTCGCTGCAAGCGGTGTTCGGCGGCGCCGGCGCGCGCTACGTGATCGACGAATTGGTGCGTGGCGCGGAGGGGACGATGCCGGCCTGCGAGATCACCGAATTGCACGTCGCAATGCTCACCCTCTTCAAGGGCGGCGACGTGCACGGCGCGCGCGGCCTGTTCGAGCGCACATTGCCGCTGCTGAGCATGCAGGCGGTATTCCGCTGGCGGCTGACCAAGGCCGTGCTCCAGAAGCGCGGGCTGATCGACAGCACCTACACGCGCGCGCCCGGCCCCGAGCTCGACCGCTATGACCGCGCCGAGCTCGACGCTTTGCTCGCACGGCTATCGGACCTGCTGCCGCTCGACCGGGTGCCTGCTTGAGCGGTCGCGTCGCCTCGGTCGAGACGTTCATCGTCACCATCCCGCGCGACGTGCCCTATCTCGGCCCGCTCGGACCGGGCGAGGCGGTCAATTCCCGCGGCTATGTCGTGCGGCGCGGCAACGGCACGATCTACCCGACGGTCGATCGCTCGATCGTGGTGCGCATCATGACCGATGACGGCTTGGCCGGCTGGGGCGAGACCTACGGCATCTGCGCCCCGCGCGCGACATGCGAGATCATCAACGATCTGCTCGTCCCCGTGCTGATCGGCGCCGATCCTGACGATGTCGAGCCGATCTGGGACGCGCTCTATGGCCTGATGCGCGTGCGCGGCTGCACCGGCGGGTTCCACGGCGATGCGATCGCCGCGCTCGATATCGCGTTGTGGGACTTGCGCGGGCAAGCCGCGGGCATCCCGATCCGAGACCTGCTCGGGCCGATCACGAACCCCGTTGTTCCCGGTTACGTCTCGGGCCTCCCCGCTGCCACAATGGCGGAGCGCGTTGCGCTCGCGGCCGCGATGCATCGCGAGGGGCATCGTGCATTCAAGTTCGCCGCCGTCGTCAGCCACGAAGGCGTGGTCGAGGAAATGGCAGCACTCCGGGCGGCGCTTGGCGATGAGGCCGAGGTCCTGATCGATCTTCACTGGAAATTCTCGCCGGACGAGGCGCTCGCCCTGGCGGCGAAGCTCGCGCCCTATCGGCCGGGCTTTATCGAAGCGCCGGTGAAGCCCGAGGACACGGCCGGTCTCGGCCGCGTCGGACGCGAAAGCCCGGTGCCCGTCGCGGCCGGCGAGGAATGGTACACCGCCCATGAGGTGGCCAATCGGCTCGCCGCCGGCCCGCTCGCGTATGTTCAGCCCGAAATGGGGCATACCGGCATCACCCAGTTCCGTCATATCGCGGCGCTTGCCACAGGGCACGGCACACGGATCGCGCCGCACGCGACGATCGGCACTGGCCTGTTCCTCGCCGCCAGCCTGCAAGTCTCCGCGACACTGCCGGGCTTGTGGAAGCACGAGTGGCAACATTCGATCTTCGAACGCAATCTCGGCTTTATCGACAGCGACATGGCCTATCGCGACAACGCCTACGTGCTCCCATCGCGCCCCGGCCTCGGCGCCGCGCCCAATGCGCGCTTCTGGGACCATGCGGAGCGCGTCGCGTGACGCTGGCGCCGGACCACGCGCGGTGCGAAGGATAGGCGATGCGCCCCAAGCTGAACGCCCAACCCAATCAAAGCCTGATCGACGGC
>Ga0164241_10003994_pt1 | contig 14531 bp, 14 predicted proteins | sample OricomyardsoilBY_FD_108780 | JGI IMG/M metagenome (GOLD analysis project Ga0164241, IMG submission 108780) | Backyard soil microbial communities from Emeryville, California, USA - Original compost - Back yard soil (BY) | ecosystem: Environmental > Terrestrial > Soil > Unclassified | place: USA...
CACCGTGGTATTGATGCCAATTCCAAGTGCCAGGGTAACGATCACGGCGAGGGAGAACCACCGGTGAGCCCTGATCATGCGAAGGGCGAAACGGAAGTCTTGGATCATGGGGAAATGGGTTTACCGCCTGGCCCTGCCTGCGGAAAGTTGTCTGAAGTACCCCGCTGGGCTGAGGAAAGTTGCAGTTCCTTCCGGATTTCAATCCAGATCCGCTCGGGGCGCTCAAACGGCGGGCGAAAAATCGGCACCCCGGTGCGGGTCGCCCCTGCTCGTTGCCAGACGGTGTGCATGGCTCGAACTAGCACCCCTCCTTCCCGAGCTTCACCAAAAGGTGCCTGACCCAAAAGAGTTTAGTCTGCGTCTGACGATGCTTCAAAACGATATCGTGAAGTCGCTCGTTGATCGAAATCTACTCATAAAGCAGTTCAGCATTCCCCCCGAAGGCCAGGAGCCGAAGCATGTGCCCGCGGGCGTTGTCGACCGGCAGCTTGCAACCACATTGAGAGAGCAATTCTCCAATGACCCTGCCAAGTTCGCTGCCTACTTGGATTCGCGGGGGATGACCCCGGACCAATATCACAAGGAGGTCGAAGAAGATATGATCTACGGTTACATGGCACAGCAGCAGCGCAAAGTGCATAAAGACATTCAGAAGAAGACGACCAAGTAGCACTCAGCCGTCGACTAACTTGGGACTGCCCGTAGCATCCATATCATCATGAGGAATGCTTCGCTCAAATGTCGCGTTTGGATCATTGCGGCAGCGAGCATTGGTTTTCTACATGCTTTCGCATGCGCGGCCCCTCCAGCTGAAACGAAGAAGCTGAGCAGTGGCCCCGCGGCAGCGCTTGCGTTTGCGCGAAGCTTTCGCGGCGAGGTTTTCCGCCCGGACGATCTGACCTGCTACCCTGACGCGGAAGGCATTCCTTTCGCAGATTGTGAGAACATTATACCGATGAGCGCGACGTTGTGGACTCCAAGACAACTCGTGTTAGATTTTCATCGCCGTGTGGATTCTTTGCCGCCCTCCGAACGTGCGCTGGGGATCATTGTGTTGCTCAAAACCGAGCGATGTGCGACAAAAGCGATGCGCGCCTGCACAGTCACCACGGCTGCCTTAGAGAAGCGATCGACGCCACTCGCCGGTAAGTTCCTGGTCTATGGAGTTCTCCTTAAGCCTCGCGACGGGGACCGGCCCCCTGGAAGTCTCCGAATTGAAACCGGGGAAGATGCATGGAAAAATGAAGCAGCTGGCAAATACCTCTTCCACCAGGGTCCCGGCGCTACTCTCGCGTTTGTGGATCCTTATACCAATTCGGGCCGAATGTTTGATCACATTGACGCGGCGGAGCTTCAACTGACCGAGGAATCGTTCACCCGGGAGGATGGACGCACGCCCGGGCTGGAAGAGAAGCTCAGAGAGATACTGTCTCGCTGGGAATGAGGGAGGAGTCAGGCACCGGCTTGGAATGATGCAGAGGATCCAACAGATGCGATTCATCCCCGGTATCGTGATTACCGCCTATGCTGGTGGTCGACTTCCCTCTACGGATAACGCCACGGGGCTTACGGGTTACCGGCGGACGCAGTTTGCATAAACGAAAGCCCGCCGAGCCGGCAGGCTCGACGGGCCGAAAACGCCGAACGGAATTCTTGTCAGCGTGGCATTGAATTCATGTTGGCATCACGGAATTCGTGTCGCCGCATTGAATTCATGTGAGCGCACAAACCATTTGGTAGGATGGGTTGATTCTGTTTCTGCGGATGCCGCAAGTTGCTGGCCCATCGACAAGGTGTTTGGTGCCGGCAGAATCAATTCTGTTTTCGCCCCCGAGCCGAAAGCGGGCATATGAATATGAAATGATTCTCGCGATGCGATTGTGGTGGCGAAGAGGTGATTATGCGCGAATTGGGCGTAAACTAAGCGGCGCGATGAAACGACACTCAGGCAATTGGTGGAATTATATCTCGCCGGAACCCGGGTTTCGGAGGCACTTCCGGCGAAATATAACCTGAGTATAAGTAGCCCGAGTCGCGAGGGCTCTTAGCCCTAGTGAAGCAATCGCGAGCACTGGCGGTAGGTGTAGCTTGTTGAAACACCGGGATGGCTGTTCGCCATGTCTATTCAAAGGTTGGTTCCGCCGCGGAGCATGCCAAGATGGGCATCCTGTGAGATTCACCAGGGCTTCCACTGCGAATAAATTTTCCCTCGCGACAACTCAACAATCTCGCGAAGCATCTTCCATTCTGTGCTTTTGCATTCTTCGAGAAACCGTTCCGCCTCGGAACCATTCCAGCCCGCGGTGGCGGCGGCAAGGTAGCAGCGCTTCGTAATCACGCGTCCCTCGTTCTCATAATCGCTTCGTGCCTGGCCAATCAAGAAGGCTACATCTTCGGCCTTTTCGGGAACTATGCGTAAGAAATAGATGGCGCGAAAGGCGCCTCTAGCAAATTCAACACTGCCGTTCGCCACTATCTGACGGACCACGCTAATATCACTATTTAAGATCGGGGTGAGCCGACCAATCGCGAAGCCAAGTTCGCCGTAAACGATCGTATGTTCCAATTCGCGTTTCGAGACCTTCCAAAGGTAATCTAGCGCGTCACGATATTCGATATCCGCCAACGCGCGGATCATCGCGGATTGCGCCTGCCACGTGCGCGAATCTTCAAACTCCGTTTGCAGCGCAGCCAGCAGGACAGGCCCATACTGATCGTCCGCCGTCTTACCGATCGCTTTTGCGGCAGAAGCACGCTTCGCAGATTTCGTGTCCTCTAACATTTCGGTTAGTTTCTGATCTATCATCTTGCCGGCCAACTGTGGATCTGCCCACCCCACGATGTCCACTCAGGAACTCAACGGGTCGCATCAAGTTAATCCTGACAGTGGAGAAGCTGCGAGAGGGCTGGCCACTGTTTCATCCATCGACTGCGTTGGGATCTCCGTGCGGATTTTTGTGCGCATCCACGAAGCGTGTGAGCAGCAAAAGACCCGGCCGAAAGTGGCCGGGTCTCGGAAACAGAATCAACTTCTGGGAAACAGAATTAAGCCCTAGAAACGGAATTAACCCAGCCTACCACCATTGTGCGGTGACATTAAATCCGTGCGAGGCGTCCCTAGTGACGCTGACATGAATTCAATGATCGGCGGTGACTCTAATTTGGTGTTTCCCTGACACAAATTCAGCGCAACCGTGACCTGATTTTCGTGTTCTTGTAGACGTATAATTACCAGGGATTAGCGTAATTTTATGCAGAAATTCAGCCTTGGATGAGAAAGAACCTCCACATCGAAATGGCGGACGCCACCGTTCGGTCCGTAGATTCACTTTAGAATTCAAGCAGATTGAGCGGAGCGAGTTTCACGTTGAAGCGTTCGTCGTAGGGAATGACGCGTTTGAAGTCCTTACGCTCGACTCGCCGCACACTGGTGTGACCTTCTCCGAACAGCGGTTTGTTTCTCACCGTGAACGTGACACGCATTGGCACGGACGCGTAGTTTGGGTCCGGCTTAGCAAAGTCGACCTCTGTGAGACCGTCGTAATACTTGCCTGCGGCAACGCGGACCATCTTGGTCTGGCGTATCGTCACATGCTCGAACTCTCGGGTTGTTCGACCGACCCGAGCCGTGAGCAGATGATCATCGACCCGTGCGGCATCGGGCCCACCTACTTCCTGCATTGGGACCTCGAACGTGATACTTGTCTCGTCCTCCGCGATGGCTTTCGCCGCTTCGAGAAGTGGTCTGACCTCGCGATTTAGCAGGCGAAGCCGGAAACCTTGGTCTCGCGCGGCAACAGCAAGAGCCTCGACCGCTTTCAAGCGTCGTTGAGCCTGCTTCTCACTATTCGCTGCCCAATCTCGGAGTTGTTTTTCCGTGGGCAGCTGGCCGTTGATGAGCAAGGGCACCGATTGTTGGGCGTAGGGCATCGAAGGATCATAGCGAACAACTGATTCCGCTGAGACCGAGCCGTCGGCGTTAAGGTATCCACCGGTCTCCACATAGGCCCAGCGCTGCTGACCTTCGAGAAACGCTTGGAATGCCGTTTCGAGCAGCGGAGACCGCTCTGGGCTGAGAGACGCCACGGGTAACGCATCTCCCGTCTGTGCGGTTATACTACTAATCAGGACAAAGGCGGCAATGATGGAACCAAAAGCGAGGCGCACGGCGGATATTTTGATAGCTTTGATTCCGTGCAAGGTTGTCCGTCCTACCGACTGAAAGCAATGTGGTTGACCGCGTCGCGGGTATGCGTTACTGAGTTTTCTGAATTCACCGTTGGGCCGGCGGAAATTCGACTCTTACCCCATGAAACGTTTTGGAAGCCGGGTCTGCCACGGATTTTTAGTAGCATTTTTGATCTGGGTCGATGCCCACGCTGCGCCGGAGATCAAGCCGGAGATGCGCGTGCAACTCCCGCCATATATCGTCGAAACCGCCATTGGACCAACCTGGCGCTACACCGAGATTCCACGGTTTGAAATTCTATCGCGCTGCAACGATCTCACGACCGAGCAGCTTGCCCTGACTTTCCACCGGGCCAACCAATTGCTCAATATGGTGCTGCCCGAACGGTTCCAACTCGCGCTCGATGTTCCTCGCGCACTGATATTTTACGACGAGAGTCTCTGGCCGGTTGCGGAGCAAAAGGCTGTTTCCGCGATGCTCCGCGTCAATCCTCCGGCTCGACCAGATGGTGTCCCGGCGGCCAAGTCGCCGCGCGTTCAGCTCGAACCGGTCGCGGGGAGCCAATTCTTGGGCGTGGAGCCCAACAACAGGGATGCTGCCACCGATGCGTTTTTCAGCAACCTCATGTTGTCCGACGCCGATGCCATCGTCACCTTCGCCCTGGTCTCGAAGGCCACCATCGACCCGCAGCGAACCTATGTAACAAGTGCGTATGTCAGCACGCTGTTGAATAACCGCACCCCCGCGTTGCCCGACTGGTTCATCGCAGGTTTCCTGCGCCTATATGATCGTATGATTTTTAAGGACAATACCGTCACGGTAAAGGCCGTGCGATGGGAAGCAGTCCTCCAGTCCAGCCAACGCGAGATTGTCCAAAAACCTGAGGTTGGGGTTTCGCATGAAGACACCCAGAACCTCAACGCGCGACGAGCACTGGAGCTTGGCAAGCAGCCGTTTAGCCTTCCCCAAGTCGCCCCCGGGGATCAGTTCCGCCCGCCGGAAGCGCCCGCCGAAAAGCCAAAAGCGACCGCACCGAATCCGAATTTGTTGCTGCCACTAAGCGGGTTGATCGGCGGTGTCATGCCGGATGGCGACGTCGGATCTTGGCTGGAATTGTCGGAGCTCTTTGTCAGTTGGGGCCTGGATCCAGCGAACGGCCGGCAGGAAGGATTCTGGAATTGGGTCGAGCGCTCCTCCAGCGAACCCGCGACAGAAACCTTGTTTCAGGAATGCCTCGGTATTGATTACGTTGCAGCCACGCAGTCGCTAGTCGCTTATGGGACCCACCATCGCGGGATTCGCTGGGTGCTGCCCGAGGTGCTGTCGCGTCCGCCAACTTATTCCTTTAGCGATGCCTCTCCCCTGCAGATTGCCCGCATTAAGGGTGAGTGGGAACGGCTCGAGGCGCGTTACGTCCGCAAAAACCTGCCGGATTTGGAAGAACAATACGTCGCACTCGCCCGCCGGACCCTGCGCAAGCCTTACGATCGCGGCGACCGCGACCCAAGCCTTATCGCCTCGATCGGGCTGCTGGAACTCGACGCGGGCAACCACCAGATCGCTAAAGACTTCTTGGAGGAAGCGGTGTTAGGGGGCGTGGTCCGACCGCGCGCGCATTACGAGTTAGCCCGCATGCGCTACGACTATCTTTTTGGTCGCTCAACCCGTAATGACGGCAAATACAGCACCGAGCAAATCGCCCCGATTCTGCAACCTCTGCTTGTCGCAACTCGGCAAGCCCCGCCATTGTCAGCTGTCTATGAATTGATGGCGCACGTCTGTTTGACATGTGTGGACCCTCCCTCGCCCGAAGTGCTCACCGCATTAGCGAAGGGCACTGCCTTGTTCCCGCGCAACACCACGCTCAGCCGTAAAATTGCCGCACTTCGCAATGGAACCGACGACTCGCCCGAATCTCTTCAATTGTTGGAGGCACTGAAAGCCAAACTTCCTGAACCGCACCTGGCGCGCTGACCGCGCGCGTATTTGATAAGCCCTGAGCGCTTCCTCAGACCGTCTAAGCAATAGGCTTGACGCGATGCTTAGACGGTCTGAGGAAAGTGAATGGCACAAAAATCAGCGCTGGTTCAAGGGACGCTTGATATGCTAGTGCTGCGTGTCCTCTCGCGCAGTGAACTTCACGGTTGGGGCATCACCCAAAAGCTCGAACAATTATCGAAGAGCGCGCTGCGAGTGGATGAGGGGTCACTTTATCCGTCGCTTTATCGCATGGAGGACAAGGGATGGATCGAGGCCGAGTGGAAGATGACAGAGAAGGGGCGGCGCGCAAAATTCTATTCGCTTACGCGCATCGGTCGAAAACAGCTCGAATCGGAGATCGAAGGTTGGGATCGAATGACGGCGATTATCGCAAGTGTGATGAGCTCCACATGAGAGGCGAAACAGTCGCACTTAGTAACTAGCAATGAACTTAATCCGCCTACTTCTCCGTCGATTGAGACTGTTCGTCCGACGTGGAAAAGCGGAGGCCGAGATGGCAGAGGAGATGCGTTTTCACCTAGAAATGCGGAAGGAAGACAAGATCGAGGATGGTCTCTCGTCCGAGGAGGCGAGCTATGCTGCGCAACGAAAGTTCGGCAACGTCGGTGCGATTCAGGAGCAAATTCGTGAGCAGCGTGGTTGGACGCAGCTCGAGCAGTGGGGACAGGACATTGGCTTTGTCGCAAGATCCCTTGCTCGCGCCCCTGGATTTACGCTCACTGCACTCGCTACCCTGACGGTTGGGATTGGGGTGGCCACAGTCGTGTTTAACCTCACGGCCTGGATCCTATTTCGAGCCGACCCATACCCCAACCCGGAACAACTTTATCGCATCGGTTACAGCGACAAGCAGGCCCCGTTCATACCCGTCAGAACGGGTCTCCATTTCCTGGCATACCAAGAGCGAACAGATGTCTTTTCCGAATTCGCTGCAGTATCGCCTGAGATGGCTAATGTAGTGATCGAAGGCCAACCGAGCGCGGTCGGTGTCCTCAGAATCTCAATCGACTGTTTCCGAACGCTGGGCATCGTGCCGGCGCTTGGTCGCTCATTTCTTCCCGAAGAATTCAAAGCCGGTGCGAACAATGTCGTCATCATCGACGACCTATTCTGGCGAACGAACTTCCATGCGGACCCTCAAATCTTGGGCCGCAAGCTATTGATCGACCAGCAAGTCTGCACCGTGATCGGTGTGCTCAAACTGGGGCAACCGTTTCCCCCTGCCTTTGAAGGCGCGGTGTATCGACCCTTGGTGATGAACGTGAATCCGGCTGAGCCATTTGATCTTACCTTACACATCATTGGCCGGTTGCGGCGGGGAGTCGGCCCGGAGGCTGCTCGTGCGGCGCTTGCGGAGATCAAATTGATTGGACTGCCAAATTGGGCAGTTCCGTATTTCGCCGAGCAGGAAGTCCGTTTGGCCACACCGAGGGAGCTGGCTAGACCGGAAGCCTTCTGGCTCATGGCGATTGCCGGAGCATTTCTCTACGGCATCGCTTGCCTCAATACGATCAACCTCATACTCGTGCGGCAGTTGGGACGGGCGCGTGAAATCACCATCCGCCTGGCTGTAGGTGCGACGCGGGGGCGGATCGTGCGATTATTGGCGATCGAGAGCGTCGCGCTTTCCTTGGTGGTGATGGGCATTCTTGCCTTTGCCGCGCGGTGGTTGTTTCCGCCGCTGTTTGCGGCTATCACCGGGAGCGAAGGGGTGCGCTACCTATCCTATTGGAATTGGGATATCCTCGGGGCGGCTGGCGTCCTGACCGGCCTGGCCTGCCTGAGCGCTGTTTTAGTTCCTTTGGCCCGCTTACTCGGCACTGATGTCAGTCCCAACCTGAAGGAAGGTGGAGCAGGTGCGGGCGAAAGCCGTCGAGCTGGGCAAGTGCGTAGCGTTTTGGTTATTCTCCAAGCGGCGCTCGCCGTGGTCTTGCTCACCGGCACAGGCCTCATGGTCCGCTCGTTCGGTAAACTGCAAAAAGTGAACCTTGGTTTTGATCCAATAGGAAAGGTGAAGGCCCAGATAGCCTTTCCGAAAAGCTACACCTTGTCTTCCGAGGCTCGTCTTCAGTTGTTTGAGCGGCTTCAGCAACGTCTCGAACAATTACCCGGAGTAAAAGCGGTTTCCTTTGGGGAGGACACCCTCTTGGAAGGCGGATTCTGGGGCACGGCGCAGGTCCAGATGCCCAATGGTGAATTTATGCCTGTCGCCGGAAATGTTGTTTCGGCGGACTTCCTTGCGGCGTCTGGCTTAACGCTACTGAAGGGGCGCTGGTTATCTCCGCAAAGAGGGGCGATTGAGGTAGTGATAAATGAATCACTCGCCAAGGCGCGCTTTGGCGAGCACGACCCCATTGGAGGCTCCATCAAGTTATTGGTTTCGGGAGACAAGGTCTATTCCGTGGTGGGAGTCGTGAAAGACGTTAAGGAGACGGTGCGCACCATTGCGCCGGGAATGAGATTCTATGCGCCGAGTTGGTTCTATCCCCCGAATATCAACACGATGTTTCTGAAGCTGGAAAGTAACCCAGACCTGGCATTCGGTGGCTTGGTCCGGCGAGTCATCTATGATTTCGATCCACGACTGATCGTAACCGACGTGAGTGCGATCGACGAAATGGTGGGTCGTTCGATGTGGGCGGAACGGTATGCGTTCAGGATCATGAAGGGCCTGACAGCTATCGCTCTGGGACTGGTGATTGTCGGCTTGTTCTCGATCGTGGCCTACACCGTTGCCAGTCGCCGCCGGGAATTTGGCGTGCGCATGGCACTAGGTGCCACGCCGGCCGATCTGCGTCGGTTGGTGTTGGCGAAAGGGCTCTTAAGCGCCGCGGTCGGGATCGTCATCGGCACCGCCGTTGCCATGGGGCTCACTCGATTCATGCAGAGCCTGCTTTTTGAAACCAATCCTTACGATCCACTGGTTTTTGCGAGCGTCGGCGTCGTGTTGCTGGCGTCGGCTGCCATTGCCTGTTTGTTGCCTGCGCACCGGGCGTCGCGGATCGACCCTGTAGTTACCCTACGGGCTGACTAGCCTGCGTTTCCAAGCCGAGTGACTGAGGCGACATGAAAACAAGAACAGCGCTTTCCCGGCCTGGGATTGAACGAATATGCCGGCAGCCCATCTGTATCAGCGCGTGAGTCGTCGAATTCTTGGCTCCATGCTTACGGCAGCAGCATTGTCTTTCACCGGCACGGCTGCAGCGACGACGCTGGAACCCCAAGTCCGGACATCTCGTCACATGACCGAGGCTATACGGGAGGTCATTCGTATAGATGCCGGGATGCAGCCCACGGCGGTGGCCGTTGAACCGGAGGTTAAAGTGGAGGATGAGATCAAGCTCCCCGATATGCACGTGCGAGGTAGCCGTGAGCTCAAGCCCGACGATGTTATCGTGGAGGTTCCGCCGGCTCCCGTGTTGGGAACTGGGGTTGCCGTTATCAAAGGACGCAAGGTCACGATGAAAATCCGCCGCCTCTTGTTTCTTCCCATCGGTTTTAAGCTCGAGTGGTGAGGGCGCATCAGAGTTCAGCCGTCGCCAAGCCCCTGGCTGACGACGGAGGCGGCCCAAACAAAAGCGCCGTTTGAAAGCTGATGCTGGAGATGAAATGCCTGAGCAGATCGAAGCAATGCCGGCGGTCGGCCTTCCCGTTCAAACCAGTCATGATTTCCGATAAAGCGCGCAACGATCAGTTGGCCGAGAACGGTTCACGCGCAACGCGACAAAGTCTCTATGAGCTTAGTCGGCACTACTCTTCCTTTCGCGGCTTTCGAGCAGACGCTCGATTTCAGGATCAAGTAGCGATCGGAGGATTGTTTGAAGCTCGGGATCCATCGCCGCGAAGCGGTCAGGGATATCAAGCACACCGATCGGAGGAAGCTCCAGTTCATCATACCGCATCGAAATCCAGAGCTTATGATCATGCTCCATAACATAAACAGCATCAGCCCACTTCAGATCGGACTCGGTAACGCGCTGCTTCGCCTCGAACCGCACACCAGCAGACCTAACCTCCAGTCGAGCATCAGTCTGATAGAGGCGCTCCGCTGTAACGCTGCGCTTTTTATTCAGCGCGCAAACAAACAAAAGTTTTAGTCGGGAAGGACTCACGCTATAGGTCGACAACTGCGGTTCTATATCTCGCCGGAAGGGCCCAATAGCGTAAGGATGCTATCGCCGTTATCTGGTGGAGTGCGGCGAACATACTCAAGGGTGCGGGTGTGCATTATTTATTGGCGTCGATACTCGCGATGTTCTTCTCCGTCGGCTTCAGTATGGCATCGAACTTTCTCTGGATATGGCGGAAGTCCACAAACTAGGCGGAATGGATTTCCCGAGAGGTTTCCATGGCCGACCGAGGCTCGAAAGGCAGCCGGAGCGAAGAAAGCAGGCTTAAGGAATTACTTCTCTTCCTTCTTAAGCTCCGCCTGCAAGTCAAAGCACTTGGCAAGGAAAACGAAAATTGCGCCTCCCACCGTTCCATGGAACAAGACGTTATCCATGGCGGAAAGCTTCGCTTCCGGAAGCCAGCACAGACTTTCCGGCAACACAAAGTGGAGCACCCGCGTCCAGATTACCAAAGAAGCCAAGACAGCCATACTGAAAATGAACGCGACGGAAACTAAATGGATGGCGTCCTTCTTCTGCTCATCGCGCTTTGAACTCGCGAGAAATTTGCGCGCTTCCGCCCGGGCGAGGCTGTCATCAATGCCGGCGCTTCCCGTATCAACCGAACTAATGTCATTAATGTCCAATTCCGGTCTCCGCGGGGGTTTTCAATTTTCTTTCGTAGAAATCTTGAATTCTGTCGTCTGGAATAACCGTCCACCGGGTTGCTTTCCCTTCGGCCCACACTTGGCTCCATGGCGTTCCTGGTTGATGTGTAAGAGAAGAAAGGTGAACAGCACTAAGCGGGCTATACTTTTCCCACGTCTTTTCTAGGACAGCGCGGACTGGCGCTGCCATCTCCTCCGGTGTAATGGCCTCCGCTTCCTTTGCAGGAATAGATCCATTTCCATAATGTTTGAAAGAGTGGTAGAGTGATTCAATTACCGGACCATATTTCCACGCCTGCACGGACTCCGCAATAAGTGGCTCCTTGCAGAAGGCCAAGTTCCAGCCGTGTGCGATGTATGTGAGTTTAATGAGCTTCATCGGGGAGATGTCCTTCCCCTCGCGATTGGCTCTCTCGATGAAAAATCGAGCTACTTGAAATGGAGAGTATGCCATACGGATACGGTATCACACCGCATCGTAAAATCAAAGCCGCTTCTCATTATGGTTTCGAGGGATATGCATGCTGGCTAGGTAAATGCCTATTGGGGAATGCATACCGTTCAAGCGAACTCCATGCGCGATACCCGCACACCTCGACCGAGGCATATCTGATCGCCTGCGTATCGCTGAATCTGTTGCCAAGGACAGTTGGTCGCTCCCCCAAGATTCGTTTACGTGCGGCATCGGTCCGCAGCCGTTTGTCCGCAGCGCGGACTGATCGGGTGGAAAAAACGGTTAAGCTCGCTACCGCCTTGCGGATGGGTAATTGAGGTAGCGGGCCACAGTTATGCGAAAGCATGACGGGTGGCCTTTTTGTTGGCTAACCCCAGAATCACAATGATCACCAATGACTGGCAGAAACACTCGTCTTCTGGGTTTGAAGATGACGGCTCGGAAGCACCGCGCACTCACTTGGCGAAAGTCTTCAGACCTGTATTTCGTTGCCTAGTTTTCGTCCTCCTGTGCCAAACCGCGATCGCCGCTGACGCACTGAACATCTGTTCCTTTAACATCCAGTTCCTAGGCTCCTCCTCGAAGCGTGACAATGCGGCTATCGCTGACTTGGTGAAGGGTTATGATATCGTGGTAGTGCAAGAGCTGGTAGCAGCTCCTGCCACCACTCCCACGCAGGGTCCAGGGTCGCGGCAGCGATCCGCAATCTTCTTCAGGGAAATGGCTCTCCGCGGCTTCAGCTACGTTATTTCCGAAAGTGATACCGGAGTGCGCGGGCCGCTTCCGAATTACGGTTCCGCGACTGAGTGGTTTGTCACGTTCTACAAGCCAGGGATGGTGTCGCCGGTTACTGATATTCCGCATGGATTCATTGGTCAGCCACTCGCAGCCAATCCCAAGTTCGATCGGGTGCCATTTGCCTTCGCATTCCGATCGAAGAACAGGAATGCAGACTTTGTCCTCATCTCAGTTCACCTAAATCCGGACATACCGGCCCGCCGCGCGGTTGAGTTCAAAGGCATTGCAGATTGGATTGCTCAGCAGAAAGCGCTTTCCCCTGAGCGCGATTATATCGTTTTGGGTGATACCAACCTTCAGAATCTCGCAGAGCTCCACGCGGATACGCCCGCCAATTTCATATCTTTGAACGAAGCATGCGTCGCCACCAATACCAACGTTAATGGGCCGAAGCCTTACGATCACGTGTTGTTAAACCCGACGGATTCAGGCGAGGTCGATCGCGTTTACGGATTTAAGGTTGTTAATTTGGTTGATGCGATGCGCTCGAGATGGGCTGGACCAGGGGCATATCCGGGTGGGCCCCCCTATGATCACAATAAGTTCAGAGCTTACTATTCGGACCACAACCCGGTCGCATTTCGTATTCTGGTTCCGGCCCGCGATGACGATTGAGGCGGTGCAGGACGAACGCCGAACACTCTGAAGCTCATCAATTCTTATCGTTATGAAGACTGTGGTAAAACGACTCGTGCTCTTCTTTGATGGAACCGACAACACTCCGGACGACCTGACCAATGTGTGGCGCGCTCACGAGCTATTGGCCGATGCAGATCGCGATGGGATTCCTCAACTCAAGAAATACATCGCTGGGGTCGGCACTGATACCGGATTCCGACTTCGGGGCAGTATCTTTGGAGAAGGCGTTATTTCCAGGATGTGCCAGGGATATGAGTGGCTAGTGGCGAACTATGAGTCCGGATGCGAAATCTATGTTTTCGGATTTAGCCGCGGAGCCTTCACTGCGAGAAGCACGGTTCAGATGATTGCGACGTGCGGTTTGCTCCGCCCGGAAGCACTGGCGGGAACGAGCGTGCGACAAATGTTCGCTCGGTATGAGGCGATCTCCAAAGGAGAGGAGCAGCCAATCTGGAGATTGCGGTTTTTCAAAGAAGAACTTCCAGCGGGTTGGGCGCCGAACGAGGGCGACAAGGTTCTTATGGATAACGCGAAAACTCGCGTTGTTAAGGTTCGCATGGCCGGCTTGTGGGATACGGTTGGTGCGATGGGAGGCGACGCCATTGCGAATGAAGGGGCGGTTACGCAAAAATCTGCTGCTCACAATGTCCGCCCGACCAAGGCCCAGGAATATGGTTACCATGCAGTCGCAATTGATGAGCATCGTTCGATGTTTGATGTGACGCTTTGGCGGACATTTGTTGCCGAAGGAAAGGAGCAAGAAACCCTGCAAAGGTATGCCAAATACTACGAGCAGCGCTGGTTCATCGGAGCTCACTCCGATGTTGGCGGGGGATACAAAGACGACAGGCTGCCTGACTATTCGCTTTCGTGGATGCTCTCAAAGGCTAGTGCGCTTGGGCTAGAGTTTAAGAGCGTAGTGACGCCTGTTGAGAATGGCTGGTCCGCGCCGGTTCACGACAGCTTCAGCAAGTTCGCTTTCGGAATTCTGAATATATGGTCGAAGATCCTGCCAGGCGACCAGCGGCTCTATCGCGAGATCGGGAGGGTGCCCAAGGTTGTCAGTGCGGGAGATGGAACCAACGGGAATTTGATGTGCATCAATGAGGTGGTCGACCCCAGTGTTTTCGTGCGCTGGACGAAGGACTCTGCTTATCGCCCGCCGAGCTTGGTGCGCTATTTTAAGAATAATCCGGATTCACTACCAAAGTAACAGGAAGCGCCCGAGAAACGGCCAGAACGGCGCAGGGGACGATCGTCGTTTTGCATACGGATAAATTACAGTAGTCGCTTTGCTCACTGCGTGGTAAACTAGCAACCTTCGGTCGCCAGTTCGTAGTGCCCCAGCAGAGTCGGACGTTTCACAGCAATGGACGATACGAATCTGCTGGGGCCATTATACGCCTGATGCGCTCCTGTTAGGTGAAGGTCAGCTTTGCACTTGTCCGGCAGACCTGGCCCCGGAAACGGCTAATCCTTCTTTTTCGGCATCTTTTGATTCTCAGGTAAATTTCTATATGTTTCAAAGCTGTAGAGCTTGATGTTGGAATGTAAGCGTTCGGTCGAGCGCCTCGTAGTCGTGTAGTCAGAAGGGTGATAGAGTGGTCGGAATGGTGACGACTACGACGGAGTTGATCGATACAGGCGAGAAGCGGGACCGGCGCGGCCGACGG
>Ga0164241_10003995_pt1 | contig 14530 bp, 14 predicted proteins | sample OricomyardsoilBY_FD_108780 | JGI IMG/M metagenome (GOLD analysis project Ga0164241, IMG submission 108780) | Backyard soil microbial communities from Emeryville, California, USA - Original compost - Back yard soil (BY) | ecosystem: Environmental > Terrestrial > Soil > Unclassified | place: USA...
ATGCCATCAATGTTTACACCAACGCTTTCGCCATGCGATTCACCAAAAATGTTTACCCGGAATATGCGGCCAAATGAGTTCATAGTACCCCCATCCCCTGAAGGGGAGTTTATATTTAATTATGCTTCTGTTTTTACCGAAGCACCTAATGATTGTAAATGTCTGTAAAAATCAGGATATGATTTATTGATGGCTTCTGCTACCTCAATAGTTGTTTCGCCGTTTGCTTTTAAAGCAAGCAAAGCACACATCATAGCAATACGATGATCGTGATGGGAATGAACAGTTGCTGCCTTAATATTAATTGTTCCTTCAATCTCCATTACATTATCATTAAGCACAACTTTAATATTCATCTTACCTAATTCTTCCTGTATGGTTAAAGCACGATTACTTTCTTTATGCGCCAAACGATGAACACCCGTAATCTTTGTTATGCCTTTACAGCATGCAGCTAATGCAGCTAATGGAGGAAAGAGATCAGGGCAATCGGTAGCATCAAATTCAAAAGAACCCCTATCCCCTAAAGGGGGACAAGAAACATTAATTTCTTTCTCACCTATCATTACCTGAGCGCCGGAACTTTCAAGTGCTTCCATTATTTTTTTATCCGCCTGCGTTGAAGCTATATCAAGCCCGGCTACTTTTATATTGCCTGCAATAGCGCCAAACACCAATAAAAATGCGCCGCCGCTCCAATCACCTTCAACGGTGTAATCAACAAAATCGTTGCGTTCAGTATCGGGTGTTTCATCAAAATAAAAGGCTTCGTAATTGCGGTTCTCCGGAACTTTTAATAAAAAAGATTCCATTACGCTTAAAGTCAAATCAACATAAGGCTTGCTCTTAAGATTGGTTACGTTAATGGTAACATTCTTTGCATCCAATGCTGCATAAGCAAGCAACAATCCTGTAAGAAATTGAGAGCTAAGAGAGCCATCAATCGCAATATCTTTTGGTTGTAACGGTCCTTGTATTTTTATAGGAAGCTTTCCTTTATTTGATGCTATTTCAACATCAAGTTGCGGCATCACCTCATCAAAAAAATCCATAGGGCGTGTAAGCAAACTGCCTTCACCATTTATCAGCATTTCATTTTCGCTTAATGCAACGATAGGTGTAAACATGCGAATGCCTAAACCGGCTTCACCATTATTTACAACAGAAGAAACTGGTTTAACACCTTCACTGGTAATCTTCAAACTTCCATCTTCGTTTTCTGTTACTGTTGCACCTAAAGCTTTAATTACATTCAGCCCTGCAATATCATCATTGCTTTTGCCAGGATTGCGGATAATACTTTCTCCTTTTCTAACCAACGCTGCTGCACATGCACGCTGCATGGAACTTTTAGATGCGGGTGCATGAACATTTCCTGATACCGTAGATGGCTTAACTTTTACCTGCATTTTCTTATTAAAAAAATTATTTATTCTCTAATTGCGTAATAATATTTTCCACTTCGCCTATCTCAATCGGCTGCACCACAGCTTTACCAATTTTCTCCAGCAACACATAACTTATAATATCCCTTACTTTCTTTTTATCAGCTTTCATTACTTCAATAACATCTTTTGCCTTGTATGACTGATACGCCGGCAAACCATATTTTTTTATAAGCTCAACTAATTTATTAGTGCTATTGAAGTTTTTATGGGATGAAGATATTATACAGGCCATCACCATTCCAATTGCAACAGCATGGCCATGCGGGAGTTTGTATGTGTTTTCTATTGCATGGCCGAATGTATGGCCAAAGTTCAAAAGCTTTCTATCGCCTGTTTCAAACTCATCTTCCACAACAACCTTTGCTTTTAATAAAGCATTGCGCTGAATTAATTTATTTAATAAAGAGGTGTCTTGTTTAAAATCATTCAGCTTATGTTGTTCAAGCAATTTAAACATAGCTGCGTCTTTTATAGCAGCATGTTTTATTATCTCAGCAAAACCGTTCACCCATTCTTTTTTGGGCAATGATTTTAACAACGAATAATCATACAATAAAAATGATGGCTGCCTTATTAAACCAACCATATTTTTATACGCGCCTACATCAATACCATTCTTACCGCCAATACTTGCATCAACCATTGCAAGAATAGAAGTTGGAACAAACCCAAACTGTATGCCGCGCATAAAAACGCCGGCAACATAGCCGGTTATATCGGTAACAACGCCACCGCCAACACCAACAAGAAACGATTTACGGTCGCAGCCAAAATCAATCAACTGGTCAATAATCATATCAACTGTGTGCTGAACTTTATGCTCCTCTCCTGCTTTTAAAACAATCGTTTTCCAGCCTTTAAATTTTTTATGATTACTGCCACAAAAAACATTTTCATCTGTAATAATTACAGCATTATCTTTTGAAGTTATTGTTTCAAGCAGGTCAAAAGAAGCATCAAAATAAAATGTGGTGGAAGAAGATGTAAATCCGATAATCTTTTTTATCATCCTAATAAACTGCAGCCTTTAATCAGCCGGTTTTATTTTATCAATAATATCATAAGCAATTTCAAAGCCGTCTGCAATAACATGCACACTTGTTATGCCGTCATAATAACCTGACAAATGCAATACATTATAAACTGTATGTAAGCCTGCCAGCATCTTTTTATCAAGCTTCGCAATATTTTTTTGATAATATTCAATGCTTTTCCTTGAACTTTTTGGTGGCTCAACATTTTTCAACATTAAATAACCATCCAATGCTTTTAATACGCCATTATACGCTGTACCGCAGGCTGTTTTAACATACTTGTCATCTTTGTAAAACTTGCCCTCTTTGCCAGCCTTTTTTAAATTGTCTTTTGCGTTATCCATATAACGCAAAGCCTCTTTATAATATTTGCTTTTTATTTGTTGTTGTTCCTGCGTACTCATCAATAAAAGTTAAATGCTTTAAAGGTTTGTGCTTAAAAGCCTTCCTTTCAGGGAAGGTTTGGATGGGTTCCTAATCGTTCATTATTTTATTTTGGCGGTTAATACTTTCCATGTGTACCGCATCAAAATATTTTGTAATGAACTCTTTGCTTAAACCCAATTTTTCACCTTGTGCAAACGCTCTTTCAAGTATTGAATTCCAGCGGTTGGTTTGAAGAATGGTGATATTATTATCTTTTTTATACTTACCTATTTTTTCAGATACTTTCATACGCTGGCCAAGTATCTGCATCAGTTCATCATCCAAATGATTTATCTGCTGGCGTAGTTTATCCAATGCAGCATGATATTCTTCACTCGCCACATCTTCTTTTCTCCAACGAATACTGCTTAACATATCACCTAATGTTTCAGGTGTTATTTGCTGCTTGGCATCGCTCCATGCCTGGTCTGGCGTAATATGGCTTTCAATAATTAAACCATCGTAATCAAGGTCAATAGCTTTTTGAGCAACATCTAGTAAAATATCTCTGCGGCCACAAATATGTGAAGGGTCATTTATCAGCATCATATCCGGGTTACGACGTTTCATTTCAATGGCCAAATGCCACATGGGCGCATTGCGGTATTCAGAATTTCCGTAAGAGCTAAACCCGCGATGTATCAAACCTATTTGCTTAATTCCTGCTTTTGCAACACGTTCAACTGCACCAATCCATAATTCAAGATCAGGATTAATAGGATTTTTTATTAGTACCGGCACATCAACACCACGTAATGCATCAGCTACTTCCTGCACACTAAAAGGATTAACTGTTGTGCGGGCGCCAATCCATAAAACATCCACATCAAAATGCAAAGCATCTTCAACTTGTTTTCCTGTTGCTACTTCAATAGTTACAGGCATGCCTGTAATTTGTTTGGCTTTTTGCATCCAGGGTAAACCCTTCGTTCCAACACCTTCAAAACTGCCTGGGCGTGTACGTGGTTTCCAAATACCTGCGCGCAGCATATCTACTTTGCCGGTTTTATGTAACCGAACAGCCGTTTCAATTACCTGCTCTTCTGTTTCTGCACTGCATGGGCCCGAAATAATAAGTGGTCTTTTACTCCATGCTGCTTGTGTAACTTCTTTCATATTTGCTTCAGTTGCTTGCATTTTCTTTGATATTTATTTTTATGTTGGCGGCTGTTGATACGTTGTGGCATCTTCATCGTGTCACTCTATTGTACTGCTGATTTATTATTCAGCAAAGCCTGCTTTAAAAGGGGTTGCTAAATTACTATAAATATGCTTTTTGTAAAGATATTTATAGTAATGCTAACTAAACAACTGTTAGTATTTGAGATGATGATGAGAGCAGCTCATACTTTCTTCTTTAAGAAAGGTTTGTAAATCTGCATTACTACAGCTTACGGTTGAGTGATTTTACTTATTATCAGCATTCATGTTTGCGGGTGAACATCAAAGGCAGCGAAAACAATATTGCTTACTTACTCCGCTCTACGGTTGCTTGTATCAGCTCCCATGAAAATGTGCAGTAGAAGTGTTGCGACGCAACGAAGATGCCACAACGTATCAATCGCTGGTAACCAAAACTGCATTACAATGCCGAAGGCAATTGGTGATAATAAATTATGCGTTGCCATTTTTACAAAAAAACCCCGTGTAAACACACAGGGTTTAACCAAAACCAACTGCTACGAAAAAAAATCTTTATTGAATATTAATTTCTTTAGGTAAAGCCTTTACTTCTTCTTTCTTAGGAAGGTAAAGCTTTAAAATACCCTCTTCATATTTTGCCTGTATAGTTTCTGTATTAATTACATCATCTACACGGAAACTGCGTTTGAAACTTGAAAAACTGAACTCACGGCGATGCGTTTTGTAATCATTGTTTTCAGTTTCATTTTTCTTTTCATAACCAATTGTAAGCAGGCCTTTGTCAAGATTTATTTTAAAATCTTCTTTTTTAAGGCCAGGAGCTACTAATTCAAGATGAAAACCATCACTGTTTTCATGAATGTTTACCGGGGGAACATTCCATCCGTTTTCTTTACCCCAGGCGGCAGGCAGAGTGCTAAAAAATTCATCGAATAAGTTGTCGAAAGTTGTGTAGTTACGTTTTGCTAAAGTTGTCATACTATTTGTTTTTATTGTTATTAATAATTTTGGCTTTACCTGAACAAAGCATATACCATCACAATTTTTTATGAAAAAAGTGCAGAGTGGTTTTAATTATTCTGACAATAATTGTTTAGTCTTGTTGAATAAATGCCAGGTTGACTTTTATTTTTGCATATTGTTAAGAATAAAGACTATTCTTGTTATGTTATAATAATTCATTGTTTGCAGCTGTTTTATTCTTTTAGTATCATTGCAGCTTTTAAATAAATTCATGTATCCTAATTTATATTATCTTTTTAAGGATTTGTTCGGATTGAATTTGCCTGCGCTTAAAATCATTAACACATTTGGTTTTTGCGTGGCGATTTCTTTTTTAGTGTGTGCCTGGTTATTAATGAAAGAGCTGAAGCGTAAACAGGCTGCAGGTTACTTCACTTATAAAGAAACCACAATTGAAATTGGAAAGCCTGCTAATGCAATTGAGTTGGTCATAAACTTTTTTCTTGGCTTTATTTTAGGTTATAAAATATTGGGCATCTTTATAGTTAAAGGCGCTTTAAATGATCCGCAGGATTTTATTTTTTCTTCTTTAGGTAGCATGCCGGCGGGTATTTTACTTGGGTTGTTTTTTGCCGGGTTTAAATGGTGGGAAAAAAATAAATCAAAACTTAAAGAACCCGAAGAAAGAATAATAAGAATTTGGCCAAGTGATAGAGTTGGCGACATGACAATTATAGCTGCCGTATTTGGCTTTGCCGGCGCTAAAGTTTTTGATAACCTTGAAAACTGGGATCGCTTTATACAAGACCCGATAGGTAATTTACTTTCGCCAAGCGGCCTTACATTTTATGGTGGTTTAATAGTGGCTTCGCTGGCATTGTTATATTATTTTAAGAAAAACAATATCAGTTTTATAAATGTTGCAGATGCATGTGCCCCGGGATTAATGTTTGCTTATGGATGGGGAAGGATGGGATGCCAGATAGCCGGCGATGGTGATTGGGGAATAATTAACAGCGCTTTTATAAGTAATGCCGACGGCACTGTGCAACCTGCCGCAACCATCAGTCAGTTTTATAAAGTTATTACTGAAAATGCCGGTTATTATGCAGAGCAGTTTGGTTCGCTTAATAATTTTCAGCACGCAGCAGTAAAGCCTTTTTTGGGTTTGTCTGACTGGTTGTTTGCATATACATATTCTCATAATGTAAATAGTGAAGGCATACCTATATTTGGCTGCACATGGGAGAATTATTGTAATCACCTGCCGGCGCCGGTATTTCCAACGCCTATTTATGAAATAGTTACCTGCCTTATATTATTTGGTATTTTATGGGCAATAAGAAAGAAAATAAAAATACCGGGCAGAATGTTTGCCATTTATCTTATAATGAATGGAGTTGAAAGATTTTTTGTTGAGCATATAAGGGTTAATACGCAATATCATTTTTTAGGCATAAATCCAACACAGGCTGAAATTATTTCGCTTGGCCTCGTCATAGCAGGTGCTATACTTTACTTTATAGCTCCAAAGCTGCGTATATCAAAAAATATTTCTTCCGGCAGGTTGGCAGGTAATTAAAAAATCTTTTCCAGTTGTACTGCTGTCCTTTGTGTAATAAGCTTATCAACTATGCTTTTTTCATCCTGTATTTCCAGGAGGCCTGCAAGTTTTGATAACAAAGATTCTTCTTCAACAGATAGCAACTTATCGCTTAAGCATAATTCAACACAATAAGAATAAAGAGCAAGGCTTTGTACGGGGTGTATCAATTTCAAAATATATTGCAGGTACAATGGTTCATCTATATTAGCCTGATAAGATTTGTAATGCTGTAGTTCCTCTTTAAAATTCAGATCGCGGTGTATTTGCAGATCAACAAATTTTGAAGAAACATTATCTACCTCCTCTTGCGAAAACTTTCCATCTTTAAAACAACAATGCAAAAACAAATGGCAAATAGCTTCGTCTTGTGTGGTTATGTAATCCTGGAACATAAAATTTTTTAATGCATTCTTCATCAAGTATAATGCCGATAAAGATGGTATTTAAATTATATAAGTCAAATTAAGATATTCTTTGTTTAATGATGAGGCAACTAAATGCTACATCATCTTCCCGCATAAATTATCATTCCAATACCAACTATAAAAAATATAAACATAGCCACTAATAATGTATTGGTTGATTTTGGTGACTGTTTAAATTCTTTCCATATAAATACACCCCACAATGCGGCAATTAATGTTGCACCCTGCCCTAAGCCATAAGATATGGCAGCGCCGGCCTTGCCTGCTGCAATAAGATTGAGTGAGTTACCAAGCCCCCATATTAACCCGCCTAAAATACCGGTGAGATGTGTTTTGAACTGCCCTTTAAAATAATCGCTGTAAGAAACCGGTGATCCATCAAAAGGTTTTTTCATCAGGATAGTATTGAATAAAAAATTACTGATAAAAATACCGCATGAAAAAATAAACACAGCCGTGTACGGAGTCATTTTACCGGCTGCAGGATTTTCAAAATCATTCAGATCCATTGAGGCTGCAATAAACCTGTAAAAGAACGACATTAATAAACCTGCAATTAATGAAATGATAATGCCTTTTGATGAAGGCTTTTTATCTGCTTTATTATGGCGTTTGTAAGCAACAGCATTAATAATAATAGCAATTGCAATACATGCCACGCCGCCGAACAATAAAACGGCATCGCCTTTTTGTGATGCGGCAAAATTTACAATAACACCTAACACCAGTGCCAGGCCTATAGCTATGGGAAAAGCAACAGCCATTCCTGCAATGGCAATAGCTGCTGAAAATAAAATGTTTCCGGCATTAAAAACAACACCGCCAATTAAAGCGCTTAAAATATTATTGTTACCGGCTTGTTTAAGGTCATCAACAAAACTTCTTCCTTGTTCTCCTGTACTACCTATTGTTAAGGCCGAAAAAATGGCGAATAATAAAATTCCAATTACATAATCCCAGTAAAACAATTCAAAACGCCAGGTTTTTTCAGCAAGCTTTTGTGTATTCGCCCATGATCCCCAGCAGATCATAGTGATGAAGCAAAAAATAATAGCCAACGTATAATTGTGCACGATAAACATAGCAATCAATTTTTGTGCGTATTAAATTAACTCATTCTATTAATGTTGCAGTAACAGAATCTATGCAAAACATTCCGGTGTAAACTTTCAACACTATTTTTTTGGCTGACGCATTATTAGTTCATCAATTAATTTTCGTACAACTGCCGGCGAAGTTTTTTCAACAAGATAGTATTGCTTTGAGTGCTCATCATCAACCCATGTATTACTGCCATCTTTATCACTTATAATTATTTTGCCTTGCTTTAAAGTGTACCAGTCATTATAACCAGATACACCAACAAGTACAGCCGTTTCATCCCAGCTTTTCCTGCCCAAACTATCTTCTGCTGCTAACGGAATGGAGATACGGAAAACATCTTTTACAGGACTGTTTTTAATACTGTCGTTATGAATAAGCGGTAAACCACATTTTATTTTCTCCCCAATTTCAAATCCTGAAAACAAAATTTTTGATGGCCAGTTATCATAAACATATTTTGCAGCAATAAAGTCGCGGTTTATATTAAACTCGCTGCCGGAAGGAAATTTGCCTGCCATACTTACAAGCTGTTTCACTTTTTTTTCAACAAGCTGTGCGCCTGTTAATGAAGAGAACATATCAGGTTTTGATTGCAATAAATTTTTCAGGTTGGTTAAAAAGCCAACGGTAATAATTGTTACGCTGGTATCAGGCTGGATGGATAATATTCTTCTGTATAAAGCAACAGCATCAGGCACATCTTTATTGCTGTTGATTGCATGCGGATAATTTTTAACGATTGAATCACTCCAGTGCTGTACATCGCGCAAATCCAACGCCTGGCCTTTTGGTACACCAATAGGAATATTAGGCTTTTGAAAATAAGTATTAAATACACTAAATACAGCGGCTACATTTTCATATTTTGTACTTGCAACAGTGGCAAGAATATTTGCTTTGCCATCATCAGCAAATGCGTGCAGTAATGTTATGGCGCCAACATCATCATAATCCGGGCCCATATCCGAATCAAAAATTACAGAAAGAGGTTGTGCGCTTGCAGTAAACTGAAAGTATAAAAAACAAAGGCTGCCGAGTAAAAATCTTTTCATAATTTATAAATAGCTTTCGGATAATATTAGCACATATTACAATTTATTTTCAACAAATAAATTACTGTTAAGCTGAAGATGTACCAAATTTTTTATAGCAAAACCTGTAATAAATTTTATTAAAAACGCAAATGCCTTACTGTTTCGTGTTTGTTTATTAATTGTTTCAGGCTATCAATGCCGATGCTGAGATGCTGCTGTACATATTGCTGTGTTATCTTTTTATCACTCTCAATTGTTTTTACACCTTCGGGTATCATGGGCTGATCGCTTACAAGCAATAAAGCGCCCGTTGGAATTTTATTATAAAAACCAACAGTGAATATAGTTGCGGTTTCCATATCAATTGCATAAGCACGAATACGGGTAAGGTATTTTTTAAACTCTTCATCGTGTTCCCAAACTCTCCTGTTGGTGGTATAAACTGTGCCCGTCCAATAATCAATTCCGTAATCCCTTATTGTTGTTGAAATAGCTTTTTGCAAAGCAAAAGCAGGCAATGCAGGTACTTCTGCAGGAAAATAATCGTTCGATGTTCCTTCGCCTCTTATTGCTGCTATGGGTAAAATAAGATCGCCGAGTTTATTGCGCTTTTTTAGGCCGCCGCATTTACCTAAAAATAAAACTGCTTTAGGATTTATTGCCGCTAAAAGATCCATTACTGTGGCAGCGGCAGGCGAACCCATACCAAAATTTATGATAGTAATTTTTTCAGCAGTGGCGCATTGAAAAGGTTTATCAATACCTATTACGTTCGTTTTAAATATTTCAGCAAAGCTGGTTACATAATTACTGAAATTGGTAAGCAATATATAATCTCCAAAATCCTTTAATGTTTGCCCTGTATAACGCGGAAGCCAGTTGTTAACTATCTGTTGCTTTGATGTCATATAACAAAGTTAGCTTAAGCAACAACAACGTTTATAATGCGGGTAGGCTAAAAATTATCAGCCTGCTTTATCGCCAACAAACTGGTCGCTTTGATGTTTAAATAAAACATTAAACGTTGTAAGACTTCCATAAATACGGGTTATGTATTGTTGCAAATCAACTTTATCTTCATCCGTTAATAATTTATGCGCATTAATACGTTGCTCCATCACACGCAGCCTGTCGCGCAGCATAACAATTTTGTGAAAAAAAACTTCAATGGATACTTCCTTTTCCTTAAGTGATGTATCAGAAGGCTTTAATATCATCAAACCATTTTTCCATTTATCACCCAACGAAACAATTTCTGTAATATCACTCCATTCACGTAAAATTTTAATCAATGCATCTTCCGCTTCGCTAAAGCTTACATTGTATTCAGGCTCTATTCTTTCTATCACTTCAACGGCAAAATCTTTTGCCACAGGTTTTATTCCGCCATCAACAAAACATACATCATATATTTTTTTATGCAAACGAATAACAACTCCAACACCATATGTTGGATGGTTGATTCTTGAACCGGTTCCTAAAATTTCCATTGCGTTAATTTATTAAAGTAATATTGAAGGTTACATATTCATCTGTTATTTCTCAAACACCAAAGTTTCTGCATCAGCGCCCAACTCTTTTAATGCATCAAGCAGGCTTTTAGTGAATTCATCAGGGCCGCATACATAAAATTTTTGATTGAAATTTTTGATGTTTTTTTTAAGATAAGCTTTATCAATATGCTTGTTGTAATACGGTGTGCCTGGCTGGCTGGTAATTACATTAATAAAATTATTTCCCAAAATATTCTCGAACTCATTTTTCAGAATAATATCATCTTCTGTTTTGTTGGAGAATATCAATGTGTTGCTGCCAACTTTATCTTCTTTATCAAGATACCGGAATATGGAAATGAATGGTGTAACACCAGCGCCGCCTGCAATAAACACACCTTCACCTTTATATTCTATCGCGCCCCAGGCTTCACTTATTTCAAATGTGGCGCCGGCATTAATTGATTTTAGTTTATTAGTTAAGCCCCCAGCATTGTCATAAAGTTTAATGGTAAATTCAAGATAATTATCAGAAGGCAAACAGGTAAATGTAAAAGGATGTTTATTTTCTTTCCATTCTTCTTCATTTAATGAAAGATCAGTTGCCTGTCCCGGTGAAAAATTAAAGCCTTCAGGTTTTGTAACACGAAATGTTTTTACATTATGTGTTTCCGGAATTATTTCTGTTACGGTTACTATATAATTTTCAGGCATAGTATAATGATGTTTTTATTAAAATATTTTTTGTTCGGAATGGTAAAATTAAATTGATAGTTTTAAACATCAAATCAAAAGCCAACTTATAGTTTATGACTTGCCGCAAATTTATTGTTGCCTTATTATTTCTCTTCTGCTTTCAGCAAATGAATGTTGCTCAAAAAGCATCATTGCCACACAGCACACCAGAAGCAGAAGGTGTTTCCTCAGAAAATATTATTCAGTTTTTAGACGCAGCAACAAAAAGCAAAACAGAATTTCACAGCTTCATGTTATTGCGTCATGGAAAAGTAATTGCAGAAGGCTGGTGGAATCCGTACGGCGCAGATTTAAAACATACTTTATATTCCTGCAGCAAAAGTTTTACTGCCACTGCCATTGGTTTTGCCATAAATGAAAATAAGGTAAGACTTGATGATAAAGTAATTTCTTTTTTTCCAAATGAATTGCCTGATACGGTAAGCAAATATCTTTCGCAGCTTACAGTAAAAGATGTATTAATGATGAGTGACGGGCAAGAACCTGATCCCACTTTTGCTGTTGCAGCAAAAGATACCAACTGGATAAAAGGGTTTCTTGCAACGCCAATTATACATGAACCGGGAACAGTTTTTTTATACAATTCATTAGGCACTTATATGTTATCAGCCATCATTTATAAAGTAACAGGCCAAAGTGCATTGGAATATTTAAAGCCAAGATTGTTTGAACCTTTAGGTATTGAGGGTATAGATTGGGAAACTGACCTGCAAGGTATAAATACAGGCGGCTGGGGCTTACGGTTAAAAACAGAAGATATGGCAAAGTTTGCTGAATTGTTTTTGCAGAAAGGCAAATGGAACGGTAAGCAAATATTGCCTGCATCGTGGGTGGAAGAAGCAAGCACGATGAAGATTATGCAAGACCCAAATGCGCCACAATCAAAAAAAGATTCCAGCGACTGGCTACAGGGATATTGTTATCAAATGTGGCGTTGCAGGCACAATGCTTTTAGAGGTGATGGTGCCTTTGGCCAATATATGATTGTAATGCCTGACCAGGATGTGGCGCTTGCTATAACAGCAGAAACGGCAGATATGCAGGAAGAAATAAATCTTGTATGGGATTATTTATTGCCTGCTTTTAAAAATGGAAAGTTGCCTGAAAATAAAACTGCGTTAGCGCAACTGAAAGAGAAAATAAATGCACTGGCATTAAAACCACCGGTAAAACAAACTGATACCATAGCTTCTTCTATTAATGATAAAAGTTTTGAACTGGCGGATAATGAACTTCATCTTAAGAAGATTGGATTTAAATTTTCAGGCGATGGCTGTTCTGTTAATTTTAAAACAGATACCGGAAGTTATTCAATTGATTTTGGTGCAGGTAAATGGAAAGAAGCTGCAACCAATATGCCTGCTCCGGCACTTACAGCAAGCGCTATCGAGGACAATAGTATGATCTATCCTGCAAAAATTGCTGCCGGCTATACATGGCAGGATGCAAATACTTTAAAGTTAGTATTGCGTTATATTGAAAGTCCGCATACCGAAACTTTCCTGTGTAATTTTCATGACAACAAATTATCTGTTGATGTTGCCAGAAGCTTTGACTTTGGAAAAAGGGTAGTAAAAGTTGAATCGGAATAAGCAATTAATAAACTTTTGAATATGCATATTTTTGAGACGATTAATAAAGTGCAATTAGCAGGCAAAAAATGGCTGAAAGTAATGGTCGCATTGTGTATATTGACGTTTCCATTTGGCACTAAGCTTATGGCACAGCAAAACAATGAAATGGTGAGATTAGCGAAGATTAAAGTTGACGCTTCACAATTGAAAAAATACAATGCCGCATTAAAAGAACAAATGACCACTGCTGTTCGTGTTGAGCCAGGCGTATTAACCTATTATGCTGTTGCAGATAAAAGAGATTTAACAAGCATCACAATCCTTGAAATATATGCTGACACAGCCGCCTATAAATCGCATATAGAAACAGTGCACTTCAAAAAATATAAGGAAACAGTAAAGGATATGGTTAAGTCTCTGGAACTTATTGACGTTACTTTAATTGGCTCAGCCAAAAAGCCGGATATGTAACTTTAGATATTAATGTAACAGGCTATTGAATGCTGCACCTAAATTTTCAATAACATCACGTGCAAGCATACTTTCCTCTGATTGTTTCTCAAGGCAAATATCTGCTGCAAGCCCATGTATATAAACACCAAATAAAGCTGCTTCCTCAAGTGTATATTTTTGTGCAAGCAATGCTGTAATAATGCCGGTTAAAATATCGCCGCTTCCACCTTTTGCAAGCCCTGCATTACCTGTTGCATTAAACCAGCCATTACCGTTATAAGCAATCAATGTATATCTTCCTTTTAAAACAATAATGCAATTATATTGTATTGATTGCTGCAACGCTATCTCAATTCTTTCAAAATCATTTTCAGCATTGCCAAACAAATGCTCAAATTCTTTTGGATGAGGTGTAAGAATAGCACCCTCCGGTAATTGATATAACAAATCCTTATTTTTTGAAATAATATTCAATGCATCGGCATCAATAACCATCGGTTGTTTAAATTGTTGTACTGTTTGTTCAACCAAATGAATCACATCTTCCCCGGTTCCCAAGCCAGGGCCAATGCCAACTGCTGTTATCTTTTCAAAATTCAATTTGTCTTCACGAAGATTACACATTGCTTCCGGCAAAGATGTATGCACAGCGCTTAAAAATTCTCCGGGTACATTCACAGTAGTTAATCCTGCACCGGTTCTTAAAGAGGCATGCGTTGCCATTATTGCCGCACCCATTTTGCCAATGTTGCCTGCAATTATTAAAGCATGCCCATACGTTCCTTTATGCGAAAATGGTTTACGTGGTTTATAAATATGATGAATGTCTTCTTTGCTTAAAAGCGAAAAATTACTTTCGGCTGAATTTAAAAAACCAGGATGTAATTCAATATCAAGAATTACCAGGTTACCTATGTTATCTGCATTTTCTGCAACAAGAAAACACAGCTTGTAATATTGAAATGTAAGCGTAGTGTTTGCCTGAATAATCGTATTGTTTATGCTGCTTTTATCAATAAACATTCCGCTGGGAACATCAATGCTTATTAAAAATGCTTTTGAATGATTAAT
>Ga0164241_10003996_pt1 | contig 14530 bp, 12 predicted proteins | sample OricomyardsoilBY_FD_108780 | JGI IMG/M metagenome (GOLD analysis project Ga0164241, IMG submission 108780) | Backyard soil microbial communities from Emeryville, California, USA - Original compost - Back yard soil (BY) | ecosystem: Environmental > Terrestrial > Soil > Unclassified | place: USA...
GATAAAGGTGCAGTGACAGCTTTATTGTTATCACCGTCTTTCCATGCAGTGCGCATGGACATGGAATCTTTACCCACAGGAATAGTGATGCCCAACTCAGGACATAATTCCATTCCCACAGCTTCAACGGTGCGGAATAATTTTTCGTCTTCACCCTTGTGACCTGCGGCGCACATCCAGTTTGCTGATAATTTCACATCGGATAATTTTTCGATGCGTGTTGCTGCAATATTGGTAATCGCTTCAGCAATTGCCATGCGACCTGATGCCGGTGCATCCAATAAGGCAAGCGGTGTGCGTTCACCCATGCTCATGGCTTCGCCTGCATAGGAATCGTAACTCACCGTAGTTACTGCACAATCAGCAACAGGAACTTGCCATGGACCAACCATTTGGTCACGTACAACCATACCGGTTACTGAACGGTCACCGATGGTGATCAGGAAATTTTTGCTGGCAACAGCGGGATGTTTTAATACACGTTCAATCGCATCGTTTATGTCAATATTTTCAGTTGAAAATATTTTTGTTGTGGCTTGATGTTTTTCAGCGGAGCGATGCATTTTGGGTGGTTTGCCAAATAAAACCGACATAGGCAGGTCAACCGGTTTTGCATCAAAATGTTTATCGTTAACCAATAAATGTTTTTCATCGGTTGCTTCACCAACAACTGCATAAGCAGCGCGTTCGCGCTTACAAATTTCTTCAAAGCGCGGCAAATCTTCCGGCTTGATTGCCAACACATAACGCTCTTGCGATTCATTACACCAGATCGCGAGCGGACTCATTCCAGGTTCATCATTGGGTACATTGCGCAATTCAAATTTGCCGCCAGTGCCACCATCTTTTACCAATTCCGGAAATGCATTCGATAAACCACCAGCACCCACGTCGTGGATAAACGCAATCGGATTGTTTTCACCTTGCTGCCAACAAGCGTCAATCACTTCCTGACAACGGCGTTCCATTTCCGGGTTTTGTCTTTGCACTGATGCAAAATCCAAATCTTCTGACGACGAACCCGAAGTCATGGACGATGCAGCACCACCACCCAAACCAATCAACATTGCCGGACCGCCCAGCACAACCAATTTTGAACCGGCTTTAAATGGCGGCTTTTCAATATGCTCTTCTTTTATATTGCCGTATCCACCTGCCAACATAATTGGCTTGTGATAACCGCGACGCTCACCATCAAAATTTTCTTCAAAGGTTCTGAAATATCCACAAATATTCGGGCGACCAAATTCATTATTAAATGCAGCCCCCCCGATAGGCCCTTCGATCATGATGTCGAGTGGCGTCACTATGCGATTGGGTTTTCCGTAGTGCTGTTCCCAGGGTTGTTCGAAGCCGGGAATTTGTAAGTTGGAAACAGTAAAGCCCGTCAAACCCACTTTGGGTTTTGAACCACGACCGACTGCACCTTCATCACGAATTTCACCACCTGCACCTGTACCTGCACCGGAAAAAGGTGAAATTGCTGTTGGATGATTATGCGTTTCCACTTTCATCAATAGATGAATCGGTTGGTGCGTGTATTCGTAATGTTTGGTTTCGGAATTGGGATAAAAGCGCCCTGCTTCATGACCCGCCACAACCGCCGCATTATCAGCATAAGCAGAGAGCACATCTTCACCACCCACTTCGTTGGTGTTTTTGATCATTTTGAAAAGACTACGACTTTGTTCTTCGCCATCAATTGTCCAGGAGGCATTGAAAATTTTGTGGCGACAATGCTCGGAGTTGGCCTGAGCGAACATCATCAATTCCACATCAACCGGATCGCGATTGAGCGTTTTAAAACTCTCGACCAAGTAATCAATCTCATCGTCAGCCAAAGCCAAACCCAAGGATTTGTTGGCCGCCACCAAGGCATCACGCCCACCACCGAGAATATCCACAGTAGTTTGTGGTGCTGGCTGCTGGCGAATAAAGAGTTGCTCTGCATCCTCCAAACGCTCAAACACGGTTTCTACCATGCGGTCATGCAAAAGTGAGCTTATTAATTGACGATCTACTGCTGAAACATCACCCGTTACATAGTAAGCAATGCCGCGCTCTATTCGTTTGACCGTCTCCAGTCCTGTGTTTTTAGCAATATCAGTCGCCTTGGATGCCCAAGGGGATATAGTTCCAAGACGCGGCACAACCAGAAACAGCTCACCCTTATGGCTGACCTCAGCGTCGACTTTCGGGCCATAAGTCAATAAGGCATCCAGGACATTGCGATTATCCTCGCCCAATGTTTCTTCCGACAAGTGGATAAAATGCACGAACTCCGAAGAAATCCCGGTAACTTTGGGTACAACCTGTTGGATATTGGCGAGCAGTTTTTGATTGCGAAAACTGGAAAGAGCGGGAGCGCCACGCAGGATTAACATCTGGGAATAGCCTCGGCAGGAGTGATAATAAAGAGGCGGGCATTCTACTGGATTTTGTATCGCCACGTCATTTGCGAACTGGAAGATAGATTCGTTAAACAAACCAGCACCAGAAACTAAACCCTGTGACCCAGTACACAACATTGCCCATTCCCGGTGGATTGAGTGTTTGGCTTTCTATTTGTAAATGTTTACAATTAAGTGCGGCAGTAGATTTATAACAATAACGATGAGATCAACTATATGAAAAATATCATTCTGGAATGCATTTCTGTTTTCCTTTCCTTCTTTGTTGCATTAAGCCTCCAGGCAGAAACACTCACGCAATATGTGAATAGCTGTAAGTCAGAGCTGGAATTTACGTCGATCCCCAATAATTTGAATTGTTATGACGGGATTTTATTTGATAGGGGTTCAGGTAAGGATCCCATAAGGGATTATGTAGGCTATGCCAAAATTACCAATGATGTGGACCTGGCTTTTGCTTGTCGCTGGCTATTAGGAACTATAGATAATCCCCGTAAAGCAATCAGTTTAGAGCTAACGGTTCATAATCGTAAAAATGGTAAAACCTGTTTCTTTGCTGCCAAAGATGGCGGCGATAACCTTATTGTTTCCCCTGCCATTGTTTCCCCCACCAGTAATCAAGCAGGTAGCTATTGGAAAACGCCAACAGAAGTCAACAATGGTGACAAGTGCGTGAACTGTCACGTCAAAAGTGTCTATGTTGTATCACCAAAAGTCGCTCCTGCTTTGGCTACTTTTGGATTATTAAATAATGGCCACGATACATTTGTCGATAGAAATAATCCCGCACATTACAAAGTAGTAGGTGCCGGCAATAACAACAGTGCATTTAATGAATGGCATACGCTCATTGATACATTTATTGCACGCCCATCACCATCTACCTATTTATGCTCGGAAAGCTGTCACTCTATTGCTTACTATTCCACTGCACCCACTATTACGCGCAAGGGCGGCACTGAGAATTTTACTTTGTTGACATCAATCTCCCAGGTCATTGCTAATATTGGAAACAATATGCCTCCGTCTCAAGAAGACAGCCCTTATCGATGGATAAACCGCAATATAAATACCAGCACAGGTTCTGCTGAATATTTCGCAGAAGCAAAAAATGATTACCCTGGATTATTATCCTCTTGTGGTGTACCAACAAAATTGGAAGCGCATGCTGTTGGCAATCCTTATTCATTTTCATCCAGTGATTTTCTACCTGATACCCTCGACTATTTTAATCTTCGTGAAGGATTGAAATGTGTCAACTCAGCACAGACAGATGGCAGCTGCAATAATTATGAAACACGCTACTTGTGTTACACCGACGTTTTTGGTGGTGAAGAATGGACAGATTGGGCCAGCACCGATACCCCAAGCGGAACAAGTGATGTCGAAAGCCGCAGTCGATATCCATATATGTGCGCTAACCCAATGTCGATTCAAGCACGCACAAAAGTGAATGGTGTAACTTTTTCTGCGTATGGCCCCAATGACAGAATTGCCACACTGACGCCAACATCTGTTGTTTGTAATGACGCCGATCAGGTGAATGGAGCCAAGTGCAGTAATTATGTTGCGCGTTACTCGAATTGCATTACAGCGCCAGCCGATTACGCAGCCACAATCAAAAGTGCCTGGTCAGGAAAAATGTTAACGGCAAGCGGTGGACAAAATGATGCCGAAACCAAAGGTCAACCATTAAATACTTCCTGGAATACCCAAAAATGGATCTTTAAAACCATTGAAGGCACCACACAATTTGTACGCTTGAGAAATGTCGGAATAAATAATTTTTTAAACGCGCAATCGCAAGCAGAAAATGCAAAATCCGTTACCTATGAACTACATGCTGATTGGAAAAGTGAGCAATGGTTAATTGAACCTATTTCTGGCAGTAATGAGGTTCGGTTTAAAAATGTGTGGTCAGGAAAATACCTGACACTGGCAGATAACAGTAATTATTCCGCTGTTCTTTTACAAACATTGAACACGAGCTGGGCGAGTCAACGCTGGGTATTACAGAAGCAATAAGATGCATTTTTTACTAAAAAAAATCATCAACCTCTAACCATAACCTGTAACCATTTAATGAGAGTTTTTTATGATAAACAATAATATTCAAAAAATAACAATCTTGCTTTTTATGACTTCTCTGTTTCTGTGTGCTTCTGCGCAAGCGCAAACCTGCCCTGCAGGTGTCAATGATAAACCCGGCATAGTAGGCACCTGGACAGGTGCTGGAAGGTTGCATGGCGACCCCGTCGAACAAATTGCTATTAAATATGTGCCAGCCAAAACCACCTACTACACCAGCTGCAAATGGGTGACAGAAAGGGGAGGATTTCCTTCTTTTGGCATTGTCAAATATGAGGTCTGCGAACAAAAGACTAACTGTATCAGCCCCTATTATGAAGCCACCATTACGCACATCACTCTTGCAGCAAATGAAGTCAATAAAAAAAGAGTTACAGGAAAGGTTAATGGCGATTGGTTATATTTTGACGTTCAGAGCGATAATTTACTCCGTTTTTGGGTTAAACCCAAAAACAATACCAGCAGCAACAAAGAGATTGATTATGTGCTCTGGACAATGAACGGCAACGATTATAGTGAGACCTGGATAAAAGTAACAAAAAATAAATAGTTATGATGTTTAAAAATCTATTAGCTCATCACTTAATAAAAAAATGCTGCCTTATGGCAGCATTTCTTTTTTTTATTTTACTGACAGGCTGGATCATTCAACCTGGTTCAATAATAGATATGGACAATAACCACATCGAATCTCTTTCTGCACCACAATCTGTTTCTGCATCAAAACCTGTTTCTGTACCACAACCAATATCCAATAATTCATTAAGTCCCGCTACCACTTCGTACATTGAATTAACATTGGATGACTCAACCGGTATGGTTTATTTATCCATAAAATCAGCTTCAATCAAACAAGCATTGGACAAAATAGCAGAACAAATGAAATTTGACGTTATTACCACAAAGGACGGAGAAAAGTCGCTTCAACAAATTGTGAACCTGAAAACGAAAGGAGATCTCGACACGGTTATTCAAGCTTTGTTGGGGGAAATTACTTATAAAATTATCACACTGGAAGATCCCGATAATAAAAACAACAAAACATTTTATTGTATTGGCAAAAATGCGTGCGCCGATATACAACCTCTTTTACAACTGAGTGACAACGAACAAAAAGACCCTTATGCCTCAGTCAGTCCCAGTGAAGCATTTCAGCAAGCATTGACAATGGAAATATCACCCGACTCAAGAGTTGATACATCCTCCAACAAGATGATTGAACTTGTAGAAAAGATCGCTACTCTCAAACAAGAATTTCGCTACGCCAATAGCAATACTAAAATTCAAATACTGAACACACTGGATGCCACCACTGACCTTGATTTTTTTATTGATGCGCTGAACCATGAGCAAAATACGCAAGTTCGACAAGCCGCCGCCAGAGGATTATTTTTACCGCAAAATAAACAAGCAATGACGGCGCTATTATCCGTATTGAATGACACAGATGAAATACTGGTGATAACCGCACTCAACTTGATCAGCGAAACTCACGACGAGGAATTGCGCTATCAAGCATCCAGGCTTCTCGCAAATCATCCCAACAATGCAATAAAAAGTTCACTCCAAGATCTTGGCTATGAAGCTTTTTGATTAGCCGTGATATACCGATAGACGCAAGAAATTTGCAGAAAAAAATTATTCGTGTAAAGTCGCAGGCGAAAAAATACGGCCTAACCCAAGGAAATCCGATGTCACTCGAATTTGAATTTCAGCAACAATTCAATCCCCTCAATCAACAATTACTTAGTTCTGATGCCACTTTTAGCGGTTCGGAAATGTATGAATCCATGATTGCACTGGAGCCTCTGGCGAAAAAAATTGGCAGTGATAGCCAGGAGTTGCTGGAGCTTTACAACGCGCTTTCACTCTTGCAGAAAAAACGCGGCGAAACCGAGGATCAAATTACTTATTCGAAAGCCGCATTGGCTATCCAGCAGATCAGAAATACGTTGAACATTCATGATCATTTACTCCTGGCCAATCGCTTAATGTCGGCACTGGAAGAAAATGAAGAATGGGAAGAAGCTGTTTTTTATAGTGAAACAGTCTGCAACCTGAGTGAGCAAGATCCCGAATTGAGTCAATCGCAAAAAATTCACCTGAAACAGCAGCGAGGATATTTATTGCATGAAGTCGGACAGTATCAGGACGCGATCAAAATCAATCTGGCAACACTCGATCTGGCCGAAAAAGAATTTGGCGAAAATGCGGAAGAACTGATTTCCCTGTTAACTAACATTGCACAAAATTATTATGCACTGGGAAATTTTGTTGAATCTGAAAAAATACTGACCCGTGCATTGATCATTGCACGCGAACAACAAGATGATGATCAGCAATTTGAAATGTTGTTTCAATTAGGCGTTCTGGCACATGAAGCAGGCAACCCGACACTCGCGAAATCACGATTTATGGAATATCGGGAACTCGCTGAAACGCTGGACGATGAATTCTATTTGGAGCAAGCCGATAATATTATGCAAGAATTTGCCAAAAGGTTGGCAAACCTAACTCATTAGAAATATTAAGCTCAAGTTCAGCGTCCGCTGCTAAAGTGCTGCGCGTTGAATAATCCAACAATAATTCTAAAAGCAAGAAACGTAGTTAATACTCATTCATCGTCATCCTCGCGCAGCGGGGATCCAGCTCTTTGAATTATCAAGATTTTTAACATGGGTTTACGCCATCGCGCCAGAATCACGAAATGAATCCAGCAAGCTTTAAAACAATTAAACAATAATTCTTAAGGAAGAATATAAATGAACAGCTTTATCGATATCGGTATCAATCTTACTAACAAACAATTTCAAGATGAATCCGATAGCATCATCAAAAACGCCCTTGATGCAGGCGTATCAAAAATGCTACTCACAGGCACCAGCACTAAAAACAGTGAAGCCTCTTCAAAAATTGCACAACAATATCCAGGCGTATTATTTGCAACAGCAGGAATTCATCCGCATGATGCCAAAAGTTTTGATAGTCACACTATTCCCAAACTTAAATCCTTACTGCAAAAATCCCATGTAGTTTCAGTAGGTGAATGCGGTTTGGATTTCGACAGGGATTTTTCTCCAAGACCCCTGCAAGAAAAATGTTACAAAGCACATCTGGAACTGGCAATAGAAATTCAAAAACCACTTTTTCTACACGAACGCGCCGCTTTCCAACGTTTTATCGCCATCACTAATGATTACTTGTCACAGTTACCCAAAGCCGTAGTGCATTGCTTCACCGGAAGTGTAACCGAAGCAAAATATTATCTGGATAGCGGTTTTTATTTGGGTTTCACCGGCGCCATTAGCGATGCCAAACGTTTTCCTCAACTAAAAGACGTTATCAAATTCACACCGCTTGATCGCATGATGATAGAAACCGATGCACCTTTTATGCTCCCGAAGAATATACCGAAAGATGAACTGACAAAATACAACGAACGCCGAAACGAACCAGCATTTTTGCCTTATGTAGCAAAGACGATTGCGGAGTTTAAAAATGTATCATTAGAGACTGTCGCGGAAGCGAGCAGTAAAAATGCAGAACTGTTCTTTGGAATTTAAACACTGACTATTGCATGAAACCCAAATGTTTCATGTCGGCATGGAAAAATTGATAATTATTTCTGCCGTTGGTTTTAACATGGTACATGGCTCTATCAGCATGATCAAAGGCTGTTGCCACATCGTGGCCATCATCGGGATAAACGCTGACACCAATACTTAATGTAATGACCACTTCACCTCCGGATATCTTGTGCGGCAAAGCAAATGCAGCGATTAATTTTTCTGCAACCTGGACGGCATCATCACGATGTTCGATTTCAGTCAGCAAAATGACGAATTCATCGCCTCCCTGACGGAAAACGCTATCGGTTATTCGCACTGATTCTACAAAACGTTTTGCTACAGACTGCAACAACTGATCGCCTATGGAATGCCCCATGGAATCGTTAATTTTTTTGAAATTATCCAAATCAATAAATAAAAGTGCGGCTTGTTTTTTATTGCGTTTGGCAAGTCTCATGGCACGTGCCAACTGCTCGGCCAATAACTTGCGATTAGGCAGCCCTGTCAAAAAATCATGGTGGACTACTTGCAATATATTTTTTCTTTCTATGACGTAATTTAACCATCGTGATAGCCAATGTACATCCAGATGATTTTTAGGGATATAGTCCTGGGCACCGTCTTTCATCGCGTCGTTAATCAATCGTTTTTCATCAGAAGCAATTAACACCAAAATAGATGCATTCGGCGCAGCCCTCGAAATCTGCTGATAAACATTTAACCCGGAGTCATTGGGCAATTCCCATTCCAGTAAAATGATGTCGAATGATTTTTTCTTCAGGCAATTCAATGCATCAGTGAGTGAGCTGATCCACATAAGATGAAACAAACCATTTTCACTATTGATCGCATCCTGAATAAGTGCAGCATCCAGTGGATCACTTTCGATCAATAATATAGTCGTTGGAGAGGCAGCCATATTGTGATGACGATTACCCTGATCGCCTTAACAAAAAATTTCTGACGGTTTTTACAAGGCTTAAGGGTCGTGGATTATTGCGAGAAAACATTTTGAAGAGCAACTGTGCTGTCATTAATCCTTTGGTACCATATATAAGACGCATAATATTGCTTCGCGGAAACCGGTCTTCGTCATCTTTTTTGTTAGCAAGTAGTTGTTGCGCAATTTTTTCACGTTGCAATACAATTTCTCTTCGCAATTGATCGCGCTCATGGATTAAATTGGTTAAGGTAGAATTATTCATAATTGACTCCTGATCAAAGCCAGATCTGCAGCAAATTCTTCGCGAGTTACAGCAAAACTATTGACTGCTTTTGCCATCAATGTATTTAGCTTAATCCAACAATATCCAAGCCCAGCCATATAGAAAGCAAACACCATCGCTATACTTATCAAACGATATTCGCTTGTCCAACTGATGGCTATAACAAAAAAACCAAGGGATAACAGGCTGCATATTAAAAATGCAAACCCTACCAAGGCAAAACACATTATTTGCTGTATGCGATTTTTTTCTTGCAGCCATTCTATTTTTATCAGGCGCCCACGCAGTTCCAGCTGAGCGAATAATTCCTTCATTAACAATCGCATTCGTTGAAATATTTCCATGGGATATCTCCTCTTCTGTTATTGTCATTAAACAAAAGATGCACTCAAACAAATGCATCTTTTGTAATCGCTAATGATTCATCAATCAAGAGCGACGCGCCAACAAATACCCCAATAAAAGCCCCACTGCAGCAGACGCTCCTATAGCGCCCCAAGGCTTTTCATGTACATACTTATTGGTAATAGTTGCACCCTGACCTACGCGATGAGCAATTGATTCACCCATTTCTGCAACAGATTCTTTTGCTGCTTCTACGCGTTCAGTTAATTTCGCTTTCGCTTTACTTAAATCTTCACCCGTTAGATTGGTGGTGGCTTTAACAAGATCTTCCACGTCAGCAATAAAATTATGAAATTCACGAGAAACGCCAGACTGATGTTTTGAGTCAGACTGTTGTTTTGCGTCAGAGTGTTTGGAGTTAGTCCCAAAATAGGGGTCAGCGCTTTTGGTTTTGGTATCGAGAGTGTTTGATGGGGTTTGCATAATATAGCTCCTGTTACTATGAAGAAACGAAGATACAGAGTAGGAACTATTAAGTATCTCCTCTGTTCGCCAACACACCGAAAAGAAATTATTGTCCGCTGTAATCTCATCAGGTAAATCAATCTTATTGGCTTATATATCGTAGGCCAAAGGATCTTTCGAGAGGTACGACTATGCAAAACAAACATGACCAAAAAGTTGACAATATTCAGGATCAAACTCCTAACTCACAATCAGCCAATAAGCAGCAAGGCGATAATCAAACCAATACTCAAATAGGCCAATCCCAGCAATTCAATCCGTCGATGAAAGATGTCATCAAAGAAAATTTTCAACCACAACAACAGCAAGGAACAACAGATGTCATTAAAGCCAAATGGCAACAACAAGTAGGCGCTGCAAAAAAATTGTGGGGTAAATTAACCGATGATGAAATTATGCAATCGAATGGTGATGCAGATAAATTGGCTGGTTTAGTGAAAGAACGTTATGCCGTTGATCGTCTTGAAGCAGACAAGCAAGTGAAAAAATTTCTTGCTGAATGCAGTTGTTAATTGCCTTGCGATAATCTGGACACAAGGATGTGTTCATTCATCTGAAATAAATAAAATCACAAAAACGTCGGAAAAATTTACAGAAAATATTGTATTTCAGTAACAAAATTTATTAAAAAAATGCAGTTTTTTCATTTAAAACGCCTGCAAATTATAAAAATATTCCGTTTTTTATATCTATAACAAAATAAACTAAGTACATAAAATTGTTTAGAAAACAATACACTAGCATTCATTTTTAAACGCGGACAAAACAAAAACACAAAAACTATCAAAAAACAAGCTATTCAGCTGCCAAAACGACGATTAACATGCCGCCATTGTTGCACGGGTCTGTTTTGCGCTACAGCAGATGGATTGGATTCGGCATGAGTTGCACACACGACATTGCGTTCCCGTTCGGGCGTTGCTATTCAAAACCGGAGTACCCTGTATGGATATTCGAGACATATCAAACCTGCTTGGTCGACATCTATTATTGTTGACTTGCCTTTTACTCTCCACGTTATTGCTGGAACGAAGTATCCCCCAAACCCATTTGGAAAAAGTCATCGAATCTGGTGAGTTGCGAGTTATTTCCCGTAATGGTCCTGCCACTTACTATGAAGGGGCAAATGGCTTGACTGGTTATGGCTATAAACTGGTTAAAGGATTTGCCAATCAATTGGGTGTGAAGTTAGTCATTATTAATGAACCGCAATCCCCACTCGTGCGCTTGTTAAATGGACAGGAAGATTTAGTGGCCGCCGCCATTACTACTAATGAAGCAGGCGACCTCCCCATCCGTTTTGCCCAAGCTCATCGACAAATTCAATTTGAGTTAATTAGCAACGTTAATCGTCCGGTTCCGGCGGATGTCGCCAGCCTTGCAGGTGTACAGGTGACGATTACACCGGAAGTGGCCCAGCACCCCGCCATCAAGGCTATACGCGAAGCTCATCCACAAGTGCTGTGGCAACTGGCAGAAAGCAATGACCAAAGTGATTTGCTTGCCAAAGTGCATCGCGGGCAGCTGGAATTTGCGGTTATAGATTCCGACACTTTCCTGCTACATCAATATTCCTTTGTAAATGCACAACTGGCACTCACGCTCGGTGAGCCGCAAAATCTTGCCTGGGCATTTGCTGCCACTTTTGATAGCAGCTTGCATCAGGAAGCCGAGCGTTATCTGCAACAAATCAAACAATCCGGTCGATTGGAAAGAATAGCTGCCGAATTTTTCCAACCCAAGGATGAAATGACATCCGTGGATGCTCTGCTATTGAGCCAACATCTGGAACAGCGCCTGGTGCCTTACATGGAGGACATGAAGCGCGCATCGGAGCAATTTAATCTTGATTGGCGATTACTGGCGGCAATTGGTTACAAGGAATCGCAATGGTTGACCAAAGTCGAATCGCCTACAGGTGTAAAAGGCATGATGATGCTCACCAAAATCACAGCAAAAGCCATGGGTGTTGCTGACCGGGAAGATCCGAAACAAGCCATATTTGGTGCAGCAAAACTTTTCCGTTATTTATTGGATAACCAGCCTGCCAGTATTGAAGGTGAAGATCGCGTACATTTTGCTCTGGCCTGTTACAACCAAGGCATGGGTCATATTGGAGATGCCCGACGATTAACCCAGCGTACCGGCGGCAACCCCAATCGCTGGCATGATGTGCGCGAACGCTTGCCATTACTGTCGTTAAGCGAGTATTACACCAAAGCTCGTCATGGCTATATGCGAGGCAAAGAGCCGGTCGTGTTTGTGGACAAGGTTTGGGACTATTACAAAATGCTGGTTTGGCATGAACAACAGGAACACCTTCGCTTGGCAACAGCAAGCAGTAATCCTGCCTGGCTGTAGACAACTGTCGACCACTATAGACAACCACCTCACTTCACAATAAAAATGTCGGAAGTCGCTGCAGACTTCGCGCCGAGGCATTATATTGTCCAGCCGTAATAGTTCGGATCAAACATAACAAAGGGGCACCATGTCTTTTCGCAAGGTTTTATCGGAATGCCGTTTGTTGCTCGGCATTACTCACAACTCCACCAGCCATACTGAAAAATGGATCTCCGCCCTCGGTGGCTTTTTAGGGATAACGGCAGTTTATTACATCACCAGCTGGTGTTTTCCTCATGGTTTTATGCACACGGCGGGTACCTTTTTGATGGTGACATCCATGGGGGCGAGTGCGGTGTTGTTATTTGCCGTTCCCCAAGGCGTGTTATCACAACCCTGGTCAGTGATAGGCGGGCATTTATTATCAGCAGCCGTGGGCGTTAGCTGCCAGCTATTATTTCCTGATCAAAGCTGGACAGGCTCATTAGCGGTGGGTCTTTCGATTATGGTGATGCATTACGCGCGCGCCATGCATCCACCAGGTGGTGCTACAGCATTGGCAGCGGTGATCGGTGGAGCGGAAATTCATCGACTGGGTTATTTTTATTTAATTAGTCCCATTGGTATTAATATTCTCGCTATTTTATTAATGGCAATTGCCTTCAATGCATTGTTTCACTGGCGTCGTTACCCCGCACATTTGATCCGTAAACAAACGGTGGTCCATACACGAATCTATCCTCATCTAACCCCTGAAGATTTTTCAGCGGCAATTGAAAAAGTAGATTCATTTATTGATGTGAGTCACGAAACCTTAATGCAATTGCTTGAGTATGCACGTGAGCATTCGGAACACGAAAAAATACCCGTAGCCCAATTTGAAGTAGGATCATTTTATTCAAATGGCAAGTGGGGCAGCGAATGGAGCGTGCGACGCATTATTGATGCACCATCAGAAAAGCCCGAGAACACGGATAAAATTATTTTCAAAACGGTCGCGGGTACCGATTCCTATAATAATGGTATGACCACGCTTGCTGAATTTCGCAATTGGGCACACCATCAAGTTGTCCCTTTGGAAAATGGGCATTGGAAAAAAGTGATTGTATTAAAACCATCAGAATAATTTGTAGAACATTTATGTTTGGATGATTTTAATTTTCCCCTGTCGCATTACAACGCAATACCCTTATTTTTGTAGGGATTAGTGATTCAATTTAAAATTTGTGAGCCATATATTTCACCAGAACGCGAATATGAACTAATCTTAAGCAAGTTTTATGTTGAGGAGACACTCTATGGAAACACGGAAAACTGCGCCACGCCAAAAAAAATTACTCATTGTCAGCCTGTATTTGCTGACAGGGTCAATACAAACGCAGGCATATGATTATTTTGATCTCAGCCTTGAACAACTCCTCAATACTCAAGTACTCAGCGCATCCAAAAAAGCAGAAACGGTTGCCGATGCCCCTGCCGCCATTTATGTTGTTACCAATGAAGATATTATTCGCTCCGGTGTAACCAATATTGCCGACTCTTTACGCATGGTTCCCGGCGTGAATGTTGCGCAATCCGATTCAAATAGCTGGGCCATTAGTATTCGCGGTTTCAACAGTACCCTCGCCAATAAATTATTAGTGCTGATAGACGGACGCACAGTCTATAACCCGGTATTTGGTGGTGTACTTTGGGAAGCACACAATCTGATGCTCGCCGACATAGAAAGAATTGAAGTGATCCGCGGCCCCGGCGGTACATTGTGGGGAGCCAACGCGGTAAATGGGGTGATTAATATCACCACCAAAAATTCACATGACACTCAAGGCAATGTTGTCAGTGCCCTGTCTGGAAATGAAGAAAGCAATTTTAGTGTACGCCATGGCGGAACTTTTTCTGACAACGGCGCATATCGTGTTTACAGCAAAGGATTTAAAAAAGATTCGTCACACAACCCCACTACTGATCATGCTTACGATAACTGGGATGGTTTTCGCGGCGGTTTTCGTGTTGACTGGGATCA
>Ga0164241_10003997_pt1 | contig 14529 bp, 18 predicted proteins | sample OricomyardsoilBY_FD_108780 | JGI IMG/M metagenome (GOLD analysis project Ga0164241, IMG submission 108780) | Backyard soil microbial communities from Emeryville, California, USA - Original compost - Back yard soil (BY) | ecosystem: Environmental > Terrestrial > Soil > Unclassified | place: USA...
CGCGGCGGCGGCGGTGGTGGCGGCGGAATGCCACCCCAGGTCGTTGGCGAAGCCACGGGCGTCGTCAAATTCTTCAACGCGCAAAAGGGCTTCGGCTTCGTCGTCCGCGATGACGGCGGCGAGGATGTGTTCGTTCACATCAGCGCGGTCGAACAGGCCGGCCTGACCGGTCTGGCGGAAGGCCAGCCGATGGGCTTCACGCTCGTCGATCGCGGCGGCCGCATCTCGGCGACCGAGCTCAAGATCGATGGCGAGCCGATGGCAGTGACCGATTCGGGTCCGCCGCGCGATCGCGATGCCGGCCCCCGTGGCGCCGGCGCCGGTGGTCCGCAGCGCCAGCTCACGGGCGAGAAGGCCACGGGCACGGTCAAGTTCTTCAACGCGATGAAAGGCTTCGGCTTCATTCAGCGCGATGACGGCCAGCCCGACGCATTCGTCCATATCAGCGCCGTCGAGCGCGCCGGCATGCCGACGCTCAACGAAGGCGACCGGCTCGAATTCGAGCTGGAAGTCGATCGTCGTGGCAAATACGCGGCGGTGAACCTGACGCCGGGCAGCTGAGCTTTTAGCTGACACGAAAACGAAGGGGCCGGGGGGAAACCTCCGGCCCTTTTCGATTCGGGCGGTCAGCGCGTCAGGATCAGCACCGCGCCCGCGAGAATGCCGAGCACACTTGCGCCGCGGTGCCAGGTGATGCGTTCGCCGAGAAACAGTGCCGAAATCGCCAGCGCAGTGATCATCCCCGTCTCGCGCAGCGCCGCGAGCGGGGCGGTCGGACCCATCGCGAAGGCGCTGAGCGCAAGGCCGTAGGTGACGATCGAGAGCGCCCCCGCGATCAGCCCGGGCCGCCACTGCGCGCGCACCCCGGCCAAGAGCCGCCCGCGCGAGAGGATCGAAAACATCGTGACGATCGCCGTCCCCGAAAACACGAACGACCAGACGATATAGCTCAGCGGAATCGGCGCGGCGCGCACGCCCTGGACGTCAGTGATCGTGTAGCAGCCGATCATCGCCGCGGTGAGCAGCGCCCAGCCAAGCCCGGCGCGGCCGATATGCCTGCCCATGACCAGCACACAAACCGCGCCGCCGATCAGCGCGATCCCGGCGATTTCACGCGCTCTGGCATCCTCGCCGACCACCAGGAGCGCCAGCGCCGCCGTCACCAGCGGCGCGGCGCCGCGCATGATCGGATAGGCGGCGGAAAAGTCGCTGGTCTCGAACGCGCGCACCACGGCGTAGAGATAGAGGCAATGGATCGCGGCGCTGGCTGCCAGCCAGAGCCACGCCCCGTGCGGCAGCGGCACCAGCAAGGTCGCGGGCAGCAGCATCAGCGCGCTCGACCCGTCGATGGTCGCGCGCCCCGCCATCTTGTCCTTGCCGCCCTTGAGGATCGCGTTGACCACGGCGTGGATCGATCCCGACAAGATCATCATAGCCGGGGGCAGCCATGCGGCGGTCACGTCCGCTCCGCCACGAGCGGCAAGGCCAGGCTGAGCTTGCGCTTCCGCTTGACGAAGCTGGTCTCGTAGCGGCGGACCACCGGATCGCCGGCCAGCGCGGCATCGGCGAAAGCATTGAACGCCTCCATGTCGGCGACGGTGACGAGCAGCACCACGTCGAACGCGCCCGAGATTTCCATGAAGAGCTGGACATGGATCGACGAGGTCAGGCGGCGGCGCAGCGCTTCGATCTGGGCCAGTGCGTGGCGGTCGAGCTGGATGTGGACGAAGGCGGAAAGGAACGGGCCGATCGCGTCGGAAAGCACCGCGACATCACCCGCGATCACCCCTGTCTCGCGCAGCCGCCGGATGCGCCGGGCGATGGCGGAGGGGGAAAGCGGCAGATCGGCGGCCAGCTCGTCTGCGGTGAGCAGTGCATTCTGCTGGAGCCGTTCGAGAATCCGCAGATCCATTTCGTCGCGCGAAACGCCCATGCCCAATCGCCTCCGTGCCAGCACGCGCCAGAAAAGCGCGTAGGACGATGCAACATTGCCTCCGCGCCGCGCGCGCCGCCAGCGAAACTAGTGGCGCGAAGGGGCGTATCGCGTTGGGAGGGTTTTTCCGTGCTTCATAGGTTCATCATCGCCGCGGCCGTCATCGCCTGCGCCGCGCCGGCCGCGAATCCCGCCAGTGCGCAAGTCGCACCCGCTCCGCGCAATGGCCGTGCGGTCGTCGAGGACGTGCGCAAGGTCATTCGCGACAATTATGTCTTGCCCGAAAAGCGCGCGCCGCTCGACGCGGTGCTGGCCAAGGGCATCGCCTCGGGCCGCTATGACGGCGTCGATTCCGCCGAGCTGGCGCAGCGCGTCACCGAAGACATGGCGGCGGTGGCGCACGACAAGCATCTCAATCTGCGCTTCGATCCGCGCGCGGCGGCGGGCCCGCCCCGTCGCGCGCCCGGGCCCGGCGGGGCCGAGAACCCCGCGGAAGAAGAGGCGCGGGCGCGTTCCGACAATTACGGCGTGGTCGATCTGAAGGTGCTGCCCGGCAACATCCGGGTGATGACCTATAACGGCTTTGTCTGGACGGGGCCGGAGAGCGCCAAGGCACTCGACCAGGCGATTGCGTTCCTCAGGGGCGGCGACGCGGCGATCATCGACTTGCGCGCCAATGGCGGCGGCAGCCCCGAAGCGGTGCGGCATCTCGCCAGCTATTTCGTGCCGCCCAACACGCTGCTGGTGACCTTTCACATGCGCAGCGACCCGCCCACCACCTCGAGCACCGGGCCGGATGCGCCTGCGGCGGGGATGTGGCCCAAGGACAAGCCCGTCTATGTGCTGACCAGCGGGCGAACCGCGTCGGCGGCGGAGGAATTTTCCAGCCATGTCGCGGGGTTCAAATTCGCCACTTTGGTCGGCGAGACCACGGCGGGCGCGGGCTATCGCAACGAGATCGTGCCGATCGAGGGCGGGTTTGCGCTCAGCGTCTCGGTCGGGCGGCCCGAGCTGCCAGACGGGCGCGGCGACTGGGAGGCCAAGGGCGTGCCTCCCGAAGTCGCGGTGCCGGTCGATCAGGCGCTGAGCAAGGCGCTCCAGCTCGCCTATGCGCGGCTGGGCGCGACGGCGCCCGCGAGCCGGAGGGTCGATTATGAGTGGATGGCGGCGGGGCAGGGCGCGCTGGTGAGTCCCGCACCGCTTGCCCGGCCCGCCGAGGCCTATGCCGGGCGTTTCGGGGTGCGCGTGATCAGCGTCGAGGGCGCGAAGCTGGTCTATCGCCGCGATGGCGGGGTCAGCACGACATTGCTCCCGATCGGGCCGGACCTGTTCGCACTCGAAGCCGATCCGCTCCAGCATGTGCGCTTCACGGTCGAGGGGGGTGCGGTCACCGGCTTCGAACTGATGCGCGCCGATGGCAGCGCGGTGAAGCAGCCCAAGGGGCCCGCGCCCCGATAAGGCTCAGGTCGCGAGCTTGCGCAGGCCGGCGATCGTGTCGGCCTCGTTCGCGGGCTTGTCGGTGCGGATGCGGCTGATGCGGGGGAAGCGCATCGCCAGCCCCGATTTATGGCGCTTCGATTCGTGGACTGAATCGAACGCCACTTCGAGGACGAGGCTCTTCTCGACTTCGCGCACCGGGCCGAAGCGCGCGAGCGTGTGGTTGCGCACGAAACGGTCGAGCCATTTCAGCTCCTCGTCAGTGAAGCCGAAATAGGCCTTGCCGACGGGGAGCAGTTCGCCGGCCTCGGTGAAGGCCCCGAAAGTATAGTCCGAATAGAAGGAGCTGCGCTTGCCGCTGCCGCGCTGGGCGTACATCAGCACGCAGTCGGCGGTGAGTGGATCGCGCTTCCATTTGTACCACAGGCCCGCGCGGCGGCCGGCGACATAGGGCGAGTCGCGGCGCTTGAGCATCACGCCTTCGATCGCGGCATCGCGGGCGCCGGCGCGGATTTCCTCGAGGGCGGCGAAATCCCTTGCGTCGATGGTGGCGGAGAGATCGAAGCGGTCCGCGTCGAGGCGGGGAACAAAGGTTTCGAGGCGAGTGCGGCGTTCGGTCCAGGTCAGGGTCCGCAGGTCTTCGAGGCCGTCGAACAGGATATCGTAGAGGCGGACAAAGGCGGGATATTCGGCGAGCGTCTTTGCGCTGACGACCTTGCGGCCGAGCCGCTGCTGGAGCGCGTTGAAGCTTCCCGCGGCGCCGCCCTGCGCCTCGCCGCGCACCAGCAATTCGCCGTCGAGCACACCCGGCACGGTGAACGCCGCCGCGACTTCCGGGAAGCTGTGGGTGATGTCGTCGCCTGCCCGGCTGTAAAGCCGTGTCTCCCCCGCGACATGGACCAGCTGGACGCGGATGCCGTCCCATTTCCACTCGGCGGCGTAATCGGCGAGATCGACCGATTCGGCCTCGAGCGGATGGGCGAGCATGAAGGGGCGGAAGACCGGGACATTCTCGGACGTGGGCTGCGCGCCCCTGCCCTCAGCCCAATCGAACAGCGGCGCATAGGGCGGGACCAGCCCGTGCCACACTTCCTCGACCGCATCGACATCCAGCCCGAACGCCTGCGCCAGCGCGGTCTTGGCGAGGCGCGCGGAGACCCCGACGCGCAGCGCGCCCATGGCGAGCTTGAGCAGCGCGAAACGCTCGTCGGCATCGAGCCGATCGAGCATCGATGCGAGGACGGTGGGCGTGTCAGAGCGCGACAGGCGCGAGAGGGTGTCGACGACTTCGGACAGAGTGAGTGGCGCGCTCTCCTCGGGCGGGGTCAGCGGCTCGGGCCAGAGCAACGCGATCGTCTCGGCCGAATCCCCGACGAAATCGCGGCTCATCGCATAGAGCACCGGATCGACTCGCTCCTCGACCATCGCGCGGACGATCGCGGGTTTGACCGCCGGCAAGTCGAGCCCGCCGGTCAGCGCCGCCATCGCCCAGCCGCGATCGGGATCGGGGTGGCTACGCAGATAATCGCCGATTCGCCGCAGCTTGGCGTTGCGCGAGCGCGTGTAGATCAGGCCATCGAGCAGGTCGGCGAAAGCGCGCATGACAGCGCCAACATGGGACGCGCGCGAGGGTTCCGCCAGTGATAGGCTCGCGTCATGGTGAAGTGGCTGCTGATCCTGCTTGGACTGGGCGTGGCCGGCGCCGGGGCGCTGGCGGGGTACAGCTTCTTCGAAGCGCGGCGCGATCCGGTGGTGCGGCAGGCGCGCGTCGCGCTGCCCGATTGGCCGCAGGGCGCGGCGCCGCTGCGGGTGGTCCTGATCAGCGACGTGCATATCGGCACGCCGGCGATGGATGGCGCGCGGCTGGCGCGGATCGTCGCGCAGATCAATGCGCTCCACCCCGACCTGGTGGTGATCGCCGGCGACTTCATCTTCGGGCATGTGCCGGGCAGCGCCGGGCGGCTCGGCGCCCCGATGGTCGCCCCGCTCAAGGCGCTCAGCGCGCCACTCGGCGTGGTCGCGGTGCTGGGCAATCACGATCACTGGACCGGTGGCGAGACGGTGCGCGGGCTGCTCGAACAGGCGGGCGTAACCGTGGTCGAGAATAAAGCGATCCGGCGCGGGGTGCTGGTGCTGGGCCTGCTCGGGGACGATTTCTCGCACCATGCCGATCTGCCCGCGACGCTCGCTGCGATGGACGCGCTGGCGGGGCCCCGCCTGATGCTCACTCATTCGCCCGATATCGCGCCGAAGCTGCCCGCCCGCATCCCGTTGCTGCTCGCAGGACACACGCATTGCGGGCAAGTGATGATTCCATTCCATGGCCCCGTCTCGGACGTCAGCCGCTATGGCGCGCGCTATCGCTGCGGGGTGCGAATCGAGGGCGGGCGCACTGTGATCACCACGGCGGGGCTGGGCACCAGCGGCGGGCCGTTTCGGCTCGGCGCGCCGCCCGACCTCTGGCTGGTGACGGTTGGGGGCAACTGAAAACGCCCTCGCTTTGCCTTGATTCGCCGCTAATCGCCGCACTGGGTGGGGCACGGGCTCCATCGCCTATGGAGAGATTCCGAATGAAGCTCATTTTCGCCGCCGCGGCCGCCATCGCCGTCTTCGCGCCCGCCGCCGCCTTCGCCCAGGCGACTCCGGCTGTCACGCCGACCCCGGCGCCTGCGCAGACTGCCCCAGCCGCCAAGTTCAACCTCGACACGCCGATCGAAGTGATCGTCGCCGACGAGAAGGCCAAGGCGATCCTCACCGCCGATATCGGCATGGATGTCACCGCGCACCCCGCCTATGAGCAGTTCAAGGGCATGAGCCTGCGCCAGGTGCAGCCCTATTCGCAGGGCGCGATGACCGACGAGATGCTCAAGAAGACCGAGACCGATCTCGCCGAGATCAAGTAAAGGCGTGCGGCCGGGGGCGGCGATGCTCCCGGCCAGTTGTCAGATAAGACGCATCGCACCGGCGCCGATGACGGCGCCGCCGACCAGAAACAACAGCCCGACCAGGATGCGGAATCCGCGAAACGGGATCCTCGCCCAGCTGAGCTCGCCCAGCACCGCCGCGACGAAGGCGACCGCGAATGCACCCGCCGTCGCGCCGGCCGCCGCGAACCATGGGTCGCCGCGCACCGCGAAGGCCAAAGTGAAGAATTGAGTCTGCGCGCCGAGCGCGAGGCTGAAAATGCCGAGGAATGCCGTGGGGACGGATCCGATTCCCCAGCTTTCGAGCCGGTCGGGCGTCTTGACCGGCAGCAATGCGGAAAAGCCGCCAATCACCAGCGCGACCGCGAGGAACAGCGCCTGGGCATTGGGGGTCAGCGTCGGCGCGATCACGGTGCCGCCCAGCGCGGCCAGCGCATTGAGCGCGGCATGGGCGAGGCCCGCCGTCACGGCGACCGTCAGCGGCCGCCCGTAGCGGTCGGCAAGGATCGCAGTAAGGATCGCGGGTCGATCGGCGAGTTGCGTGAGCAGCGCGGCGATGAACGCGGGGACGAGCGCTTCCATCCCGCCGCCCTAGCCAAATGTGGTTAAAGGCACATGAGGGAGGGTGCGACTTGACTTTTGGAGCGCGCCGATGCATCCGCCGCGCCTGTTAGCGGTACGCCCGGCGTGCCGCTTTTTCCTTTTTCAAGATTCTAAGGGTTTCGGGCCATGGCCAAGCCGACCACTGTCAAGATCAAGCTCGTCAGCACGGCGGACACCGGCTTCTTCTACGTTACGAAGAAGAATCCGCGGAACACCACCGAGAAGATGTCCTTCCGCAAATATGATCCGGTCGTGCGCAAGCATGTCGAGTTCAAGGAAGCCAAGATTAAATAAGCCGCTTGCGGGTTATTTAATCCCTGCACGGGCAGGGATCCAGCGTAAGTAGAGGCGATAGCCTCTGGCGGCGTCGCCGCCCTTCCGCAAAGTCATAGCGTCTTGCGCGATGGATGCTGAAACAAGTTCAGCATGACGGAGGCGGGTTATTCCCCGCCCTCCGGCGCTGCGGTCGAATCGGCGGGCACCAGCGCCCGCACTTCCTCCATGAAGCGCGCCAGCGAGATCGGCTTGGACACATAGGCGTCCGCGCCCGCCGCGCGAATCCGCTCCTCGTCCTCATGGCCCGCATAGGCGGTGACCGCCATGATCGGGATCGTCCGGAGCGCCACGTCCAGCTTCATCTGCCGAATCAGCTCCTCGCCGCTCACATGCGGCAGCTGGATATCGGTCACCATCAGATCGGGCATGAAGTCGCGCGCCTTGGCGATCGCGTCGCGCCCGTCGCGCACCGGCTCGGTCAGATAGCCGTGCGCGCGCAGCAAATCGCAGAACAGCTTCAGATTGAGTTCGTTGTCCTCGACAACGAGCACCCTTTTTGCCACGCGCAGAACCTCATGAATTTACCGGCTCTCTAGGCCATGGCGGCCACGGAAACAAATGCGGCGTTGGCGCTTCAGGCGTTGGTGTGGACGCTCGGCGAGCCCGCGCGCGCCAACCGGCTGCTCGACATGACCGGGCTCGATCCGGCGGAACTGCGCGCCCGCGCCGGCGATCCCGTGCTGCTGGCCGCGACGCTCGGCTTTCTCGAGGCGTACGAACCCGATCTGGTCGCCTGCGCCGACGCGCTGGGCGTCAAACCCATAGCATTGACCGCCGCGCGCGCGGCGCTGGAGACCCCATGAAGCCCCTGCTGATCACCGATTGCGACGAAGTGCTCCTCCATATGGTCAGGCATTTCGGCGTGTGGCTGCACGAATCACACGATATCGAGTTCACTCCGAATGGCGGCGATTTCGCGACGTCGATGAAGCGCCGCGCGGATGGCAGCGCGATCGAGCGTGAGGAGATGTGGGCGCTGCTGGGCGGCTTCTTCCCCTCGGAAATGGACCGGCAGACGCTGGTGCCGCATGCCCGCGAGGCGCTGGCCGCGATCGCCGAAGCCGCCGACATCGTGGTCCTCACCAACCTTGGCGATCATTGCCGCGATCACCGCATCGCCCAGCTTGCGACGCATGGCATCGCTCACCGTGTCGAGACCAACCAGGGCGGCAAGGGCGATCCGGTCGCGCGGCTGGTCGCCGAGCTCAACCCGAGCGTGACGGTGTTCGTCGATGATCTGGCGGTGCATCACGAATCGGTCGCGAAGCACGCGCCGGAGGTGTTCCGCCTCCATATGATTTCCGAACCCTCGCTGGCCCCCAGCGTGCCGGCGGCGCCCTTCGCTCATGCCCGGATCGACGATTGGCACACGGCCGAGGCGTGGATCCTCGCGCGATTCGCCGCGGGGTTGACCGCCGATGCCGCAGGCGTAGGGACAGCAGCATGAGCATCGAAGCGAAACTCGCCGAACTCGGCATCACCCTTCCCGAAGCCGCCGCGCCGATCGCGGCCTATGTCGCCGCGGTCGAGGCGGGCGGGCTGCTCCATATCTCGGGCCAGCTCCCCTTCGACGACGGGGTGATCATGACAGGGCGGCTCGGCGAGGACCGCGACCTGGAGTATGGCGTCGAGGCGGCGCGCCGTTGCGGCATCATGCTGATCGCGCAGATGAAGAAGGCGCTGGGCGACCTCGATCGGGTCGAGCGCATCGTCAAACTTGGCGCGTTCGTGAATTCGGCGGGTGATTTCACTGATCAGCCGCAAGTGGTGAACGGCGCCTCGGAGCTGATGCTCGCGGTGTTCGGCGAGGCCGGGCGCCACGCGCGCAGCGCGGTGGGCGTACCAGTGCTTCCGCGCGGCGCGGCGGTGGAAATCGACGCGATTATCGCCATCAAGCGTTAAAACCCGCACAATTCGGCCACAGTCTGTTGCGGAGTCGCAACACCTTTGGTCCTATCCTGAAGCCGGACAGCAAATATTGTTGTGCGCCGCAGCGCGATCCTGCAATGTTCATGCGTCGGTGAAAGCCGGGCGGCGCCTTCTGGCAGCCAGACCCATCCGCATCACGGACAGCAGGCGGGGACGATCCTGAATTCCATTTAAGGGGAATCCCGATGCGTTTCTCGATGATCACTCTGGGCGGGCTGATGCTCGCCGCCGCCACGCCCGCCATGGCGCAGGACGAAACCGAGCCGGCTGACGCCATCACGGTTTCGGGTTCGGTTCAGGGCGTTACCGACTATCGTTTCCGCGGCGTTTCGCAGACCGGCGAAGATGCCGCGGTGAACGCCGGCGTCACCGTCGCGCATGAATCGGGCCTCTACGCCAGCGTCTGGGCCTCGACCATCAAGGACGATAAGGCCCCGGCACTCGCGGGCTATGGCGATGCCGAAGTCGATCTGTCAGTCGGCTATGGCAAGACCTTCTCGAACGGGGTCGGCATTGATGTCGGCCTGCTCTATTATCTCTATCCGATCGACAAGGTTTCGGGCCTCGATACCGACTTCTTCGAGCCCTATGCCTCGATCAGCTACACCATGGGCCCGGTGACCGCGAAGGTCGGCGCCAACTATGCGTGGAGCGGCCAGGCCGGCCTCGCGGGCAATGACAGCCTCTATCTGCGCGGCGACGTGACCGTGGCGGTTCCGGGCACCCCGGTCAGCCTGCTGGGCCATGTTGGCCACTCGGACGGCCAGCTCGCCTTCTTTACCCCGACCGAGAAATATTGGGATTGGTCGCTCGGCGCCGAAGTGTCGGCGAGCTTCGCCAAGCTTGGCGTCCAATATGTCGACACCGACGTGACGAAGGGCCCGCTGCCCAATTTCGATTACAAGGATTTCATCGGCGCCGATGAAACCGTGCTCTTCTATCTGACGCTCAGCTTCTGAGCTTCGGCCAGGGAACAGGGAAGGGGTCGCTTCGGCGGCCCCTTTTTCGTGCGGTCAGCCCGCGCTGACCAGATCGCGCAGTGCCTCGCTTCGCGGTTTGGCGATGCTGGCGGCAGTGTCGCCGGCTTCGACGATCCGGCCCGCGTCCATCACGGCGATGCGGTGGCACAGCGCCCGCGCGACCGCGAGATCGTGCGTGATGGCGAGGATCGCGATGCGCCGGCTCGCCTGCAGCTTCGCGAGCAGATCGAGGATGCGCCCGGCGACGAGCACGTCGAGCGCCGAGGTCGCTTCGTCGAGCAGGATCAATTCGGGGTTGGCGACCAGCGCGCGGGCGATCGCGACCCGCTGGGCCTGGCCGCCGGAGAGTTCCGAAGGACGGCGCAGGCGGTAAGCGGTGCCCAGTTCGACTTCGTCGAGCGCGGCGGCCGCGCGTGTCTGCCGGGCCTCGCGGGTGAGCTCGGGGAAGAGATGGCGCAGCGGCTCCCCGACGCTTTGCGCGACGGTCCAGTGCGGATCGAGGCTGGCGGCGGGGTCCTGGAAGACGGGTTGGAGGCGGCGGCGATGTTCAGGCCGCATGCGGTTGCGGCTGGGGAGCGGTTCGCCGCGCCATGTGACGCTGCCCGAATCGCAGGGACCGAGCCGGGCGACCGCGCGGGCGAGCGTGGATTTTCCGGACCCGGATCGTCCGACCAGCGCCAGCGCCTCGCCTTCGCGGAGATCGAACGATGCCTCGGCGACGGCGGGGAATTTGCCGAAGCGGACGTTGATCCCGCTGGCCGAGATCAGGGGCGCGCCGGGTTCGGGCAGCGTGGGCGCGGGCGAATTGAGGCGCGGGCTGGCGGCGATCAGCGCGCGCGTGATGGCGTGTTGCGGGCGTTCGAGGACAGTGCCCGCGCGGCCATCCTCGATGACCTTGCCGGCGTCGAGCACGACGACGCGATCGGCGTGTTTCGCGACCAGCGGCAAATCGTGGCTGACCAGCAACAGTCCCATGCCGCGTGCCCGGAAGCGGTCGAGCAAGTCGAGGATCGCGTGGCGCAGGCCTGCGTCGAGGGCGCTGGTGGGTTCGTCGGCGACCAGCAGGACCGGATCGTGCGCGGTGGCCATCGCGATCAGCGCGCGCTGGCGCTCGCCGCCCGACAGGCGGTGGGGATATTGGTCGAGCCTGGCCTCCGCGAGCCCGCAGCGATCGAGCATCGCGGCGAGGGCGCGGCGGTCGTGCGTTCCCGCGGCTTCGGCGAGCTGGCTGCCGATGGTGAGGTGCGGCGTCAGCGCGGTCAGCGGCTGCTGGAAGACGAACCCAGCGCGGGCGCGGAGCGGGCGGAGCCGGGGTTCGGTCAGCCCGATCAGTTCGCTGCCGTCGAGCCGCGCCGAGCCCGTGGCGGTGCCGGGGGCGAGGCCGAAGGGGGCGAAGCAGCTCATCGTCTTGCCCGAGCCCGAGGCGCCGACCAGCGCGGTGCAGCCGCCCCTGGCGACCTCGAAGCTGACGCCGTCGAGCAGGCGCGCGCCATTGAGTATGAGGTTTAGGCCTTCGACCGCGTAGATCATCGCGCCATCCGGGCGCGGAGGTCCTCACCGAGGCGGTTTAGACATATGACCGTGGCGACCAGCACGAAGCCCGGGACGATCAGCGTCAGCGGGGCGATATCCATATCGTCCGCGCCGTCATGGACGAGGATGCCGAGCGAAGTCAGCGGCTCCTGCACGCCGAGCCCCAGGAAGGAGAGGAAGCTTTCGACCATCACCACCTGCGGCACCGTCAGCATCAGATAGGCGATCGCGACGGAGGCGATGTTGGGGAGGATATGGCCGGTCAGGATGGCGCGGCCCGGTGCCCCGGCGGCTTCGCTGGCGAGGATGAAGGGGCGGTTGCGCAGCGCCAGCACTTGCCCGCGCACCACCCGCGCCATGGTGAGCCACTCGACCGCGCCGATGCCGAGGAACACGAGCAGCACCGAGCGGCCGAACACCACCATCAGCACGATCACCACGAACATGAAGGGCAGTGCGTAGAGCGCGTCGACCACGCGCATCATCGCCTCGTCGACTCGCCCGCCGAACCAGCCTGCGGTCGCGCCCCATGCCGTGCCGATGACCAGTGCGACCAATGCGGCGGCGGTGGCGACGGCGAGCGTTACACGGGTTCCCGCCAGCGTGCGCGCGAGCAAGTCGCGCCCGACGCTGTCAGTGCCGAGGAGGTGCCCGGGGCTGAAGGCGGGTGCGCGGACCGCGTCCCAATCGATCGCCGCATAGCTCCATGGCAGCAGCGGTGGGAGCAGCAGCGCCGCCACCACGATCGCCGCGAGCAGGGCGCCCGCGATCTTCATCCCCGAACCCTTGGATCGAGCCAGCCATAGAGCAAATCGGCGATCAGGTTGAAGAACAGGATCAGCGCCGCGTAGAGAATCACCACGCCGAGCACGAGCGGATAATCGCGATTGAGCGCGCCCTGGACGAAGTAGCGGCCGAGCCCGGGCAACCCGAACACCGTCTCGATCACCACCGCCCCGGTGAGCAATCCCGCCGCCGCCGGGCCGAGATAGGAGACGACGGGGATCAACGCGGGCGGGAGCGCGTGGCGGAGCAGCACGGTCAGCGGCGAAAGGCCGCGCGCGCGGGCGGTGCGGACATGATCCTGCGCCATGGCCTCGGCGAGGCCCGCGCGAGTGAGCTTGGCGACCGCCCCCGCCGCCGGAGTGCCGAGCGCGATGACGGGGAGGATCCACGACGCGGCGCTGTCGAGCCCCGAAACGGGGAGCCATGAGAGCCACAGGCCGAACACCAGCACCAGCAGCGGCCCGGTGACGAAGCTGGGCAGCGCCACTGCGACTGCGGATTTGACGCCGATCCAGCGGTCGAGCCAGCCGCCCGGCCTGAGCGCGCCGATAACGCCGCCCGCGATCCCCAGCACCGCCGCGAAGATCAGCGCGAGCCCGCCCAGCGTCAGCGACACCGGCAGTCCCTGCGCGATCAGGCCGGAGACAGTGAAATCCTTATAGACAAGCGAAGGTCCGAAATCGCCCTGGAGGACATGCCCGAGATACCGCCCGAGCTGGACGATCATCGGCTGGTCGAGGCCGTATGCCTTGTCCATCGCCGCGCGCGTTGCGGCATCGAGCGGGCGTTCGCTGTCGAACGGACTGCCGGGGGCAGCCCGCATCAGCAGGAAGGATAGCAGGATAACGGCGAAGAGAGTCGGGAGGGCGGTCGTCAGGCGCCGAAAGAGGATCGCGATCATGGCGCGATCACACCCGAATCGTCATCCCGGCGAAAGCCGGGACCCAGGAGCCGCGAACGGGATCGCATGTGGCTCTGGGTCCCGGCTTTCGCCGGGATGACGGTTGAGTAGAGTCAATTACTGCGGCGTGGCCGCGCGCGCGTCCTTGCCGTCGCCCTCAGGGGCGGCGACGATGTCGCGGGTCGTCGAGCCCTTGTCGACGACATTGGTGGTCGGGCTGCCCGCGGTCGAGCGTGCGCCCTGATCGGCGCTGGTGCGGCCGGCCGAGTCGAGCGTCGAATTCTCGCTGGCGCTGCGCATCGCCGAGCCGCCGAACATCGCGTCGAGCGCCTGGTTCTGCGCGGTGCCGTCCTGCGGGCGCGGCGCGCCGGGCTGGGGCGGGACCAGCGCGAAATCGGGCGGGATCACCAGCGGCTGGGCGCGGACGACGGCGAATTCGTCGGGGCGGACCCGCTCATAGCCATTCTTGGTGCAGGCCGAGAGCGAAGCGGCGACGCCCAGAGCGGCGACGATGGTGACGACCTTACGCATTGATATTCTCCACAGGATCCTGGTCCGCCGAGGGTTTCTCCCGGAGGAATAGCGCGCGGACCAAGAGGACCAGCACGCCGATGGTAATCGCGGCATCGGCTATATTGAAGACCAAAAAAGGGCGCCATTGGCCGAAATGAAGATCGGCGAAGTCGACGACATAGCCAAGCCGCGTCCGATCGAGGATATTTCCGAGCGCGCCGCCGAGCACCATGCCCAACGCCACGATGTCGCCCAGCTTGCGTTCGCGCAGCATCCACCACACCACGCCGGCGGCAATCGCGGTCGTTAGCGCGACCAAGCCCCAGCGCATGCCCTCGCTGCTCGCCTGCATCAGGCCCAGCGACACCCCGATATTGGGGACGAAGCGCAGGTCGAAGATCGGCAGCAAGATCTGCGAGGGACTGTCGGGCGGAAAGCCGCTCTTCAGCGCCTCGCGGACGAGGTCGTGGTTCACGCCCAGCGTCGAGACGACATAGAGCTTGCTCAGCTGGTCCGTCAGGAACACCAGCGCGGCCACCATCAGTCCAATCCAGCGAGTCACGTTCATCGATTCACCACCCCGTCGCAGCGGTCGCACAGAGCGCCGTCCTGCGCAACTTCGGGAAGATGCCGCCAGCAGCGGCCGCATTTGAG
>Ga0164241_10003998_pt1 | contig 14529 bp, 15 predicted proteins | sample OricomyardsoilBY_FD_108780 | JGI IMG/M metagenome (GOLD analysis project Ga0164241, IMG submission 108780) | Backyard soil microbial communities from Emeryville, California, USA - Original compost - Back yard soil (BY) | ecosystem: Environmental > Terrestrial > Soil > Unclassified | place: USA...
GGTTGCAGCAATAGCGATAACCAAACTATAACTGTGAACACTGCACCAACTGTAGCTTTAACAGCTCCAACTGCCGTGTGCGATAATGCAGGTACAGTTGCATTAACTGGCGGAACACCTGCGGGTGGTATCTTTAGCGGTACCGGTGTTACAGGAACCGATTTTGACCCAACTAACGGCACACAAACTATTACTTATACCTATACTGATGACAATGGCTGCAGCAATAGCGATAACCAGACTATTACAGTAAACACAGCGCCAACTGTGGCCTTAACGGCACCAGCAGCGGTGTGTGATAATGCAGGTATAGTTGCATTAAGTGGCGGAACACCTGCGGGTGGTACCTTTAGCGGTACAGGAGTTACGGGCACAAATTTTGACCCTGCAAGCGGTACACAAACTATTACATATAGCTATACCGATGGTAATGGTTGCAGCAATAGCGATAACCAAACCATAACGGTTAACACAGCACCAACTGTTACTTTAGCAGCATTGGCGTCGGTGTGTGATAACGCAGGTACAGTTACTTTAAGTGGCGGCGCACCTGCGGGTGGTACCTTTAGCGGTACCGGTGTTACGGGAACAGATTTTGACCCATCAAGCGGCACACAAACTATTACATACAGTTATACCGATGGTAATGGTTGCAGCAACAGCGCCGACCAATTACAGGCGGTAGATACTTGCACAGGCATTACTTCAATTACCTCAAATACTTTTGCATGTTATCCTAACCCTGCATCATCTAATTTAACTATCAGCATTAGTGAAACATCGGGTGAGGCTTTAAGCATACGTATATTGGATGTAGTAGGCAATGTAGTAGCTACCGATAACTACAGCAATTACACAGGCGCTTACCAAAAAGTATTTGACATAAGCACACTGGCACAAGGTATTTACTTAGTTGAATTGCGCAACGGCAATAACTTGTACACCCAAAAAGTAATGAAACAATAAGTGTTGGAATAAACAAAAAAGCCTTTAGGCTTATGGCAACTCCTGTAGTTAATTACTACGGGAGTTGCTGTTTTATAGAATAATACATTCGGTGATTATTGGTGTATTTGCGGCATGGGGTGCTTTGCTTTCTCAAATTTTATAATTCGGTTGATGCAGGTATTTATATTTTCGTAGGGTATGAATATATTTTATAGCCCCGATGCACAGCTAAACGAGTACTGCGAGTTGGATGAAACCGAAAGCCGGCACGTAGGCACGGTATTGCGCAAGCGCGAAGGGGAGGAGCTTTATGTATTTGATGGCAAAGGTAATTTGTACGAAGCGCGTGTAGAGGCCATTGGCAAAAAATCGGTAACGGTAAAGCCTGTGAAGCTAACGCAGAAAGATAGTGCCGACAGGCCACGCTTGCATATAGCCATAGCGCCACCTAAAAATATTGTGCGCTTTGAATGGTTTGTAGAGAAAGCTACCGAAATAGGAGTGGGCACCATAACCCCCATAATATGTACCCACAGCGAGCGGAAGGATTTGCGGATTGACCGCCTAACGCGTGTGTTGTTAAGTGCCTGTAAGCAGAGTTTAAAATTAACTATGCCAGTATTGAATGAGGCAATAAGCTTTAATAATTTTACCGATGTGCAGAACAATGATACCCGTAAGTATATAGCGTATTGCGATGAAAAACCGGTGCACTTGAAAGATGCTTATAAAGGGGGATTTGATGCAACAGTGATGATAGGGCCGGAGGGTGATTTTACTAAGGAAGAAGTGTTGCTTGCGGATAAGTTTGGGTTTGAAACGGTAGGGTTAGGTAGTAGCCGTTTACGTTTAGAAACCGCAGGTATATTTGCCGCCACAGTTTTTAATTTAGCTAATGAGCAATAGATTTATGAATATGAAGAGGATAGTATTGGCACTTGCCGCATTTGTTTTACTGCTTTCGGTTTACCACCCCATTGATAAGCCCTTGCATATTGCTTTACTAAAATACAATGGCGGAGGTGACTGGTATGCCAACCCTACTTCGTTGCCCAATTTGGTTAAGTTTTGCAATCAGAATTTGAACATGAACTTTGACCCCGAGCCACCAACGGTGGAGGTGGGTAGCCCTGAGTTGTTCAACTACCCGTTTGTGCACATGACGGGGCACGGGAATGTGGTATTTAATGAGCAGGAATTAGATAACCTGCGTGCTTACTTAATTGGCGGAGGTTTTTTACATGCCGATGATAACTATGGTATGGATAAATTTATACGTCCGCAATTGGAGAAATTATTTCCCGGTACTAAGTTGGTTGAGTTGCCTTTTTCGCACCCGATATTTCATCAAAAGTACGACTTCCCTAATGGCTTGCCTAAAATACACGAGCACGACGGCAAAGCCCCACAGGCTTTTGGTTTGTTTCACGAAGGCCGCTTAGTTGCCCTGTATACTTATGAGTGCGACTTAGGTGATGGATGGGAAGACCAAGACGTACACAAAGACCCCGAAGAGGTGCGTCTAAAAGCCCTTAAAATGGGAGCTAATATTATCCGTTATGTGTTCGATAATTAGAGGATACAAACAGCCTTTTACCGCAGATTGAATACAAAATATGTATCACAACAGATTAGTCAGATAAAACAGATTGGAATTATAGCAGTTGCTAATTAAATTGTATCAACTACTTAATCAAAGCAGTATTAATATCCCTAATTAATTGTGGGCCTGCGTATATAAAGCCACTATATAGTTGGATTAAATCGGCACCGGCTTGTAGTTTATCTAAAGCATCCTGCACGTTCATAATGCCGCCCACACCTATAACGGGTATGTTGCTGTTGGTTTTTATGTGCCTTATTACCTCGGTGCTGCGCTGGGTTAATGGGGCGCCGCTAAGGCCGCCTGCGCCAAATTTTTCGATCTCCGGTTGGGTATAGCTTAATGGCGAACGCGCAATGGTAGTATTGGTAGCTATTAAGCCCTGTATTTGGGTTTGCTGCACAACGCTTATTACATCATCAATTTGCTCGTTGGTTAAGTCGGGTGCTATTTTAAGCAACAGGGGTTTAGTAGCAGGTTTGCCGTGGTTAATTTCCTGTAGCGAATTTAATATAGCGGCTAAAGAATCTTTATCCTGCAAGGCGCGTAAGCCCGGTGTGTTGGGCGAACTTACGTTAACTACAAAGTAATCGGCATGGGGGAACAACACTTTAAAGCAGTATTCGTAATCGTGTATGGCATCTTCGTTACTGGTAGCTTTGTTTTTACCAATGTTGGCACCTACTATTACCTTGCTTTTGCGGTGGCTAAGGCGCGCAGCAGCAGCATCGGCACCAATGTTGTTAAAGCCCATGCGGTTAATAAGTGCCTTGTCTTTAACTAACCTGAAAAGCCGCGGTTTATCATTGCCCGGCTGTGGCTTGGGGGTTACTGTACCAATTTCAACAAAGCCAAAACCCATAGCTCCAAACTCGTCAATAGCCTCGCCGTTTTTATCTAAGCCTGCAGCAAGCCCAACAGGGTTGGGGAAATCTAACCCAAACAAATGCCTGTGTAGCGAAGGATGTTGTACCACGCCGCCCGAAGCCAACTTTAACAGGCCGGGAAATTTACCTGCCAGTTGCAGGTTGTGCATGGTAAAATGGTGGGCTTCTTCGGGGTCGAGTTTGAACAGGAGTGCTTTGGCTAAGGGGTACAAATTCATGATGGCAAACTTAATACAAATAGCACGCTGATTTATTATGATTAAGAAAATGAATTATGATAAATACAAAAAAGGAAATTCAAAAATGGTTTACAGCGATTTACGCAGTTGAACAGAGATTGAATTAATCATTTTATCAATTCAACTATGCCTTCTCTAAGGTAACAATTGTTACTTCGGGTAGTATGCCTACACGGCCGGGGTAGCCCAAAAAGCCAAAGCCGCGGTTAACATACAGGTACTGTTTGCCTTCGTTATATAAGCCTGCCCACTCCTTGTAAATGTACTTGCTGGGGCTCCATTTTAACCATTTGTTTTCGATGCCAAATTGTGCGCCGTGTGTGTGGCCAGCAAGGGTTAAATCAATATCGGGATAATCGGGGCGGGTTTGTGCATCCCAATGCGAGGGGTCGTGGCTTAGTAATATTTTAAAGGGTATATGCTCGCTACCTGCGTGTGCTTCGTTTAACTTGCCATACTTAGCAAAGCGGCCTTTGCCCCAGTTTTCGATACCCAATATAGCTATGTATTGGCCATCGCGCTCAATTACGTGGTGCTCGTTCATTAGCAACTTCCAACCTAATTGTTTATGTATATTCTTAAATTTTTCAAAGTTAGCTTTCTTGGCTTCGGGGCTGTCCCATTCTACATAATCGCCGTAATCGTGGTTGCCAGTGCTTGATATAACACCATGCTTGGCTTTCAGCTTATCAAAAATGTGCATGTAGGGCTCCATTTCATCGCTGGTGTTATTTACTAAATCGCCGGTAAAAAATATTACATCGGCATTTATGTCGTTAATCTTCTGTACGGCTTCAATTAGTGGTTCGGTACGGGTAAAGCTACCGCTGTGTATATCGCTTAACTGCACAAATTTAAAACCGTTAAAGGCATCGGGCAGGTTAGGAAATTTAATAGTTACCTTACGGTATTGGTAGTTATAGGCATTTACAACTGCGCCGTAAATAAGTGTACCTGCAGGTACCGCAGCAGCTACTAAGGCCAGTTTACTTAAAAACTCGCTACGGCTAATACCGCCTGCTGTAACGGGCTGGTTTGAAAACTTATGGATGCCTAATTTTGCTAAGCGAACAAGGTCCTCGGGAAAAAGGAATAGCAACACAATTAGTTTGCTGAACAGTAAAATTACAAAAGCAGTAAATACATACGCACTTACCGATTTTGGCATAAACTTGTACAATAAGGGCCTATATGACATAAACAGCACCAATGCTACTACCGTAATACCCCAGTACACCCATTTAAGTGTGGTTGGGTTAGTGGTGTTAAAAACTGTTTTAATGGCCTGCCACCCGTAAAATTCAATGGCGGCATATACCGTTAATGCTATAGATATGAATAGAATGGTAGAGAGCATGATTAGTAGCCTTTTCAATTTGCCTGATTTGAACGTAATTTACATTTGCACGGCTTTTGGGCGGTGCGTTTGCATATTATCACGAACAAGTCGGCAAAATATTTGAATTTAGATTTAAAGATGAGAAATCAATATTACAATATGGGAAGGAAATTATGTGGAGTTGCTGCCTTTTTATTCGTATTGTTTAACATAACGCAGGCGCAATCGTTATTAATACAGAAGAAAGAGTACAGCCATGCCGATTCATTGCGGGGTTCGTTAAGAGATGAGCGTACCTGTTATGATGTATTGTATTACGAGCTGAATATAAAAATTGATACCTCGAGCCGGAGTATAACAGGCAGTAATTTAATAAGGTACACCGCCCTTAAAGATTTTAATACCCTGCAACTTGATTTGTATGACAACATGAGTATTATAAATATTACCAGCAATGGCGAAGAGCTAAAGTATTATCGCGAAGCAAATGCTGTATTTGTAATGTTTAAAAATGAACAGAAAAGAGAAACTAAGGGTGAAATAGTGGTTAACTACTATGGCAAACCAACTGTAGCAGTACGGCCGCCTTGGGATGGAGGCTTTACATGGACACATGATAACAATGGCAATTTTTGGTTGGGCATGTCGTGCGAGGGGATGGGTGCCAGTTTGTGGTGGCCGAATAAAGATTACCTGGGTGATGAGCCGGATAGCATGCGTGTAATTTGTACTGTACCTGCCGGCTTAATGTGTGTAGTTAACGGCAGCCTTGAAAGAAAAAGGGAAAATGCGGATAGCACAAACACTTCAACGTGGTTTATAAGTTACCCTATTAATAATTACAACATATCGATTAACGTGGGCGACTATGTACACTTTGCCGATATTTATACATCGGTGGATGGCAGTAAACTGGCGCTTGATTATTACGTAATGCGTTATAACGAAGAGAAAGCGCGAAAACAATTTCAACAAGTAATACCAATGCTTACTTGTTACGAAAAGTATATTGGCAAGTACCCTTTTTGGAACGATGGCTACGCATTAATTGAAACCCCTTATTTGGGTATGGAACACCAAAGCGGAATAGCGTATGGCAACCGATATAAAACAGGTTATGCCGGCATGGATTTTTCGCGCATTGGCTTAGATTTTGATTATATTATTATTCACGAATCGGCGCATGAATGGTGGGGCAACTCGGTTAGCTGTAAAGATATTGCTGACATGTGGATACACGAAAGCTTTGCTACTTACACCGAATCGATATACGTAGAATGCATGTACGATTCCGCAATGGCGCAGAAGTATATTAACGCAAAAAAGCCTACCGTTGATAATAAAGCACCGATAGTAGGTATATATGGTGTAAACGAAGAAGGTGATGGCGATATGTATAACAAAGGGATGCTGTTTTTAAATACGCTTAGGCATGTTATAAATAACGATGCCAAGTGGTGGGCTACTATAAAATGCATGAGCGATACTACCTTTAAAATGAAGAATATTGATTACAACGATGTAGTAAAGTATTTTAATAGCAAGTTAGACTTGGAGCTTGGCGGGGTGTTTGAACAATACTTAAAACATGCTGCCATACCCGAGTTGGAATATAGCTTAAGCAAAAAGGGCGGTACCTATTATTTTAAATATAAGTGGAATGCCGACGTTAAGGATTTTGAAATGCCTGTAATAGTTTGGAACGGGAAAAATAATTTGCGATTTAACGCAATTACAGGCTGGCAAACGGCAGAAATTAATTTAAACAAGGTAAGCGACTTTAAGATTAACGACGAGTTAATGTATATTAACGTTAAGAAGGTGAGCTTAGATAAAAACAGTAAAAAATAAGTAGAAAAATATGGCAACACACCAATCCGAAATTAAGTGGGTAGATGATTTAATGTTTGATGCTTTGCAAAATGGCAAGACATTCAGGATAGATGGTAACCAAGATGAGGCAGCCAGCACCGGGCTAAGGCCGAAAGCATTAATACTTTCATCGTTAGCGGGGTGCACTGGTATTGATATTGTTGATATGCTGAAAAAAATGCGCGTAGGCTTTAGTGAGTTTAGTATAAAGGTAGAAGGTGATTTAACGGAGGAGCACCCACGTACTTATGATAAGGTACGTTTGATTTACCATGTTAAGTTAGATAACCCGGCGGATAAAGATAAAATGGAGAAAGCAGTTAACCTATCGCAGGATAAATATTGCGGTGTTAGCGCTATGGTTAAAACATTTGCCAAGCTGGATGTGCATATCGAATACTTATAGCTTTCGGGCATTTGCGTTTTAATTCTATTTTTGGCGCTAACTAAATAGTTTGTTATGGAATTGTATAAAGGCCTGTTGCACAGTCACGTATTATTTACCACGCTATTTTTTGTGCATTATGTAATTAAGCTTGCCCTTTTACAACTTGATAAAAAAGAGGGCCTTGCCAAATACACTAAAATTACCAAAGTACCTGAAATGATACTTAGTGCGGGCTTTTTGGTAACCGGTGTTTGGCTATTGTTATCGGGTAGTATATTTACCATGTGGATAGGTATAAAGCTGGCTTGCGTATTGGCAGCTATACCATTGGCGGTAATTGGGTTTAAGCGTAATAATAAGGCATTAGCCATGCTATCGGTACTATTAATTGCTGCGGCATACGGCTTAGCCGAAACAAATAAAAAGCACAAAACAGGTGGTGCAGTTGATACTACTACTGTAGCAAGCAACCCTATGGAAGTGGGTAAAACAGTTTACGACCATAGCTGTGTTACCTGCCATGGCGCCGATGGTAAATTGATGCTTAATGGCGCTAAAGATTTATCGGTATCGCAATTAAACGATGATGATAAAAAGGCTTTAATTCGCAATGGCAAAAACTCGATGCCACCCTATAGCAAAGATGTATTAACCGATGAGCAATTAGATGCCGTAGTGCAATATATTGCCACTATGAAACAATAAAGATTTTGATGTTTGTCTAAAAACAGAAAATGGCTTCCCTTGTGGAGGCCTTTTTTGTTTTAATACAGTTTTTACCGCGGATTACACTGATGAACGCAGATTTTAAATACAATAAGAAATACAAAATAGTACCAACAGATTATGCAGATAAGACAGATTGAATACAATTTTTTATTGCGGATTACAAAGGTTAGCTGATTAATAAAAAAAGGCCTTGCTATGACAGCAAAGCCTTTAAAGTTATTTATAGTAATAATTTATATTAGTTGGTGTACTTAGGGTCGGTAGGTGCCCAGCGGTTGTGTATGCTACTAAATATGCGGCTCCAGCGTATTTTCTTAAATATATTTTCGCCGTCTTTATCCCAGCTCATCCATATAAACCAAGCTTTGCCCACAATGTGGTCTTCGGGTACAAAACCCCAAAAGCGACTATCCTGACTATCGTGGCGGTTATCGCCCATCATCCAGTAATAATCCATATTAAAAGTGTAGGTAGTAGCTTCGGTTCCATTAATGTAAAACTTGCCGTCTTTTCTTTCTACTTTATTGTTTTCGTAAACTTCAATAATACGTGCATATTGCGGATAGGTGCTATCGTTTAAAGTAACTGTGCCGCCTTTTTTAGGTATGCTTATAGGCCCGAAATTATCTACATTCCAATTGTAATGTTTTAAATCGTTAGGGAATATTTGATCGAACCCTACCGGGTTTTCACCTTTACCGTACGCAAATGGTTTAACGGTAGTAGTAGTACCGGTTGCAGCAAGCCTGTCGGCGTTTGCCTTGGTCATAAGCATTACATAATGCCCTGCAGGCATAGGGCCAATTCTACCCCTTATATCCTGCATGCCATATTCTTTAAAATCCTGTTCGCCGGGTATTACAGCATCTTTAAAAATAACGGTGTATGGTATATTCAGGTTTTCGGGAACATAAGCAGGTGAATTGTTTATCATTAAAATTCCATCCACCACTTCTAACTTATCGCCGGGTAAGCCAACGCAACGTTTGATATAGTTTTCGCGTTTATCAACGGGCCGCGCAGCAATGTGTATGTTGGGGTTTTGCCAAAGTATTTGGCGGGCCTGGCTGTAGCTTACATTGTTTTGTACGGCGGCTATTCTAACTAAATCATAATAAGATGGGCCTTGGTCTTCCAGCACTACCGTATCGCCTGCAGGGAAGTTAAATACCACCATATCGTTACGCTTTACATGCTCGAAACCGGGCAGGGTTTTATAGGGCAGTTTTATCCATTCTAAATATGATTTTGTATTGATGATAGGTATGGTATGGTGTACAAACGGCATGGCAATGGGTGTATTAGGCACCCGCGCGCCATAGTGGAATTTAGATACAAACAGGAAATCGCCGACCAATAATGTTTTCTCCATACTGGGTGTAGGTATCATGTATGCCTCGGCTACAAATATGCGAATAAGTGTTGCGGCTACTACAGCAAATACAATTGCATCGGCCCACTCGCGCAATACCTAGCGATGAATAGGCTTGTCGACTTTTTTAATGCCACCGGGCGCATAAAATTTTTGGTTGGGCGAAAAACCTAAGTAAGGAATATATACCACCGCAAAAGCAACTGCGGCAAAGTGTTCAACAAAACTATAGCGCCTAAATGCTGTGCTCATATCGCTTAACTGGCTGGCAACGTAAAACAGGTTAACGCCAGGTATAAAAAGCATCCAGGTCCACCAGCTTGGTTGGCCAATTGCCTTTTGCCATTCCAACGAGCATAGTACAGGTACAAATGCTTTCCAGGGGGCTATGCCGAGTTTCTTAAAAATACCGTAGGTGCCTATGCGGATACCTAACATGTATACAAAAATGAGGGTTAAAAATATCATACAGTTGTTTGCTTAAAAGCGAATATGCAAATTGAATAAATAAAAACAATTATAGCGCCAGTAAATCTTTCATTTCGAAAACCCCTTTTTTGCCGGGCAGCCAACGTGCTGCCAATACTGCGCCTTCGGCAAAGCCACGGCGGTTTTTAGCCTCGTGCTTAATTTCGATGTAGTCAACGTTGCTGGTGTAAGTTACCACATGTGTGCCCGGTACATTAGGTTCCCTTTTGGCAACTATTAACAAAGAACCGGGGGCGGGTTGCTGCCCTTCGGCAACTAAGCTCCACCCTTTTTTGTTGTGCAGCTTTTCTAAAATAACCTCGGCAGTTTTAACGGCTGTGCCGCTTGGTGCATCTAATTTTTCGGTATGGTGTATTTCTTCCATAGCCACGTGGTATTGCGGTTGGTGGTTCATCAACTCGGCCAGTTTGCGGTTTATTTCCCAAAAAATATTTACACCCACACTAAAGTTAGGAGAAAAGAAAAGCGAGCCGCTGTGTAGTGAACATTCGGCCTTTACCTCATCTAAACGGCTAAGCCATGCGGTGCTGCCCACTACTACGGGTACGCCAGCCTTAAAACATTTGTATATATTTTCAATAGCCGTATGCGGGGTTGAAAACTCGATGGCTACATCGGCTTTTTGCAGGTTTTCGGTAGTTAAATCGCTAAGGTTGGCACTACTTATTTTCAGTACTATTTCATCGCCTTGTTTCTGATCAATTAAAACCTGTTCAATGGCTTGTCCCATTTTACCATATCCAAGTAGGGCAATTTTCATGAATGTTAATTTAAGTGCCGAAAGTAGGCAAAATAGATAAAGGATATTGATAAAAATAAACTTGCAATAATGCCAATACTGATAGCTTTATGTTACAATTATTAGCCTTTTAGCGGCTAAGTTGCTAACTTTACCAAACAAACAAAGCTTTATGCCTCATTACCAAACAAGAGGGAAGGTGCCACACAAGCGGCACACGCAATTTAAAAAGCCCGATGGCGGTTTATACAGCGAACAATTGGTGTCAACCGAAGGTTTCTCGAATGTATATTCGTTGATATACCATTGCCACCCGCCCACTGCCGTAAAAAAAATTGACGAGCCCATTGATGTTACGCCCAAAGTTGTAACCAATAAAAATATGCAGCACCGTTGCTATAACGGTTTTGCTGTAAAGCCTGAAAATGATTTTATACAATCGCGGAAGGCGGTGTTGGTTAATGCCGATGTACATATTGTTTTGGCAGCACCTAAAAAATCGGCAACCAAATATTTTTATAAAAACAGCGATGCCGACGAAGTAATTTTTGTACACGAAGGGGCAGGTGTTTTAAAATCGATATTTGGTGAGTTGAAATTTGGTTATGGCGATTATATTGTAATACCGCGCGGAACCATTTACCAAATACATTTTGACGGGCCTGATAACAGGTTGTTTATTGTTGAGTCGTTTACACCTATTGTATATCCTAAGCGATACCGAAACGATTTTGGGCAATTGCTGGAGCATGCGCCGTTTTGCGAGCGCGATATACGTGCCCCTAAAAATTTAGAAACTATTGATAAAAAGGGCGACTTTTTGGTGTACATCAAAAAGCAAGGTATGTTGTATCCTTACCACTATGCCTATCATCCATTCGATGCCATAGGTTGGGATGGCTGCCATTACCCGTATATATTTTCGATACACGATTTTGAACCTATTACAGGCCGTGTACACCAGCCACCACCGGTACACCAAACCTTCGAGGCGCATAATTTTGTTATATGCTCGTTTGTACCGCGTATGTACGACTATCATCCTAAGGCAATACCTGCCCCCTACAATCACAGCAATGTAGATAGCGATGAGGTGTTGTATTATGTAGATGGCGACTTTATGAGCCGTAAACATGTTGAACGCGGCATGATAACTTTGCACCCCATAGGCATACCGCACGGGCCACACCCGGGTACGGTTGAAAAGAGTATTGGTGCTAAAGAAACAAAAGAGTTGGCCGTAATGGTTGATACGTTTAAACCACTATGGTTAACGGAACAAGCGTTTGATATTGAAAACCCGGACTACCATAAAAGTTGGTTGTAGGGAGGGAGTGTTTACGTGTTAAAGTGCGAAAGTGTTAATGTGTTAAGGTATTTGCGATAATGCTTGAAAATTATGGCTAAAGTTGAAAAGTTTGAAGATTTAGAATGTTGGAAAGCTTCGCGTGAGTTGGTTAATTATGTTTATGACTTGTGCGAGGATGGAATGTTAGCTAAAGATTTTGATACCCGTTCGCAAATACGCAGGGCTGCATCATCTACAATGAATAATATTGCTGAAGGATTTGGTAGATATAGTAGAAAAGAGTTTGTGAGGTTTCTTGAAATATCACAAGCATCGGGCATGGAGGTTAGAAGTATGTCATATATACTACTTGATAGAAATTACGTAACAACGCAACAATTTGAAATATTGAATGAAAAGGCGAACAAAGTAATAAGTTTAGCAAATGGCTTTATCCGATATTTAAATAGCCGGACTACGGCTAAAATGTTATCTCTGTTTTTTTAATAAAATTTTTAAACGCGATGATACCTTAACACGTTGGTACTTTCGCACATTAACACATGATATATGGAAACTGAAACAATGAAAAAAAGTGAGGCAAAAATTGCAGAAGATTTTTTGCCATTAAACGGAACCGATCACATTGAATTTTATTGCGGTAACGCCAAGCAATCGGCGTATTATTATCAAAGTGCGTGGGGTTATGAATTGGTAGCTTATGCAGGCCCCGAAACAGGCGTGCGCGACAGAGCGAGCTATGTGTTGCAACAAGGCAAAATACGCTTGGTGCTTACTACTGCTATGCAGCCCGAGCATGAAATTACCCAGCACTATGTAAAGCATGGCGATGGCGTAAAGGTGTTAGCACTATGGGTGGATGATGCCCGCAAAAGCTATGACGAAACCACCAAGCGTGGAGCAATAGGTGTAATGGAACCAACTGTGTTGAAAGATGAACATGGCGAGGTAGTAATAAGTGCCATACAAACCTACGGCGAAACTATACATAAATTTGTAGAGCGCCGTGACTACAATGGAGCATTTTTGCCGGGTTATGTTGCAAAAAAATCGGGGGTGCCGGTTAAGAGCGTTGGTTTAAAATTTATTGACCACTGCGTGGGTAATGTTGAGTTGGGTAAAATGAACGAGTGGGTTAAGTTTTATGAAGATGTAATGGGCTTTAAACTGTTACTTACTTTCGATGATAAAGATATATCTACCGAGTACTCGGCGCTGATGAGCAAGGTGGTTAGTAATGGATCAGGGTATGTAAAATTCCCGATTAACGAACCTGCTGAAGGCAAAAAGAAATCGCAGATTGAAGAGTATATTGATTTTTACCATGGGCCCGGTTGCCAGCACATGGCCATAGCTACCGATGATATAATAAGCACCGTTACTGAGCTACGTGCACGCGGGGTTGAATTTTTGAACGTACCTGATATTTATTACGATGAAGTATGGGACCGCGTAGGTAAAATAAATGAAGATGTAGATGCCGTTAAAAAGCTGAACATATTAGTTGACCGTGATGATGAAGGTTACCTATTGCAACTATTTACCAAACCTGTGCAGGACAGGCCAACCGTATTTTTCGAAATTATACAACGCTGCGGTGCCAAAAGCTTTGGCAAGGGCAACTTTAAAGCCTTGTTTGAAGCTATTGAGCGTGAGCAGGATTTAAGGGGTAATTTGTAAAATATTATCAGCGTTAAGTGAGAGTATAATATGAGAAAGCTGGTTTTATTTATGCATGTTTCGCTTGATGGTTTTGCAACAGATGCAAACGGCGGGCTGGGTTGGATTTCGTACGATAGTGAATTGCAGCAATATGCTGATGGAATAGTAGCTACTGTCGGGTCGCCTGTATATGGGCGGGTAACCTATGAATTGATGGCAGGCTACTGGCCCAAAGTGCTTACGGATGCTGATGAAAGCGAGCATAGCAAGGCGCATGCCCAATGGGTAGATAAAGCAACCAAAATTGTATTTTCCAAAACCATGAAAACAGCAGATTGGAATAATACTATAGTTATAAACGATAACATTGCCGAAGAAATAAATAAGCTAAAACAACAGCCAGGGAAAGACTTGGTGATATTTGGCAGCCCCGGACTTGCACATTCGTTAATGGAACTTGATTTAATAGATGAATACCAACTTACACTTAACCCTGTATTATTGGGAGAAGGTAAACCTGTATATCAGCATATAAAAGACAAAACCGATCTTAAGTTGGTAAAAGCAACGCTATTAAAAAGCGGAGTAGTGGGATTACACTATGCGAGAAAGTAAGATGAGCTTCTTGCAATATCCTGATAAAAAGGCCGGTTGGTTATAATTCCATAAACATAGAATACTTGAATAGGGAAGTAGAGATGCTTCCCTTTTTTTTATGCGATTTCATTTACTGCCTTACAAAATAGCGGATGTTGCCACTGGCAAACTCGTTGCGGTAATTATCAACCGAAACATTTACATAAAAAGCACCCGTGTCGGTTTGGGCAAAGTATTGGTCGAAGTTATAGTTAAGTGCCCCTAACAATACATAGTCGCGCCTGAAAATGGTATCGCCGCTGGCGTAGCTTACGCCTGTAATACTCAGGTTGCTTAATCCAATATCGTGAGATGCA
>Ga0164241_10003999_pt1 | contig 14529 bp, 12 predicted proteins | sample OricomyardsoilBY_FD_108780 | JGI IMG/M metagenome (GOLD analysis project Ga0164241, IMG submission 108780) | Backyard soil microbial communities from Emeryville, California, USA - Original compost - Back yard soil (BY) | ecosystem: Environmental > Terrestrial > Soil > Unclassified | place: USA...
AGCGTGGCCAGCCGGGGCAACCGCTCCCTGGTGGCATCGATGTCCAGCCCGGCCTTGTGACCGAGCACCAGGAGGGCGCCCTCGGTGGGATCGCCGACGACCTTGCCGTCGATGATCTTGGCGTCGTTGGCGACCACGTAGGGCAGGATCGCGTCGACGATGTGCTCCGACGTGCCGGCCGCGTGCTGCACCCGCCCGTCGAGCCCGTAGCCGGTCCCGGTGATCATGTACTGGTCGCCGGGGTCGATCACCTCGACGGCGGTCATCTGGTTCATCGTCAGCGTGCCGGTCTTGTCGGAGTTGATCGCGGAGGTGAACCCGAGCGTCTCGACCGACGGCAGGTCCTTCACGATCGCATTGCGCGCGGCCAGGTCGACACTGCCGAGCGAGAGGATCACCTGGCTGACCGTCGGCAACGCCTCGGGGATCGCGGCGATGGCGAGCGAGATGGCGCTGACGAACAGCATGTCCCAGTCCTCGCCGCGGCTGCGGCCGAGGATGAACATCACGATCATGGTCAGCCCGGCTGCGCCCGCGATCCACAGCGTGAGGGTGTTGAGCTCGCGGGTCAGCGGGGACTTCTCCCGGGCCGTGGCCGACAGCATGTCGGAGATCTTGCCGAGCTCGGTGTTCGCGCCCGTGCCGGTGACGATCGCGGTGGCGCTGCCGTGGGTCACCGGCGAGTTCATGAACGCCATGTTCATCTGCTCACCCGGGCCAAGGTCGTCGCCCACGAGGGGTGCGGCGCTCTTGGCCGCCGGCACGCTCTCCCCGGTCATCGCGGACTCGTCGATCTGCAGCGCGCTCGCGGACACGATGCGGCAGTCGGCGGGCACCTGGTCTCCGCTGCTGATCAGGACGACGTCGCCCATGACGACACCGTCGGCCGGGATCTCCGCCTCGCTGCCGTCGCGGCGGACCCGCGCGGTCGCCTTCATCATCGCCTTGAGCGCGTTCATCGCGCTCTCCGCCTTGCCCTCCTGGCGCAGGCCGACGACCGCGTTGAACACGGTCAGCAGCACCAGCAGGATCGCGGTGCTCCACTCCTGGATGGCGAACGACACCGCGGCTGCGGCGAGCAGGATGATCTGCATGTAGGTCGTGTACTGACTCAGGAAGCGCTGCCAGCCGGGCTTCGGCTTCTCCTCGGGCAGGGCGTTCGGCCCGTCGGTCCGCAGGCGCTCCGCGGCCGTCGACGCGGACAGGCCGGTCGCGATGTCGACGCCGAGCGTCATGGCCACGTCCTGGGTGGTTCTGGCGTACCAGTCCCTGGTCTCCACCGTCGCCCGGTGGTCCTGCGCGACCATGGCGGCCTCCTCAGCCGTTCTTCTTCTTGCGGTGCGTGGCCGCGTACGGGTCGCGTTCCGCGTTCTCGGGCGCCTCGTCCTCGAGCTCCTTCTTCACCCCGAGGAGGTTCTGCCGCCGTTCCTCGCTGACGGTCGGATACTGCGGATCGATGTCGATGAGCGTGTGCGCGAGGACCGCTGCGGCGCAGATGCGCGCGAACCACTTGCGGTCGGCCGGGATCACGTACCACGGCGCCCACTTGGTGCTGGTCGCCGACAACATCCTGGAGAACGCCTTCTGGTAGTCGTCCCAGAACTTGCGCTCGCGCACGTCGGCGGCGGAGAACTTCCAGTTCCGGTCCGGCACGTCGATCCGCTTGAGGAAGCGGGTCCGCTGCTCCTCTTTGGACAGGTTCAGGAACAGCTTCACGATCTTGAAGCCGTTGCGGCTGAGGGTTCGCTCCCACTCGTTGATCTCGTGGAAACGCCGTTTCCAGAGCCCGTTGCCGCGCAAGGTTTTCCTGGTGCACCCGGACGACCAGCACCTCCTCGTAGTGCGACCGGTTGAAGATGCCGATGTCACCACGGGCGGGCAGCCCGCAGGTGTAGCGCCACAGGTAGTCGTGGTCGAGCTCCTCCGACGAGGGCACCTTGAAGCTGCGCACGTGCACACCCTGCGGGTTGACCCCGCTCATGACGTGCCGGATCGTGCCGTCCTTGCCACCGGCGTCCAGTGACTGCAGGCAGACGAGAACCCCATAGGTGTTCTGCGCGGCCAGGCGCCGCTGGTAGTCCGCGAGCATCTCGATGCCGGTCTCGAGGAGCTTGCGGCCGTCCTTCTTGCGCACGACGTCGGCCCGGTAGCGAGGGTCGAAGTCGCGGCCCAGCTTGACCTTGGTGCCCGGCTCCACCCGCAACGGCTCGATGAGCTCGGCGATGCGCTGTGCTCGGTCGGCGGCCATCGTCATCTGCCCTCCGCCAGTTCGTCACCGTGCACGATGACGGCCCACATCACGAGAACGTCGACGGTGATCGCGATCAGCGCCCATACCGGATAGGCCGACATGAAAGCCATGTGCGCGAGCACGTTGAGCGCGGCCAGTGCCACCGCGCTGATCCGCGCCCACAACGCGCCGCTGAACAGCGCGAACCCGGTGGCCACCGCGAGCAACCCGAAGAGCAGCAGGATCCAGCCCCACGCGGTGAGGTCGAACACCAGCAGGCCCTGGCGGGTGATCGTGTAGTACTCGTCCTTGAACAAGGCGACCAGTCCGTAGATGGCGTTGAACGAACCGGTCATGATCATCATGATCGCGGCGAACCACAGCCAGCCGACCCAGGCGGTCTGGCGGGATCTGGTCATGCGAGCCTGGCTCATCGTGTTCTCCCGTTCGTGTTCACCGTCGGGCGTGGGCTATCCACTCCCGCTCGCTCAGGTCGGGGGCGGCGTTGTGCGTGCCGCGCAGCAGCTTCATCTCCCGGCCGTGCTTGACGATCGCGTAGATGACGAAGACGTCGAACGCGATGATCACCACGGACCACATCGGGTAGGCGGCGATCGTCGCCATGTGCGTGATCGCGCTGACCGCGGCGAGGATCACCCCGGCGACCAGGGCGATGGTCGCGCCGAGGAACATGCCGATGCCGATCGCCAGCGACGCGACGCCGAGGCCGATCTGCAGCCAGCCGACCACGGTGAACGACACGTCGACGGCCAGTCCGGCCGCGGTGGTCAGGTAGTAGCCGTCGTCGAGCAGGGACACGAGTCCCTCGATCACGTGGAACACCCCGGCGAGCATGATCATCGCGGCGCCGAACGCGATCCAGCCCGTCCAGTAGGTCGGGTGCGGATGGTCGTCGGCAGGCGGGTCTGCGGTCATGGGCGCAGGATCGTCCCCGCGGTTGCGCGGTCCCTCATCCGTTGCGGATGAATGCTCTGCGCGATTCACCCGTCGCGGGCGAGAGTGGCGCCCAGGTTCGACTACGGCAGGCTGCCCCACCAGACACACTGTCCGAGCACGTTCACGCGCCGGGCGCTCATCGACGCGGCGTTGACGCTCGATGACGCCCTGAACCGGTCACGTGCGGCTTTCCGAGGCGGTGTCGTTGCTTTCGGGTAGCTGGTGGACGGAAACGATGTGCAGGCCGAGGCTTTCCAGGAACGTCAGGATGCCGTGCAGATGCGCCTGATCGGTCACCGCGCCGTAGAGGATCGTCTCCGGCGGCGCGGGCACGATCCGCATCTCGCTGAAGTCGCCGACCGCGTGCTGCGCGCGCTCCGACAACCGCCCCCCGACCCGGAACTCGTACTGCCGTCGCATCGACGCAACGCTCGTCGGCGAGTTCGGCTCGACCATCACCCGGATTTGGTGAGATGTGCCTGCCGGTGCCCAAAAGAGCCCTTGGGCCCTAGAAGTCCGAGATCGATCAGGCCTAGCTTCGAACCCATGCGACGCGCGCAAGGGGGTCGCAGTGAACGCCGGTGGCCGATTCCACGGGCCAAGACTGCCGTGCCCCGGGTGCCCGCCACTTTCGTCTTCCGTGATGAGCTGCGCACGCGATTGGCCGAGAAGAGCACCGACTTTCCCGTGACGCTGCTGTGCGCGCCCGCGGGTTACGGCAAGACTCTCCTGCTCGCCGACTGGTTTGAGCACACCGGCGGCGATGACAAGGCATGGGTCTCGCTCGACGCCGCGGACAACGACGCCGGGCGTTTCTGGACCGCCGTGCTGCGCGCGGTGTGCTGTTGCCCGGTCGTGCCCGCGGCCAGCCGGCTGCATTCCCTGCACCCGCCGGCCGGGCCGACCAGCATGGGCTTTTTCGCCGACGTCATCGACGGGTTGGCGGCCCTCCCGGCCCCGGTACATCTGGTGCTGGACGACCTGCAGGAGATCCTGGACAACCAGACCTGGCACGACGTCGCCACGCTTGTCCGCCACCGGCCGCACAACCTGCGGCTCGTGTTGTCCACGCGAGTGGACCCGCTGCTGCCGCTGGCCCGCCTCCGCCTGCAGGAGGAGCTGGGTGAGCTGCGGGCGGACGACCTGCGGTTCACCACCGATCAGGCCGCGGAGCTGCTGGCCCGCGCGGGCGCAGAACTCGACGCGAACCAGATCCGCCGGCTCACGGAACAGACCGCGGGCTGGCCCGCCGGGCTGCGGCTCGCCGCGCAGTCGATCCGGGAGGTGAGCGACCACGAGGCGTTCCTGAACCAGTTCGCCGGCAGCGACCGGGCGGTCGCCGACTTCCTCGTCAGCGAGGTGCTCGCCCGCCTGCCTGCCGCCACCGCGGAGGTGCTCGCGCTGGTCAGCGTGTGCGACGAGGTCACGCCCGTGCTGGCGGCCGGGCTCTCCGGTCGTGTGGACGCCGGCGCGATCCTCGCCGGGCTGGAGCGGGAGAGCTCGCTGGTACTCGGTGTCGGCGCGGACCGGGAGTGGTTCCGCACGCACCCGCTGCTGCGGTCCTACCTCCTCGCGGACCTCGAGCGGCAGCGGCCGGGCCTTGTCGCGCAGCTGCACGACAAGGCGGCCGCGTGGTTCGACGAGCAGGAGCGGCCGGACAAGGCGTTCGACCATGCGACACGGACCGGCGACAGCGGCCGGATCGTGGATCTGTTGCGCCGCGGCGCGGCGACCGTTCTGTTGACCGGAGACAACGACGGATCGGTGTTCCGCGCGCTGGGCGTGGTCGGCGCGCACACCGTCGGGCTCGATCCGTGGCTCGCCACGCTGTCCGCGCTGGCGCACATGCTGGCCGGTGCCGACGACCTGGCGCAGGCCGACCTGGAGGCGTGCCAGGCCTCCTGGCCGGCAACGCCGGAACCCGAGCTTGTCCGGTTGCGTCAGCTGGTCCTGACGACGCACGCGCTGCTCCGCGTCCGGCGGCCACCACCGGCGGTGGCCGACTGGGACGAGGTCGTCACCGCCTACGAGGCGAGTGACCTGGAGTCGTGGGCGCGCCTGGCCCACGGCTGGGCGCTGCTCTGCGACGGGGACACGACGGCAGCGCGGCACGAGCTCGAGGTGGCGGCCCGCGTCGCGCGCCGGCAGGGACTCCACCACGTGACCGTGCTCGGCACGGCCGTACTGGCGATGATCGCCTGTCAGGACGGCGCCTTCCCCGCCATGGAGTCGGCCTGCGCCGCCGTGCTGGAGCTGGCGCACGCGCACGGACCGGCGACGTCGCCGTGGGTGTCGGCGACCCATCTGATGACCGGCCTCGGCAAGCTGCTGCGCCTGGAGCCCGAAGCCGCGCTCGAACAGGCCGAGCACGCGGCGGCGACGCTGCCCGCGGACGCGAACCACCTGCGGTGCCTGGCCGACGCGCTCACCGGCGCCGCACTGGCCGACACCGGCCGGCGGCAGGAGGCGCTCGCGCTGCTGCACCGCGCCCGGCACGAACAGAGCCATGCCGGCGTGCTCGTCCCGCTGCTCGCGACCGCCACGATGATCGAACATCGGTGCACGCTCGACCTCGGCCACTTCGCGGCCGCCCACCAGCTGATGGCGTGGACCCGGGAGCGCATCGGACCGGTCACGGAGCTGGCCGTGATGCAGGCGTGGACGTCGTTCGCCCGCAACGGACTGCAGGCCACGGAAACGGCGGTCCGCGACGCCCTGGACGAGCAGCGGACCGCGCTGTGCCCGATGACCCGGCTGGAGGCCCGGCTGCTGGAGACGGCGCTGGAGATCCGCCTCGGCCGCCGCACGAAGGCGCTCGGCGCGCTGAACAAGGCACTGGCGCTGGCCGAACCGGGGTCGCTCATCCGCCCCTTCCGCTACGCCGATCACGCCGTCCGGCAGCTGCTCCTGGAACAGATAGGCGGCTTCGGCCCCGCGAACGCCTTCGCGGCACGGGTCAGCGCCGCGTTGTCCACAATGGATGCGCAGCGCCCGGACGTACTGACGAGCCGCGAACAGGCGGTGCTCGTCCGGCTGTCCTCCCCGCAGTCCCTCGACGAGCTGGCGTCGGACATGGCGGTCTCGGTGAACACGGTGAAGACCCACGTGCGCGCCATCTACGCGAAACTGGGCGTGAACAACCGGCGGGCGGCGGTCGTCGCCGGCCGCCAGCTCGGCCTGCCGCGCCGGGAGCCCGCGGAGGCGCTGACGTCGTCGACGTGAGCCGCGGCTACGACCCCGATGCGATCAGGCGGCGGCCCACGTCGTAGAAGGCCAGGATCCCCGACGCGTCGCCGAGCTCGCGGACGGTGCGCGCGGCGCCGAACGGCACGTTCCAGAACTCGCCGCTGCGCGGGCGGTGCGGGCCGACGTAGGCGTAGGGCTCGGGCACCGCGCCGTCGCCGGGGGCCAGGCCGTAGTTCACCTCGCCGATGGTGATGCCGACGTCGAAATGCTCGGGCCACAGGATCGGCTCCTCGTCCGGTGCGAACCGGCGGAGCGCCTCGTCGCCCGCCGCGAACGCGCCGATGATCGCGGCGACGGCGGCCGAGTCGAGGACGACGGTCTCCGCCGGCCGGACCCCGGAGCCGTCCCCGTAGAGGTCCACCGGCTCGCGGGCGACGACGCCCAGCTCGGCCGCGATGTCCGCATAGGACAGTCCGGCGACCTCGATGCGGCGCCCGCCCGCGGCGACCGCCCGGCCGTCGAACCGCAGGTCGGGCTCGAACGACGTGGCGAAGCCGTCCGCGGTGACGCGCAGCGCGATCTCGCCGGTCGCGCGGTGCTGCGGGCCGGCCAGCAGCAGCTCGGCGACTCCGTGCAGCGACCGCCTCGTCGTGCTCAGTGATGTCGCGGGCATTGTTGCTCCCCTCGTGTAACGCCTTCCGTTCTAGCAGGCACTGAACTCGTGTGAAACAGACACACGTGACCGACTACAGCGACCTCACCGCGCTCTACATCAACTGCACGCTCAAGAAGTCCCCCGAGACCAGCAACACCCAGGGCCTCGTCGACCGCAGCGCGGCGATCATGACGAAGAACGGCGTGCAGGTAGAGCACGTGCGCGCGATCGACCACGACATCGCGACCGGCGTGTGGCCGGACATGACCGAGCACGGCTGGACCACCGACGAGTGGCCGGCGATCTACGAGCGCGTGATGGCCGCCGACATCCTCGTCGTCGCCGGGCCGATCTGGCTCGGCGACAACGCGTCGACCACCAAGCAGGTCATCGAGCGGCTCTACGCCTGCTCGCACCTGCTCAACGACGCAGGCCAGTACGCCTACTACGGCCGCGTCGGCGGCTGCCTCATCACCGGCAACGAGGACGGCGTCAAGCACTGCGCGATGAACGTCCTCTACAGCCTCCAGCACCTCGGCTACACCATTCCGCCGCAGGCCGACGCGGGCTGGATCGGCCCGGCCGGCCCCGGACCGTCCTATCTGGATCCGGGCTCGGGCGGGCCGGAGAACGACTTCACCAACCGCAACACCACGTTCATGACCTGGAACCTGATGCACCTGGCCCGCGTCCTGAAGGACGCGGGCGGGATCCCCGTGCATGGCAACCAGCGCAGCGAATGGGACGCCGGCTGCCGGTTCGACTACCCGAACCCCGAGTACCGCTAGGCGTGTCATGCCCGAGGTCGAGTTCGTCAACCTGTTCGCCGTCGTCGCGATCGCCCTCGTGGCGCCGCTGCTGATCGCGTTCGCGCCGCCCGCGCTGCGCATCCCGGCGGTGGTGCTGGAGATCGTGGCGGGCATCGTCGTCGGCCCCTCGGTGCTCGGCTGGGTCGACGCGGACCTGCCGGTGCAGATCGTCTCGTTGCTGGGCCTGGCGTTCCTGCTGTTCCTGGCCGGCCTCGAGATCGACGTGCACCGGCTGCGCGGGCCGGGCCTGCGGATCGCGCTGCTCGGCTACGCCGTGACCGTCCTTATCGGACTGGCCGCGGGCGCCGGGTTCGGCCTCGCCGGCTGGGTGGCCAGCCCCCTGCTGATCGCGATCACCCTGTCCGCGACCTCGCTGGGGCTGGTGGTGCCGGTGCTCAAGGACGCCGGCAGGCTCGGCGGCGCGCTCGGCCAGACCGTGGTCGCCGCGAGCTCGGTCGCGGACTTCGCCGCCGTGCTGCTGCTGTCGCTGCTGTTCTCCACCGCGGAGGGCAGCACGGCCAGCCGGATCGTGCTGCTGGTCATGTTCGTGCTCGTGGTCGCGCTGACCGCGGCCGTGCTGGTGGTGACGGAACGGTCGAAGGAGCTCGGCCGCGCCGTGCGGCGCCTGCAGGACACCACGGCCGAGATCCGGGTACGCGGCGCGGTCACGCTGCTCGTCGCGTTCGTCGCGCTGGCCGAGGCTTTCGGGCTGGAGAGCATCCTCGGCGCGTTCCTCGCCGGCGTCGTGGTCAGCCTGATGGACCGCGACAGCTCGGCCCACCCGCGCTTCCGGGTCAAGCTCGAGGCGATCGGCTACGGATTCCTGATCCCGGTCTTCTTCGTCACCAGCGGCATCCGCCTCGACCTGTCCGGGCTGCTCGAGGATCCGGGGGCGCTCGCCCGGGTACCGCTTTTCCTCGCCGCGCTGCTGGCCGCGCGTGGGCTGCCGGCACTGCTCTACGTCCGCCAGTTCGACCGCCGATCCGTGCTGGCGGCCGCGCTCCTGCAGGCCACATCGCTACCGTTCGTCATCACGGCCACCCAGATCGGCGTGCTGACCGGCCTGATGTCCCCGGTGACCGCGGCGGCTCTGGTGTGCGCCGGGTTGCTGTCCGTGCTGCTCTTCCCGGCCACGGCCGTCGCGTTGCTGCGCGTGGCGGTCCCGGGACCCGCGGCACACAAGGTCGAAGGACCATAGTGAACGGCGGCTACGCAGCGTATCTTCGCCCGGGTGAGCCTGCCTGCGGACGGCGTGCTCGTCGCCGCGCTACGGGCAGGCGACGAGGCCATGTTCGCGCGCGTGCTGGATGCGTGGTCGTCGTCGATGCTGCGGCTCGCCCGGTCCTTCGTGTCCACCCACGCCTCCGCGGAGGAGGTCGTGCAGGACACCTGGCTCGCCGTCCTCAAAGGACTGCACGGCTTCGAGGGCCGGGCGGCGTTCCGCACCTGGGTGTACCGGATCCTCGTGAGCACGGCGAAGAAGCGCGGCGTGCGGGAGGGGCGCAGCCTGCCGTGGAGCAGCGTCGCCGGCCCCGACGACGGCCCGACCGTCGACCCGTCGCGGTTCCGAGGGCCCGAGGACCCGTACCCGGGCGGCTGGCGGGAGTTCCCCCCGGCGTGGGCGACGCCGGAGGAGGTCGCGCTGAGCACCGAGATCCACACCCTGCTCGGCGAGATCCTCGACGCGCTGCCCGCGCGGCAGCGTGCCGTGCTCAGCCTGCGCGACGTGTCCGGCCACTCCGCGCGGGAGGTGTGCGAGCTGCTGGAGATCACGCCTGCCAACCAGCGCGTCCTGCTGCACCGGGCCCGCGCCGTGGTCCGCGAGCGGCTGGCCGGCTACCTCGCGAGCGGGGTGGCGCATGACGTGCAGTGAGTTCGTCGAGCTGGTCACCGCCTACCTCGAGGGCGACCTCGACCCGGGCACCGGGGCCCGGTTCATCGAACACCTGGCCCTGTGCGAGGGCTGCGAACGCTACCTCGACCAGTTCCGCGCCACGATCGACCGGCTCGGCAGCCTGCCCGAGGAGAGCCTGTCCGAACCGGCACGCGGTGCCCTGCTCGACGCCTTCCGCGACTGGCAGGCCCGCTGATGGCCGCCCAGCGACTGACCGAGCAGGACGCCGGACAGCTCGTCGGTCGGTCCTGGGCTCGCGAGCTGCTGTCCGGCGCGGTGGGCTCGGCCCGCGTCGGCGCGGGACGCCTGGTGCTCGTGACGGGTGAGCCCGGCATCGGCAAGACCCGGCTGCTGTCCGAGCTGTACCCGCTCGCCGCGGATGCCGGGGCCCGGCTGGTGCGCGGCAGCTGCTGGGAAGGCGACGGGGCGCCCGCGTTCTGGCCGTGGATCCAGGTTCTGCGAGCCTGCGTGCGCGAGGTCGAGCTGACCGGTGTCGACGGGGTGGACGAGGCGTTGCGGCTGGTGGCCGACCGGCCCTCCGCCCCGGGGACCACCGACCTGGACCGCAGCCGATTCCCGCTCTTCGACGCGGTGGCCACGGTGCTGCGCGAGGTCGCCGCCGCGTGCCCGCTGGTCGTGGTCCTCGACGACCTGCACTGGGCGGACCTGGGATCGTTGCGGTTGCTGGACTTCCTCGTCCGCGGCCTGCCCGGTGAGCCCCTCCTGGTGGCCGGCGCGTATCGCGACGCCGAGCTCGCGGCGGACGGCGAGGCCGCCGGGCTCCTCGCCGGACTCGCCGCGCGGGCCGACGTGCTCGCGCTGTCCGGGCTGGACACCGACGAGGTCGGGCAGCTGCTCGCCGCCACCACCGGCGCCGCACCCGCAGCGGACACCGCGGCCGCGATCTGCACGCGCACCGCCGGGAACCCGCTGTTCGTGCGCGAGCTGGGCCGGTTGCTCGCCGCCCGCGGCGGATCCTCCGATGTGGACATCCAGGGTGTGCTGCCGGAGGGCGTGCGCGCGGTGCTGCGCCGCCGGCTGGCCCGGCTCTCACACCACTGCCACGCGCTGCTGGAGGTCGCCGCCGTGGCGGGCGCCGACGTCCGGGCGGATGTCCTGGCCGCGGCGGCGGACATCCCGCTGCGCGAGGTCGCCGACCGCATGGACGAGGCCGAACGCGCCCGGCTCGTCACCTCGGTCGAACCCGGCCGCTACGCCTTCGGTCACGACCTGGTGCGCGACACGCTGTGCGCCGGGCTGCCACCGGCCAGGCGAGCCGAGCTGCATGCCGGGATCGGCGCCGCGCTCGAGCACCTCGACCCCGATGCGGTGACCGCGCTCGCCCACCACTTCGGCGAAGCCGCGGCAGGTGGCGCGGACACGGCAGGCAAGGCGGTGGCCTACTCGCGGCTGGCCGGGCGGCTCGCACTCGACGCGCTGGCCCACGAGCAGGCGGCCGAGCACTTCCACCGGGCACTGGACCTGCAGCGTGATCCGGTCGAACGGATCGAGCTGCTCCTCGCGCGCGGGGACGCGCTGCTGCGCTGCGGCAACCTGGTCGCAGCCAGGGCCGACTTCACCGCCGCCGCGAACGCGGCGCGGGCCGCGCACCGTCCGGACGATCTCGCGCGCGCCGCGCTCGGCTTCGCCGCGGGCCTGTCCGGCTTCGAGGTGCGGCTGTGGGACGCGGTGCAGATCGACCTGCTCGAGGAGGCGCTGGCCGCGCTCGGCGACGAGCATCCGGTGCTGCGTGCGTCGACGATGGCGCGGCTGTCGGTCGCGCTGTCGTTCGTCGCCTCGCCGGGGCGTCGCGAGCGGCTCGCCGAACAAGCCGTGGCGCTGGCCCGCCGGGCGGGCGACGAGGTCGCGCTGGCGCGGGCGCTGGCCGGGCACTGCGACGCGATCGCGGGTCCGGCGGACGTAGACGTCCGGCTCGCCGAGGCCGCCGAGATCGTGGCGATCGCCCGGCGGATCCGGGACCGCGGGCTCGAACTGCTCGGCAGGCGCCTGCTGGTGGTCGCGTTGCTGGAGACCGGCGACACGGCCGCGGCCGACGTCGAGATCGCCGCGTTCGAGCGGGTAGCCACGGCGATCCGGCAACCGCTCTACTCCTGGTATGTCCCGCTGTGGCGCGGGATGCGCGCGCCCCTGCGCGGCGACCTCGCCGAGGTCCGCCGCTGCGCGCAGGAGGCGGCCGACGTGGGTGCGCGGGCCGAGAGCCGCAACGCCCGGGTGCTGTCAATCGTGCTGGACAACTGGTCCGCGGTCGAGGAGGGCGGTCTGTCCACGTCGTTCGCCGCGATGGTCGCCGAGTTCCCAGAGCTTGCCTCGGGCGGCAACGGCTCACTGCTCGACCTGTTCCCCTGCCAGCCGGTCACCCCGGCGGTCACCGCCGCGATGGACAGCATCGCCGAGCTGCTCCCGCGCTTCCCGGTGGACTCCGAGTGGCTGTCCAGCATGTGCTTCGCCGCCTGGTCGGTGGTCGACGCCGGACACCGGGACGCGGCCGCGGCGCTCTACGACGTGCTGCGCCCACACGCCCACCGCTTCGCCGTCGACGGCATCGCGGTCGGCTCCCACGGGTGCGTCGCCCGCCTCCTCGGCGCCCTCACCCACCTGCTCGGCCGCGACCAGGAAGCCGAGCAGTACTTCGAGCAGGCGCTCGCGGCCAACCGGCAGACGCTCGCGCCGCTGCTCGTCGCGCACACCCAGCGCCAGTACGGCGCGATGCTGGCCGACCGCGCCAGACCAGGCGACGCCGAGCGCGCCGCCGGGCTGCTGCGGGCCGCGCTGGCCGCCTACCGCGAGATGGGCCTCACCCACCCCGCCGAGCTGACGGAGACGCTGCTCGCGCCCGCTCCCCCGGCGGCCGGCGGCACGTTCCGCCTCGACGGCGACTACTGGACGGTGTCCTACGCCGGGCAGACCGTCCGGCTCAAGAACGTCAAAGGCCTGCGCGACATCGCCCGGCTGCTGGCCCGACCGGGCGCCGAGATCCACGCGCTGGACCTGGTCGGGGCGCCGGCCGGACAGGACACCGGTGAGCTGATCGACGCCCGCGCCCGCGCCGGGTACCGAGCCCGGCTGTCCGAACTGGACAACCGGATCGCGGCGGGCGACGAGCGGGCCGCCGACGAGCGTGAGGTGCTCGTCGCCCACCTCGCCACCGCCTACGGGCTCGGCGGCCGCCCGCGGCGCACGGGCGACCCGGCCGAACGGGCCCGGGCGACCGCGACCTGGCGCATCCGCGACGCCATCGGCCGGATCGAACGCGCGCACCCCGCCCTCGGCCGCCACCTGCGTGCCTCGATCCACACCGGCACCTACTGCGGTTACCAGCCGGAGGAACCGCGGGACTGGGACCTGTAGGGCTTCCCTCACATCGTGAGGCGCTTCCTCACGCCGAACCGGTAGCAGGCAAACACCGCACCGAGGAGGCCCCGATGTCCTTCATGCAGATCGTCTCGTTCACCACCACCCGGCTCGACGAGTTCCGCAAGCTCGAGCAGGAGTGGCTGGCCGCGACCGCCGGCAGGCGCACGCTGCTGCGCTCGGCCCTCTACGCCGACCGCGACGAGCCCCACCGCTATGTCACCGTCAACGAGTTCGCCTCCTACGAGTCCGCGATGGTCAACTCGGCCCTGCCGCAGACCTCGGCGCTCGCCGAGCGGGCCACGGAGTTCGCCGACGGGCCGGCCACCTTCACCAACCTCGACCTGGTCGACAGCGACGACGGGCGCGCCGAGATCGTCGCCCGGCTGACCAACTACCTCGAGACCAACCGGCTCCCCGACGGGCTGTTCGCCGACGACCTGGTGCTGGACATGAACGTGCCGCTGTGGCGCTTCCAGCTCAGCGGACCCGACGCGATGACCGAGCTGCTGGCCGGCGACGCACCGCACGGCAGGCGGTTCGCCGAGCACAGCTGGGTCCCGACACCGGACGGGTTCGTGCTCAGCTGGTCCTGGCGCACGACCGCGGGCGAGGGCTACGAGAGCCACTACTCGCGCGGCGTGACGATCGTCGAGCTGGCCGGTGCGCACATCGGCCGGATCACCGTGCACTGCTCCGGCGACTGGGACCCCGACACCGAGGCCAGGCAGGCACGCGAGGCCACGATGGTGAGCGCGTCATGACCGCCACCGACACCCGGCCCGAAATCGAGGCCGCAGCAGGCGCGCTGGCCGAGCGGCTGTTCGGCGCGATCGTCGCCACGCTGGAGCTGGACACCGTCTACCTGGGCATCAAGCTCGGCCTCTACGCCGCGCTCGACCGGCCGGCGACGGCGGGCGAGCTCGCGCAGCGGGCCGGCATACATCCGCGCTACGCCAGGGAGTGGCTTGAACAGCAGGCCGTCGCCGGCTTCCTCATCGTGCACACGGCGGCGGACGACCCCGACGAGCGGGCGTACGCGCTGCCCGCCGGGCACGCCGAGGCGCTGACCGACGAGGAGAGCCCGCTGCACGCCGCCCCGGTCGCGCTGCTCGCCGGCGGAGCGGGTGCGGTGCTGCCCGCGGTGCTCGACGCGTTCCGGCACGGCACCGGCATTACCTTCGGCGGCTACGGCGACGACGTGCGGCACGGCCAGGGCGGCTTCAACCGCGCAGCGTTCACCCACCAGCTCGCACAGTCCTGGTTGCCGTCGATCCCCGACCTGCACGCGGTGCTGTCCGGCGGTCCGGCCAGGGTCCTCGACGTCGGCTGCGGCGTCGGCTGGTCGAGCGTCGCCCTGGCCAAGGCGTACCCGGCGCTGCGGGTGGACGGCATCGACTCCGACGAGGCGTCGATCGCCGACGCC